>Ga0180223_1002075_pt1 | contig 12978 bp, 10 predicted proteins | sample eDN5th30CKraftOP_FD_151337 | JGI IMG/M metagenome (GOLD analysis project Ga0180223, IMG submission 151337) | Enriched Organic Plus compost microbial communities from Emeryville, California, USA - eDNA 5th pass 30_C Kraft OP (version 2) (version 2) ...
CCCGCCTCCTTGACCGATGGCCCGATCACCAGCTCCACCAGTTTTGATTCCGGCAGGGGCGGCAGCCCCTCGTCCTCCTGCGCCGCCATCACCGCGCGCACGATCTGGCCGGCGCTGATCCGCCGCCGCTCCCGCGCCAGCTCGTAACCGCCGCGTGGCCCGCGCACGCCTTTGAGAATACCGGCGCGCACAAGGGTCTGGAGCACCGTTTCCAGATGGCGCGGCGGCAAACGGTGGCGCGCCGCCAGCAGTTTGGCCGCAACCGGCAGTGGACGTGCGTGAAGCGCGACGTCGACAACCGCTGCAATGGCAAGCACGCTCCGTCGCGACAACAGCATCATGGCCCACTCTCACCTACCCGCGCGCCCTTTGCAGTGGGTCGCGCTTTCATCCGACGGGGCAGTTTTTAACAGCCTATGCCGTACGACAAAAGCTTTTCACTCCATAAAGTGTAAATTACGCACGCTCATCCGCGCGCGCCGGCGCCCGCCAGGCGGTCATCCAACACCCGTGGAGCCAAAGCCGCCAGCGCCGCGCGCGGTGTCGTCAAGCGCCGCCACTTCGCGGAGCCGCCATTGCGGCGCGGGCGCCGCCACCGCCTGGGCGATACGGTCGCCACGGCGGATAATGAACGCCTCCTGCCCCAGATTGATCAGGCAGACGAACACCTCGCCGCGATAGTCACTGTCGATGGTGCCAGGCGTGTTGAGCAGGGTCACCCCATGCTTCGCCGCCAGTCCCGACCGGGGACGGACCTGGATTTCCCAGCCCGCCGGCACGGCGAAGCAGAAGCCGGTCGGCGCCAGAACCCGCGCCCCTGGCGCCAGCGTGATCTCCCCGTCGATCGCGGCGCGCAGGTCGAAGCCGGCGGCGCCGGCCGTGGCGTAGGCCGGCGGCGGCAGGTCGGCCGCATGCGGCAGCCGGCGCAGCAGGATTTCCCCCGCGCTCATGACGCCGCGCCGGACTGGCCGCCGCCTGCGCGCTTGCCCCCAGTCTTGACGCCGCCCCTGGCGAGCGCGTCGGCGATGCGGGCGACGAGGCGGCGCGCCACTTCGTCCTTGCCCATGGTCGGCCAGTCCTCGACGCCCTCCGCCGTCACCAGATGCACCGTGTTGCGGTCGCCGCCCATCACGCCGCTTTCCGGCGAAACGTCGTTGGCGACGATCCAGTCGCAGCCCTTGCGCGCCAGCTTGGCCTGGGCGTGCGCCAGCACCTTTTCCGTCTCGGCGGCGAACCCCACCACCAGTTGCGGCCGCCCCGCCTTCATCCGCGACACGGTCGCCAGGATATCGGGATTTTCCACCAGGTTGAGCGACGGCGCGCCGCCTCCGCCCTGCTTCTTGATCTTCTCCTCCGCCGCGCCGGCCACGCGCCAGTCTGCGACGGCGGCGGTGAACACCGCCGCGTCCGCCGGCAGCGCCACCTCCACCGCCGCCAGCATCTCGCGGGCGCTTTCCACATGCACCACATGCACGCCGGGCGGGGCTGGCAGGTTCACCGGCCCGCTGACCAGGGTGACGTGGGCGCCGGCCTGGGCGGCGGCCAGGGCGATGGCGTGCCCCTGGCGGCCGGAGGAGCGGTTGGCGATGTAACGCACCGGATCAATCGGCTCATGGGTGGGGCCGGAGGTGACGAGCACCCGCAAGCCGGTGAGCGGCCCCTGCGGCTGCAACCGGCCAAAGCCCGGCGCCGGCGGCGCGGCGCCCTGGCCCTGATAGATGACATTCTGGTATCCCACCTGGGCCGCGGGAGCGGCGCCCGGCCCGGCAAGGGCTGATTCCACCGCCGCGACAATCTCCAGCGGCTCGGCCATGCGCCCCACGCCGGATTCGCCGCGCTCGGCCATGGTCCCGGAATTGGGGCCGACGAACAGCACCCCGTCGCCCGCCAGCGCCGCCGCGTTGCGGCGCGTCGCCGGATGCCCCCACATGCGCGGGTTCATCGCCGGCGCCATCAGCACCGGCTTGTCGGTGGCCAGCAGGATGTTGGTCGCCAGATCATTGGCCAGCCCGTTGGCCGCTTTGGCCATCAGGTCGGCGGTGGCTGGCGCCACGACGATCAGGTCCGCCTCGCGCGACAGGCTGATGTGACCAATGTCCGCCTCATCGGTGAGGGAAAACAGGTCGGTGAACACCTTTTCCTGCGACAGGGCCGCGGCCGACAGGGGCGTCACGAACTGCTGCGCCCCATCGGTCATCACGCAGCGCACCACGGCGCCGCGCTCCTTGAGCCGCCGGATCAGATCCAGCGCCTTGTAGGCGGCGACGCCGCCGCCAATAATCAGAAGGACCCGGCGACCTGACAGCATGGACGTCTCCTTCGCATTTATCACGGTGACAGGGACCACGCGCGGGCGCGCCCCCAAACCTGCTCCGCCATTATGCGCCCTTGCCTGACGCATGCGCGCGCCAATGGCAATATGCGGTGGCGGCCGGCCTCACATGCGCCAGACCAGCACGACCAGCAGCGCGGCGATCACCCACAGCGCCAGCGTCGCCATGCGTAGCCCCCGCCCCTCGGCGCGGCCGATGCGATCGGCGCTGTCGGCGTTGATGGCGAAACCCGTGCTGGTGGCGGCCTTCTCCAGCCGGGCCAGCACCCGCTCGCCCCGCTCCAGCGTCTCCGGCAGGCTGCCGATGCGCGCAACCAGCGCCGCGGCGCCGCGACCGATTTCCTCGATGCGCCCCGCCGGACCCAGGTTGCGGGTGATCCACGCCCGCACCACCGGATCAGCGGTTTTCCACATGTCGAGATGCGGATCGAGGCTGCGCGCCACGCCCTCCACCACCACCATGGTCTTTTGCAGCATCACCAGCTCGGGCCGGGTCTGCATTTCGAACAGGCCCGTCACCTCGAACAGCAGGGTGAGCAGCCGCCCCATGGAAATTTCGTCGGCGCGACGGTTATGGATCGGCTCGCCGATGGCGCGGATGGCCTGGGCAAAATCATCGACGCTGTGCGAGGCTGGCACATAGCCGGCTTCGAAGTGCACTTCCGCCACCCGCCGGTAGTCCCGCGAGATAAAGCCGTAGAGAATTTCCGCCAGGAAACGGCGCTCCTTGCGCCCCAGCCGGCCCATGATGCCGAAATCAACGGCCACCAGCTCTCCCCTGGGGTCGATGAACAGATTGCCCGGGTGCATGTCGGCGTGGAAGAAGCCGTCGCGCAGCGCGTGACGCAGGAACGACTGGATAATGTTCGCCGCCAGCGCCTTGCGGTCGAACCCCGCCGCGTCCACCGCCGCCAGATCCGTGAGCTTGACGCCCTCGACCCATTCGCTGGTCATCACGTCGCGCTCGGTGAACGACCATTCCACGCGCGGCGTGCGGAAGCCGGGATCGCCGGCGGTGTTGGCGGCCATCTCAGACAGGGCCGCCGCCTCCAGCCGCAAATCCATCTCGATGGCGACCGAGCGCGACAGGGTCTCCACCACCTCCACCGGCCGCAATCGCCGCGCCGCCGGCGCGAGTTTTTCGGCCGCGCGCGCGGCGAAGCGCATGGCCCCGAGGTCACGCTGGAACCGGGCGCGCACGCCAGGGCGCAGCACCTTCACCGCCACCAACGCCGTCTCCGCCCCCGGCATCTCGCCAGCGGCCTCGCCCGCCTGCCGCCGCGCGCCTGGCGCCAGGCGCGCCATATGCACCTGGGCGATCGACGCCGCGCCAACCGGCTCGCTGAACTCCGTGAACATCTGGTCAAACGGCCGGCCCAGCGACTGGGCGATGATGGCCCGCGCCTCCTCAGTCGGAAATGGCGGCATCCGGTCCTGCAGGCGCTCCAGCTCGCGGGCGATGCGCACGCCAACCACATCTGGCCGCGTCGCCATGAACTGGCCGAGCTTGACCCAGTTGGGCCCCAGCCGGGTCAGCGCCGCCGCCAGCCGGCCCTCGCCATGGCTCGCGTCGGCGCCGCGCCGCTCCACCAGCCGCGCCAGACGCAGGCCAAGGCGACCAGCGGGCGGCAGAACCGCCGGATCGACCAGCGCCAGCGCGCCTTCGCGCGCGAACACGAAGCCCACCCCCGCAAGCCGGACGCCATAAATCAGGGTGCTGAACACGGTCTCAGAGCTTCCATCCTGAATGGAGGGCCACGACGCCGCCGGTCATCGGCCGGGCCTTCACCCGGGCGAACCCCGCGTCCATGATCATCGCCGAGAACAGGGCGGCGTTGGGGAACTTGCGGATGGATTCCACCAGATAACGGTAGGGCTCGCCATCGCCGGTCACCAGCTTTCCCATGGCCGGGATCAGGTGGAACGAATAGGCGTCATAGATCTTGTCCAGGCCCGGCATGTCCACATTGGAGAACTCCAGGCACAGGAAACGCCCGCCGCGCCGCAGCACGCGATACGCCTCCGCCAGCGCCAGCTCCAGGCGCGGCACGTTGCGGATGCCGAAGGCGATCGTATAGGCGTCGAAGGAATTGTCCGGGAACGGCAGCGCCTCGGCGTTGCCCTGGACGAATTCGATGCGGTCGCCGAACCGGTCGCCGGCCCGCTCGCGGCCCACCGCCAGCATCTCGCGATTGATGTCGAGCACGGTGACTTCCGTGCTCTCGCCGCCGGCCTTCAGGGTGCGAAAAGCCACGTCGCCGGTGCCGCCAGCCACGTCCAGCACTTTCAGCATCCGCGCCGGCGAAGGATTGAGCGCCGCCACCATGTCGGCCTTCCACGCCCGGTGCAGCCCGCCCGACATCAGGTCGTTCATGACGTCGTAGCGCTTCGCCACCTTGTGAAACACATCGTCGACAAGGCCCTGCTTGCTGTCGAGATCCACCGTGGAGAAGCCGAAGTGCGTGCGCGCGTTCGCCTCGCCGCCGGTCGCGTCATGGGTCGGGGCTGTCATGGGGCCATCCTTTCGCAGCCGGCAACATAGCGAAAGTTGGCCCGCGCCGCCATGTCCGCCGGCGCGGTTTCCGCTGGTGGTTTCACGGGCGTCCGCCTTGCTGCGACTTTATGGCGGGCCATATAAGGGACGCGCCCCCGCCCCCGAAGGCAGGGAGCGCCCGAGGAGCCGCCATGCCCGAATTGCCCGAAGTCGAAACCGTCCGTCTCGGGCTTGCCCCCGTGCTCACTGGCGCCGTCATCGCCCGGGTCGAGGTCAACCGGCCAAACCTGCGTTTTCCGTTTCCTGAAGGGTTCGCCCGGCGGCTGACCGGCCAGACAATCATCTCCCTCGCCCGCCGGGCCAAGTATCTGCTGGCCGACCTGTCGTCCGGCGAGGTTCTGGCCATGCACCTGGGCATGACCGGCCGCTTCACCATTCATGCGCCGGACAGCGGGCCGGCTCATGCGCCGAAGATCGCCGCCTCCCCTGGCGCGTTCTATTATAATAAGGTGCTCGCGCCCCAGGGCGCCGCCGCGCCCTCGCCGCACGATCACGTGCTGCTGCACCTGGCCAGCGGCGCCACCATTGTCTACAACGACGCCCGCCGCTTCGGCTTCATGGAGCTGGTGGACCGCGCCGCGCTCGATTCCCACCCGCTTTTCCGCAATGTCGGCGTCGAGCCGCTGGGCAACGCCCTGGGCGGCGGTTTGCTGCGCCAGCTGTTCGCCGGCAAGGCCGCGCCGCTGAAGGCCGCGCTGCTCGACCAGCGCCTGGTTGCCGGCCTCGGCAATATCTACGTCAGCGAGGCGCTGCACCGGGCCGGCCTGTCGCCCTGGCGCAAGGCGGGAACGCTCGACGAGGCCGAAGCGGAGCGCCTCGCCGGCGCCATCCGCGACGTGCTGACCGAGGCGGTGGCGGCCGGCGGCTCAACCCTGAAGGATTTTCACCACGCCGACGGCGCGCTCGGCTATTTCCAGCACGCTTTCCGGGTTTATGACCGGGCCGGCGCCCCCTGCCCCGCGCCCGGCTGCAATGGCGTCATCGCGCGGGCGGTCCAGTCCGGCCGCTCCACTTTCTGGTGTGAAAGCTGCCAGCGTTAGGGGCTCCAGCGGCGCTCGTGGACCGGAATGCGCCCGAACCCAGGGCATTCGCGCACATCCCGCGCCGCCAGACGCCCATGGACGCTGGCGGGCCGGCCAGGCTAGAGCATCATTGCGCGCCATCCGCCGTGAGCGGTGAGGCGCAGGATGACATACGCCGCGCGGGCCACGCCTGCCATCCGGCGTCAGGGCAGGGAGTTGCACATGAGCTATGAAACCATCATCGCCGAGACCCGCGGCAAGGTCGGCGTCATCACCCTGAACCGTCCCAAGGCGCTGAACGCCCTGAACGCCCAGCTCATGGATGAGCTGAATCTCGCCCTCGACGCCTTTGAGTCGGACGCCAACATCGGCTGCATCCTGCTCACCGGCTCCGAGCGCGCCTTTGCCGCCGGCGCCGACATCAAGGAAATGGAAGAGAAGACCTATCCGGCCACCTATCTGGAGGACTTCTTCATCACCGGCGACCGCATCGCCGCCCGCCGCAAGCCGATGGTCGCGGCGGTCGCCGGCTTCGCTCTCGGCGGCGGCTGCGAACTGGCGATGATCTGCGACATCATCATCGCCGCCGACAACGCCAAGTTCGGCCAGCCGGAAATCAAGCTCGGCGTCATTCCGGGCATCGGCGGCACCCAGCGCCTGACCCGCGCCGTGGGCAAGGCCAAGGCCATGGACCTGTGCCTGACCGGCCGCATGATGGATGCCGAGGAAGCCGAGCGCTCCGGCCTCGTCGCCCGCGTCGTGCCGGCGGACAGGCTGCTCGAGGAAGCCTTCAGGGCGGCCGAGACCATTGCCTCGTTCTCGCTGCCGTCGGTGATGCTGGCCAAGGAGACGGTCAACCGCGCCTTCGAGACCACCCTGTCCGAGGGCGTGCGCTTCGAGCGCCGGGTGTTCCACGCCCTGTTCGCCACCGCCGACCAGAAGGAAGGCATGTCGGCTTTCGTCGCCAAGCGGCCGCCGAACTTCACCAACTCCTGACGCGCCGCCTCCGGTCGCCGGGCAGGCGGAGAGGCGCGACACATCAATGATGTATATTCGCATTCCGGTTCAGCCTGGCCGGATTGCGCCCTGCAGGAGCCACGCCCCGACGCGCGCCGCGCCGGGGCGTGGCCGTTTTCTGGCCCCCGCCGTGTTGGTTCATCGCCATGCCTGACCTTGTCGCCGCCGCCCACGCCCTGCTCGCCACGCCGCTGGACTGGGGCGGCGCCCTTGTCCCCGGCGCGAGCCTCAGCGTCGGCGCTGTTCTCCTGCTGGTCCTCGTCGCCTTCATCGCCGGCCTGATCGACGCCATCGCCGGCGGCGGCGGCCTGCTGGTGCTGCCAGCGTTGCTGGTCGCCGGGTTCCAGCCAGCCAGCGCCCTCGCCGTCAACAAATTGCAGGCGGCCTTTGGCTCGGGCTCCGCCACCTTCACCTTCACCCGGGCGCGGCTGATCGACTGGCGGGCCACGGCGCCGATGTTTGCCTGCGCCGGCGCCGGCGCGGTGGCCGGGGCCCTGCTGGTCAGCGCGCTGCCCACCGGCTTCCTGCGCCTGGTCATGCCGCCCATGCTGGTCGCCATCGCCCTGTACATGGGCTTTGCCGGGCGCCCTGGCGACGAGGATCGCGAGCGCCGCGTTTCGCCGGCGGTGTTCACCGGCGCCGTCGCGCCGCTCATTGGCTTTTATGACGGGGTGTTCGGCCCGGGCACGGGCTCGCTGCTGATGCTGGCCTTCGTCGGCCTGCTCGGCCTCGGCGTCACCCGCGCCACCGGCCGGGCCAAGGCGCTGAACTTCGCCAGCAACGCCGGCGCCCTGGCGATTCTCGCCCTCACCCAGCCCATCGCCTGGCCGCTGGGCCTGCTGATGGGGGTCTGCGCCTGGAGCGGCGCCAGAATCGGCGCCCATCTGGCCATCCGCAATGGGGCGAAACTGATCCGGCCGCTGCTGGTCATCGCCTGCTGCGCCATGGCGTTGCGCCTGTTTCTCGATCCGGCGGGCCCCTGGCGAACCCTGCTGGCGGAATTCTGCCGATTTTCCGCCCTCGCGCGTTGACGCCAGACGCGCCTGATCCTATAAGCGCCCCCAACAGGACGGCCCGGCGCCGTCCGCTTTGTTTTCACTCCCGCAGCGTCATCCCGGCCCCAGGCAGGAGATGGCCCCGGCAAACACAAGGACGGCGCGATGGCCAACACATCGTCGGCCAAAAAGGCGACCCGAAAAATCCTCGCTCGCACGGCTGTGAACAAGAGCCGCAAGAGCCGCATGCGCACCTTCATCCGCAAGGTCGAAGAGGCGATCGCTGGTGGCGACCAGGCTACCGCCGCCGCCGCCCTGCGCGCCGCGCAGCCGGAGTTGATGCGCGCCGCCCAGAAGGGCGTGCTGCACAAGAACACCGCCTCGCGCAAGGTGTCGCGTCTGGCCAGCCGGGTGAAGGCGCTCGGCGCCTGACCTACTGACGTTCAGGTATTGAAAGGCGCAGCGCCCTGTCGTTGCGCCTTTTTTATTGCTTTCACGACATCGCGCCCGCGACGTTTTCTGCCGTTGGGCGGATTGACTCACAGCCGCTGATATTACAGCTCCGCGACAGGCTCACCGCCTCACAAGCGATCATTAATATCTGTTTATTATCAGCATGTTACGCTGCAAAGCTTCCGAACCCAATCGAATCATCGGCCCGCTGGCCGTTTATGACAGACCCGTCGCATCGCAATCATATGAATGTCACGCCGTCGCCACACCCGCCCTTTTCGCCCGGAAACTGACGTTCTCACAATGGCTTGCAAAATGCGCCGGAAGAACCGTTTCCGCTGGCGGGCCGCCGCCGCCGGTCCGCCAGGCGAAAGTTTCCAACAAGCGAGTTGCGGGGGCCGCCCCCCGCATGTAAGGTCACTTCACTCGGGTCACCCCGGGTTTTCCTCAAGATGTTTTATGTAATTCCACCCTTGGACAAGGGGGAGGAAGCTTGTTTCTTCCGCCTTGCAGGAACACATGGCGACCGCAGGTCGAAGCTGTTGTGTTCTGTGTGAATTTAAGCGTGGGAATACTTGTGAGCGTCAGTACGGCGCCTGGCGCCTGCTGAACGGGGTGGCGTTTTGCCTGGACCATGTTGTGTTCACACGGGACGGATATCCGGCCCCGTAACGAACCTGACATGCCCGCCCCAGCCAACTGGAACCGCGCGTGACCGCGACCGGAAACGGACCGCTCATGCGCCAAAAACCGAAACGGAGTGCGTAGGTATGCTTAAGGGTGAGATCAGCGCCGCTGGGAATGGTCACGACCTCCGGGACGCCGCCGCCGCAGATCACGCCCTTGGCAGCCTCGGCGACATGTCGCCGGAGGAGCGCGCCGACGCCTGGAGCGCCGTGCGTCGCCGCCTGCGCGCCGAACTGGGCGAGGATGTGTTTTCGAGCTGGTTCGGCCGGCTGGAGCTGGACGCCATTGCGGGTGAGACCGCCCGCCTCACCGTCCCCACGCGCTTTCTCAAGAGCTGGATCGAGGCGAATTATCTCGATCGCGTTCTCAGCATTTTCCGCACCGGCTTTCCCGGCGTCGCCCGGTTGATCATTGGCGTGCGTTCGGCTGGCGGCGCGGTGATTTCGCAGCGCATGCCGGACGAGACGCCGCGCCCGGCCCCGCAGACCCAGAACCAGGCCCAGAACCAGGGCCATGCCCTCGCCGCCCCGGCGGCGCGCAGCGCGACGCCCGCCAGCGCGCCGGCCCCAGCCGCGACGGCGGCGGCCACGCCAGCGCCCCTCGCCAGCGCTGACGCCGACATTGTCGGCAACTCGCTGGACGCGCGCCTGTGCTTCGAGAACTTCGTCGTCGGCCGGTCCAACGCCCTCGCCCACGCCGCCGCCGAGCGCATCGCCAGCCATGACGGCGGCGCCCCGCTCTACAGCCCGTTCTTCCTGCACGCCGGCGTCGGCCTTGGCAAAACCCACCTGCTGCAGGCCGTCTCCCAGGAGATGGAGCGGCGCGGCCGCCGGGTCATCTACCTGACCGCCGACCGCTTCATGTATGGCTTCGTCAACGCCCTGAAGTCGCAGACCGCCCTGGCTTTCAAGGAAAAGCTGCGCGCCATCGACCTCCTGGTGCTGGACGACGTGCAGTTCATCCAGGGCAAGTCGATCCAGCAGGAGTTCGGCCACACGGTGAACGCCCTCATCGACGCCGGGCGCCAGATCGTCGTCGCCGCCGACCGGCCGCCAGCCGAGCTTGAGACGCTCGACGAACGCGTCCGCTCGCGTCTCGCCGGCGGCCTTGTCGTCGAGATGGGGCCCCTCGACGACGCCCTGCGCATGCGCATCCTGGAGGCGCGCATTGCCGCCATGCAGGTCAAGCATCCGGCCTTCCAGGTCGGGCCGGAAGTGGTGACCTATGTAGCTTCGGTCATCACCACCAACGGCCGTGACCTCGACGGCGCCGTCAATCGCCTGCTGGCCCACACCACCCTGTCGGGCGGCGAGATCACGGTGGAGACCGCCGAGAACGCCATCCGCGACCTGGTGCGCACCCGCGAGCCGAAGCGCGTCAAGATCGAGGACATCCAGAAGCTGGTCGCCACGCGCTACAACGTCTCGCGCGCCGACATCCTGTCCGAGCGCCGCACCGCGGCGGTGGTCAAGCCGCGCCAGATCGCCATGTACCTGTCGAAGCAGCTGACCCTGCGCTCGCTGCCGGAAATCGGCCGTCGCTTTGGCGGCCGCGACCACACCACCGTGCTGCACGCGGTGCGCAAGATTGAGAAGCAGGTCGGCGAGGACCGCTCCCTGTCGGAAGAGGTGGAGCTGCTGAAGCGCATGCTGCTCGACTGAGCCGCAACGTTTCGTTGAACCGGATCAGCCTCCGCTGGCGACAGCGGAGGCTTTTGCGTTCCGCGCGCCGCCGGCCAGCGCGTCATCAGCTGCCTGCCCATGCGGCAAGGCGGCGCCCGCCATCAGGACGGGCGCCGAATACCAGAAGGCGGAAGCGGAGGCGCGCGCCTTTACTTGCGAAAGCGCGCCGTGACTTTTGATCTGTTATGAACAATGGCGCCGCGGTCTGCGCCCGGGAGCGGCGCGCCGGCGCAGGGCGGCGCCCCGCCGGTCAGGCGGCCGTCGCCCGCTTTTCCGCGATGCGCGCCAGCAGGGCGGCGCCGACCGGCAGGATCTTGTCATCGAACACGAACGCCGGGTTGTGCAGCGGCGCGGAAACGTCGCCGGTCAGCCACACATAGGCGCCGGGCGCCTGCTGCAACATGTCGGCGAAATCCTCGCTGCCCATTTTCGGCGTCTCGTCCAGATGCACCCGGTCGGCGCCCAGCAGTTCCGTCGCCGCTTCCGCCGCCACGTCGCACTGGGCGTCGTGATTGTTGAGCACGCGGAAAATGTCGCGAATCTCCACCCGGGCGGTGGCGCCATAGGCGGCCGCGATGCCCTGGGCCAGGGTTTCGATGCGCGCGCGAATCTTCCGCAGAACCCGGTCGTCGAAGGCGCGGACAGTGCCCGCCAACGTCGCCTTTTCCGGGATCACGTTATAGGCCGAGCCGGCGTGGATGCGGGTAACCGACACCACCGCCGGCTGGTGCGGATCGATATTGCGGCTGACGATGGTCTGCATGGCCTGGGCCAGCGCCGTGGCCACCATCACCGGATCAACGCCGGCGTTGGGCATGGCCCCGTGCGAGCCCTTGCCAGTGATCTCGATATCAAAGAAGTCCGCGCCGGCCATGGCCGCGCCCCGGCAAATGCCCACATGCCCGCTGGGACCGACAGGAGCGTTATGCAGGGCGTAAATCTCGTCGCAGGGAAAACGCTCGAACAGGCCGTCCGCCAGCATGGCGCGGGCGCCGCCCAGCCCCTCCTCCGCCGGCTGGAAGATCAGGTTGATTACACCGTCGAAATTGCGGGTTTCGGCCAGATAACGCGCCGCGCCCAACAGCATGGCGGTGTGGCCGTCATGGCCGCAGCCGTGGAAGCGGCCCGGGTTGCGCGAGGCGAACGGCAGGCCGGTCGCCTCCTCCATCGGCAGGGCGTCCATGTCGGCGCGCAGGCCAACGCGCCGCACGTTGCCGCCCGATCGCCCGTCGCCATGCGCCGCCCGGCCGCGCAGCACGCCAACGACGCCGGTGCGGCCGACGCCGCGATGCACCTCGTAACCCCAGCTTTCCAGCTTGTCCGCCACCAGCGCGGCGGTGCGCGTTTCCTCGAAGCCGATCTCCGGCCAGGCATGAAAGTCATGCCGCCAGGCGACCAGGTCGTCCTGGAAGGCGAGAATGCTGTCGAGCACGTTTTTCTGCACGCCCATCTGGCCGGTTCTCCACGTCTGCCGGGCTCCATCCACGCGCCCGGCGTCCATCAAAGGCGGCGCGAAGCAGCAACAGCCAGGCTTTCCGCCGCCGGATCGCCGCCATGATGCGGCGCGCAAGGCGCTGCTGTCGAGCCTGCCGGCGGCGGAAAGCGCCCCCGGGCCTGGAAGCGGAAGCCGGGCGGCGGCTGTGGAAGGAGGCCGGCGGCGACCGGGCGACCGCTTCCGGGCTTGCGCCGGAGGCGGCAAGATTGCATTGTCTCCAGCCCTGCGCGGGTCCATACCGGACCCGCCGGGCGCTTCTTCTGGCGTCGGGCTCGCCGCCGCCACGGTCCCTCCACAACGTCAACGGGTCAGGCCATGAAAGTCACTGTCGAGAGAACTGCTCTGCTCCGGGCGCTCGGCCATGTCCATCGCGTTGTCGAGCGGCGCAACACCATCCCGATCCTGTCGAACCTGCTGCTGCGGGCGGCCGACGGCGCGCTGAACCTGAAGGCGACCGACCTCGATCTGGAGGTCACCGAAGCCGTCGCCGCCGAAACCGCCCAGGCGGGGGCCACCACCGTGCCGGCCTATGTGCTGTACGATATCGTCCGCAAACTGCCGGACGGTTCGCAGGTGTCGCTGGAGAGCGCCGGCGACGGCGCGCAGATGCTCATTCGCGCCGGTCGCTCGCGCTTTACCCTGCAGGCCCTGCCGGAAAGCGACTTCCCGGATATCGCCCCTGGCGATCTGCCGCACCGCTTCACCGCCCCGGCCGCCGACATCAAGCGCCTCATCGACAAG
>Ga0180223_1002076_pt1 | contig 12976 bp, 11 predicted proteins | sample eDN5th30CKraftOP_FD_151337 | JGI IMG/M metagenome (GOLD analysis project Ga0180223, IMG submission 151337) | Enriched Organic Plus compost microbial communities from Emeryville, California, USA - eDNA 5th pass 30_C Kraft OP (version 2) (version 2) ...
GACCACGATGGACACACGCCCGCCATAGAGCGTGCGGCTGAAGATATCGCGCCCATAGGCGTCGGTCCCGAACAGATGCCGTTCCGATGGCGGCTGGAGGCGCTCAATCACGTTCAGGCGTAACGGATCATACTGAGTCAGCAACGGCGCCGCGAGCGACACAAAGATCAGGACCCCGAGCAGGCCTCCGCCCAGCACCACGGTCGGGTGCCGGCGGACGAATTCCATGACCCTACCGCGGCGCGGGATTGCACCAGCGACATCAACATCCTTGATCGTGAGATCGCTCACCGATGTCTCTCGTCAGTAACGAATGCGGGGATCGAAGAAGGTGTAGCTCAGGTCGATCACCAGATTGACCATGACGCAGGCAAAGGCGGCGAACAGCACGACGCCCTGCACCACCGGATAGTCGCGCTGCAGCACGGCCTCGATGGTCAGCCGGCCGACGCCGGGGATCGCAAACACGCTCTCGGTGACAACGACGCCGCCGATCAGCGCGGCGAACGCAACCCCGATGGTCGTGACGATCGGCACCGCCGCATTCTTCAGGGCATGGCGAAACAGGATGGGCCGCGTCGCCAGTCCCTTGGCGCGCGCGGTGCGGATGTAGTCCTCGTTGAGAACCTCGATCATCGTGCTGCGCGTCATGCGCGCCAGCAGGGCCGAGAAAACAAGACCCAGCGCAACGCTCGGCAGGATCAGGTTGGCGAGCCACGGCCCAAGCCCCTGCGCAAGCGGCGTGTAGCCCTGCACCGGCAGGATCCGCCAGTAGAGTGAGAACACATACATCAGCAGATAGCCGACCAGAAACACCGGGAACGAGAAGCTCAGCACCGCGAACACCATCACGCCGCGGTCGATCGCCTTGCCGGCATTCCATGCCGCGAGAATGCCGAGCGGAATGGCGATCACGATGGCGATGATGATCGACAGGATTGCCAGCGAGGCCGTCGGCTCCAGCCGCTGCAGGATCAGGTCCAGCACCGGCCGGCTATTGAGAACGGAATTGCCGAGGTTTCCTTGCGCAAGGTCGCCGACCCAGTGAACGAACCGGACCGGCAAGGGCTGGTCCAGTCCAAGGCGCTGGCGGACACGCTCGATGTCCTCTGTGCGGGCATCGTCGCCCACGAGCAATGCCGCAGGATCACCGGGGGCGAGATTGACCAGCAGGAAGACGACAACGGCAACGACCAGAAGAACCGGGATCGTGGCGAGAATCCGCCTGACAAGATAGGCCCACATGAGTCTCTCTTTCCGATCCCGCGGTCCCGCCCGCTACTTCTTCACCATGTTCCAGAAGGCCGTCGTCCCGCCGGTCTTCAGCACCCCGGTGAGGTTGGCGCGCACCGCCACCGGCTGCTGATACTGACCGAGGATGACATACGGGACGCTCTGATAGGCCTGCCGGTTGATGTCGGCGATCATGGCCTTGCGCCTCTCGTCATCCGTCTCGCGCGACCATGCATCGATCATCTTCAGCAGCTTCTCGTCACAGGGCCAGCCCAGCACCGCCTTGTCGCAGGCCGGATTGAAGAACGGATTCTTGATCGGGTCCGTGCCGCCCGGCGGCTGCGCGCCGATGTTGAGATTCCAGCCGCCCTTTTCCGGCGGATCCTTGCGCGCCCAACGACTCATCAGCGCGCCCCATTCCGACGGCTTCACGTCCACATTCACGCCCGCATCGCGCAGGTTCTGGATCATCACCTGGGTCCAGGCGGCATAGAGCGGACGGTCGGTCGCCAGCAGCACGACAACCGGCTCGCCCTTGTAACCGGAGTCGGCGAGCATCTTCTTGGCCTTGGCGATGTCCTTGCCGCGGAAGTTCTCCGATCCCGCCTCGGTGCCGTTCTCCGATCCGCAGATGAAATAGGACCCGCAGAACTTCATATAGAAGTCGGCGTCCCCAACTGCCGCATTCATGAATTCAGGCTGGTCAACGAGATAGTACAAGGCCTGCCGCGCCAGCGGCTTGTCGAATGGCGGCTGCGTGAAGTTCGGACGGATGAAACCGAGCGTCCCGTTGTAAAGAGACACCAGCCGGGTGTCCTTGTTGGACTTGATGATCGGCAGGAAGTCGAACGGCACCTCGTCGAGATAATCGATCTCGCCCACCTGGAGCGCCGACAGCCCGGTGTTGTTGTCCGGGATATAGAGCCACTCCATGCGGTCGAAGTTCACCACATGCGCGCCGGCGAGCCCGCTTGGCGGTTCCTTGCGCGGAACATAGGCCGGCGACTTGACGAATACGACGCGGTTGCCCGGCCGCCATTCGTCCTGCTTGAAGATGTAGGGCCCGGAACCATCCACCTCGGTGATCGGTTGGCTGATCGGAGTCTTCGCCAGACGCTCGGGCATGATGAACGGCGAGCCGGGGGACGGCTTGGCCAGCGATTGCAGCACCAGACCGTAAGGTTCTTTCAGGACGAGGCGAAACGTGTCCTGGTCCACCGCCTCAAGCGACTTGGTGAAGTCGTTGAGCATCCGCCCGACCGGATCAAACGACATCCAGCGTTTGAGCGAGGCGACGGCGTCCGCGGCAGTGACCGGGCCGCCGCTATGCCACCGCTGGTCCGGACGCAGCTTGAACTCATAGGTCAGCTTGTCATCACTGATCTTGGTGTCGCCAACCATCTGCGGCTGCGGCACACCATCCTCGTCATAGGCAAACAGCGTTTCATAGACCGAGCTGGCGAACATGCCGGTCACCCGCGAGGTGGTGACGATCGGATCGAGCACCTTGAGATCGGACTGCACGCCGACTTTCAGAATGCGGTTGCCCGGCGTCTGCGCCTGGGCCGTCGCGGCACAAGCCATCATGAAAGCCGACGCAAGCAGCGCCCGGCCACTCCTTGTCATCCGTCCCATGGCTTCCTCCCGTTGGCCCAACGTCTTGGGGCCAGCCAATTCAAACGCGACACCGGCCCGTTCGCTCAGGCTTCTTTCCACGCACCCGGCGCCCAACCTCCCCTTGAAAAGGGAGGCCGACTGCGAAGCGGTCGGTGGCGATCATCTCTCTGACTCTGTCTGAGCAGATGACCCCCTCCCCAGCCCTCCCCCTTTCAGGGAGAGGGAGCGGAGAGGCCGTGCCATGCGGCGTCAAAGACGGCATTCACGGTGCCGCCCTCACGACGCAACGCCCTGTCCCGCCAGCCGCCCGCCCTGGCTGAATTTCTCGAGGCCTTCCGATGCCGCATTGGTCTTCTTGCGGATGTTGCCGATCACCTCCTGACCGAAATCAAACGATGCCCGCCAATCGATGACCACCGGCAGCTTGTCGAGCGCATGCTTGCTCTCGGTCAATGCCGTGGCGTCGAACTGCGCCACGGTCCGCGCGACCTCATCAGCCACGTCCAGCAGTTCGGCGCGCGGCACGACCTGGTTCACCAGTCCCCAGCGCTCGGCCGTCGCGCCATCGATGCGCTTGGTGGTGAGCATCATCCAGGCGGCGCGCTTGCGCGGCAGCGAGAACTGCGTGGTGGGGCCGGCAAGGCCCGGATAGGTGGCGAAGCCCATCTCCGGCATGCCGATCTGCGCTTCCTCCGCGGCGATGGCGAGGTCGCAGACGTTGATCAGCGTGGCGCCGCCGCCCAGCGCGATGCCGTTGACGGCGGCAATGAAGATCGCGGGGTGCGCGCGGATCGCGAGATTGACCTCCGACCAGGAATATTTGGGATCCATGGCCAGGCCCTTCTCGCGGGCCGCATGGGATTCCTTGAGGTCTATCCCGCTGCAGAAGCTGCCCTCCGTTCCGGTGAGAACGGCGACCTTGAAACGGCCGCGGATCTGGTCGAGCGCCTCCATCAGCGCCTTGCGCGCCGCCTCGTTCATGGCATTGCGCTTGTCGTGGCGGTTGATCCGGATCAGCGCGTAAGCCTCGCGCTCCTCGACGATGACGAGACGATCGTCGCTCATGCTCCGGCTCCTTCACGCGCGAATTTCGGCAGCGAGATCGTATCGGTCACGTCGTCGAACACGACCTTGACCCGCATCCCGACCTTAATGTCGCGATCCTTCAGATCAACCATGTTGGCGATGATGGTCGGCCCCTCGTCGAGCGTGACCTGCACGATGTTGTAGGGAAGATCATCGGCGAATCCCGGAAAGTAACGCTGGTGCATGACCACCCAGGAGGAGACCTGCCCTTTTCCGGAGAGATCGACCCATGACCATTTGTCTGTCCGCGTGACCGGCGAGATCGGCCCCGGCGGCAGCCACACCTTGCCGGAGGCGTCGCAGCGCTGGGCGATCAGGCGATGCTCCTTGCAGGCATCCCAGAAGGGCTTGTTCCACTGATCGATCGCGGGGAGAGGCTTGTTGTAGGACATGCGCATCAGTTCCGCAGGATGATCGAAGAGGACACGTTGGTGGCGCAGATGTACTGGATCGTCCTGCAATCCGGGATCTGCCGGTCGCCGCACTCGCCGCGCAGCTGTTTGGCCGCCTCTGCAAGCAGCGCCCAGCCCTGCATGTAGCTTTCCGAGAGATGACCGCCGCTGGTGTTGGTCGGCCAGCGGCCGCGGCCGAGCTCCAGCGTCCCGTCGCGGACAAAAGCGCCACCCTCCCCCTGCTTGCAGAAGCCCATGCCTTCGAGGGCAAACAGCACCGTCGGGGTGAAATTGTCGTAGATCATCAGGCCGTCGATGGCATCGCGACCGATGCCGGCGCGGTCATAGACCTTGCCCGCCACCGTCTGCAGCGATGGATACCAGTAACCCGGCGTCGGGATCGACGCCTGGGAGAAGTCGTCCTGCCGCGCGTAGCCGGACACGTAGACCGGCTTCTTCCTCAGGTCCTTCGCGCGCTCCGGCGTCGTCATGATCCAGGCCACGCCGCCATCATTGATGAGACAGTAGTCGAGCAGGCGGAGCGGCTCGCAGATGAAGCGCGATGCCTGATGCTCCTCGACGGTGATCGGCTTGCGCATCACGGCGGAGGGATTGAGCGCCGCATGCTTGCGGAAGGCGACGGCGATATGGGCGAGGTCCTCGGACGTCGTGCCGAACGCGGCCATGTGTTCGCGGAACATCATGGCATGGGATGCGCCCGGCGATGTCAGCCCCCATGGCGCCCAGAGGCTGTCGCCGCCGCCATACTGCATCCGCGACGACTTGCCGTTATTGCCGTAGACCAGCGCCACCACGTTCGCAGCGCCAGTCGCAAGCGCCTGCGCAGCCAGCATCAGCGATACGGCGGAGAAGCGGCCGTGCATCTCCGTCGCCAGCATGTATTGCGGATTGATATTGGTGAGCTGTGAGAAGCGCTCATAGGCGATGCGGTTGACGATCAGCCCGTCGATGTCCGCGCAGGTGAGACCGGCATCGTCCAGCGCGGCATTCAGCGCCTGCGCGCCGAGGCCGTAGGCGTCCGTTTCAGGGAAGGAGCCATACTCGGTCGTGCCGACACCCACGATGCACGCCTTGTCCCTCATCGACCAATCGGGCATTTGCCTCCCTCAGACTTTCATCTTTTCGCGATGCAGCGGCGCATTCGGCCGGCATGTCATCGGCCTGCAGTCTTCGAGGCCGCAACGACAGGGTCAATCGAGAAATGCGTGGTATCGATTGATGAAAACTCAATCGCCGTCGCATCGTCCATGAGCTTGCCCTGGAATGAAGATGTTCTGGGACCATATCCGCCGCGATTGTTGAGCAGCCGTCACGCGAGGGAGAGATTTTATCGTTTGAACGCGGCATCGCCCTTTCTGATGATGAGTGCAGCGGTTCGCTTTCGCCGGGCGGCAAACGCGTTCAGGGAGGAAATCCATGTCCAAGGCTCCGGTCGCTCCCGGGCGGGAGAAGTTACGCGCGATTGTTCCCAAGCTCATCGACTACACCCACGAGGTGCTTTACGATCAGGTGTGGGAAAGCCCCGGCCTTTCGAAACGCGATCGCGGCCTCGTCACCATCGCCGCGCTGATGGCCATGAACCGGCCCGACTATTTCAAGGTCCATCTCGGGCGCGCGCTTGGCTATGGCGTCACCAAGGAAGAGGTCGGTGAAATGATCACCCACCTCGCCTTCTATTGCGGCTGGCCGACCGCCATGGCGGCGGCGCAGATCGCGCAGGAGGTCATCGAGGCGAATGCCGCGAAGACGTGACCTCGCCCGCGCGGCATAGAACAGAACATTCGGGAGGCGACGATGCGGGTCGGTTTCATCGGACTGGGCACCATGGGTGCGCACATGGCGCGCAACCTCCTCAAGGCCGGGCACGAGCTCGTCGTCAACGACGCCCGGCGCGAGGCCGCCGCTCCGCATCTTGAGGCCGGGGCCATCTGGGCCGACACACCGCAGGACCTCGCCGCGCGCACCGAGGCGATCTTCACCTCCCTGCCCGGTCCGCCGGAAGTGGAAGCTGTCGCCCTTGGCCCCAATGGCCTGCTCGCCGGCATCAGGCCGGGCAGCGCGTGGTTCGATCTGTCGACCAACTCACCATCGGTCGTGCGGCGTCTGGCCGAGACCTTCGCGGCGAAGGGCGCCGCCATGCTCGATGCGCCTGTGAGCGGCGGCCCCGCGGGCGCGGAGAGCGGCAAGCTTGCCCTGTGGGTGAGCGGCGACGAGGCCGCTTTCAACAAATACCGTCCGCTGCTCGACGCCATCGGCGACCAGGTCCGCTATATCGGCCCGGCCGGTGACGGATCGATCGCCAAGCTGGTGCACAACTGCGCGGGCTACATGATCAACACCGCGCTTGCGGAAGTGTTCGCTGTCGGCGTCAAGGCCGGCATCGATCCGCTTGCGCTGTGGGACGCCGTACGCGATGGCGCCATCGGCCGTTCGCGGACGTTCGACCTGATGGCCGGTCACTTCCTGCCCGGCAAATACGATCCGCCGCGCTTCGCCCTGAAGCTCGCCCACAAGGACGTGTCGCTGGCCACCGCGCTCGGCCGCGAGATGGGCGTGCCGATGCGCATCGCGAACCTGACGCTTGAAGAAATGACCGAGGCCATGGGCCGCGGCTGGGGCAATCGCGATTCCCGCATCGCCATGACGCTGGAAACGGAGCGCGCCGGCGTCAAGATCGCGATCGAGCCGGAGCGCATCAAGGCGGTGCAGGAGAGCGGCTCCAAGCCGCGCAGCTGATAGTCCGCAGCGGGAGCATTTCATGCCCGGCGACTTGCCAATCTACGAAGTCTTCGCCATCCGCTATGCAACGCGCGAGGCGCGCAGCTCCGGCAACTTCATCGGCGGTGATCCGCACGATGTGCCGATGCCGCTCGACTACTACGTCTGGGTCATCAATGGACCGGAGGAATCCTTCATCGTCGATCTTGGCTTCACCGCCGAGACGGCGGCCAGGCTCAAGCGCGAACACCTGCGCTGTCCGATCGAATCGCTGAAGCTGATCGGCGTCGATCCCGCCGACATCAGGCGCGCCATCGTCACTCATCTCCACTACGACCATGTCGGCAACTTCCACAAGCTGCCGAACGCCGAGTTTCATCTGCAGGAGCCGGAGATCCACTATGCAGTGGGCCGGCACATGCGCCACCATTTCCTCAACCACGCCTTCAACGTGGATGACATCGTCGGCATCGTGCGCCTGAACTACCAGGCGCGCGTCCGCTTCCACAACGGACCCGTGCAACTCGCCCCAGGCATCACGCTGCATCCGGTCGGCGGGCATTCGCCGGGTCTTCAATTCGTGAGAGTTCATACCAAGCGCGGCTTCGTCGTGCTGGCGTCCGACGTCACGCATTTCTACGCCAACATGGAACGAGGCCGGCCATTCCCGGCGGTCGTCAACACCGCCGATATGCTGGAGGCCTATGAGAAGCTGATCGAAGCAGCGCCCACGCCGGAGCATATCGTGCCGGGTCACGATCCGCTGGTGATGCAGCTCTATCCAGCGGCATCGCCGGCGCTCGACGGCATTGTAGTGCGGCTCGATGAGACGCCAAAGCCACGCCGCAATATTTAGCGCATAACTATCTCAGTACACCCTCGGCGCGGAGTTGCCCGATCTGATCCGGACTGTAGCCCAGGACCCGTTCGAGAACCTCGTCGGTGTGCTCGCCCAGCAGCGGAGGCCGCCGCAGGTCGACCCGCTCACCATCCACCAGATAAGGCGGAGAGGTGAAGCGCGTCACTCCCATCTCCGGATGGTCGATCTCCTGCCAGTAGCCGCGGTGCCGGAGCTGCGTGTCCGTCTCCATCAGGTCGCGGGCGCTTTCCACCACACCGGCTGGCACACCGGCCTCCTGCAGCAGACGCATTGCATCGAACGGCGCCTGCCCGACAGTCCATTGCGTCACCGCGGCTTCCACATCATCCACCCGCTGCAAGCGGCCATCCGCTGTCGCCAGCGAGTCGTTGGCCGCGAGGTCGGGACGCTCAAGCACCCCGCACAGCGCCGTCCATTGTGCGTCGGTCAGCACCGCCACCGCGCACCAGGCGTCATCACCTTTGCATCGGAAGACGTTGTGAGGCGCATGCTGACACGACCGGTTGCCGATCCGCAGCGGCGCCGCGCCCGTCAGCGCCCATTCCATGAACGGCACGCCGACGGAATTCATCGTCGACTCAACCTGCGCCAGATCGATCTTCATGCCGCGGCCGGTCAGCCGGCGATGGCGCAGGGCGGCAAGCACCGCGAATGTCCCATGGTACGGATTGACGGCATGGTCGGGAAAATGCGTGCCGGGCCCGATCGGCGGTCCGTCGTGATAACCGGTGAGGTCGGTCAGGCCGGCCACCGCGGCGATCGTCATCCCGACACCGAGCATCGGCGCCAGAGGCCCCTCCTCCCCATACATCGGCATGCCGACATAGATGATGTCGGGCTTGACCTTGCGGATCTCGTCGTAGCCCAGGCCAAGCTTGTCCATCACCGACGGCCCGAAATTGTTGGCGATGACATCCGACTCGGCCGCCAGCTCGCGCACAATGCCGCGGCCGCGTTCGGTCTTGAGGTCAACCGAGACGCTGAGCTTGCCGTTGTTGCGGGAGGCGAAATAGCCGCTGCGGTTGAGCCCCTTGATGCCGTCTTTGTAGGGCGGCCCGCTGCGCACCGGATCGGACCTAACCGCACTCTCGACCTTCAGCACATCAGCGCCGAGATCGCTGAACACTTTGGTCGCGTAAGGTCCAGCACCTGCCCAGGTGAGGTCCGTGATCCGGATACCTTCGAGAAAGCGAGGAAACATCACGCAACCTCCCCTGCAACAGACGCCGGCACATCGATGCCGATATGCGCATTGTCCGCGCCGAGACCCGGCGGTGGCCGTTGAAGTCTCCACGCCGCTTCCGACATCCGATAGGGGGCTCCGGGGAACATCACCTTGCGATGCGGATCAGGATGAGAGAGCGAGGTGAAGAACGCCCGGTGAGCAAGCTGGCGGTCTTCCGGGAGATCGGCAACGGTGCTGACCGGCGCGATCAGGATTTTCCGGGCGATCGACTCGTTTGCAATGGTCGCCCGCCGCTTTGATGCCAGGAAGCGCTCGAAGATCTCCTTGAACGCGTCGCGCAGGACGCCGCTTGTCCGCAGCTCGCGGTCATTCCATTTCTCGTCGCGCAGCTCTCGATGCCCGGGAAAACCGTCCTCCTCCATCCACGCGATGATCTGATTCCACTGGTCGCCCATGAACGGCGGCGCGGACAGAAACACATAACCATCCTCGCAGGCGAAGATGCCTTCCATCGCGTCACGGTTGACGCCGCCCCGCAGCGTGACCCGTCCTGCGATATCATACATCTGGATGGTGTTCTGCAGCGAATGGGCAATCGCTTCCTGAGCGGAGACGTCGAGCATGTGACGCGCGCCGCGCAGTTCAACATCCCACAGGGCAGCCGCGGTCGCGACCGCGGTGTAGATCGAGGTCACGATCCAGCTCTGCTCGCCACCGATGCGCAGCGGCGGCTCGCCGCTCCTGCCGGACAGCCAGGCGATGCCGCCGAGCGCCTGGTCCACCAGATCGCAGCCAAGATAGCGGGCGTAGGGACCCGTGAGCCCGAAATGCGAGACGACGCTGACGACCCGCGGACCCGGGACGTCCATCAGCATGGGGAGAAGCCGGTCACGATCGGCGTCCACCTCGTAGACGACAACCTGTGCGGACCCGACCAGCCTGCGCAGCAGATCGATGCCGCCATCGCTCGCCAGATCCAGAGTCACGCTCTTCTTGTTGACATTGAGGAAGGTGAAGGCCGCTTCAGCGCCACCACGATCCGCACGGCCGGATGGCGGCTCCACCCGGATGACGTCCGCACCGAGATCGGCAAAAAGCCGCGTCGCATAGGCTGCCAGGTCATGGGTGAGATCGATGATCCGGATTCCGGAATAAGGCTGGCCGGAAGATTGCGTCATTGACATCGCATTCCAGTGAAACAGAAACAGATTCGCATGAGCCGCGAACAGTAGGTTGCGGCACCTTCGACCACCAACGCCAAATGATCGACGACGGTTGAGTTTTGATCAATCGAACCGGCCCTTTTCTCGGTTGACGCCGCCGATCACCCAAAAGACAGACTGAGGCTTCAAATGGAATCTCGTGGGCGTCCCGCGTGAATTTCACCCCCCTCTTTCACCCAATGACATTGTGTCGTGGAGGAACGCTGAGATGATGAAACGCCTGTCCGCGGCTTTGGCCGCCTTTGCGATCCTGACGGCGCCAGCAGCCTATGGTCAGGCGGACAGCTATCCCAGCAAGGCGATCCATGTGATCTGCAACTTCCCGCCCGGCAACGGCTCGGACATCGCCGTGCGGTTCTTCTCGCAACAGCTCAGCGAAGCCATCGGCAAGCCGGTCGTCGTCGAGAACAAGGTCGGCGCCTTCGGGCTTGTAGGCGCTCGCGCGGTCGCCGAGGCAAAGCCGGACGGCTACACCATCTTCATCACCGGTGTCAGCACGGTGATCTCAGGCGCTCGCTATCTCTACAAGGAAGTGCCGTACGATCCGGACAAGGCCTTCCAGCCCGTCACCACTCTGTTCAAGGTGCCGTTCGTGCTGACCGTTGATCCGAAGAAGCCCTTTCGCACCGTCGACGACCTGACCCGGTATCTGCGGAGCGGCGAAGCCAAACACTCCTATGGCACTGCGGCCAATCCCGGCACGATCTCGGCGGAAATGTATCTGTCGCGGATCAACCTCAAGCCGGAGCGGGTCCACTATCGCGACGCGAAGCAGGCCCAGACCGAGATGCTGAGCGGCTTTCTGGACTTTGTGTTTTTCGACGCCGGCTCGACCACCGCACAGGCCGCGGAAGGCCGCATCCGGCCGCTTGCCGTCACCAGCGCCGAGCGGATGCCCGCCATGCCCGACGTTCCAACCATGGCCGAGTCCGGCTTCCCCGGCTATGAGATGATTCTCACCTGGGGCGTGGTGGTGCCTGCCGGAACGCCGCAGCCAATCGTCGCCAAGCTCGGGGCGGTGTTCAACCAGATCGTGGCCCAGCCCAAGACCCAGGATTTCATTAAACAGATGGGCGCGGTGCCGTATCCCGGCAACGCACAGAAAATGGCTGACGCCATCACGGCGGAAACCGCGAAGTGGGCGGATTACGTCCGCCTTGCGGATATCAAGCCGCAGTGAGGCCGTCATATTGTGGACGATGTGCCGCCCAGTCCCGCGCGAACCTTGGAGCATGACCCGCTTTGATGGATTCGGTCATGCTCTCGGTTTCTTTGCGTGGTCGCGTTTTCTGCGGCGAACCGGTTTCCACTTCGCCGGAAACCGCTCCAACTGCTGAATGCCGGCATTTCCCCGGCCAACTCAATCGAGACAAAAGCGCCAGGCGGATGTCCAAATCCTCGGAGCCACCTGCAAAGCGGCTCCAAGGATTCCCGGCAAAAGATGGCATCAGATCACGCCGAGCGCTTCCATAGCCTCGGCGACGCGGACGAAACTGGAGATATTCGCCCCCAGCACATAGTCACCCGGCGCACCATAATCGCTCGCCGTCTCGGCGCAGCGATCGTGAATGTTGCGCATGATGCTGGCGAGACGCGCCTCGGTCTGCTCAAACGTCCAGCTGTCACGCGAGGCATTCTGCTGCATCTCGAGCGCAGAGGTGGCAACGCCGCCGGCATTGGCGGCCTTGCCCGGCCCAAACAGCACGCCAGCCTCCTGAAAGATGCGCACCGCTTCCGGCGTGCACGGCATATTGGCTCCCTCGCCCACGGCTACGATGCCGTTGCGCACCAGCACGCGCGCATCCTTCCCGGTCAGTTCATTCTGTGTGGCGGAAGGCATCGCGACATCGCACGGAACATCCCAAATCGATCCGCCTTCGATATAGTGCGAGCCGGCCCCCTTGCGGCGCGCATATTCGGCGATGCGCTCGCGGCGGACTTCCTTGATCTCTTTGACCAGTTCGAGGTCGATGCCCCGCTCATCGACGACATATCCGTTCGAATCCGAGCACGCCATGACTGTGCCGCCAAACTCGGCAACCTTTTCCATGGCGTAGATGGCCACATTGCCGGAGCCTGATACGACGACGCGCCGGCCGTCGAACGATTGCCTCTTCGTCTCCAGCATGCTCTGCACGAAATACGTCGCACCATAGCCGGTCGCTTCCGTGCGGGCGCGCGAACCGCCATAGACCAGTCCTTTTCCAGTCAGCACGCCGGCTTCGTAGCGGTTGGTGAGCCGTTTGTATTGGCCGAACATGAAGCCGATCTCGCGGCCGCCCACACCGATATCGCCTGCCGGGACATCGGTATATTCGCCAAGATGACGATAGAGCTCCGTCATGAAGGACTGACAGAACCGCATGATCTCGCCTTCGGAGCGGCCGCGCGGGTTGAAGTCGGATCCGCCTTTGCCGCCGCCGATTGGCATCCCGGTGAGCGCGTTCTTGAACGTCTGCTCGAAGCCGAGAAACTTGACGATGCCGACATTCACGGATGGGTGGAAACGCAGCCCTCCCTTGTAGGGTCCAAGCGCCGAGTTGAATTGCACGCGAAAGCCGCGGTTGATCCGGACCTGGCCCTCATCGTCCACCCACGGCACGCGGAAAATGATCTGCCG
>Ga0180223_1002077_pt1 | contig 12966 bp, 14 predicted proteins | sample eDN5th30CKraftOP_FD_151337 | JGI IMG/M metagenome (GOLD analysis project Ga0180223, IMG submission 151337) | Enriched Organic Plus compost microbial communities from Emeryville, California, USA - eDNA 5th pass 30_C Kraft OP (version 2) (version 2) ...
CGCGCCGAACGCGGCCCCAGGCCGGGCAGCCGCGCCAGCAGCTGGATCAGCCGCTCGATTTCAGGACCCGCAACCGCTCCGGCCATCTCAGAACAGCTTCATCCCCGGAGGCAGCGGCAGGCCGCCAGCAATGCCCTGCATCTTGTCCTGCATCGCGGCTTCCGCCTTGCGCCGTGCATCCGCGTGGGCGGCGATCAGCAGGTCTTCCACAATCTCCTGCTCGCCGGGCTTCATCAGCGACTCGTCGATCTTGACGCCGCGCATATCGCCCTTGGCGCTCAGACGCACCGTCACCATGCCGCCGCCGGCCGTACCCTCGACCTCGACCTGATCGAGCTCGCCCTGCAGCTTCTCCATCTTCGATTTGAGCTCAGCGGCCTGCTTCATCAGGCCCAGGAAATCCGCCATGTCGTCACCTCTCAATCATCATCGGACATATCAGGGTCGACCGCGTCCATGCCCGTATCGTCCGGCTGGTCGGCGCCGACGGCCCGGACATCGACAATCTCCGCGCCGGGAAACCGCGCCAGCACCGCCTGCACCAATGGATCAGAGCGCACTCCGCGCTTGAGATCCGCCTCGCGCGCCTGGTGCTGCGCTTTCAGGGTTGGCGCGCCCTGCTCGGCCGAAACGACCACCATCCAGCGCCGGCCGGTCCATTCCGAGACCTTGCGCTGGATGTCATTCACCAGCGCCTTCGACGCCCCTGGCTCCAGCGCAACTTCAAGATGGCCATCTTCAAAGCGGACCAGGCGGAGGTCCCGCTCCAGCGCCGCCTTCATCTGGAGGTCGCGCTTCCTGTCGGCAAGGGCGACCAGATCCTCATACCGTTTGACGACCAGCGCAGGCGCCGCCGCGGGCGATGGATCCCGGCGCGCAATGGGTTCGCCCGACGCCTGCGGCACCGACGCAAGGTTGGTGCGCGGCGATGCGCGGGGCACATCATACTGCATCTGGCCAACCGGCGCAGCGGATGACGCGGACGCCTGGGCGTTGTTTCCGGATGACCCCCGCGCGGACGACGTCCCGCCGCCTTCGATGCTGCGGATCAGATCATCCGGCGTCGGCAGATCGGCCGCATAGGCGATCCGCACCAGCACCATCTCGGCGGCAGCGATCGGGCGATCGGCCTCCTTCACCTCGGCCAGACCCTTGAGCAGCATCTGCCAGGTGCGCGCCAGCACCCGCATCGACAGTTGCTCGGCGCAGGCGCGGCCGCGCTTGCGCTCGACCTCCGCCAGCGACACGTCCTCGGCCACCGCCGGCACGATCTTCACCCGCGTGACGAAATGCGTGAACTCGGCGAGGTCGGTGAGCACCACCAGCGGATCGGCGCCGGTGTCATACTGGTCGCGCAATTCCTTCAGCGCACTGGCGATGTCGCCACGCATCAGCGCCTCGAACAGATCGACCACACGCGCGCGGTCGGCAAGACCAAGCATCTGCCGCACGTCCTCGGCGCGCAGCGGTCCCGCCGCATGGGCAATCGCCTGATCGAGCAGCGACAGCGAATCACGCACCGAGCCTTCCGCCGCGCGGGCGATCAGCGCCAGCGCCTCAGGCTCCGCCGACAGGCCTTCCTTGGCGATGATGGTGTCGAGATGCTTCACCAGCACCGTGGCGTCGATCCGCCGCAGGTCGAACCGCTGGCAGCGCGACAGGATGGTGATCGGGACCTTGCGGATTTCGGTGGTCGCGAAGATGAACTTCACATGCGGCGGCGGCTCTTCCAGCGTCTTCAGCAGCGCGTTGAACGCCGCCGTCGAGAGCATGTGCACCTCGTCGAGGATGTAGACCTTGTAGCGCGCCGAGACCGGCGCATAGCGCACCGCGTCGTTGATCTGGCGCACATCGTCGACGCCGTTATGGGAGGCCGCGTCCATCTCGATCACGTCGAGGTGGCGGCTGTCCATGATCGCCTGGCAGTGGACGCCGAGCTGCGGCAGCTTCACCGTCGGCCCGGTCACCGAGCCGTCCGGCAGTTCGTAATTGAGGCCGCGCGCGAGGATGCGCGCCGTCGTGGTCTTGCCGACCCCGCGCACACCGGTGAGGATCCAGGCCTGCGGAATACGGCCGGTCTCGAACGCATTCGAGATCGTCCGCACCATGGCATCCTGGCCAATCAGGTCATCGAAGGTGGCGGGGCGGTATTTGCGCGCCAGGACCCGGTAGGACGCGCCAGCGTCCGACGGCGGAGCGCCAAGGTCGAAGCCGGGTTCTGGATGGTCTGGGCTCTGGTCGTCGCTCATCATGCCATCCGACCGGCCGCCACCTGTCGCGGTTTCACGCCCCGATTCGCAGAATGAAGTGGGAGGCTGACGAGCGACCCGAACCGGAGCTCGTTAGGGCTGCTTCCTTCCGGACCTGACCCGGTTGGCGAGTGGCTCGTCCACCGCCAACCTCCCGCTCCCTATATCGACTGGGCACGGGCAGAAAGCAAGCGGCGTGGATGCGCGCCAGCTGCGTCCGGTTCACCCCCCGGCCCTGAGACCGGCGAGGAACGTCTTGATGGACCCGAACAGCTCGTCACCCTCGCGGAACATGCCAGGGAAGAAATAGAAACCGTGTGGCATGCCCTCGCGCACGATGTGCTCGACCGGACGGCCTGCCTCGCGCAGCTTCGCGGCAAAGGCGCGGTTGTCATCGACAAGCGGATCGTGGGTGCCGCTGCCGATCAGGGTCGGCGGATAGGCCGACAGATCGGCAAACAGCGGACTCGCGTGAGGATGCCGCCAGTTGGCGCCTTTGACCAGATATGCGCCCCGGATATAGCCGATGAAGGGCGTGTCATAGACGATACCGAGCGGGGCAAGACGTTCGAACGACTCATACTGTTCAAAATGGAAGTCGCAGATCGGGCAGAACAGCACGGTCGCCTGCGGCGCGCCCTCTCCGGCGTCGGCAGCCTTGACCGGCATCACGGCGGCCATGTTGGCGCCCGCTGAATCGCCGGAGACGGCAATCCATCCCGGGTCGCCGCCGATCGAAGCGCCGTTCCGCCGCATCCAGACCAGCACCGCGAGGCAGTCATCGAGGCCGGCGGGAAACGGCCATTCGGGCGCCATGCGATAGTTGACGCTGACCACCACCATGTCGTTGTCCGCCGCGAGACGGCTGGTGAGATAGGCCGTGTCTTCCGACTGGCCGACCGTGAAGCCTCCGCCATGAATGTAGAGCATCATCGGACGTGGACCGGAAAGATCGGGCGGACTGTAGACCTGGCAGCGGACAGGACCCGCCGGCGACGGCACTGCGACCTCGGTGACCCGGATCTGCGGATACAGTTCCGCGCCGCTCTTGGGCAGTTCCGCGGGATCGATGGGATTGTCCTGCCCGATATAGCCCACCCTCACGGGATGGATCATCAGATCGCGGAGCGCAACCGGCGAGCGCATCTTCGCAAGAAGGCGATACATCGGCGTAGCCGGATCGCGCGGATTGATCCGCGTGACACCCGGCCCATCGGGCCGTTGGTCGACGAAGAGGACGGCACGTCCGGATGATGTCTCGTCCACAGACAACCTCCCGATGCTCCTGCCAGGATGGTATATCTTCCAGACTTTTGCTAACGGCGCATCCCGTCATCCCTAAAGAATTTAAGCCCCAGGTCTTCGATGTTCGGCGAACGCCCCTCCGCATGGTCCCTGCATCCGCAACTGGCGAGCGACACCACGCCGGTCGGCGACCTGCCATTGTCACGGGTGCTGGTGATCCAGGACGCGAATTATCCCTGGCTGCTGCTGGTGCCGCGCCGCCCGGAGATCCGCGAGATCATCGACCTCGACGAGGTGGCCCAGGCGCAGTTGATGACTGAGGTCACCCGCGTCGCACGCGCGCTCAAGGATATTACGCAGTGCGACAAGCTCAACATTGCCGCGCTCGGCAATGCCGTCCCGCAACTCCATGTGCACGTGATCGCCCGCCGCCGGACCGACGCCATGTGGCCGAAGCCGGTCTGGGGAGCTTTGCCGCCGCTGGCGCATGATCCCGAGGAACTCGCACGCTTCACCGCCGCGCTGCGCCGGACCATCTGGGTGGAGTGAAGGCGGTTGCCCGGCGGCGGACTGCGTGCGACCGTTGCGCACAGTCCGGAGTCTTTCCCCATGTCATCACCGATCGATCTCGGCCCCTGGCCTCCCCTCGGCTATGCGGCCGGCAACATCGATCGCGCGGCGCATCTGCGCGGCGACAAAGCCACCCTTGTTGCGCTGGAGCAAAATCCAGGGGCGATCGCCTACATCATCGCCGGCGACCTGGTCGTCCTGGGCAAGACCGGACATGACATTGTGCCGACCTTCACGCCAGCCGAGGCACGGGCCCTGAAGATCACCGGCGAGGTCTTTCTCGGCACGCTTCAGGGCGCCGGCTGTTTCGGCTTCTGGGTCGATGCCGCCGATGCCGAAAACCTGAAGCAGCGCGACGATCTGGTGATCATGGACCTTCGCGCGGTCACCTCCCAGGGGCTGATTGCCGACAGCCATCTCGACCCCATCGCCGAGGCGAAATCCCTGCTCTCCTGGCACGCGCGGCATCGTTTCTGCGCCAATTGCGGGGCATCGACGACCATCACCGATGCCGGCTGGCGTCGGGATTGCCCGGCCTGCGGCACCCAGCACTTTCCGCGCATCGATCCGGTCGTCATCATGCTGACGGTGGACGGCGACGACTGCCTGCTCGGCCGCTCGGGACGATTTCCGCCGACCATGTGGTCCTGCCTTGCGGGATACATCGAGCCGGGCGAGACGATCGAAGAGGCAGTCCGGCGCGAAACCCTGGAAGAGGCGGGGATTGTGTGTGGCGAGGTCCGCTACTTCACCTCCCAGCCTTGGCCGTTTCCGTCCTCGCTGATGATCGGCTGCCACGCCCAGGCACTGTCCCGCGACATCGTCATCGATCGCAACGAAATCGAGGAGGCCCGCTGGTTCAGCCGCCGGGAGGCCGCCCTGATGCTGGCCCAGCAACATCCGGAGAAGCTTGCGCTGCCCCGGCCAGTCGCGATCGCCTATCACATCATCCGGCAGTGGGTTGAGGGGGAGATCGATCTCCAACCGTCCCGACAGCGCCCCTCGAAAACACTTTACAGCGGGGCAAACAACGCTTGAAATAGAAAAGATTGCTATGGTAAGGGGACTAATCTATCAATTTAGAAGACTATTATGACCATGAGCAACACCGCCGCCGGCTCCCCGCCACGTCCCGCCAATCGCTCGCTGGATGCGATTGATCGCAAGATCCTGCTGCTGCTGCAGCAGGACGCCTCGCTCTCCGTGGCGGAAATCGGCAACAGGGTGGGCCTGTCCTCCACGCCATGCTGGAAGCGCATCCAGCGCCTCGAGGCCGACGGCATCATCCTGCGGCGGGTGGCGCTGATCGATCAGGACCGTGTCGGTCTCGGCATCACGGTGTTCGTCTCGGTCGAGACCGGCGATCATTCCCAGGAATGGCTCGGGCGTTTCGCGGAGACGGTCGGCGCGATGCCGGAGGTGATGGAATTCTATCGGATGGCCGGCGACGTGGACTACATGCTGCGCGTCGTTGTCCCGGATATGCCCGGCTATGACCTGTTCTACAAGAAGCTGATCGCGTCGGTGACGCTGAAAAACGTGACGTCGCGCTTCGCGATGGAAAAGATCAAATCGACGACGGCGCTGCCAATTCCATAAGCCAAGCGCCTGCGTCAAGTACCGGTGTAGGGGTAGATCACCGTCTCCGACAGACGCGGCCGCATGAACATCTGGTCGCTCAGCGTGATCGTGCCGGTGATGACATAGCCGATCGTGGGTGTGTAGTCATATTTCACTTCACCCCAGATCAACTGCGTCCCCTTGACCCTGAGTCCTTCGGGGACCGAAGACGTGACAACGTCGTCCTTGGTCCTTTTGGTCCCATTCAGCGTCGCACTCCAGGCAATGGTCGCCTTGCCGTCAGCATCGATATCGACGGCAGAAACAACAACTTTCAGATTGGTCGAACTGAAAGGATGGGCGACGGCCCCAGACGCGTTCAGCAGATTGGTCATGTCATCGGTGGTGATCTTCGTCGTCTGGGATGCAAGATCTGCCACCGTTCTTGCAACAAGCGTCACCTTGCGATCCGCCGCCACGCCTGTGGCAACTTCATTTCCTCCGAAATACAGGGTCACCATGATCGGCAGCAGGAGGGCGAACTCAACGGCGGCAACGCCGCGTTGATCCGCGCTCAGACCCCTCAATTTGCGGATTGCCCGTCTAGCCATGGGGCGGATCAGCATGTCCCACCATTGTCATAGGGTTCGTTACGGAAGGCGGCCGTTGCACTCAGAAGGCGCTTGCCCTTGGCGATATCCGACAGGTCAAAGCCGCCAACGTGAAGGTACACCGGCCATTGATAGAACAGCCTCACAACCGTGATGCAGCCAGGCCCTGCCGGCTCATAGACGAAATCACTGTTGAAGTTGCCTTCTTCATCGACAGTCGGCTTCGTGAATATGGTGTTTGCAAACGTGTCATACTTGCGGACATCGACATAGAGACCGTTCTGACAATCGAAGAGAGCATAGATCCTGTCGCAGACAGCGTTTTTGAAAGCCGCCTTGTCCATTTTCGCTTCCTGCGCCTGCCCCGTCATGATCAGGCGCCCCGAATCTGCGACCGCGGTTTCCAAGGTCTGCGACGCGAAGAACACCAGAGCCGTTTCCATGATGGCGAACATCAACGCGAAGAACGGCACCATGATAATGGCGAACTCGACCGCGGCCGCGCCATCCTGCTCGCGCAGAAATCGCCTCACGACGCACGATGGCAGCGCCTGCACGGCGCCAACCAGATACCTGTTTCTGAATGATATCCGCATGTGAGCAGGTCTCGACCCGACGTCAGGCTGCCGACGGCAATACCGCGTCGTCCGGAAACCTATCAAACGGCCGTTGTAGAAGTATTGCGGAGACTAATGACAAATGCCGCGATGGCGGAAACGATCCGTTAACCGCGCTATTCCACCGCCGATCTCAAGAATTGGATTGTCTGCAGCCGGCGGCGCTATTTGGAAGTCGCCGCACCGGAAGCCGCCGCGCTGAGCGTGTTGGCCTGCGACAGAGCCCCATCGAAGAAGGCCGAGCCATCGCCCAGCATGATCCGCTTTTCACAGGTCGGAGCGCAACTATAGGAATCCCGCTCAACCCCGCGATAGACAACCACATTGTCCTTGGGGCTCCGCACCTCGATCATCTGGTCGAGCAGGACACCCCCTTTGCGGTCAAGCACGACGATATTGGTCGAACCATACCCTTTTCCGGTGACCACCATTACGCCGCCAGGCTGCAGCGCAACGTCGGCAATCAGGGGATTTCCAATCACGATCGTCGCGACCTGGTCCGGCAGCTTTGCCAGCTTTGCCTGATCCACCACGACCTCGATTGGCGCCGCGTGAATCGCCGGCACGGCCAGCCCGAAACTGGCCATGACCGCCAATGAAGCAAGGATGCGATGGCCGAGCCACGTCATAAGCTACTCCGCGCCTCACAAGCACCGGGCATCCCCGTCGGCTGGGCGTAAGCTATATTCAGACAAAATGGTAAATCAAAAGCAAATGGGGCAAGGCGCTTCGGTCAAGCATTCGCTACTTCTCCCCCCATACAGGCGGAAACCCTCCTGAAACATGCACGCTCCTGACAGGACAGTATCTGAGCAATGTATTCGGAGGCATCCCTCAGATTCGCACGTCACGCAGCGAGGCACTACTGTTTGCAATCAATACTGCATTAACTAAACTACAGATCACGCATGTAAGCCTGAGTTTCTGCAACGACATTAACTGAGACGCAAGAAGCCTCTGTTAGGTTGATGCCAGTCCCGAACGAGATCGGGGGAAAACCGAAACCTCGGGATCACGCTCAAACAGTCACGTGTGGACCTCCAGGAGTTACCCATGAAGAACCTCTTTGCCCGTTTCGTGAAGGACGAGTCCGGCGCCACCGCCATCGAGTATGGCCTCATCGCCGCCGGCATCTCCGTTGCCATCGTCACCATCGTGTTTACCCTCGGCAGCAGCATCAATATGGCCTTCACCAAGGTCAACACCAAGATCGAAGAGAACGTGCAGTAAGCTGACTGCAGGCTTGGCACACGGCAAAAGGCTCTGGTGTGCCGCACCAGAGCCTTTTTACTTCAAGCGGAATTAGCTGAACCTAAGGGCACCCCAATTACCTTTGCGTCTTCGTGTGACGACCAAGGAAGAAAATTAGGGGCTACGTTCGGAAACAGGGTGTGGCGATGCATATCATCGATATTGTCCGGCTGCTGTTTTTTCCTGCCCTGATTGCGTTTGCCGCGGCAAGCGACCTGCTGACCATGACGATATCCAATCGGATTTCAGTTGCTCTGGTCGCCGGCTTCGCGGCCCTGGCTGTCGCAACCGGAATGCCGCTGACGGACATCGGCTGGCATGCCGCGGCTGCAGCAATCGTTCTCACCGGAGCTTTTGTCTTCTTCGCCTTCGGCTGGATCGGCGGAGGCGATGCAAAGCTGGCGGCGGCTATCTCGCTCTGGTTCGGCTTCGACCAGATGGTGAGCTATCTGTTGATCGCCTCGATATTTGGTGGCGGCCTGACGCTGCTGATCCTGCGGTTTCGGGGCTTCATGCTTCCGGTGTCGTGGGCGGGCCAGGACTGGATCCAGCGCCTCCACCGCAAGGAAACGGGCGTGCCCTACGGGATCGCTCTCGCCGCGGCCGCGCTGATCACTTATCCGGACACGATCTGGATGAAAGGCATCGGCCTCTGATCTGGCGCCTCGCGAAAGCGACGCCTATTCCGCTCCGGCCAACTAACAACAATTAACTTCATTTGGATACCGCTGATTAACCATGCCTTGACGTTTTGATGCCTACATTCGTGTTGCGCGCCCTGGGTCGGGTGGATCGCAGGTTTGTGTAGGATGTCAGCGTATGAACGTTGCGCGTATCGCCGTTCTGGGTGTCGCCATTGTGGCCGGCGGTCTCGCCGCCATGCTGGCCGGTGGGTCCGGCCCGCAGCAACAAGTTGCCGCCCCGCCGCCACCTCCTCCCAAGGTCAACACCACCGCCGTTCTGGTGGCCGCATCTGACATCAACATGGGTGACAAGGTCGCCCCGCAGGCGCTGACCTGGCAGGAGTGGCCGACCGCAGCCGCCAACGCAGCCTTCATCAAAAAGACCGACCGTCCCGATGCGATCGAGCAGCTCGCAGGGTCGATTGCCCGCTCGCCATTTGCCAGCGGAGAGCCGATCCGGGAGGCACGGCTGATCAAGGCCGGCGGGTCCGGCTATATGGCGGCGATCCTGCCGGCTGGCATGCGGGCCATCTCGACCCAGATTTCACCTGAAACCGGGGCCGGCGGCTTCATCCTGCCGAACGACCATGTCGACGTGATCCTGACGCGGCGGGATCGCGGGGGCGACAAGCCGAGTGGCGCCGAATCTCACACCAGCGAGATCATCCTGTCCAACGTCCGCGTCCTCGCGATCGACCAGACCGTCGAGGACAAGAACGGCACCCGGGTGGTCGTCGGCCGCACCGCAACGCTGGAGCTCACCCCAGGCCAATCCGAGACGCTGGCGCTGTCGCAGCAGCTCGGAACGCTGTCCCTCGCGCTGCGCAGCCTGGTGGATTTCAAGGGTGACGGCCCACAGGCCACCAACGAAAATGAACGCCGCGGCGGCGTGAACATGGTCCGCTTTGGCGTCAGCACGATGACTCCGACGACGAAGTGACGGCGACAAGGAACCGCATGATGACGACCCCTGGAATTCTTCGCGCTTCCGTCTGCGCCGCGGCCTTGCTCGCGCTCGCGCTGGGCCTTGCGGGTCCCAGCCGCGCCAGCGATCCAGCAGCAAGCTCCTTGATCCGCGTCACCGCCAGCGATTCTGGATCGCGCTTCGTCCCGCTCGGGATTGGCAAGTCGATTGTGATCGATCTGCCCGGCGACATCAAAGACGTGCTGGTCGCAGATCCTAAAATTGCGAATGCGGTCGTGCGGACATCGCGCCGGGCCTACATCATTGGGGCAGCCGTCGGGCAGACCAACGTGTTTTTCTTCGACGCCAACGGCACACAGCTTGCGGGCTTCGACATCGCCGTGAAGCGCGACCTCAATGGCGTGCGCGCAGCGCTGAAGCAGATGTTTCCGAACAGCGATGTCCGGATCGAAGGCGTCGGCGACGGCGTGATCCTGTCTGGCAGCGTCTCCAGTCAAGTCGAATCCCAACAGGCTTATGATCTTGCGGTCCGTCTGGTGGGGGGCGAAGCAACCAAGGTTGCCAATGCCATTTCGGTGAATACGCGCGACCAGGTGATGCTCAAAGTCACCGTTGCCGAAATCCAGCGCGACATCGTCAAACAGCTCGGAATCGACCTCAACGGCGCGCTGTCCAATGGGGCGGAGAATCTCGCCTTCTCCGTGGTCAATCCCTTCACGGCCGCCGCGACGGATATCGGCCAGTCAACCGTGTCAGGCGGCAATTCATCGGTCCAGGGAACGCTGCGCGCCATGGAACGTGCGGGTGTCATCCGCACCCTGGCGGAGCCCACGCTGACAGCGATTTCCGGCGAGAGTGCAAGCTTTCTCGCCGGCGGTGAGTTTCCAGTCCCCGGCGGCTATACCTGCGGCAACGCTGGCACGACCCTGATCGTGTCAACCTCGTGCCAGATCTCGATCCAGTTCAAGAAGTTTGGCGTGGGCTTGAACTTCACGCCGGTCGTCCTGTCCGAGGGCCGCATCAGCCTCAAGGTGATGACGGAAGTCTCCGAACTCTCCAACGAGAATGCGATCACCCTACAGCCGGTACCCGGTGGATCGTCCCTGACCATCCCCTCCATCCGGACGCGTCGCGCGGACACAACAGTGGAGATTCCCTCCGGCGGCTCGCTGGCAATGGCCGGCATGCTCCAGGAGCAGACACGGCAGGCCATCAACGGCTTTCCCGGCCTGATGCAACTGCCTGTGCTCGGCGCTCTCTTCAGAAGCCGGGACTATCTCAACCGGCAGACCGAACTCGCCGTGATCATCACACCCTATGTCGTGCGCGCCGTCGCGCGGAAGGACCTCTCCCGCCCGGATGACGGCTATGCCGACTCGAGCGACGGCGCCGCCGTCCTCCTGGGCCGGATCAATCGCATCTACGGCCGCCCGAACCGCAACGAGCCCGCCGCCACGGCAAGTTACCGCGGCAAATACGGCTTCATCGTCGACTGACCGGCATCACAGGAACCTGAGTCATGGGTATCGTTGGAACGATCGACAAGCAGACGCCTGACGCCGGGCAATGGCTTGGCCGCGCCGTGGTGGCCGCAGGGTTTGCTGTCATGCTGGCCGGCTGCAACGTCAAACAGCTCGACATGGCCTACACCACGCCTCCGGACTATCGCGAGCGTCACCCGATCGCGATCAAGGAAGGCGCACGCACGGTGGAAGTGCTCGTCGGCAGCCGCCGTGGCGGCCTCAATCCGACCCAGCGCGCCGACGTGCTGGCCTTCGCCCATTCCTGGCGGCGGGAAGCGACCGGCGGCATCGTCGTTGAGGCGCCTGTCGGCACGCCAAACGATACGGCGTCCCGGGAAGCGATGCACGAGATCAGATCCATCCTGACCGCGGCATCGGTGCCGCCACACGCGCTTGCGCTGCGCAGCTATCAACCCACCGATCCAACGCGGTTTCCGAGCATCCGGATGAACTATCCGCTGGTCAAGGCGACAACCCACAACTGCGACAGGATCTGGCCGGATGACGTCGGCCCGACCTACGACAAGCTGCACAACCAGAATGTCGAATACTGGGCGTTCGGCTGCGCGACACAGCGCAACCTGGCCGCCATGGTCGCCGATCCGACCGATCTCGTGCAGCCCCGCTCGGGTTCTCCGACCTATACGGCGCGCCGGACCTTTGCGCTCGACAAGTACCGCCAGGGCCAGAGCACCGCGACGACCTATACCGACGAACAAAAAGGCAAGATCAGCGAACTCGGACAATGATCACTTATCGTCAGGCAGCCGCCGAAAATTCCGCCAGCGATTCAGCTAGCACGGACGCAGATCATATCGCGCCCGTGCCGCGCGTCTCGATCCAGGCCTTCTGCGATTCGGTCGAGACCGCCGCCGCCGTCCAGGCGGCTGGAGAGGACCGCCGCCTTGCCAAGGCCCATCTGAAAATCCAGATGGGCGGCATGACGGCGGCCGCCGAAGCGTACCGTCATGCGCCGACGCCGAACGTCATCATCATCGAATCGGAAGCCCGCAAGCCTGACATCCTTCAGGGGCTGGATCAGCTTGCGGAGGTTTGCGATCCCGGCACACGGGTCATCGTCATCGGCCAGATGAATGATGTCTTGCTGTATCGCGAGTTGATGAAACGCGGTGTCAGCGATTACCTGATCACCCCGCTGGGAACGCTGGACGTCGTACGCGCCATTTCCAACCTGTTCTCTGCTCCGGAAGCCAACCCGGTTGGCCGGGTTGTCGCGCTGGTGGGCGCCAAGGGCGGCGTCGGCGCCTCAAGCATTGCCCACAATATCGCCTGGGCGATTGCACGCGACCTTCACCTCGATTCCGTGGTGGCCGATCTCGATCTCCCGTTTGGGACGGCGGGACTGGACTATAACCAGGATCCGGCGCAAGGCATTGCAGATGCCGTCTTCTCGCCCGATCGCGTGGACACGGCCTTCATCGACCGTCTGCTGTCGAAATGCACCGACCACCTGAGCCTGCTGGCCGCACCAGCCACGCTGGAGCGGGTTTATGACTTCGGCGAAGAGGCGTTCGATTCCATTTTCGACACCCTGCGCGCCACCATCCCGTGCATTGTGCTCGATGTCCCCCATCAATGGAACGCGTGGACGCGGCGGACGCTGATCAGCGCCGACGACATTCTGATTGTTGCCGAGCCGGATCTCGCGAACCTCCGCAACACGAAGAACCTCATCGACCTGCTGCGGGCCGCACGGCCCAACGACCATCGC
>Ga0180223_1002080_pt1 | contig 12954 bp, 11 predicted proteins | sample eDN5th30CKraftOP_FD_151337 | JGI IMG/M metagenome (GOLD analysis project Ga0180223, IMG submission 151337) | Enriched Organic Plus compost microbial communities from Emeryville, California, USA - eDNA 5th pass 30_C Kraft OP (version 2) (version 2) ...
CCCGCATCGCGCAGCTCGCCGCCGATCTCGAACTGCGCGAGCTGCTCGATCGGCCGGTCGGCAAGCTGTCGGCCGGGCAGAAGACGCGGGTCTCGGTGGCGAAGTCGCTGATCAACAATCCCGAGGTGCTGCTGCTCGACGAGCCGACCGCCTCGCTCGATCCCGACACCGCCGACTGGGTGCGCGGCCATCTCGAGCGCTACTGCCACGGCCGCAACGCCACCGTGCTCCTGGCCTCGCACAATATGAGCGAGGTCGAGCGGCTGTGCGAGCGCGTCATCATGATGAAGAAAGGCCTGATCGTCGACGACGACACGCCGCAACGCCTGCTCGCCCGCTATGGGCGCGAAGATCTCGAAGAGGTGTTCCTCGACATTGCGCGCGGCCGCGGCAAGGCGCGCGAGCTGGTGTCGTGATGGAGTTCTCGCTGCGCCGCGTCGCCGCCATGGTGCGGCGCTACTGGTATCTGCTGCGCTCGTCGTGGCCGCGCATCCTCGACCTGATCTACTGGCCGATGGTGCAGATGCTGATGTGGGGCTTCCTGCAGACCTACATCCAGCAGAACGCCGGCTTCTTCGTGCAGGCCGGCGGCGTGTTCATCGGCGCGGTGCTGCTGTGGGACATCCTGTTCCGCGGCCAGCTCGGCTTCTCGATCTCGTTCCTCGAGGAGATGTATGCGCGCAACCTCGGCAACATCATGATGTCGCCGCTGCGCCCGGCCGAGTTCATCGCCGCGCTGATGACGATGAGCGTGATCCGGCTCGCCATCGGCATGGTGCCGGTGACGCTGATGGCGATCGCGTTCTTCGGCTTCAACCTGTGGAGCCTCGGCCTCGCGCTCGCGGCGTTCTTCATGAACCTGATGCTGACGAGCTGGGCGATCGGCATCCTGGTCGCCGGCCTGCTGCTGCGCAACGGGCTCGGCGCCGAGACGCTGGCCTGGACCTTCATGTTCCTGCTGCTGCCGCTCTGCTGCGTCTATTACCCGGTGTCGGTGCTGCCGATGTGGCTGCAATGGATCGCCTGGGCGCTGCCGCCGACCTATGTGTTCGAAGGCATGCGCGCGCTGCTGATCGATCACGTGTTCCGCGCCGATCTGATGCTGCAGGCGCTCACGCTGAATGCGGTGCTGTTCGCCGCCGGCTGTATCGCATTTGCGGTATTGCTGCGCAGCGCGCGGCGCCAGGGAACCCTGCTGCAGACCGGCGAATAGCTGGTATGTCATTGAACCAAGGGAGATTTTTCCTACGTAAAGGTTCTTGAAAAGAACGCTGCGTTAGATTGACGCAATGACAAAAAACCGTCATGCTTTTGCACCGCAGCAGACTGGAGCCGGATCGGCCGGGAGCAAGATGGCGATTGGCGAGTTCGGGGGAGCCGCCACGCTCTCCGCCCGCGAGGGCTTTCTGCCCTCCACACCGATGTATTGGCTCTACGAGATGACGCACGCGGCGCTCAACCCGTCGCGCGTGTTTGCGGACGCCACCAAGCTGTTCTTCAACAATCCGGACAATCCGCTCGCGCACACCACTTACGGCAAGACCATGGCCGCGGCGGCCGAGCTGTTCGAGCGCTCGACGCGGCGCTATCAGAAGCCCGAATGGGGCATCGAATCCACGCTGATCGGCGGCGAGCGCGTGCCGGTCGCCATCGTGCCGGTGTGGGAGCGGCCGTTCTGCCGCGTGCTGCACTTCCAGCGGCTGATATCGCATCCGCCGCACCGGCCGCAGCCGAAGCTGCTGATCGTGGCGCCGATGTCCGGCCATTTCGCCACGCTGCTGCGCGGCACGGTCGAGACCTTCCTGCCCAATCACGACGTCTACGTCACCGACTGGACCGATGCGCGCATGGTGCCGCTCGCGGACGGCCGCTTCGATCTCGACGACTACATCGACTATGTGATCTCGATCCTGCATGCGCTCGGCGGCGACATCCATGTCGTCGGCGTGTGCCAGCCGTCGGTGCCGGTGCTCGCCGCCGTCGCGCTGATGGAGGCGGCCGACGATCCTTACGTCCCGCATTCGATGATGCTGATGGGCGGCCCGATCGACACGCGCGAGAACCCCACCGCGGTGAACGATCTCGCGCAGCGCCGCGGGCTCGACTGGTTCCGCAACAACGTCATCACCAAAGTGCCGTTCCCGCATCCGGGCTTCCTGCGCGACGTCTATCCGGGCTTCCTGCAGCTCCACGGCTTCATGAGCATGAATCTCGACCGCCATCTCGGCGCGCACAGCGAGCTGTTCCTGAACCTGGTGAAGGGCGACGGCGATTCCGCGCAGAAGCACCGCGAGTTCTACGACGAATATCTCGCGGTGATGGACTTGTCGGCGGAGTTCTATCTGCAGACCGTCGACACCGTGTTCATCAAGCACGCGCTGCCCAAGGGCGAGATGGTGCACCGCGGCCGCCGCGTCGATCCGTCGAAGATCAAGCGCGTCGCGCTGATGACGATCGAAGGCGAGAACGACGACATTTCCGGGCTGGGCCAGACCGCCGCGGCGCACCGGCTGTGCACCGGCATCGCCGACGGCCGGAAGGTGCATTACATGCAGCCCGGCGTCGGCCACTATGGCGTGTTCAACGGCTCGCGGTTCCGCGCCGAGATCGCGCCGCGCATGGCGGACTTCATGCTGTCGAACAACGGCGCCGCGACCGCAGCGCGGCCGCGGAAATCCGTTGCCGCGGCCTCCAGGCCGGCGGCGAAGAAGTCCGCCGCGCCCAGCGCCTGATCAAGCCGGGATCGTCTTCCGCGCCGGCGATCCGGCCGCGCGTCCCCGCGCGCGCTCCCCGCTATTTCTCGAACGTCAGATTCTGTTCGCGGATGATGCGCTCGTACAGCTTCATGTCGTTGTCGATCTCCGCGACCAGCGCTTCCGGCGGTCCGCCGGTCGGCTTGAAGCCGCTGATGTTGAACATCTTGACCGCGATGTCGGACTTGATCGCCGCCGCCAGCGCCTCGTTCAGCCTGACGATCACGTCGCGCGGCGTGCCCTTCGGCGCCATCAGCCCGTTCCATCCGGTATAGACGAAGTTTGGCAGCCCGGACTCGCTGAGCGGCTTGAGCTGCGGCAGCGAGAACCACGGCTCGGCCGAGCTGACGCCGAGGCCGATCAGCTGCTTGCTGTCGAGATAGGGCGCGATCGACGCGGTCAGGAACATCAGGTCGATGCGCCCGGCGATCAGATCGGGAATGGCCGCGGCCTCGCCGCGATACGGCACATGGATCATCTGCAAGCCGGTCGCGTTCTTGAACATTTCACCCAGCAGGTGATGGTTCGAGCCGGGGCCGGTGCTGCCGAAGCGCAGTCCCGGATTCTTCTTGCCGAGCGCGATCAGGTCCTGCACCGAGTTGATGCCAAGCTGCGGCGACACCGCAAGGACGAACGCGCTCTGGCTGATCCGGCCGACCGCATCGAGATCGCGGTTGAGATTGACGCTGGAATTCGGCCGCGTCGCGGCATTGGCGGTGTTGATCGCGGTCACGTAGACCATGGTGTTGCCGTCCGGCGGCGACTGTATCGTCCGCATCAGGCCGATGCTGCCGGTCGCGCCAGTGATGTTCTCGACGATGATCGAGCGCCCGAGCGCCTGCTCCATGCCGGGGCTGATATTCCGCACCACGATGTCGCCGCCGCCGCCGGCCGGGTAGGGCACGATGATCTTGATCGGCTGATTGCTCTGGGCCTGAGCCCAGGCTGCGTCATGGCCGACCGCGACCATCAGCAACAGCGCCGCAAGCGTCCACCAGTTCCTGCCTCTCATCGGCATTCCCCCCTTTTGTTGGAGCGCGCCCTCCGGATGCCGGCATCGCGTGCGCGCTGCCGCGCTGCAAAGCCGGATGCTCGATCGGAATCAATGCAGCTACGGCGCGCGCCGACAATGGTGTCAGGAGCCGGGAATTCCGCGCCCCGGAATGCGCGCATCGAGCAGGATCTTGCCAATATGCAGGTTGGCGTCGAACCGCCGATGCGCGCTCACCACGTCCTCCAGCGCGAACACTGAATCGATCAGCGGCCGGATCCCGCGGCCGAGCCGTGGCCAGATCTTCGCCTGCAGCTCCTTCGCGAGCGTGAGCTTGGCGGTGAGCGGAAGCGGCCGCAGCAGCGCGCCCGTGATGTGCGCGCGCTTCGACATGATGAGTTGCAGCGGCGCCGAATAGATCGGCGTGCCGCCGGACGACAGGTGCACGATGCGGCCGTCCGGCGCCAGCGCCCGCAGATTGGGCTCGGCATAAAGGCCGCCGGCGACATCGAGGACGACCTGCACGCCCCGGCCGCCGGTCGCGTGCTCGACCGCGGCGACGAAGTCGTCGGTGCGGTAGTTCACCGCGACGTCGGCGCCGATGCGGCGGCAGGCGTCGCACTTTTCCGCGCTGGAGGCGGTGGTGATGACATGGCAGCCGAGCAGCTTGGCGAGCTGGATCGCGATCGAGCCGACGCCGCCGGCGCCGCCATGCACCAGCAGCCAGTCGCCGGCTGAGAGGCCGCCGAGGTCGATCAGGTTGAACCAGGCCGTGAACAGCGCCTCCGGAACGGCGGCAGCCTGCTTCTCATCGAGCCCTGGCGGCTGCGGCAGCGCCAGCCCGGCCTCGGCGAGACAATGCGTGGCGTAGCCGCCGCCATTGACCAGGGCGCAGACCGGCTCGCCGATGCGGGCGGCCGCGACATTGGCGCCGGCGGCAATGATGGTGCCGGAAACCTCCAGCCCGAGCACGTCGGTCGCGCCGGCCGGCGGCGCGCCGCGCCGGCGCTGGCCGACGTCATGCCGGTTGATGCCGGCATAGGCGACGCGGATCATCACCTGATCGGGACCGACTGGCGGCAGCGGCCGCTCGACCAGCGTCAGCACCTCGGGGCCGCCGGGCGCGGAAGGGATCACGGCGCGCATGGTGTCAGTCATGAGCGGGCATGTTCGGCGGCAAACGCCGTCACGATCCGGTTGAAGGCATCCGGCTGATCGATGTTCGACAGGTGGTTGGCGTCGGGGATGATCTCAAGCCTGGCGCCGGGGATGGCGCGGCACAGCGCCTCCGCCGCGGCCGGCGGCGTGCTGACGTCCTGCGCGCCGACCACGATCAGCGTGGGACAGCGGATCGCGCCGACGCGCGGGCGCAGGTCCTGCGCCAGGATCGAGGCGAGCTGCGTGACGTAAAGCTCGGGCAATGTCCGCATCACCATGGCGGCGAAAGTCTCGACCGCGGCGGTGGAAGCCTGCGGCCGCAACCGGCTCCTGGTGTATTCGAGCGCGAAAGCCTGCGCGCCGATTTCCGCGATGCGCCGTCGCGGCGCCTCGAGCCGTTCGGGATTGTTCGATGCGGCACCGAGCGAGGTGTCGGCCGCGATCAGGAACGCCACGCGATCCGGCGCATCCGCCGCGACATGCATGGCCGCCTGCCCGCCCATGGAGAGGCCGAGCACGCCATAACGAGCAAGCCCGAGCGCGGCGGCGATCGCCATCGCGTCTTTGGCATAGCGCTCGACGCTGATCTCGCCGGCGGCCGCGGACAGGCCGTGGCCGCGCGCGTCAGGCGCGATCACCGTGAAGCGCGGGCGCAGCGCGTCGATCGTGCTGCGCCACATCTCGGCGCAGGCGCCGAGGCTGTGCAGCAGCAGGACCGGCGGGCCTTGGCCTTCCTTGACGTAATGAATGGCGTCGTCGTCGATGGTGATGGTCGGCATGCGGACTATCCACGAGAGGGACGGCATTGTCTCACCAAACCCGCCGCCGGGCAGGACCGGCGCGGCGGTCTTTTCCGTGGGACGGAAAAACCGGATCGGCGTTGATTGACCCTCCAAATCCGCGGTGCGTAGATTTCACCGCCATCAGGCTGGAGCCCCGAATGTGGACTGCCGATCAGCCGGCCTCCCTCGATACGCCGATCGGGCGCGCGGTTCGCGCCATCGAGCTGATCCTGCTGCAGGGCGGGCAGCCCTGGACGCTCGAGGACCTGGCCGAGGCCATGGCGCTGCCGCTTCCCGCGGTGCGCCGGCTGGTGCGCTCGCTGGTCGAGCACGGCCTGCTGATCGGAGCCGCGGACCGATCGTCCTATCTGTTCGGCCCGCGCCTGCTGCGCCTCGCCAATCTGATCCAGAGCAACCTGCCGCTGGAGCAGATCGCCCGGCCGGTCATGCGCTCGCTGGTCGCCGAGTTCGACGAGACCGTCACGCTGAACGCCTATCTGCGGCATGAAGGCATGAGCATCTGTGTCGCCGTCGAGGAATGCGACAAGCCGATGCAATACGTGCTCGAGCCCGGGGAGCTCAAGCATCTGCACTCCGGCGCGGCCGGCAAGGCGATCATGGCCTTCCTGCCCGAGGAGGCGGTCGATCGCATCATCAGGCGGCACCGGCTTCCCGCGGTGACGCCGAAGACGGTGACGAGCCGCGCCGCGCTGGCGCGCGACCTGGCGCACATCCGCCGCGGCGGCGTCGCCGTCACCCGCGGCGAGCGCGTCAAGGGCGCGGTCGGCGCGGCGGCGCCGGTGTTCGGCGGCAACGGGCAGGTGCTGGCCTCGCTCACCATCACCATCCCGGAAATGCGCTGCTCGCCGACGATCCTCAATGCGGCCAAGCGCGCGGTACGGCGCCGCGCCAAGCAGCTTTCGCTGCTGCTCGGCATGAGCGCGGACGGCAAGGCCGCGCCCCGCGCGCGGCGGCCCGCGACACGGCCACGGAGGCGGGCGTGAAGCCGGCGCTGTTCAAATACCACGATCCGGACAGCCTCGACGAGGCGCTCGCGCTGATCGGCACGCTGGACGAGGCCCGCGTCCTCGCCGGCGGCCAGTCGCTGATGCCGATGATGAATTTCCGCTTCGTGCAGCCCGATCACCTGATCGATCTCAACCGCATCGCGGAGCTGTCCGGCATCGCGATCGAGAACGGAGCGATCCGCATCCGCGCCATGACGCGCCAGCGCGACATCGAGTTCTCGGCGGAGGTGGCGCGGCACTGTCCGATCCTGCAGGCCGCGCTGCTCCATGTCGGCCATCGCCAGACCCGCAATCGCGGCACGATCGGCGGCTCGCTCTGCCATCTCGATCCGTCGGCCGAGCTCGTCAACTGCATCTCGGTGCATGACGGCGCGCGGATCGAGGTGCGCAGCCGGCGCGGCCGGCGCGATCTGGCGCTGACCGAGTTCGCCGCCGGCTTCATGACCCACAGCCTGGCGCCGGACGAGATCGTCACCGGCGTCACGCTGCCGCTGTGGGGCGCCGATCACGGCTATGCCTTCGCCGAATGCGCGCGGCGCAAGGGCGATTTCGCCGTCACCGCGGTCGCAGCGCTGATCGCGCTCGACCGCGGCGGCCGCATCGCGCGCGCGGCGATCTCGGTCGGCGGGGTCACGGCCTGTCCGGTGCGGCAGGCCGCCGCCGAGCAACTGCTGGTCGGGCAGGAGCCGGACGCCGAAGCCTGGCGTGCCGCCGCTGCCAGCCTCGCCTTCAACAATCCGCTGAGCGACGCCTACATCACCGCGGAATACCGGCTGCATCTGGCCGAGGTCCTGGTGCGGCGCGCGCTTGCGGCCGCTGCCGACAAAGCCAAGCAGAGACGCGCCGATGCCTGACATGCGCCGGATCTCCGTTCGCGTGAACGGCAAGGATTACGACCGCGAGGTCGAGACGCGGCTGACGCTGGTCGATTTCCTGCGGCATGAATTGCGGCTGACCGGAACGCATGTCGGCTGCGAGCACGGAGTCTGCGGTGCCTGCACGGTGCTGGTGGACGGCATCAGCGTGCGCTCCTGCCTGATGCTGGCGGTGCAGGCCAACGGCAAGTCGCTGGAGACGGTGGAGGGCCTGGCGCCCGATGCGCGCAGCCTCAATCCGCTGCAGACCGCGTTCTGGGAGAATCACGGCCTGCAATGCGGCTTCTGCACGCCCGGCGTGCTGATGACGCTGACCGAGCATCTGCGGGCGCATCCCGACTCCACGGAAGCGGAAATCCGCGACGTGCTGTCGGGCAATATCTGCCGCTGCACCGGTTACGAGGGCATCGTCGCCGCGGCGCTGCAGGCGGCGCGGCTGATGCGCGGCGAGGCGGCTCAGCCGCGGGGGCACGCATGACCGTGGCCAAGGCATTCGGCGCCAGCGTCCGGCGCAAGGAGGACCCGACGCTGCTGCGCGGCGCCGGCCGCTATGTCGATGACATCCATCTGCCCGGCATGCTGGAGGCGGCGTTCGTGCGCAGCCCGCATCCGCATGCGCGCATCAACGGCATCGACGTTTCCGCCGCGCGCGCGGCGCCCGGCGTCCATGCGGTGCTCACCTATGCCGATCTGCCCGACGGCATGCGCGAGCCGCTGGAGATGCTGCAGCCCAATCCGTCGATCCAGCAGCCGTTCATGCCGCACATCCTCGCCAAGGATGAAGTGCTCTACACCGGCGAGACGGTGGCGGTCGTGGTCGCCGACAGCCGCTATCGCGCCGAGGATGCCGCCGCGCTGGTCGTGGTCGACTATGAGCCGCTGCCGGCCGTCGCCGATTGCCTGAAAGCGATCGAGCCCGACGCGCCGCTCACCCATGCCGACGGCACGTCCAACATCGCCGCCCGCATGACCTTGCAGGCCGGCGACAGCGACGCCGCCTTTCTTGGCGCAGCCGACATCTACAAGCGGCGGCTGTCGCTGCATCGCGGCGGCGCCTTCTTCATGGAATGCCGCGGCGTGGTCGCCGACTGGAACGAGGTGCTGCAGACGCTGACCGTGCATGTGGCGACCCAGGCGCCGCATCGTCTGCAGCGCGCGCTGCTCGGCCTGCTCGGCTTCCGCGACAACCAGGTGCGCGTCGTCGCGCCCGATATCGGCGGCGGCTTCGGACCGAAGGGGCCGGTCTACTCCGAATATATCGCGGTCTGCGCGGCCGCGATGCAGCTCGGACGTCCGGTCAAATGGATCGAGGACCGCCGCGAGAACTTCGTCGCCACCAATCAGGAGCGCGACCAGAGCTGGGACATGGAGATCGCGGTCGATGCGCAGGCGCGCATCCTCGGCGTCCGCGGCCGGCTGGTCCACGACGCCGGCGCCTATATCCCCTGGGGCGTGGTGCTGCCGTGGATTTCGGCGGCGACCGTGCCCGGCCCCTATGTGGTGCCGAGCTACAAGATCGACATCGTCGTCGCGCTGACCAACAAGATCGCCACCACGCCGGTGCGCGGCGCCGGCCGCCCGCAGGGCGTGCTGGTGATGGAACGGCTGATGGATCTCGTCGCCCGGGAGCGCGGCCTCGATCCGGCCGAGGTCCGGCTGCGCAACATGATCCGGCCCGAGCAGATGCCCTACAAGGTCGGCATCACGTTCCGCGACGGCCGCCCGGTCACCTATGACAGCGGCGACTATCCGGCCTGCCAGCGCAGGGCGCTCGAGATCGCCGGCTATGGCGATTTTCCCGAGCGCCAGGCGCAGGCGCGCCGCAACGGCCGTTACCTCGGGCTCGGCATCTCCAATGCCGTGGAGGCGACCGGGCTCGGGCCTTACGAAGGCGCCACGGTGCGGGTGCTGACCAACGGCAAGATCGCGGTCTATCTCGGCGCCTCGACGCAGGGCCAGTCGCACAAGACCACGCTGGCGCAGATTGCCGCCGACCATTTCGGCGTCGATATCGCCGATGTCGAGGTCACCACCGGCGACACCGGCATGATCAGCCAGGGCATGGGCACGTTCGGCGCGCGCATCGCCGTGACCGGCGGCAATTCGGTGCACATGGCGGCCGGCGAGGTGGCGGGCAAGATCAAGGCGCTCGCCGCGCAGATGCTGGACCTGCCGGAGAGCGACCTCGTGCTGCGCGGCGGCCGCGTCGAGGTCGCCGGCCTGTCCAGCGAGGCCAGCGCCAAGGGCAATATCAGCGGGCTCGGCAAGAGCCTGCGCGAGATCGCCGTCAAGTCGATCGGCCAGACCGGCTTCGCGATGCCGGCCGGCAGCACGCCCGGGCTGGAAAGCACCGCTTATTTCATGCCGGAGCAGTCGGCCTATTCCAACGGCACCCATGTCGCCGAGGTCGAGGTCGATGTCGAGACCGGGCAAGTCGAGCTGCGCCGCTACGTGGTGGTGCACGACTGCGGCCGGGTCATCAATCCGATGGTGGTGGAGGGCCAGATCGTCGGCGGCGTCGCGCACGCGATCGGCAATGCGCTGTTCGAGCAGCTCGTCTACAGCGACGATGGTCAGCCGCTGACCACCAATTTCGGCGAATACATGCTGCCGCTCGCCGACGACGTGCCGCATATCGAGGTGCATCACCACGAGACGCCGACCCCGCTCAATCCGCTCGGCGTCAAGGGCGCCGGCGAGGGCGGCACCATCGCCGGCATCGCCGCCGTGATCGGCGCGGTGGAGAACGCATTGCTGCCGTTCGGCGTGCGCATCGACGAGGCGCCGATCACGCCGCAGCGCATCGTCGCGCTGATCAAGGCGGCGGGCGGGCCGGCGGCGCGCGCGGGATACGGCGGATGAAGGACAAGAAAAGCATCGTCGCGCGTCTGGTGGCGGTGCTCGGCGCCTTTGCCGACGGCGAGCCGGCGCTCGCCATCAGCCAGCTCTCCGAGCGGCTGCGGCTGCCGCCGTCGTCGATCCACCGCCTGCTGGAGCAGCTCATCGCGCTCGAGGTGATCGAACGCGCCAGCCACCGGCGCTATCGCATCGGCCCGGAGTTCTTCCGCATCGGCGTGCGGGTCGAGAACAAGTTCCGCATCGTCGAGGTGGCGCGTCCGCTGATGCAGAAGCTGGTCGATCAGCTGCACGAGACTTGCGTGCTGTCGGTGCTGCTGCAGTCGCAGCAGCAGCGGCTACGCGTGGCCAAGCTCGATTCGCCGCAGGACCCGCTCAAATTCCGTCTGCAGATGCTGGAACGCCATTCGCTGGTCTGGGGCGCCGCCGGCCGCGCCATCCTCGCCTATATGGAGCCCGACGAAATCAAGCGCGTGTTCGCGCAGGCGCCGCCGACCTCGCTCACCGGACGGCCGCTGCCGTCGTTTGCCCAGCTGACCAAGGAATTGGAGCGGATCCGCGCCTGCGGCTACGCCGTCGGCCGCGACGAGTTCCTGGCGGATACGATCGGCATCGCCGCGCCGCTGTTCGGCCCCGGCGAACGCGTGGTCGGCGAGCTCGGCATCATCATGCCGGCATTCCGGTTCCGCGACGACATGCTCGAGTCCCTGTCGGCGAAGCTGCTGCAGACCACGCAGCAGCTCTCCGCCATGCTCGGCGGCGCGCGTCCGCCGCCGGGCAAATCCCGCACCACGGCGCCGCGCGACGGTCGCGTGCCGCGCCGCGCGCGTCCCGCCTATGCGCGTCGGCACGATGCGCGCCGCGCCGCGCGCCGGGCGTCGCCCAACGGCACCGCCGCCAAGCCGGGGCAGGCCGCGCTTGAGTGAACGCCGCCAGCCTCGCCGCCACACCGTGCCGGCAACCCACCTCCCTCGCGCAGAAGGACAACGACGATGAACTCCGGCAGCCTGATCAGCGGAACGCTCGAATATCTTCGCCGGCCGCTTGTGACCAACATCACCAAGGGCATGTCGGTGCTGGTCGTGACCGACACCGCCCATGATCCGCGGGTGTGGCAGGTCATCATGAGCGTGCTGACGGAGCTTGGCGCCGATCCGGTGCTGGCGCTGTTCGATCCGCGGCCGGCCGACTACTACGATCCGCCCAAGGCGGTGTGCGAGGCGATGGCCAAGGTCGATGTCAACATCCTGCTGGCCTCGACCGGCATGCTGCATTCCCCGGCCAATCATCACGCCATGGCCGCAGGCGTGCCGGTGATCTGCATGGACGGCGGCATGACGCTCGAGATGTTCCAGTCCGGCGCCGTGACCGAGGACCAGCGGCAGATGGCGGTGCGCCAGCACTATGTCGCCAAGAACATCTTCGGCGCCGACGCCAAGATCTGCCGCGTCACGTCGAAATACGGCACCGACCTGACCTACAGCGTCGAGAACCGCATCTTCATCCCCAAGCTGCCGGACGACAGCTTCGTGCCGTACAAGATCAACAGCCTGGGCCGGAACAAGAAGATCCCGTTCAACCGCTTCCTGTTCCCCAACGGCGAGTTCAACGTGCCTCCGGTCGAAGGCTCGGCCAACGGCAAGCTCGTCATCGACCTGTGCATGCACCAGCTCGGCCGCCTCAGCAGCCCGATCGAGCTGACCATCAAGGACGGTCGCGTCACCGCGATCGAGGGCGGCATCGACGCTTTCACGCTGCGCAATTACCTGCGTACCTACGGCGACGAGAACGCCTATGTGTGCCCGGCCGAAGCCTCGGTCGGCATCAACTCCAAGGCACTGGTCCGCGGCGTGCAGCGCGAGGACAAGAACATCATGGGCTCGATGCACTTCGGCCTCGGCACCAATGTCGATGTCGGCGGGACGATCATGTCCAACATCCACATGGACGGCGTGATCCTCGAGCCGACGCTCTATGTCGACGGCGACAAGCGCATCGAGCACGGCCGCTTCCTGCGGCCGGTCGAAGGCAACGACCAGAAATAGCGCGGAGAGACGCCATGAACGCCACGCTGGCCCGCGCGCTGTTCGCCGTCACCTTCGAGCATGACGGGCGGCTGGTCCGCATCGACCTGAACCGGCCCGACGCGGGCAATGCGATGACCGGCGAGATGGTTGCCGCTTTGACCGCCTTGCTCGGCGAGCTCGGCGCCGATGCCGGCGTCCATGCCGTGACCATCGAGGGCCGTGGCAGCGCATTCTGCCGCGGCCGCGACACCAAGGGTGACGACCGCACCGGCCTGTCGGCTTACGAGATCCGCGAGCGGATCATGGGGGTGATCCTCGGCGCCTACGGCGCCATTGCCTCCTGCCCGGTGCCGGTGGTGGCGCTGGTGCATGGAACGGCGGCGGGCTTCGGCGCGGCCCTGAGCATGGCCTGCGACATGACATTTGCATCCGATGCCGCGCGGTTTTCGTTCCCGGAGATCAAGCACCAGATTCCGCCGGCGCT
>Ga0180223_1002084_pt1 | contig 12875 bp, 13 predicted proteins | sample eDN5th30CKraftOP_FD_151337 | JGI IMG/M metagenome (GOLD analysis project Ga0180223, IMG submission 151337) | Enriched Organic Plus compost microbial communities from Emeryville, California, USA - eDNA 5th pass 30_C Kraft OP (version 2) (version 2) ...
GCAACCTCAGGGCGGCGAGCGGGGCGCCTTCGGCCAGCGCGTCGACGATGGGGGAGCACCGCAGCAGGCGCCGCTCAACCGCGCGCAGCGTCGGGCGCAGGAGCGTCGCAAGTAGCCCTGACTCGCGAGCCGGTGCCCTGCCGCTCTCGGCTTGCACGCGCACCGCGGATGAGGCCCTGCCTCATGCGCGGGGGAACACGCCGGGACCGCCGATGCTTCGTCCGACCCGGGCGGCCGCGCCGGTGAGCTCGCGGCCGAGTTGCGACCACTCAGCGTCGTGGAAGGCGCCGCTCGGAGCGGCGACACCGAGTGTCGCGATGGCAGCGCCGCGGGCGTCGACGATCGGCGCCGCGAGCGCCGTGACACCCTCCTCAAGGGTGTCACGGGCGAACGCGTAGCCGAGCCGTCGGACTTCGGCTATCCGCTCCGCCAGCCCGTCGGAGTCGACCGGGGTGTTGGAGGCGAACCGCACCAGCGGCGATGCCTCGATGCGACTTCGCAGTTGCGAGTCGGCGGCGAGAAAGACGATGCCTGAGGCGCACGCGTGGAACGGAATCGGCGCACCCAGAGGGATGAACTCCCGGGCGACCGCGCGAGGTAGTCGGCGTGCTTCGATGACTGCATCGTGCGTCGGAAGGTTGACAGTCACGACGACCTGAAATCGCGCGACGAGATCTTCCAGCTCCGTGGTGGCGGCTTCGAGGACGTCGTTCGCCTCGGCGGCGCGATGCCCGAGAGCGATCAGACGGGGTCCGAGCTTGTACCGCTTCGTCTCGGGATGCTGGACGACCATGTCGTGGGCCGCGAGTGTGCGGAGCAGGCGGAACGCGCTCGCTCGACTGATGCCGAGCTCCCGGCTCAGTTGGGGAAGCCCGACGTTGTCGGAATCGGCCAGCGCGTCCAGCACCTGTACGGCGCGAGAGACGACGTCGATTCCATAGTCGGGCATCAGAAGCCTCCGGTTGCTCACTATCCTGGCTCGGATCTCGAGCCCTGATGTACTCCTGCGTTTCCAGCAGGTAAAACCCACGCAACAGTGTTGTTGACTGCGGCTTTCTCGCCTGCTCCGCGTCGTAGGGTGAACCCGTTGCGTTGAACGAAGCATTATTTCATCTAGCAAAACAAGCGTACCGCGTCCGTTGTCCATGCACCAGCCGACCGAATCAGGAGAACCCATGATTCATCGCTCCGCCGCTGCCACTTCTTTCCTCGCCGCCGGCCTTCTGCTCCTTGCCGGGTGCTCCGCCACAGAGCCCCCGACGGAGACGCGTGAAGCGGGCTCGCCCGAGGCCGCCGCGCTTCTGCCTGCCGAGATCGCCGAATCCGGTGTCGTCAAGGTCGCGAGTGACGCTCATTACGCCCCGATGGACTTCTTCGAAGAAGACGGCACCACTCTCACCGGGGCCGACTACGAGATGGGTCAGGCGATCGCGGAGGCTCTCGGCGTCACCTTCGAGGTGTCCGACGTCTCGTTCGACAACATCATCCCGAGCCTCAAGTCGGGACAGTACGACGTCGCCGTCACCTTCATGACCGACACGGTGGAGCGTCAGGCAGAGGTCGATTTCGTCGACGCGTACCAGAGCGGCAGCTCGATCCTCGTGCTCAAGGGCAACCCGGAGGGGATCTCGGAGCTGACCGACCTCTGTGGTCTGACCGTCGTCACGACAGCGACGAGCGTGCAGAACGAACTCGCCGCCCAGCAGGACGCGGAATGCGCTGCTCTCGGCGAAGATCCGATCAACGTCATCAACGTGACGACCGACACCGAGGCGCTTCTCGCGCTGAAGTCCGGCCAGGCGGTCGCAGATCTCGCGGAAAGCGTCGCGGCCAACTACAACGCGTCGACATCCGGTAACGGAAACGACTTCGAGGTCGTAGGGCCCGTGTACGCCCCCAGCCTCGTCGGCATCACGTTCCCGAAGGACTCTCCGTTGATCCCCGCTGTCGAGACGGCACTCACCTACCTCATCGACCAGGGCATCTACCAGTCGATCCTCGACAAGTGGGGCTTGAGCCAGCTCGCCATCGAGGACGTGACCGTCAACGGCGCCAAGTAGGGCGACCGGAAAAAAGGAAACCCGAAAGGAGGGGCGAGATGGCTCGGGCACCACGAGAGCACGCGAATCTGCGGGTCATCTCGCCTCGCCCTTGGGGTGAGTGGCTGGCAGGGGCCGCAGTCGCACTCGTCTTGATCTGGCTGGTCTGGACGGTTCTCGACACCCCCACGCTCGATCTCGCGTCGATACCGCGCTTCCTCGTCATGCAGGCCATGCTCGTCGGCGTCGGACAGACCCTGATCCTGACCGCTGTGGCGATGGCCGTGGGAATCGTGCTCGGACTGCTCAGCGCCGTCGCCTACCTTTCGTCGAATCGAGTGCTCCGTGCCGTTGCATGGGCGTACGTGTGGTTCTTTCGTGGGACGCCTGTGCTCGTGCAGCTGATCTTCTGGTTCAACATCGGAATCGTCTTCAAGAACATCAGCATTGGCATCCCCTTCGGACCGGAGCTGTTCTCCGTGCCCACCAACGACCTGATCACCCCCATCAGTGCGGCGATCCTGGGGCTGGGCCTCAATGAGGGCGCCTACATGTCCGAGATCATCCGGTCGGGGGTGATGTCGGTCGACAGCGGTCAGGTAGAGGCGGCCCGGGCGCTGGGCATGTCGAAGGCGAAATCGCTGCGGGTGGTGATCCTTCCGCAGGCGCTGCGCATCATCGTGCCGCCGACGGGCAACGAGCTCATCGGCATGCTCAAGACCTCTGCATTGGCGAGCGTGATCTCCGTCACCGAGCTGCTCGGCGCGTCGTCGCGCATCTACTCGGCCAACCTGAAGGTGGTAGAGGTTCTCGCTGCCGCGAGCATCTGGTACCTCCTCCTCACCAGTCTGCTGAGCCTCGGACAGTACTTCCTGGAGCGCCGCCTCGCCATCGGCTCCGGGCTCGTGCCTTCTGCGATGCCGGGCGCGTCGTTGTTCCGCGGACGCCGCCGCGCCGCCGTCTCCACCGAACGTGATGGCGACGACCGGATCGCAGTTGCGAGGAGCGCAGTATGACCGAGCCCATGGTGCGCGCGGAAGGTGTGCAGAAGTCGTTCGGAGCGAACACCGTGCTACGGGATGTGAGCTTCACAGTTGAGAGGGGCGAGGTGGTCTGCCTGATCGGTCCCTCGGGGTCCGGCAAGAGCACCCTTCTGCGTTGCGTCAACCACCTCGAGAAGATCGACGCCGGTTCATTGACCGTCGATGGCGAGCATGTCGGCTACGCCCGTAGCGGGGACCACCTGCGCGAGCTGCGGGAATCGGAGATCGGCCGGCATCGCGCGGAGATCGGCATGGTGTTCCAGCGATTCGACCTGTTCAAGAACATGACCGCGGCAGAGAACGTCGCCGCGGGCCCGGTGCACGTGAAGGGCGTCTCGCGAAAGCTCGCCCGACAGGCGGCTGTCGAGCTGCTGGCGCGTGTGGGGCTGGCCGGTCTGGAGAACCGATATCCCACCCAGCTCTCCGGAGGCCAGCAACAACGCGTCGCGATCGCGCGTGCACTCGCCATGGAGCCGAAGCTCATTCTCTTCGATGAACCGACGAGTGCCCTCGACCCCGAACTCGTCGGGGAGGTTCTCGAGGTGATGCGGAGCCTCGCGGCGCAGGGGATGACCATGGTGGTCGTCACCCACGAGATCGCCTTCGCTCGCGAGGTGGCCGACCGCGTCATCTTCATGGACGGCGGCGTCATCGTCGAGTCGGGTCCGCCATCCGAGGTGCTCGAGCGACCGCGGCACGAGCGCACCCGGTCGTTTCTCGCGCGCGTCAACTGACATCCCACGCCCTCATCCATCGAAGGAGCATCATGACCGACCGCAACCTCGTACTCTCGATCCCGTCGATCGGCCTCGAGCTGCCCGTGCGCATGTCCTGGGATGACGCGCCGAGAACCTGTCAGGCGGTGTGGGAGTTCCTCGAGACTCCGCTCGTTCAACCCACTCATCACTCGGTCTTCTCTGGGTACGAGTTCTATCTGTACTGCCCGGCCGTGCCGCTCGAACTGGAGAACCACGTCGTGCATCCGAAGCCCGGCCAGTTCATCTACTACCACCTGCAGCCGGGGCGCAACGCGGGCAACATCGCGCACAAGATCAACCTTCCGGCGGATCACACCGGGGATGCCGCCGAGATCGCGATCTGGTACGGAGAGGGGGAGCTGCGCCGAATGACCGAGCTGGACGTGCGCGGCAACCTGTTCGCGACCGTCGATCACGAGCACCTCGAGGAGTTCTTCGTCAAGGGCTACCGCACGCTTCACGAAGGCCGACAGATGGCCACGCTTTCGCGGGCGATCTGATGTTCCGTGTCCCCGACGCGTCGCGCCGGCTCGTCGAGATCCCTCGCTCGGGAATTCGTCGGGTGCTGGAGCGCGTGGGTGCGTCCGGAACGGTCAACCTCGCTGCGGGAGATCCGGATTTCGGCACACCCGCGCACATCGTCGAGGCAGGCATTGCCGCACTGCGCGCCGGCGAGACGCACTATACGCACGGGCGCGGACTCATGGAGCTGCGCACGGCGTTCGCGAAGAAGCTCGCGATCGAGAACGCCCTTGAGGGGGTCGATCCGGAAACCGAGATCGTCGTCACCGCCGGTGCACTCAACGCCCTGGCCGCGGTCTTCCTCTCCGTCGTGGATCCCGGCGACCGGGTCATCGTGCCCGACCCGGGATTCGCAAACTATCGTGCACAGATCGCGCTCGCCGGCGGCGAGGCGGTGGGGCTCCCACTCCGCGCCGACGAACGCTTCGCCCCCGACCTCCACGAGCTCGAGCGGCTGGCGCCGACGGCGAAGGTGATCGTGGTCAACTCGCCGGGCAACCCCACCGGCGGTGTGCTCGATCGTGCGACCCTCGAGGGCATCGCCCGCATCGCGACTCGTCACGAGCTCCTCGTCATCGCTGACGAGGCCTACGAGCACCTCCTCTACGACTCGCGGGAACACGTCAGCATCGCGAGTCTTCCGGATATGCGGGACCGCACCGTGACGCTGCACTCGATGTCGAAGAGCTGGGCGATGACGGGATGGCGGATCGGGTTCGCGACCGGCCCCGCCGCCCTGATGGATGAGATCGCCAAGGCGCAGGAGCACATCATCGGCTGTCCGCCCGCGATGAACCAATGGGCAGCCGTTGCCGCACTCACCGGGCCGACCGATATGCGGGATCGAATGGTGGAACGCTACGCGCAGCGTCGTGATCTGGTTCTTGAACGGCTGAGTGACGTGCCCGGCATCGACCTCGCGAGACCCGACGGAGCGTTCTACGCGTTTCCCTCGCTTGATATCGGCGTCCAAGGCATCGCGCTTGCCGAAGCGATCGCCGAGGGCTGCGGCGTGATCACGATTCCCGGGAGTGCATTCGGGCAGACGGGGGGACGTCACGTCCGCATCAGCTACGCGGTGCCTGAGGCGACGCTCGTCGAGGGTCTCGACCGTCTCTCGGCGTGGGCGCGCTCGGCGTCGGTCGTGGCGGTGAGGGAGGCCAGATGAACTACGAAGACCTGATCGTCGAGACGAGCGACCGCGTCGGGCTGATCACTCTCAACCGTCCGGACAAGCTCAACGCGCTGCGACAGCAGACGTTCTCCGAGCTGCGAAGCGCGCTCAGGGGGCTCGATGGCGATCCCGACGTACGCGTCATCGTGCTCACAGGCGCGGGCGACCGGGCGTTCTCCTCCGGGATCGACCTCGATGCCGACGGACTCCCTACCGACTCGATCGAATGGGACGCGCACACCGCGAGCAATGCGGAAACGATCCGGAGCTTCTGGTACAGCGACAAGCCCGTCATCACGGCGGTGAACGGCTTCGCTCTCGCCGGCGGATGCAATCTCGCCCTCATCGGCGATCTCACGATCGCCGCCGAGAGTGCGACCTTCGGCGAACCCGAGATCCGCCACGGAGCACTGTCGCCGTTGCTGTTGTTGCCATGGCTCACGAGCTTCAAGGGCTTCAACGAGCTCTACCTCACCGGCGACCGCATCACAGCCGAACGCGCTCTCGCACTCGGCCTCATCAACCGCATAGTCCCGGACGAACAACTGAGGGAGGAGGCTTCAGCCATGGCGCGGCGTGTCGCGAACGCGCCGGGCTTCGCGCTCACCCTCGCCAAGCGCGCGGTGCGGCTCACCCTCGACATCCAGGGATTCCATGCCGCGCAGTCGGCGCACCGCTGGGTCGACACCTATCTCCTCGATTCGCGGGGTGTGACAGAGAAAGAGGCGCTGATGCGAACGCTCGACGAGCAGGGGATGCGCGCGTTCCTGGCCGCGCGCGATACGCCGTACGGGGAGCGCGGATGACCGACGAACTGCGCCTCGAGGCACTGCGGCTCATGCGTCTGTCCCGTGCCGTCGACGCCTACGCGGTCGCATTGCAGCGGCAGGGCGTCTTCGGCACGTTCGGCGAGGCACGCGGACAGGAAGCGACACTGGCCGGGGCCGCGCTCGCGCTCGATCCCGCCGTCGATTGGATGGTTCCGCAGTACCGGGAGCTTCCGGCCCTCGTGCACCACGGCGTCCCTCTCCCGCTCCTCTTCCTCATGTACCGCTATCTGCCCGCGGGATTCACGGTCCCGGAGGGCGTGAACGCCCTGTGCAACCAGGTCTCGCTCGCGGCCCAGCTCCCGCAGGCTGTCGGACTCGCTTGGGGGCTCAAGTTGCAACGCAACCCGGGAGTCGTCCTCGCCTTCGTCGGCGATGGCGGATCGAGCGAGGGTGACTTCTTCGAGGCCTGCAACCTCGCGGGGACGGTGAGCGCCCCCGTCGTCATCGTCGTGCAGAACAACGGGTGGGCGATCTCCACCCCCGTGCGTCGTCAGACCGCCGCCGAGTCGATCGCCGCGCGCGGAGCTGGGTTCGGCATCCCGGGGATCCTGGTCGATGGCAACGACTTCGACGCGGTGCACCATGCTGTCGCCGAGGCCGTGGGGCGAGCGAGAGAGGGAGGCGGTGCGACCCTGATCGAGTGCCGCACCTACCGGCACGGAGCGCACAACACCAACGACGACCCCAGCAAGTACCGAGACGCCGCGGATCATGAGGCGCGTACGGCCGATGACCCGATCGCGCGACTCGAGGCGCAACTGCGCGAGTCCGGACTCTGGGACGACGTGATGGCGAGTGAGGACGACGCTCGGATCGCGAGCGAGATCGAGGCGGCCTTCCAGTGGGCGATGGAGCAACCGGAGCCAGGGCTGGATGCCGTGTTCGATCACGTCTACGCGGATCCGCCCGTGCGCCTGGCGCGACAGCGGGCTGAATTCGAGAGAGACGGAGGCGCACGATGACGACGATGACGATCCTCGATGCGATCCGCACGACGCTCGCGGAGGAGATGGCACGCGACCCCCGCGTCATGGTGCTCGGCGAGGATGTCGGACGACTCGGCGGAGTGTTCCGTGCGACCGACGGCCTGCTGCAGCGCTTCGGGGATGACCGCGTCATCGACACCCCGCTCGCCGAGGGAGCGATCATCGGCTCGGCGCTCGGCCTCGCCATCTCGGGGATGCGCCCGGTCGCAGAGCTGCAGTTCCTGGGCTTCGGAGCACAGGCGTTCCATCAGCTGACGCAGCAGCTCGCGCGTTACAGATTCCGATCCCAGGGTAGGTTCGCGCCCGCCGTGACGGTACGGGCTCCTTTTGGTGGCGGCGTGCGCACCCCCGAGTTGCACTCCGATGCCCTCGAAGCCCTCTATGTGCAGTCTCCGGGACTCAAGGTCGTGGCGCCGGCGACCCCGGCGGACGCGAAAGGCCTTCTCGCGCAAGCGATTCGCGACGAGGATCCCGTGCTCTACCTCGAGCCTCTCAAGGGCTATCGCCTGGTGAAGGGAGAGGTGCCCGACGGTGAGCATCTCGTCGAGTTCGGTCGGGTCCGGGTCGCCCGTCCAGGCGACGACGTGACCCTCGTGGCCTGGAGCGCCGCTGTTCAGCTCGCCGAGCTCGCAGCCGCGGAGCTCGCAGACGAAGGCATCTCGGTCCGTGTCGTCGATCTTCGCAGCCTCGTTCCGCTTGATATCGACGGGCTTGTCGAGAACGTCATCGCAACCGGTCGCTGCGTCGTCGTGCACGAGGCTCCTCTGTCTGCCGGGTTCGGCGCCGAGGTCGTGGCGACGGTGCAGGACGAGGCGTTCTACGATCTCGAGGCCCCGATCGCCCGCGTCACCTCGCCCGACGTGCCATATCCGGTACCCGGCGTCGAGCATCTGTACCTGCCCAACGTCGAACGGGTGAAGGCCGCAGTACGACGCACAGTCGGAGCCCCGTCGTGAACGAGTACCGCTTTCATCTGCCGGATGTCGGCGAGGGACTCGCGGATGCCGCCATCGTCCGCTGGATCGTTCCTGAGGGTGGTGCCGTGAAGCGGATGGATCCTCTCGTCGAGATCGAGACCGCGAAGTCGGTGACCGAGATCCCAAGTCCTGTCGCGGGGACGGTGCTGCGGCACGGCGCGCTCGAGGGGGAAACCCTCGAAGTCGGCGATGTCCTTGCGACGATCGCGACGGAAGCGCCAGCCGACCCCGCTGGTCCCGTCGTCGACGAATCGCCGGCGGCGTCGGCCGAGCGGCCCGACGCGCTCGTCGTTGACGCGGAATCGTCCTCGGCGCCTCTCGCGCGCCGTCCGGATCCGGTTGCGGGCCGCCGGCGCCGCTCAGCGGCCCCGACGGTGCGCCGCCGCGCGGTGGAGCTGGGCATCGACCTCGGTGATGTCGCGGGTACTGGGCCCCTCGGCCGGGTGCTCATGGGCGATCTCGATGCGCACGTCACCACATCCGCATCGAACACCGGTATCGACCGGGTCGAGAAGTTGAGCCGACTTCGCGCTGCGGTGAGTTCGGTCATGACGACCGCTTGGCGCACGGTGCCGCACATCACCGATCTCCGTGAGGTCGACGCATCCGGTCTCATCGCCGCGCGGGCCGCGTTCCTCGAGGAGACGGGCACGAAGGTCGGACATGCAGCGATCATGGCCGCGGCCGTCTGCCGTGCGCTTCGGAGCCACCCGGTCATGAACGCCTCGATCGACGTCGAAGCGGGAACGGTCACCTATCACGGAAGTGTCCATCTGGGCATCGCGATCTCGGTGGACGACGGACTCGTCGTCGCCGTCGTCCGCAACGCGCAGGACCTCGGCATCCGTGAACTCGACGCGGAGATCGAGCGCCTCGCCGCGCTCGCCCGCGCGGGGCGGCTACCCGCGAACGAATCGAGCGGCGCAACGTTCACCGTGTCGAGCTCCGGCCGGTTCGGAGGCTGGTACGGCACACCGATCGTTGTGCCCCCTCAGGTCGGGATCGCGGGCTTCGGCTCGGTGCGGGACGCCGTCGTCGCGGTGAATGGAGCCCCCGTCGTGCGTCCGAGCATCGCGATGTCGATCTCCGCAGATCACCGCCTCGTCGACGGCGCCGCGCTCACCGCCTTCAGCGTCGAGGTGGGTCGCCTTCTCGAGAACCCGATTCGGATCCTCATCTGATGGTCGTCGGAGAGATGCCCGAGCGCGCGGACGTCGTGATCGTGGGTGCGGGTCCCGGCGGCTACCACGCGGCGCTCGAGGCGGCGGCGGCGGGACGGAGCGTGATCCTCGTGGACCGAGACGGCGACGCCGGAGTCGGTGGAGTATGCCTGCGCGAGGGGTGCATTCCGAGCAAGGCCCTGCTGCAGCTGGCCGCAGCGGCGCGTGGCGCAGACCTGCGCAGCGAAATGGGCCTTCCCGCCCACGACGGATCCGTCGACTTCGCGCGCTTTCGAGCGTGGAAGGATGGCATCGTCACGCGCCTCGGTGACGCTGTGCGAGATCGGCTTCGTCGGGCGGGTGTCGAGGTCGTGGCGGGAACCGCTCGGCTCAGGGACGCGCGGACCATGAGGGTCGAGACGCCTGAGGGGCCCTCGTTCCTCTACGAATTCGACGCCGCGATCCTCGCCACCGGCTCGAGGGCGATCGAGCTGCCGGCACTCTCGGGAGACCCCCGCGTCATCCATGCCAGCGGGGTCTTCGAACTCGACGAGCTCCCCGAGCGCGCAGCGATCGTCGGTGGCGGCTACATCGGTGTCGAACTCGGCACGGCGCTCGCGAAGCTCGGCGTGCGGGTGACGATCGTCGAGGCCGGGGCGCGGATCCTCCCGACGTTCGACGCATCAGCGGCTTCCGACGTCGCGACGGGTCTGCGCAAGCTCGGTGTCGAGCTGCGCACCGGCGCCGCAGTGACCGGACTCGGTGACCGCGGGCTGATGCTCGGTGATGAAGCGATCACCGCGGATCTCGTCATCTCGGCGGTCGGTCGTCGCCCGGCTAGCGACAGCCTCGGTCTCGACGCTGCAGGCATCGTGCCGCTTCCGAGTGGACATGTCCCTACCGACGCGCGCCGGCTCGCGACCCCGCGAATCGCTGCGATCGGCGACCTCGCGCCCGGCCCCGGACTCGCGCACAAGGCGACTGCGGATGCAGAGGCCGCGGTTGCAGCCCTCGTCGGAAACCCCCACCCGGGGGAACAGCAGATTCCGCTCGTCATCTTCAGTGATCCGGAGGTGGCCGCGGTCGGTCTGGATCGTCATTCCGCGGAGGAACTGGGATATCGGGTCGAGGAGCGCGTCACGCCGGTCGCGGCGGCCGGCAAATCGTGGATCCTCGGCGAGACAACGGGCAGGCACCGGCGGATCGTCGACGCCGACAGCGGGCTGCTGCTGGGCGCAGTGCTCACCGGCACGCACGCCACCGAGCTCATCGGTGAATATGCGCTCGCCCTCGAGGCCGGCTTGCTCGCGGACGACCTGGCCCTCACGATCCACCCGCATCCGACGCTCAGTGAGCTCGCGACCTTGTCATTCGCACCTTGAGGAGCACCATGTCTCACGTTCCCGAACGATTCAGCGCCCTTGTCGCCGAGCGCGACGGAGACCGCGTCACGACGGCGGTGAGGCAGATCGGCGTCGCCGACCTGCCTCCCGGCGAGGTGGTCATCCGCGTCGAGTATTCAAGTGCGAACTACAAGGATGCGCTCGCTTTGCGCTCGAACGGCGGTGTCGTACGCGAGTATCCCGTCGTCCCCGGCATCGATCTGGCGGGGATCGTGGTCGCATCCGAGACCGACGCGATTCCCGTCGGGTCATCGGTCGTGGCACACGGAGGAACGATCGGCACAGGCAAGCACGGCGGGTACGCCGAGTATGCCCGCGTGGGTGCCGATGAGGTCGTTCTTCTCGACGGACTGAGCTCGCGCGAGGCGATGGCGATCGGAACCGCGGGATTCACTTCCGCTCTCAGCGTCGACGTGCTCCGCCGCGAGGGTCTGGAACCGGAGGCGGGCCCCGTCATCGTCACTGCTGCGAGCGGGGGAGTCGGGATGATGGCGGTCGCGATGCTCGGGGCCCTCGGATACGAGGTCGTCGCTTCGACGGGTCGCGCCGCAAGTGAGCAGCTGCTGCGAGAGCTCGGAGCGTCTCGCGTCATCGGGCGCATTCCCGAGGATGCCGATGAGCACATCCGACCACTCGGGCGCTCGACATGGGCAGGAGCCGTCGACAGCGTCGGGGGCAGGACCCTCGCCTCGATCCTCAGCACGATGCGATACGGCGGTGTCGTCGCGGCGAGCGGCCTCACCGGAGGGGCCGAACTGCCGACGACCGTGATGCCGTTCATCCTGCGTGCAGTCACGTTGCGAGGGATCGACTCGGTGATGCTCGAGATCAGCCGTCGGCGTGCTCTCTGGGCTCTTCTCGGAGCAGAGCTGAGGCCCCGGAACCTCGAGATCATGAGCGACGAGGTCGCGGTCGCGGAGGTGCCCGCGGTGCTCGCCTCATTGGTCGAGGGAAGCCACGTCGGCCGCACGATCGTTCGCGTCGCCGGCGGTTTCTGACGTCGTGCCCGCCCGTTACAGCACGTGGATCGCCGTCGCACGCCAGCGGCGGTCGAGCCCCTCGAGACGGATGGCCACGGCCCGCGTGCGTGCGCGCCCGTGCACGACGATGACGGCCTCGACGACTCCATCACGCGGCTCGCACAGCGTCACGGCGCCCAACGTGAAGACGGGGCGCACGGCGGGACGTCGCGCCGACTGACGCGCCTGCGCGGAGACGACGACGCGCTTGAGGAGCTTCGTGTAGACGGCGTCGTCGACCCAGCGCGCGATCTGCTCGAGGTCGCGCGCTCCCGCGATGATCTCGATGACGCAGCGCGTGAGGTTCTCGAGCAGGGGCCGCGGGTCGGGCAATTCGCTGCGCCCTGCGGGCTGACGCCCGAACAGGTCGTCGTCGGCGATGCGAGGCGCGAGCGTGCGCGCCGTATTGCCGTCGACCGAAGGCGTCTCGCTCACGCGCATCGCCATCCTTTCCCGGTCGCGAGCCGACCGCCTCGTCTGCCCCCTGGTGGGGGGACGGGGATCACCTTGGCATATGACGCTTCCTCGTGTCGAGATGCCGCGGCATCCTGTGGAGAACTATGACGACGGATGCCGTGCCGCGGTTACCGTCGCAGCGTGCGCTGGGACGAACTGTTCGCCGACCTCGAGGGTCGGCTCGAGCACGAGCTCGACATCGAGCGTCAGGAGCTCGTGGCCGAGGAGGAGCGCTTGCGGCTCGCGCGACTCGGCCTGCGCGAGCGCGTCGTCGCGATGGCGCGTGGCGGCGCGCCCGTGCGGGTCGTGCTCGCCGACGGCGAGTCGTTCGACGTGCGCGTCGAGTCGGCGGGGCGGGACTGGATCGCGGGCGAGGTCGTCGTCGGTGCTGTGCGGCACGCGGTCGTCGTGCCGGTCGCCGCGATCGCAGGCGTGGCACCCGAGCGCGAGCAGCTCGAGCTGGGGTTGCGGCCGTCGTCGGGCGAGGCGCTTTCGGATCTCTCCGGGC
>Ga0180223_1002091_pt1 | contig 12837 bp, 14 predicted proteins | sample eDN5th30CKraftOP_FD_151337 | JGI IMG/M metagenome (GOLD analysis project Ga0180223, IMG submission 151337) | Enriched Organic Plus compost microbial communities from Emeryville, California, USA - eDNA 5th pass 30_C Kraft OP (version 2) (version 2) ...
CCGCGCGCAGCTGCAGCAGAGCCGCTACGACGAGCGGACCGGCGTGTTCGACTGGGAGCCGCTGGCTGAGCTGATCGTGCAGGACGATGGGGCGCATCGCGGCGAGCACACCGAGCGCTTCGGGTTGCGCAAATCGCTGCTGGATCCTGAGGCCGGCGAGCAGGTCCTCTTCGCCGACAAGCCAGGGGTATGGGTCCGCCTGCTCCCGTCGGCGTACCGCACGGGTGATGTCAGAGTCGTCATCCTGCACGACGGCTCACGCGGCGAACGCACGGTCGCCCCAGCTTGAGCGCGCTCTCTCAGCGCCGTGTTCAGCCGGGGCCGGACTCAACGAGATAGTCAGGCGGTCCGGGCTTGCGGCCTTCCCGCGCTAGACGTTCGTGCTTGGACCAGGTGAGCGCCTCGACCCTGTCGCGAGCGCGGTCGCGCGCCGCCTCTATCGCCGCCATGCTGTCGGCGGCTTCTGCGGCGCGCGCATCACAGGTGGGACGCTGCGCGCAGATCTCCCGCCAGCGCACCAGATCTCCGCGCTTCCCTCGAACTGACAGATACTTCTCGATGGCGTCGGTCGCGTACGCCTGCGCCATAAGGTCATCGATGGAGTCGACCGCGGTTCGCAGTTCTCGTTCGGCTTGTTCGCGGCGGACGCGTAACGGCTCCTGCGCATCCCACTCGCGCAGCAGAGCCTCACACCGACCCGCGAACGTCAGGGGGCCGTCACGCCGCGGTAGGCTCGTCGTCATGGGTTGGCTCGCTTGCCTCGCTCGCCGACGAGACCGTAATCGGCTGGATCAGGCGTATACGCGGATGCGGGCCGCCGAACGGGATCTGGCCTGCCACGACCCCATGAAGATCAGGGCGGCCGCGCTGCTGGCCGAGCAGCCGACTGCCGATCGAACGCGTGAGCTGTTCGGCGTGGGAACAGGGCTTCACGAGCAATCGGACCGGGCATGTTCTTTCCTCACCGAGCGGCGGGCCCGCGGCGGGCCCGTAGGCCTGCCGCTCTAGGTTGCCGGACGTCCTTCTCAGCTGCTCACAACCTGCCGGGGCACGTCAACTAGCGGCTCGGGCGTGCGACCGGCAGGCTCATCCGTGCCCGAGCCGCATCGACACGATTCCAGGAGGCAGCGGAGCGGTCGCCCTTGGCAACCACCTTGCGTAGGTCCGGAACCTGCTGGGCCGGGATCGCCGGCTTGATGCGCGTTGCGCCCTTCATCTCGCTGGAGGGTACGCCAATAATGCTGGAAGCCGCCATTCTCGGCGTCCAGACGGAAGATTCCGTCCCAGTGGTCGTAATCGGCGTAGAGCAGCAAAGCCTTACTCGCCAGCACCGCGCCCTCGACGCGAGGAGGCGCGCCCGGCATCCCGCAAGCCAAATCGATCGTGCGTCGCATCGGCGTGCCGTGGCGTCGCCTGGTCGAGATCGCCCTGCAACCCAGCGCACGGCACGCGCACCTGCTCGGCGGCCTGCTAGCGGCCCGCCCGGCGACGCCGGCCTCACTGGATCAGATCTTCGTCGCGATGCGCCAGACCGCCATCCGTCTCGGCACCGACACGCTGCCGATCGGCGCCGGGTGCGTACGATCGTGCGGTCGCAGCGAGGACAACTCACCATTGATCGTTGCTCCTCTTGCCGTTGTTGCCGATGTTGCCAAAATGGTGATATGGTGTAGCCATGGCATTCGACACCGATCGCGACTTCGACGTACGGGCCTACCCCACGCTCACCGAGACCGCGCAAATGCTCGCGGTCAATAAGTCGACCGTGTCTAAGCGCGCCCAGCGGTCCGAGTCAGCCAACGGGACGCGCCGCCTACCGCCGGAAGAAGTCCTGAGGCTGGCCCTCGAACAGCGCAAGGTCCCGCTGACGCAAGTTGCACACGCACTCATCCAGTACGCCGAGACACACGCCCCGGCCCACCGCACTGAGATCGAGCGCGCGATCCAGGAGTTCTTCGCCGCCGATCGTGAACGCCGGTCACACCGGGTCTCTCGCGAAGACTTCCTCTCTCAAGCACGCGCTCTCCTTGACGATCAGGCCTTCGCCGAACTTGAGCGACGCTACGACGAGGCATACGGACATAGGCCGGCGACACACCTCGCATCAACATTCGATGGCATCGACGCTTAAGGCTGCAAGCACACGGCCTTCTGCGGCCATTGGAAAGGTGACGGCGCCAACTCCCGGAACCCGAGGGGCGCCAAGTCACCAGCGTGTCCTCGACGCTCATGGCAGCCCCAACCAGCCGTCTGCAACCGCACCTGCACAACGCAAACCCGCGTGCGAACGGTCAATCGGGCCTGAGACCTGCTAAGCGCGTCAAGCGGCCACGAGATGCCATCCGGCCTGCGATCCTGGGCATCGGGTCTCAGCCAGATCCGTGGCGCCCCACTCGCGAGGAAACACGCGAACTCTGAGGCGAGCGCTTGCCGCCGGAACGCAACCCCGGCAGCGTCATGCCATGGAAGCCAGCCCAAGAACCCCGAAGCCAGCAGGCCTACGACCCATCGCTGTCGGGGCGTCAAAGATCAGGTTGCTCGACCAGTCGGACCTCGCAGCCGCGCGCGAAGCGTTCACCCAGAAGCTGCAACAGGGCTGAGATCACCTCAGAGCAGCTCGGACACCGTGAAAGGACCGTGATGCTGGGCGAGCTTCGCGCTCGCCGCGCTGCTTGGCGACGCCTTGAAGTCCCGCATCGCTGTGTTCATCACAGCCAGTTCCGTGACGATGCTCCTGGATCGGCTGCGAAGCCACCCAGGCCGGCACCACCTTCGAGGCGCTCATCCGCGAAGCTGAGAAGGTGCGGAGGGCGGGTATGCCGGCTACCCCCTCGGCTACAACGTGAGCGAGTGCGCTTGCTGGTCCCCGTCGGCGGCCGCGATGCTGACCGTCAGCGTCCGCGCTTCCTCAGGCACCGGCGGGTAGAACCGCATCGTTGCTTTCCATTCCCTACCCGAACCAGGGCCAGTTCGCCCGTGCAGGGTGTACCTGGTCCCTGCGTCGTCGCTGATCTCGACCGGGATCTCCACCATGAACGCGCCGGGCATCTCAGGCGGCTCCGAGGCCGACGGTTCAGATTTGGCGCGTGCTTGCCAGGCCGCCCAAGCGGTCGCGTGCGCCTCATCGAGAGATGCGGTCCGCTCATCCTGTTGGCAGCGGATGGTGACGGCGACATCCGCAACGCCCCGAGCGACCGTGTCCAAGATCACCGACAGGCCTTCGACCTCGCCAAACACGACGTTCGGCAAGATCCGCTCGCCCGCTCGGGACGGGACCCGTTCGGGCCACCAGATCTGCTTGCCCTCGCGTTCATCGAGCTGGACGAACTCGACCGTGCGCCCCATGACGCCCACCCTAACCACCACGCGCTCAGAAGGCCACGCCGCGGCGAGCTTCTGGAACGACTGAGGCCCGCCGGGGCGGGCCTCAGGATGCTGGGGGAGAGTTCTTGAATCTCTTCTTGAAACTCTCCCGAATAGGAGTGTCTCAAGAAGCCGGTCGGTACTTGGATCCGCGGCTCTCGGCCCGCTGACTCATACACGACTTCCCCGCGAGTTCACACACGGCTCAACGCCCTCGGTAGATCGGGTATCCGTCGAAGGCAGCTAGGACCAACGCGAGGAGGCTTGCCATCAGGTCCAGCCAGCCGATGGGGAGGATGATGCCCCAGGCCACTGCCCGCAGCGAGTCCGGCCAGTTGTGGTTCCACCAGGTCAGTACTGGCGGGATGATGAGCGTCAGTTCGATCGCGGAGACGACGCCGATCCAGAGAAGCACTCGCGCAGTGTTGATGGGCCGGCCGTCGGCTACGGCGCGTCGCTTCCGGCTTGACGGGGCCTGAATCACTGCAGCCCAAGCGAGGGCGGTGACCCCGAAGATGACCACGCTGCCGAGTCGAGCGTCGGTCTTCTGTGCGAGGAGCAACGTGACCGGCAGGGCGATGATCAGTCCGATGAATGCCAGGCAGAACAGGCGTGCCCACCATGACCGGTCGTCCCGTGCGAACACGGCCCGGAGGCAATCCCATGCCAACGCGTAGGCGCTAGCCCGGTAGGAAAGAAAACGCTCGGCCATCCAGCCGGAGAGTCTGCATGCTGTTCGCGGCGAGCGTATGGTGGCCACATGAGCCTCGACTTCCCCACCATCGCCGTACTCGCGTGCATCGGCTTTGGGATCTGGGAGGCGGTGGCCACTCGCCACCAGCGCGCTGCCCTCGTGAAGCGCGCCCTCGCTACCCGGCGCGCTGGCAACCATCAGACCCGCTAGATCGAAGCTGTCGGCTCCCCCGAACGCCCTGCTGGGAGGTATGCGGTTTGGGTGTCTGATGGGCTTCACGCTCGCGCTCCGTCCTCGAACACAGCGTGCGGGTGCTCATCTGCGGCTGCCGGGTTTCATCCGGCCGCGTCGTAACACGGACCAGGACAAGGCGATAGAACGCCTTGCCTGTGCTCAGAGCGATGGTGGATCTCCCGTTTCGCGGGCGCGATCTCGTACCGCATCCACGCGCAAGACATTGAGATCCGCAGCGATGGTCTGGCTAGATCAGTCCATGACCCAGGACGGCACCAGGATCGCGCAGGACTTGCCCGCTGATGTTCTGCGCGGGACGCAGGTTGCGTCTAAGCGGCAGTCACATGCTCAGAACGGCGGGTCGTCCGGGTCGATCGCGTCGCGGTCGATCGGGTCCAGCGCCCAGGCCGGGCGACCGGCGGTGTAGTCGATAACGGGCGCCGGCGCTTCGGAGTCAGTGGGATCGACCCCGCGGCTCGCCTTGTCGCTGCCGGCTGGTGCGGGGTTCAGGCCGCCGACGCCGAGCTTGACCGCGGCTGGCCCGTAGGGCTGATGCAGCCCGATCTCGTGGCGGAGGTCATGGAGGCGTTCGGCGAACTCGCTGGCGTCATCGGCGCGTAGGCGGTCAGGGTCGATCGGGGCGGGCCGCCGTCCGGGTAGCCAGTCCTCGCGGGCGAGGATGCCCAGCCACTCCAACAACAGCGCCGCGTTCGCGCGCAGCTGCTGGCATTGATCGCCGCGGCGTTTGGGACGTTGGGAGTGGTCGTCAGCGCCGACGCGGTAGCGCACCCGCCAGTGATGGTGGACCCGCTCGTAGCGGTGGTGGGAGTGACGCAACGCCAGGTAGGTCGGGGTGGTGCGCCACAGCGGCAGCAGCATCCGGTACTCGCGCTCGCAGGCGACGCTCTGCACCTTCTCGCAGCCCGTGGTGATCGGGGTGGCGCAGCGCACGTACAAGCGGGGGCCGCGGATCTTGCGTTTGCGGCCTTTGCCGTAGGCGCCGGCGGTCCTCGCGAACGACGCGAACACGGTCGGGGCGCCGCAGTGCTTGCAGCGCGGCACGCCGTGGCGGTCATGCAGGTCGCCGTCCTCGTCGGAGCGCCTGCGCATCATCCCGTGCGGCCGCCACGGCACCACCGTCGCGATCCCGCGGGTGGTGTTGTGCTCGAAGATCTGACGGACGGTGAAGCCCTTGTCGGCGACCATCGCCTCCGGGGCACGTCCGGTGTTGGCGGTCGCCTGTTCCAGCAGGTCGGGGTAGGCCAGATGCTCCTGCAATGACGCGCTGGTCACCCGCACCGCGACGGGCGCGCCGGTGAAGTGGTCGATGGCCTTGTGGTTGTAGAAGCCCACCCAGAACCTGCGGGTGCGCCCACCGCTGATGTAGGCGCGCACCCCGGCGGTGGGGTCCAGCAGCTCATAGGTGCAGTCGCCCAGCCGCAACGTGACCGCGCCGTCGCGGATCTCCAAGGCGTCGGCGTCGCCGATCATCGGCGCGAGCGCGGCGGCTCCTTCGGGTTCGGGCTCCTCGGCCAGGCGGTGGCGTTCATCGCGGACCTGGTTCATCGCCGCGCCGGCGGTCACATCATCGGCCGGGCGCTTGGCCCGACACGGCGCGCCCTTCGGGCAAAGATGACGCAGACGGGCGTTGGTCTCGGCCTCGGTGGCATCCACGTGCAGCCACCGGCCGACCTGGCCGCCGGTCACCTTGCCCGCGTGCTGGATCAGCAGGCCGGCGGCCTGCTCGAAGACGCCCGCGATCTGCTCCAACTCGATGAACCGCAACCGCAGTGTGCTGTACGCGGGACGCTCCCGGAACCCGGCCCCCGTCCAGATCGAATGGCCGGCGCGCTGCCACCACGGGCGCACATCGGACTCGTGGCTGAACACGAACGCCAGGTAGGCCAGCGCGAAGCTGCCCGTCGCCCGCCTCGGGCGGCCTTGGCTGCTGGCCAGGCCCGCCTCCGCCGCCGACAGCAGCTCCCACACCTCGGGCAGCTTCGCGGGGATCGTCTGCACGATCCACGTGCCGTGCATCCAGCTCACCGACTGGGTGGCGTCGGTCGCGCCTTCCAGCCAGACCGGCATGTCATGACGACGCTCCGCCGTCGGCGACGCAGACGTGACGGTTTCCGCAGCCATCTCGCACCACTAACGATCTCACATGCAAACCCAACCGGGACGTGTGCAACCCCACCTGCACGTTGCAACCTCACATGCGCACGGTCAATCCGGCCTGGTACCTGCTAAGCGCGTCAAGCGGCCACGAGATGCCATCCGGCCTGCGATCCTGGGCATCGGGTCTCAGCCAGATCCGTGGCGCCTCACTCGCGAGGAAACACGCGAACTCTGAGGCGAGCGCTTGCCGCCGAAACGCAATCCCGGCAGCGTCAGGACATGGAAGCCAGCCCAAGAACCCCGAAGCCACCAGGCCTACGACCCATCGCTGTCGGGGCGTCGGAGATCAAGTTGCTCGACCAGTCGGACCTCGCAGCCGCGCGCGAAGCGTTCACCCAGAAGCTGCAACAGGGCTGAGATCACCTCAGAGCAGCTCGGACACCGTGAAAGGACCGTGATACAAGGCGACCTGGGCGAGCTTCGCGCTCGCCGCGCTGCTCGGCGACGCCTTGAAGTCCCGCATCGCTGTGTTCATCACAGCTAGCTCCGTGAAGAAGGCGAGCATCGTCACGGACTCTCCGCTCAGCTGGCGCCGGAGCGCCCAGGTGAGACGCGTGGTCGGGGTGGTGGCGAACTGCAAATCCGTGACGATGCCCCTGGATCGACTTCGAAGGATCAGCGCGTACCACTTCTCCTGGTCTTCAAGCGTCACCGTGGTCCAATCTGCGCCGGCCTCGTCCGACGTGGCGAACACCGCTGCCTCATCAGCGTCCACGACCCCGGCGGCAGCCACGAGAACTACTTGGCTCCTGAGGTCAGACCAGATCTCAACGCCTTGAAGCTCATAGAACATCTCAAGCATCAAACCATCTCCGACGCCGCACACGCGCGTAGCGTTCCCGGTCGCGATGACCGCCACGACCCCGCAAGCTGACGGTCCCTCCCACAGCGAGCGTGAGGTGTTGGACGCCATCGCCGCCGCCGCCCGCCTCACCCATCCCGCAGACCCGGTCGCGCTGACCCAGGCGCAGTTCGACAACGCCCGCGACCAGGTGGATCCGCCCGGTCTGCCGCGCGCGAAATCGCTCGCTCGCCGCTTCGCCATGCCCTGGCGCCGGCTGGTGGAGATCTCCTTGGAGCCGCCCGAACGTCACACCCTGCTGCTCGGCCGCCTCATCTCCCAACGCGACAGCCCCGCCCCGTCCCTGGGGCAGGTGCTCGTCGCGCTACGCCAAGCCGCCATCCGCCTCGGCGCCGACACCATCTCCCAGACCACCTACGACCACGCCCGCCACCTGATCCTCAACGCCACCGCGCGAGCAATGGCGCAGGGAGCTGACCGCGACCTCATGCCCACCCTCACCCAGATCGAGGGGCTGCTGGCGACCAACAACCTCACCTGGGCCCAAGCCTGCACCCAAGCGGGCCTGCGCCCGCCCGACGCCAACGCCTCGCGCGTCCAGGCGATGGACGCCGATCAGGCCGTCGCCTGGTTCGCGCAGACCATCGGCCTGGTGCCCGCCAGCTTCAACCAGCTCGACATCGCGACAGCCAACGCCGGCGTCGCCCGCAAACGGATGCGCGCCGCCGACGTCACCGCCGCCATCCAACGCCTGCAAGCCGCCCGGGCCGCCGCCGGCCTGGACCCACTACCCGCCCAGCCCGGCAAAGGCGCGCTGGAACACATCACCACCGTCACGCCAGGCCAGCCGACAGCTCGAACGCCCAAACGCCGCCCGAAGATGTGGAAGGGCCCCGCGATCATCGAAGGTCTCGCGACCGCCATCGGGGAGCTGCGCCCCGGCGAACGCCTCACCCAACGCCGACTCGGACGCATCGCGATCGCCAACCCCGACGTCCCTGGCTACTCCGTCGTTCATCGCCACGCCACCCAGGCCGGCACCAACTTCGAGGCGCTGATCCGCCAGGCCGAGCAGCTTCGCCGCGACAAAGCCGATCGCTGACCTGATGAGGGCGTTCAATGTCGGCGGGCGATCAGCCACACCGCCGCGGCCAGGAACACGATGGCGGGGATACCGAACATCGCTGCGACAACGACATACGTCGCGTCGGTGCTGTCGCCCTTATCGTCGAACAAGCGCATGATCGGCCCGAGGGTCAAGAACCCGAGAACGACCGCGCCGAAGAGCAGAAACCCGATCATGGACCAGCGCTGCCGCACGTAACGATCGTAGTCGCGCAGATCTCTGCGGAGCGAACGAGACCGGCCCAACAACGACTGAGGCCCGCCGGGGCGGGCCTCAGGATGCTGGGAGAGTTCTTGAATCTCTTCTTGAAACTCTCCTAGTGGAGACGGCCGGACTCGAACCGGCGTCCGAAAGTCAGACACAAACTGCGATGGGATTACGAGCGTCCCGCGGTGCTGGATCTCATCATCCGCGTCGCCGAACCGCGGGCCGCTAGCGGATGACCAGCCTGTCTTGTGATGTCCCCTCGCGGCCGCAGGCGCTGCGTTGAAGGTGATCCCGCTGGTTGAAGCCGGGCCCTGAACCGCGGGCTGATCAGGCCGGCTGCCTCACACGCCTGAATCAGGCGGCGAGAGCGTACTCGTGAGAGTCCGCACTTGTATGGCGCCGGGAGAGATTTACGAGGCCAACCCGACATCCTCGGCTCGCCACCTCAGGATCCAAACCCTCGTCGAAACCAGAGCGTCCCCGTGGTTGCTACACGATCAACCTATCAGCGTCCGGGCCCCTGCAGCAACGCGTTCGGTAAACGACTGGCGGGGCCGGCGCTCCAAGCGCCAGACCCCGCGAAAGAAAATTGAGGGCGGGCCGATTGCCTCGTGGTCGCCGCCGTGCGAACAATGTCGCGACCTTCCTGCTTGACAATCCTGATGGCGAAGCCTAGTCCGTCAGCAGGTAGGCAGCTATGAGGAGTTGAAGCGACTGAAGCGTTGCCCGGTTCCTCGCCCTCACAGCGATGATACGCCGACGTTTCGCGGCCTGCTAGGTCCTCAGCGGAAAAGCGTCAGCGAGCTTTCGCGCGCAGGCACAATCGTCCCAGATGCCTCTTGACGGCCAATACCTGGGCCTTGATATCGGCCAATCGCACATCACCGCGGTGCGTCTGATCGAACGCGCAAGCGAGGAAGGCGGCTTGCAGATCGAACCGCTGCTGGTGGCGGAGATCGGCCTGCCCCGCGGCACTTTCAACCAGGACGGGGAGCTGCGCCGCCCCGAGCTGGTCACCGACGCGGTCAAGCAGCTGCGCAAGACCCACAAGATCAAGACCAAGGACACCCTGCTGGCCCTGTCGGGCGCCGCTCTGACCATCAACCCGGCGCAGCGGCCCGCCGCGCTGGACGACGATCAGATCCGCGACAGCATCGCGTATGAGATCGGCGCCGCGCTGCCCTACGAGATGGAAGCCGCGCACATCGACTATCAGGAGGTCCGCCGCGGCTCCGGCGAAGGCGCGCAGCTGGAACTGCTGACTGTCGCTGTGCATCGCCGCGTCCCCACCCTGCTGGCCCGGGCCGTCACCGCCGCCGGCCTCCGCGTCCGCGACGTGCTCGCCGAACCGCTCATCCTTCCGCGCGCGCTGAACCTCAGCCAGGACGGCACCGAGGTGCTGCTGACCATCGGCATGCTCTCCTCGACGCTGATGGTCATCCGCGGCGGGAAGGTCGCCTACGCCCAGAGCATGAACTGGGGCGCCGACCATTTCACCCGCCAGCTGATCGAGCAGGCCGGCATGGACCCAGCCACCGCCGAGCGGTGGAAGCGCACCCATTCGCTGATCGCTCCCAGCGCCACCAGCGACCCGTACGCCAAAGCTCGCGCCGCCCTACGCGCGATCGCTGACAAGTACGTGGAGGAGCTGTACGGGATGATCGCCTACGCCCGCAGCGAAGGCGGCGCCACCAGCGTGCGTCGGCTCGTCGTCGCCGGCGGAGGCGCGCAACTGTCCGGGCTGCTGCTGCATCTCAAAGACAGCCTGAACATCCCCGTGGAACTGGTGGAGCCCGCCGAAGGTCTCATCGTCGAAGACCGCGACGCGTTCCCCCGCCAAGCGCTCGCGTACGCGCTGGCAATGACCACGCCGGAGGACCTGAACTGATGACCGTAAGCATGCTCCCACCTGACGCGCCGCTGAGCCGCCGTCTCAGCTGGGCCACCACCCGGCTGCTGGTGCTGCTGGCGATCGTCGCGATCGCCGCGCTGACCGCCCGCCATTTCCTAGCCGCCGACCGCGACGAGGCGCGCGGCCGCGCCAACGCCGCCCAAGCTCAGCAGCAGGAGCTGGAACTGCAGACCGCCAACGTTCGCAAGCAGCTCGGCGCGCTGCAAAGCGCCGGCGGCAAGAACAAGCTCGATCTCGTCAAGTCGATGCTCGACAGCCGCATGGACTGGAAGAAGACGATCATGGCCGTCATCGACTCCTCCTTCCCGGGGATCACCATCAGCACCCTGTCGGCGACCAACCCGACGACCAAAGCGTCCGTCGATCCCAACACCGGGCAGCCGACGACCAGCAGCAGCGCCACAAGCCCCGACATGACCTTGACCGGCGGCGCGGACTCCCGCGAGCAGCTGCAGCGGTTCATGAGCCGGCTGCGCCAGCACCCCGACGTGATCACCGGCGTCAACCTGCAGGTCGCCAACACCACCGGCGAAGGCGACGACACCACCCAGACCTGGACGATCGGCCTGACGTTGAAATCGCCGAAGCCGATGCCCGCCCCCACCACCAACCCCGACGGCACACCCGTCGCCGCACCGACCGCATGAACCTCGAACCCACCTTCCTGGACAAGCTGATCAGCTGGCTGGAAAGCACCCAAGCTCGCCGGCTCATCCTCGCGTTGTGCGTGGTGATCGCCGCCGGCGCCTACTTCCTGGTCGTCCGTCCCATCCAAGCCGACACCACCAAGTACGACGAGCAGGCGACCACCGTCGCCAGCAAGACCGCGAGCACCACCGCCGAGCTGGAAGCGCTGCATCGTCAGCTGGACCGGGGTGGCAGCGACATCTCCAAGCAGCTGGCGCGCGCCCTGCCGACCGACCTGCCCGCCGATCAGCAACTGGAACTGCTCAGCCGTCTGTCCGCTGCGACCGGCGCGCCGCTGCCGAACTTCGAGCCGGCAACCCCGACCGTCGTCGGTGACTACCAGCGCCTGCCGCTGAACCTGACCTCGCAATGCTCCTTGGAAGCCTGCTTGCGTCTGCTCGGCGGCCTGAACGGCATGGTGTCCCTCAAGGGCGACAAGCTCACCGCGGTCGGTCCGATCTGGTGGGTGGATCAGCTCACCCTCAGCGCCGGCGCTGAAGGCAAGATGTCGCTCGGGCTGACCTCCGGCATGTACCTGGGCGCGCCCGCGACCGCCGCCACGCAACCTCCGACCACCCCGACGCCATGACCCGCATGAACCGCTCAACCGTCAAGCGCCTGCTAGGCCCGATCACCGCCGCCGCGGCAGCGGCCGTCCTGTTCGGCTGCGGCTCCTCGACGCCGACGGACACGACGACCGACACCACAGCAACTCCGCCTGTCACCTCGGCCACGACGACCCCGCCGCCGGCGAACACCAGTTCGCTGCCGGCCGACCCGACGAACGAGAAGCGACCTGAAGCTACCTATGAGCTTCCGACCAGCTTCCCGGGGGCCGAGCCGGTGCATGTCGCCTATAACCCGTTCGTCCTGGGAGCGGGTTCCGCCACAGGGTTGACTCAGTAACAGCTGCCTAATAATTGCTGCTTGTCCGGCAGGTAGCACCTGCTATCCTCGCGGAACGTGCCGACGCGCCCCCGACCAGGAGAGCAGATGCCCCCTCGCACCAAGTCCGCCGCCGATCTCGAAGCGGAGATCGCGCGACTTCAAGCTCAGCTGGCCCAAGCCCAAAGCGGCCAGCCGACTTCCCGCCGGGGCGGTGGCCGCCGTTCGACCTCTTCCGCTAACGGCAAGCTGCCGTTCCCCGAGTTCAACGACATCAAGACCGCGGAGCGCACCGCCGCCCGTCACATCCTGCGCGATCGCACCCCCGCGCAGCTGCGCAACGCTCTGGCCTACGAGAAGGCCAACGCCAACCGCAAGGTCGTCCTGGACCTCATCCAGGAGGCGATCGACCGCAAGAGCAAGAAGGCCCCCTCCGTTCGCGCCGCCGCGCCCGCCACCGGTCGCGGTCGCGGACGTCGTCAGGCTGCGGCCCTCGCCAGCGATCTGCCGTTCCGGGACTTCAACAAGCTGGCCTCCGGCAAGCAGACGCAGTCGCGGGCGATCCTCGCCAAGCAGGACATCCCCACGCTCGAAGCGACGCTCGCCTACGAGAAGGCCAACCAGAACCGCACCGTGCTGGTGTCGATCATCGAGACCCAGCTGAACAAGAAGCGCCGCGCCGAGCAGGCCGCCCCGGCAGCCGCTCCCACGCGCGCGCGTACCCGTGCGCGCGCTGAGACGCCTGCCCC
>Ga0180223_1002094_pt1 | contig 12831 bp, 11 predicted proteins | sample eDN5th30CKraftOP_FD_151337 | JGI IMG/M metagenome (GOLD analysis project Ga0180223, IMG submission 151337) | Enriched Organic Plus compost microbial communities from Emeryville, California, USA - eDNA 5th pass 30_C Kraft OP (version 2) (version 2) ...
CCTGATCACCCAGACGAAGGCGCCATCGGGGCCGCGCTGGATCGCCGGAAATGGAATGGTGACGGCGTTGTTCCGGGTTTGCACCAGCAGTTTGACATCGACGAAGGCGCCCGGCCACAGCTTGTCATCGGTGTTGTCGAAGGTGGCCTTGAGGTGGATCGTGCCGGTGGCCTGGTCGATCTGGTTGTCGATCAGCATCAGCTTGCCGTCGTCCAGACGATGGGTCTTGTTCTGATCGTAAGCGATCACCGACACGGTGCCTCGCAGCATCGCCTCGCGCACGTCAGCGAGATATTTCTCAGGCAGCGTGAAATTGACGTAGGAGGGGTGGGTCTTGGTCAGCGTGGTGATCGGGCTGGTGTCGTTGACATGAACGATGTTGCCGGCATCGACCTGCAGGAAGCCGCTGCGGCCGTCAATCGGCGCCGTAATCGTCGTGTAAGACAGCTGGGTGGTGGCGCTTTCGATCGCGGCCTGGTCCGCGGCAATGGTCGCGGTGAGCTGATCGACCTTGCCCTGCTGCTGGTCGACATTCTGCTGGGTCTCGAAATCGCGGGCGGCCAGCTTCTTGAAACGCTCGAGGTCCTTCTGCGCGGCGATGAGCTGAGCCTGGTCCTCGACCTTTCGGGCCTTGGCCTGATCGAGCGCGGCCTGCAACGGCCTCGGGTCGAGCTGCGCGAGCGTATCGCCCTTCCTGACCTCATCGCCCTGCTTGAAGTTCAGGGAGACCAGCGTGCCGTCGAGTTGCGGCCGGACGGCAACGGTTTCAGAAGCCTGAACCGTGCCGAGACCTTCCAGATAGATCGGCACGTCGCTGGTCTTGACGTCGGTGACTGTCACTGCGACCGGAGGAGGTGACGATGCCTTTATTTCGGGGGCGGCTGCGGCCCGCTGCCAGACGATGACAGTGACGGCGCCGAGAAGGACCACAATGCCGGCCCACACGACGACCGCACGGGCGCGTCGCGGGCCGGTCCGGCCGTGAGCATCATCAGGCTGGCTGTCGTGCTGCGCCATGGTCAGATACCCCGCGGAGTCAGGAAGGCTGCTCCATTTGCTGCCGGGGTACCTAACGCGAGCCTGACGGCGAAATTAAAACTCCTTCATGTTTGCCCGGTCGCGGACAGCACGGGAGATATCAATTGAATTTGATTTGAGGGTCGAGCGTGGAAGACGCGGCTTTGCGTGCCAGCCAAATTGTAACTGGATTGGCCCAATCAACCCTGGATAGCTGCATTTGCGGCCTGACAGCGCGGTTCGCAGCCGGAGCATGCAAGACCCGACCGAACGATCATGACGGAAGCAAGGTCGTCCCGGCGGGCGCTTCCATATCAAGACAATGCAGTCATGCAGTTTTTGATGGGGCAGGACTGCCTTTCGGCAGCCCTGCTCAAAGCCGTCAGCGGCGATCAGCGGTGTCCGCAGGCAGATGACTAATTGATCTTGATGTTTGCCGCCTTCACCACCGGCTCCCAGATGCCGACTTCGGCGCGGATGCGGTTGCGGAAGTCCGATGGCGAGGTGCCGACCGGCTCCATGATGGTGGTCGCGAGCTTGGCCTTCACGTCGGGCTGATTGATGATCTCGACGACTTCTTTGTTGAGTTTGGCAATGATGGCGTCGGGCGTCCTGGCCGGGGCGATCAGGCCCATCCAGGCATCCGCTTCCACGTCGATCCCGGATTCCTTCAGGGTGGGGACATCCGGCAGCAGGCCGGACCGCTTCGCCGTCGAAACAGCCAGGATCTTCACTTTGCCGGCGGTGGCGGACGGCGTCACCGAAATGGCCGGCAGGCAGGCCATCTGCACATCGCCGCGGATCAGCGAGGTCATTGCTTCCGGCGAGCTGGGATAGGGGATATGCACCAGCTTGACGCCGGCCTTCAGCGAAATCGCCTCCATCGCGAGATGGGAGAGCGAGCCGTTGCCGATCGAGCCGTAGTTGAATTTGCCGGGATCTTTCTTGATCAGCGCGATCAGCTCGCCGACGGTGTTGACGCCAAGGTCGGCCGGCACCGCAAGTGCGCTCGGCTGGGTGACGAGCTGGGTCACCGGTGCGATGTCGGTCTCGGTGTTGTAGGGCAGCTTCGAGAACAGCAGGGAGTTGATCGCCAGCGGTCCGCCGATGCTGACGCCGATCGTGTAACCGTCCGGGTCGGCCTTGGCGACGGCGTCGGTGCCGAGATTGCCGCTGGCGCCCGGCTTGTTCTCGACCACGAAGGGCTGGCCGAGTTTCTGTTGCAGCCGTTCGGCCAGCAGGCGGGCGACGATATCGGGGGTGGAGCCGGGCCCGAATGGAACCATGATCCTGACGGTCCGTGTCGGCCAGGCCGGTGCCTGCGCCTCCTGGGCTTGCACCTTTTGGGCCTGCGCCGGCATCAGCCCGGCAACGGTCAACATCATCCAGAGTGCAACGCGCAGCATCGATTCCTCCCCGATACACTTGTTCGTCAACATCCGCGGTTGCGGACTGCATATTCATTCAGCGCACCTTGCCTCAAGGCGCGCCATGCCGTCTACTGTGGTCGTCGTTACCATTGTCGCCGGGGACTTGTGTTGGGGTTGAGTGTCCTGATCGCCGGGCTTGCCGTGTTTCTGGGGACGCATGTCTTCACGACGCGCCGTATCGCACGTGCCGACGTGATCGCGCGGATCGGCGCAGGACCTTACAAGGGCATCTATGCTGCGCTCTCGCTGATCGGCCTGGTGCTGATCGTGTATGGCTATGCTCTCTATCGCAGCGAAGGGTGGGTCGATATCTGGTATCCGCCGGCATGGATGCGCCATGTCACCGTGCTGCTGATGCTGCCGGCGGTTGTTCTCATCGCGGCCGCCTATATTCCAGGTGACATCAAACGCAGGCTGAAGCACCCGATGCTCGCCGGCGTGAAGCTGTGGGCGTTCGCGCATCTGCTGTCGAACGGCGACCTCGGGTCGATCATTCTGTTTGGATCGATCCTCGCCTGGGCGGTGTTCGACCGGATTTCACTCAAGCATCGCACCGATCCCGGTGGTCCGCCGATTCCGATCGGCGGACGGCTGAACGATGCCATCGCCGTTGCTGTCGGGCTGATTCTTTATCTCGGCCTCGGCTTCTGGTTCCACCCCTACGTCATTGGCGTCCCGGCCTTCGGAGCCTGATCATGTCAGTCCAGAAAGAAACAAGGCGCCTCACCGCGCCGGACATCCGCGCCCGCAAGGGTGGCGAGCCCATCGTCTGTCTCACGTCCTATCATGCCCATACCGCGCGCCTGCTGGATCAGCATTGCGATGTCATCCTGGTCGGTGACTCGCTCGGCATGGTGATGCATGGGCTGGAAAGCACCGTGCCGGTGACGCTGGAGATGATGGTCCTGCAGGGTCATGCGGTGATGCGCGGGTCGCGGCATGCCCTTGTGGTGATCGACATGCCGTTCGGCAGCTACGAGGCGTCGAAGGAACAGGCCTTCATGTCGGCTGTGCGGATCCTGAAGGAAACCGGCTGCGGTGCGATCAAGCTGGAAGGCGGGCGGCGCATGGCCGAGACCATCCGTTTCCTGGTCGAGCGCGGCGTGCCGGTGATGGCCCATATCGGGCTGACGCCGCAGGCGATCAACACCCTGGGCTCGTTCCGGGCGCAGGGCCGTGACGAGTCCGACTGGGCTCCGATCGAGGACGATGCCCGGGCGGTCGCCGACGCCGGCGCGTTCTGCGTCGTGGTCGAGGCGGTGGCCGAGCCGCTCGGGCGGCGGATCACTGAACTGATACCGATCCCCACCATCGGCATCGGCGCCAGCGCGGCCTGCGATGGGCAGGTGCTGGTACTGGAGGACATGCTCGGCCTGTCGGACTGGGTGCCGAAGTTCGTCAAGCGCTACGCCGCGCTGGGGCCGTCGATCGGAGAGGCGGTGAAGGCCTATGCCGACGAGGTCCGCTCGCGCCAGTTCCCGGCGCCGGAGCACACCTATCCGATGAAGGGCGGGAGCGGCGGCAAGCCGCGTTAACGTTTGACGTTTCGGCATTTTTGCCTTGTCGCCGCCATATCAATAGGGTAGCGCCTCCCGTCCGCTAGGATGTGGTGGGGCCGGAGGAATCGTGTCCGATATTTTCAATGAGGTCGATGAGGAAGTCCGGCGCGAACAGCTCAAGCGGCTGTGGGATCGCTACGGGACCCTGATCGTCGCGGCCCTGATCCTGTTCGTGATCGCGATTGCCGGCTGGCGGGCCTACGAGTGGTGGGCAGCCCGCAAAGCCGCTGAAACCGGCGCCGCTTTCGAAGCTGCGATGGTTCTGAGCGACCAGGGCAAGACCGCGGAAGCCCAGGCGGCCTTCGCCAAGATCGCGGCGGACGGCAACGGCGGCTATCGCGTCCTGGCCCGGCTGCGCGAGATCAGCGAGCTGGCCCAGACTGATTCGAAGGCTGCGGTGAGCGCTTATGATGCGATGTCGACGGACAGCAGCGTCAGTCAGGTGCTGCGTGATCTTGCCGCACTGCGCGCCGGCGGCCTGCAGGTGGATATCGCGCCGTATGATCAGGTGCAGCGCCGGCTCGAGCCGCTGACTTCGGCGACCGGCCCGTTCCGGCATACGGCCCGCGAGTATCTGGCGCTGTCGGCCTGGCGCGCGGGCGATACAGCGGCGACCAAAAAGTGGGTGGACGCGATCCTGTCCGACGGCGAGACGCCGGCAGCAGCCCGCAGCCGCGCCGATGTGCTGTCGGCGCTCACCGCGTCCGATGGCAAGAGCTGAGGAGGGCGAATCCATGCGCCGCTTCACCCGGATTCTGATCACCTCCGTCGTGCTGGCCACGCCGCTGGCGGGCTGTGAGAGCTTCGATCCCACCAGTGCCTTCGACTTCTTCGACAACAAGAAGCCGCTGCCGGGCGAGCGCAGGGCGGTCTTCCCGGACGGCACGCCCGGCGTGTCGAAGGGCGTCCCCTCGGAACTGGTGAAGGGCAACACGCCTCCGCCTGACGCGCCGATCGAGCCGGCCGTGGCGGAAGCACCGGCGGAGACCAAGGCCGCGCCCGCCCGCCGGGCGGCCACCGAACAGCCAGCGAAGCCGCGGCCGCGCCGTCAGGCGGCGCGTCCGGCGCCACAGCCGCAGCAGCAGCCGGCCGCAGCCGAGACGACGTCGTCATCCCAGCCGGCGCAGGCAACCCAGTGGCCGGAGCCGCCGCGCCAGCAGCAGCAGCAACAACAGCAGCAGCAGCAGGCGACCCAGTGGCCCGATCCGCCGCAGCGTCCTGCCGCTCAGCCGCAACAGAATACGCAATGGCCTGATCCGCCGCGGGCGCAGCCGCAACAGCAGAGTCCGACGGCATGGCCCGCTCCGCCGCCGCCGGGTTCGTTCTCTCGCTAACCTGAGCAGCCATGGCCGATCATGAGTTTCACTGTCGCCATTGTCGGCCGGCCGAATGTCGGCAAATCGACGCTGTTCAACCGGCTGGTCGGCCGGCGCGTTGCGCTGGTCGATGACCAGCCGGGGGTGACGCGCGACCGGCGCGAGGGCGACGCCCGGCTGGGCGATCTCGAATTCAGGCTGTTCGATACTGCGGGTGTGGAAGGGGCGGCGAACGAAAGCCTGTCCGCCCGCATGCAGATGCAGACCGCGACCGCGATCAGCGATGCGGATGCGATCATGTTTCTGGTCGATGCCCGCAGCGGTTTGCTGCCGGATGACAAGATGGTCGCCGCGCTGATCCGCAAGTCCGGCAAGCCGACGATCCTGGTCGCCAACAAGAGCGAAGGCCGTGCCGGCGCCGCGGGCGCGATGGAGGCCTATGCTTTGGGGCTGGGCGAGCCGGTCGCGATCTCCGCCGAACATGGCGAGGGCATGTCCGACCTCTACGACGCCCTGCGCGACGCGCTGCCGTTTGAAGACGAGACTGACGGAGATGTCGGCGAGGGCGACGATCAGGGCGAGGCGGAGGCCGGCGACACGCGGCCGATCCGCGTTGCGGTGGTCGGCCGTCCGAATGCCGGCAAGTCCACGCTGATCAATCTGCTGCTGGGCGAAGACCGTCTGCTGACCGGACCCGAGGCCGGCATCACCCGCGACTCCATCGCCGTCGATGTGCGCTGGAACGACCGGGATTTCCGCATCCATGACACCGCGGGCATGCGCAAGCCGGCGCGCATCGAGGAGAAGCTGGAGAAGCTGTCGGTCGCCGATGCGCTGAACGCCATCCGCTTCGCCGAAGTCGTGATCCTGCTGATGGATGCGCAGCAGATGTTCGAGGAACAGGACCTGCGCATTGCCGATCTCGTCGAGCGGGAAGGGCGCGCGCTGGTGCTCGGCGTCAACAAATGGGATCTGATGGATCGCCAGCCCGGTGCGGTTGGCCGCCTGCGCGGGGAGGCCGATCACTGGCTGCCGCAGGTGAGGGGCGTGCCGATCGTCGCGCTGTCGGCGATGACCGGAGACAGCGTCGATCGGCTGATGCAGGCGGTGGTGGATATCCATGCGATGTGGAACAAGCGCGTCACCACCAATGCGCTCAACCGCTGGCTGACGGAGGCGACGTCGGCTCACCCGCCGCCGGCGGTGTCGGGCCGGCGCATCAGCCTCAACTATGTGACGCAGCCGAAGAGCCGGCCGCCGAGCTTTGTGCTGTTCTGCACGCGCGCCGATGCAGTGCCGGATGCCTACAAGCGCTATCTGGTGAACGGCCTGCGTGAGACATTCGATATGCCCGGCGTTCCGATCCGGCTGACCTTGCGCGAGAAGAAGAATCCGTATGCTCCGCGTCGATGATCGCGAGCCCAAGACGGGGGCCGCGAGGGTCGACCTTGGCAAGCGGCGTCACGCTGCGTTCATCTTCATCTTCATCACCGTGTTGCTGGACATGCTGGCGATCGGCATCATCGTGCCGGTGCTGCCGAAGCTCGTCGTTGATTTCCTGGGAGGCGATACGCCCCGCGCGGCGGAAATCCTCGGCGTGTTCGGCACCGTCTGGGCGCTGATGCAGTTCGTGTTCTCGCCGGTCCAGGGCTCGCTCTCGGACCGGTTCGGACGCCGCCCGGTGATCCTCGCATCGAATGTCGGTCTCGGCCTTGATTATCTGCTGATGGCGCTGGCGCCGACGTTGTGGTGGCTGTTTGTCGGGCGTGTGATCTCCGGGATCACCGCGGCGAGCGTCTCGACGGCGTTCGCTTACGTTGCGGATATCACTGCGCCGGCGGAGCGCGCCAGGCAGATGGGGATGATCGGCGTCGCCTTCGGCATCGGCTTTGTGATCGGGCCGGCGCTGGGCGGCCTTGCCGGCGCGGAAGATCCGCGGCTGCCGTTCTATATCGCGGCGGTGCTGAGCCTCGCCAACGCGCTCTATGGTTATTTCATCCTGCCGGAGTCGCTGCCGCCCGAACGCCGCACGCCATTCTCATGGCGACGGGCGAATCCGATCGGCTCTCTTCTGCTGGTCCGCCGGTCGCATGGCCTGTTCGGCCTGTCGGTGACCAACTTCCTGCTGCATCTGTCCAACTGCGTGCTGCCATCCGTGTCGGTGCTCTACATGACCTATCGCTACGGCTGGGACGAGCGGATGATCGGCCTGACGCTCGCCGTGGTCGGCGTCGGCCATATGGTCGTGCAGGGTGTGCTGGTCGGCTTTCTGGTCTCGCGCATCGGCGACCGTTGGACGGTCATCCTCGGCATTCTGTTTGGTGCGTTGTCGTTTGCCCTGATGGGTCTTGCCCCGACGGGTGCGTTGTTTCTGGCCGCCGTGCCGCTGGTCGCGCTGTCGGGCATGAGCAACGGGCCGCTGCAGTCCTTGATGACCCAGCGCGTCGGGGCTCACGAGCAGGGACAGCTTCAGGGCGCGAATATGAGCGGCATGGGCATCGCCAACATGATCGGCCCGCTGCTGTTCGCGCAGGTCTTCGCCCTGTCGATCGGCCGGTTTCAGGCGTGGGGCGAGCCGGGGGTCACGTTCTTTGTCGCGGCGGCATCGATGGCGGTCGCCATCATCGTCACCTGGTATGCGACGCGCCCGTCACCGCTGCATCACGCGGGCGGCTGAAAGCTCAGCCACGCCCGCTTCGGATAGGCATAGACCTTCCCCGTCGCCGTCACGTCCGGCATGCACATGTCGGCGATCTTCTCTGCCGGGCCTTCCGGTTGTTCGACGGTCGCGAGGTCAAGGCCCGGAAATGCGGTGGCGAGCATGCGCGTTCCGACACGGCCCGGCGTGAACAGATTGACGCGCAACGGCGTGGTCTCGGTCTCGGCCGCGTAGGTCCGCACGATCGCGTCCAGCGCGGACTTGGTCATCGTGTAGATGCCCCAATAGGGGTGCGCCAGTGCGGTCACGCCCGAACTGATGAAGACGGCGCGGCCGGCGTCCGATGCCCGCAGCAGCGGGTCCATGATCCGGATCAGATGCAGGTTCGCGGTGACGTTGATCGCGAAGCCCTCTTCCCAGTCTTTCTGTTCGGTCTGGGTCAGCAGCGTCGGAGTGCTCAGCCGCCCGGCGTTGCCGACCATGATGTCGAGCTTGCCGTAGCGCTCGCTGATCGCTTCGCCCAGCCGGACAAGACCGGGGGTGTCCTTGATGTCGAGCGGGACGAGTGTTGCCGAGCTTCCCTCGGCGCGGATCGCATCATCGAGTTCTTCAAGACCGCCGGTGGTGCGCGCCGTCGCGATGATATGCGCCCCGCGTTTCGCCAGCGCGAGCGCGGTCGCATAGCCGATGCCGCGCGACGCGCCGGTGACGAGAGCGATACGATCAGACAGAGGCTTTGTCATCGGTGCGTGCCACAAACAATGAATCGTACTATTCGAATGTTCGAAGATGATTGATATTTATCACGTCTCGGCCACGATGGGCTAGGATACTTGAAAGACGGAAATCATCCGTCACGACCAGTAGCTTCGTATCCAATGCGACAATCGTCGAGTCGGTTAGTCCCAATGTCGAGTAATAGCTTGACTTCATTATTTCGGCTGACGGCGTATGGACTTCGAAAAGGCGTGCGGTCAAATCGTGGATGGTTTTTGAGATCGATGCGTGATCAGCGGCTGGCATTTGCCGCGCAAGATTGTCTACTTCCGTCAGAATATTGGGGGTTGTGACGCGCCGCTCAAAGTAGGCTACAATCCTTTTCATAAGAGAAAAGTCCTGTAGCGTGTATTTTAGGGTTCTTTTGAAAGTCAGAATTCGATCTGGATTGAAAGTGCCTACGGCTATCAACAGCATCAAGTTTGTGTCGATAATAATTCCATTGCCGCTGTGCTTTGCAAAGAGCTCGGCAAAAGTCACGTCGCACCCTATGCCGCAGCCAGTGTGCGAACTTTCATGGACATCACTCGGCCCGTGTCCGCATCAATCTTGAAAATCTTGTAATCTCTTCCGTCATTAAGGAAGCCGCCAGGAAAGCTGAGGGTGATGTACCAGTAGTTGTCGTCGGACAACTCTGTCTCCTCCAGCCGGATCTGGCTTGCGGGCATGAACTCGTCCAAGCCCCGCACGTAATCTACCGCAACGTGGACTGCAGATTTGACGTCAATCATAGCTGCCCGTCTCTATTCGAGGCTATTATCCAGCCTCCGACACTTTAGCTTGCTTCCGCCAGCAGCGACAATTGCCGCTGCGGTGTGGTCTTCGCATCCTGGTCCGTGAGCGCGGTCGGATAGTCACCGGTGAAGCAATGATCGGTGAATTGCGGGCGGATCGGGTCACGCTGCGCATAGCCCATGGCGCGGTAGAGACCATCGACCGACAGGAAGGCGAGGGAGTCCGCGCCGATGAAGCGGCGCATGCCCTCGATGTCGTGGGTGGCGGCCAGCAACTGGTCGCGTTCCGGCGTGTCGATGCCGTAATAGTCGGAATGGGTGATCGGCGGGCTCGCGATGCGCATATGCACCTCGCGGGCGCCGGCGTCGCGCATCATCTGCACGATCTTGATCGAGGTGGTGCCGCGCACGAGCGAGTCGTCGATCAGGATGATGCGCTTGCCCTGCACCACGGCGCGGTTGGCGTTGTGCTTCAGGCGTACGCCGGATTCACGGATCGCCTGGGTCGGCTGGATGAAGGTGCGGCCGACATAGTGGTTGCGGATGATGCCCATCTCAAACGGCAATCCCGCCTCGCGCGCATAGCCGATCGCGGCGGGCACGCCTGAGTCCGGCACCGGAATGACGACATCGACATCCGCCGGCACTTCGCGCGCCAGTTCGATGCCCAGCGTCTTGCGCACTTCGTAGACGCTGCGTCCGCCGACCATGGAATCCGGCCGGGAGAAATAAATGTATTCGAACACGCAGGGCCGGGCCGGCATCGGCGGGAACGGCTTGTGGGTATGCATGCCCGTTTCGTCGAAGACGATGACTTCGCCATTCTCGATGTCGCGCACATATTGCGCGCCGATGATGTCGAGGGCGCAGGTTTCCGATGCGAGGATCGGGCTGCCGTCCAGCATGCCGAGCACCAGCGGCCGGATGCCGAGCGGATCACGCGCGCCGATCAGCTTCTTGTTGGTCATCGCGACGAAGGAATAGGCGCCTTCGAGATCGCGCAGCGCGTCGATGAAGCGTTCGACAAAGCGCGGCTTGGACGAGCGGGCGACCAGATGCAGCACCGCCTCGGTGTCGGTGGTCGACTGCATGATGGCGCCGTCGCGCACCAGCTGCCGGCGAAGCGACAGGCCGTTGGTCAGGTTGCCGTTGTGGCCGATGGCGAAGCCGCCCGGCGCGAGTTCCGCGAATAGCGGCTGAACGTTCCGCAGGATGGTCTCGCCCGTGGTCGAGTAGCGGACATGGCCGACCGCCGTGCTGCCGGGAAGGTTGTCGATGACATCCTTGCGGGAGAAGGTATCGCCGACCAGCCCGAGCCGCCGTTCCGAGTGGAACCGCTGGCCGTCAAAGGTGACGATGCCGGCAGCCTCCTGGCCGCGATGCTGCAGGGCATGGAGGCCGAGCGCGGTGATCGCCGCTGCCTCGGGATGATTGAAGATGCCGAAGACGCCGCATTCCTCGCGGAGGCGGTCGCCCTCAAGATCGAGAGCCCCGGAAGAGAAGTTGTCGCTTGTGCTCATCAGGGGCTCCGGACCTTGTGTCACCGCGTTTTGCTCTCGATCAGGTCTTTCATCCCGACCCGATCGGACCGGCCGTAGCCGGTCGTGTCACCGCCGGGCCTGCTGGGTGCAAGTTCTGCGCCGCGTCCCGGATTTGCGCCCGGCGCGGCATCGGGCGGCTCGCCCTGCTGCTCACGCTGACGCTTGTAACGCGCATATAGTTCTTCAAAGTCCGGAGAGATAGAGATCAGCCACTCGCCCGTGCTCTGTAAAACCACCCGTGATTTCGCATCCCTGACCCAGGCCGGCTGGCTGCGCTCCGGAACCAGCCAGACGAAGAACATGAAGGCGACGACGACCACCAGCAGCCCGCGGGCGAGGCCGAACAGGAAGCCCATGGTGCGGTCGAGCGCGCCGACCCGGCTGTCCAGCACCGCATCGGAGATGCGCACCGTGATCACCGACACGATCAGCAGGGTCAGCAGGAACACACCGGCGATGACCGCGATCGAGGCCAGGATGTCGTTGTTAATATACTGCTTCGCAGCGGGCAGCAGCCGCGCATAGGAATAGATGGTGACCAGGGCGGCGATGATCCAGGCGGCGATCGAGAACACCTCCCGCAGGAAGCCGCGAACCATGGCGAGCAGCCCGGAAATCAGCATGACCACCAGGAGCCCGATATCGAGATAGGGAATGGTCATCGTGCTCCGCGACTGGTTGTCTGTCCGCCGGCCGATGAGATGCGAATCGGACAGCTCACAAGCCTTATCCTGATGGCTGTTTTCGCCGACCGGCAAGAACCAGCATCGGGAACCGAATACCCTGTTTTCCAGTACAATCGACAGCAGGATGGAACCGGAGAGCGAAGGCGGGGGCTGTATAGCCCGATGTCACGCCCCCGTCATCCGCCTTGTGCGCTCCGCCGGCGTGGAGGCACGCCTTTCGCTGCGATATCCGCAACTAGATTCGCCAGAGATTCGACCGGCGTGACGGCAAGTCCGGCGTCATTGCCTGCTTCCGATCGCGCGGCTTCGGCGGCGAAGGCCCGGGCGAAGCCAAGCTTGGCGGCCTCCTTGAGGCGGGAGGCAGCCTGCGCCACCGGACGGACGTTGCCGGACAGCGATACCTCTCCGAAATAGACGCCATCGGTCGGCAGCGGCGCGTTGGTGAGCGAGGACACCAGCGCCGCCGCAGCGGCGAGGTCGGCGGCCGGCTCCTGGATGCGCAAGCCGCCGGCGACGTTGAGATAGACGTCGTGGCCGGAGAGCTTCACGCCGCAGTGGGCTTCCAGCACCGCCAGCACCATCGCCAGCCGGCTCTGGTCCCAGCCGACCACGGCGCGGCGCGGCGTGCCGAGCGAGGTTGGCGCGACCAGCGCCTGGATCTCCACCAGCAGCGGCCGGGTGCCTTCGATGCCCGCGAATACGGCGGTGCCGGGGCTGCCGAGCTCGCGGCCGGAGAGGAACAGCTCGGACGGATTGGCGATCTCGGAGAGCCCCGAGCCGGTCATCTCGAACACGCCGATCTCGTCGGTCGGGCCGAAGCGGTTCTTCAGCGCCCGCAGGATACGGAACTGGTGCGAGCCTTCGCCCTCGAAGGACATCACCGCATCGACCATGTGTTCGACCACGCGCGGACCGGCGATCTGGCCGTCCTTGGTGACATGGCCGACCAGGATTAGCGCCGTGCCCGACTTCTTGGCGAAGCGGATCAGCGCCTGGGCCGAGCCGCGCACCTGGGTGACGGTGCCCGGCGCGGACTCGACGGTGTCGGTCCACATGGTCTGGATCGAGTCGATGATGACGAGCTGCGGCGGCTTTCCCTCGCTGAGGGTCGC
>Ga0180223_1002097_pt1 | contig 12821 bp, 12 predicted proteins | sample eDN5th30CKraftOP_FD_151337 | JGI IMG/M metagenome (GOLD analysis project Ga0180223, IMG submission 151337) | Enriched Organic Plus compost microbial communities from Emeryville, California, USA - eDNA 5th pass 30_C Kraft OP (version 2) (version 2) ...
CATGCGGCCCGACCTTGTGCTTGCCTCGGCCAATGCCGGGCCGCCGCAGACGCTGCAACGCCTGCCCGAGTTGGGCATCGAAGTCGAGACCGTATCCGACAGCCCCTCGCTGGACTCGCTGGCCCAGCGCATACGGCAGGTGGCAGGCCGCCTGGGCGTGCCGCAGCGGGGCGACGCATTGATCCAGCGCATCCAGGCCGAGGTCAGTCAGGCCGGCGCGCTGGCGGCGCCGCCGCGGCGCGCGCTGGTGCTGGTCAACCGCTCCGGCCCCCTGCAGGGCGCGGGCGGCCACACGGCGGCCGACGCGGTGCTGCGGCTGGCGGGGCTGGACAATGTGCTGGCCGGCCAGCAGGGCTACAAGCCGTTGTCGGCCGAAAGCCTGGCCGTGCTGGCGCCCGAACTCATCGTCATCACGTCCACCTCGCTGCAGGCCAGCGGGGGCATGGAAAAATTCAGGGCCGACACCGGTATCGCCGCCACGCCGGCCGGGCGCAAAGGGCGCATCGCCGTTATCGACGACCTGCTCATCCTGGGCATCGGTCCGCGCGTGGCGCAGGGCATCAGGCAATTGAAGGAAGCGGCGCGCTAGGGCCTGTTGACATTAAAAGGCCCGCCAGTGCGGCTACCTTTTTAGCGCCACCAGGCCCAGGCAGGGGCGCTCCGCCCCGCGCCGCCGTCCTTGTGCTACAAACAGCCTTGCATAAGCCGCAATAAACAGACATGCCTTCCGACTCCCATAAATTTCCGCCCGGTCCCGTCATGGCCGTGCTGCTGGGCTGCCTGGCCCTGGCGGTGCTCGCCGCCAGCGCCAGCGGCGCGGTATTCATTCCCTGGGGCAGTTTCCCCCGCCTGCTGTGGGGCCGGCCCCAGGCGGGCGAGGCGCTGCTGCACAGTGTCCTGGTCGATATACGGCTGCCCAGGGTGGTGTTCAGCGCCGTTGCGGGGTCGGCGCTGGCGGCCACGGGCGCGGCCATGCAGGCGCTGTTCCGCAACCCGCTGGCCGAACCCGGCCTGGTGGGCATTTCGGCCGGGGCGGCGCTGGGCGCGGTGTGCGCCATCGTCATGACGGCGGGCGGCTTCGTGGCGGTGGGCGCGGCGGCCTTTCTCGGCAGCCTGCTGGCCACCATGCTGGCCTATGCGATAGGGCGGCGCTACAGCGGCGCGGCGGGGCTGCTGCTGGCGGGCATCGCCATCAACACGATGGCGGGCAGCGCCATCGGCGTCTTCACCTTCCTGGCGGATGACGTCCAGCTGCGCGACCTGACATTCTGGAGCCTGGGCAGCCTGGCCGCGGCCGACTGGACCACCGTCGGCTGGCTGGCGCCGTGGACGGCGCTGCTGCTGGCCTATCTTTGCCGCCAATGGCGGGTATTGAACGCCTTGTTGCTGGGCCAGCGCGAAGCGGCGCACCTGGGCTTCGACCTGGCGGCTGTGCGCCGCAGGCTCATCGTAGTCACCGCGCTCATCGTGGGCCCCCTGGTGGCGGTCACGGGCGGCATTGGCTTCGTGGGGCTGGTGGTGCCGCATCTGATGCGCATGCTGCTCGGCGCGCATCATCGCCGCCTGCTGCCGGCCTCGGTGGCGGCGGGGGCCCTGGTGCTGGTATTGGCCGACTGGCTGGCGCGCATCGTGGTGACGCCGGCGGAACTGCCCATCGGCCTGGTCACCAGCCTGGTGGGCGGGCCGTTCTTTTTCTGGCTTTTGTGGCGCGGCCGCGGCGCGGCGCCCTGAGGAAGATGTCTATGCAGACCTATGGCGACGACGCGCTGGAAGCCGTCGACGTAAACCTGAAGCGCCAGCGGCGCGACGTCCTGAAAGGCGCGTCGCTTTGCTTGCGGCCGGGCGAGGTGGTCTGCCTGCTGGGCGCCAATGGCGCGGGCAAGTCTTCCTTCCTGTCGGTGCTGGCCGGAGAGCTCCAGCCGGCCCGGCCGGACAAGGGCGATTGCGCGGTGGCCCTGAACGGCAGGCCGCTGTCGGCGCTGAGCGTGGCGCAGCAGGCCCGGCACCGGGCCGTCCTGCCGCAGATCCCCGGGCTGGCCTTCGACCTGCGGGTGGACGAAGTCGTCGCCATGGGGGCCTACCCCTATCCGGAACTGGCGGCGCACGATGTCGATGCGCTGGCGGGGCGGGCCCTGCGCCTGGCCGGCATCGCTGAGCTGGGCGAACGGCGCTACCCGCAACTTTCGGGGGGCGAGCAGCAGCGCGTGCAGTTCGCGCGGGCGCTGGCGCAAGTGCTGGCCGGGCGCCAGGCCGACCCGGGGGGGCGCTACCTGTTGCTGGACGAGCCCACGTCCAGCCTCGACCCGCTGCACCAGCAGGAACTGCTGGAGACGGTGGCGGGCCTGGCGCGCGAGCATGGCATCGGCGTGCTGGCCGTGCTGCACGACGTCAACCTGGCGGCCATGTGGGCGGACCGCATCGCGCTGCTGGCGGACGGCGCGCTGCTGGCCTGCGGCGCGCCGTCCGAGGTGCTGACCCCGGGCAATCTGCGCCGGGTGTACGGCACCCGCGTGCTGGTCATGCCGCACCCCCTGAAGCCCGCACGGCCGCTGGTCGTTTTCGGTTATTCTTCGTCTTACGATGAATAAACCTCCCTATCCCCATCCCGTCATAGCGCGCGAAGGCTGGCCTTTCCTGGCCGTCATCGTCGTTATTTCGCTGCTCGTTTCCCTGTGGTCCGGCTGGGCCTCCCTGCCGTTCTGGCTGCTGTCGCTGTTCGTGCTGCAGTTCTTCCGCGACCCGGCGCGCATCGCGCCGGACGGCGAACTCAACGTGCTGAGCCCCGCCGACGGCCGCATCGTCGCCATCGAGGAAACCGACGACGCTTACCACGGCAACCGCAGGGCATTGAAGATCAGCGTGTTCATGAATGTGTTCAACGTCCATTCCAACCGCGCGCCGGTCGACGGCGAGGTGCTGTCGGTGGACTATTTCGCGGGCAAGTTCTTCAATGCCGCGCTGGACAAGGCCTCGCTGGAAAATGAGCGCAACGCCACGGTGCTGCGCACCCCGCAAGGCCATGTCGTGACGGCCGTCCAGGTGGCCGGCCTGGTCGCCAAGCGCATTCTTTGCTATGCCAAGGCGGGCGACCGACTGTACCGCGGGCAGCGCTACGGCTTCATCCGCTTCGGTTCGCGGGTAGACGTGTACCTGCCGCCGGGCGCCCGCCCGCGCGTGGCCATCGGCGACAAGGTCAGCGCCACCAGCACGGTGCTGGCCGAACTGCCCGAAACGCCTAACCAATAGTTGCACAAGCGGCTTGTAATAACGGGGAAGCGGGCGGATCATAGAAAAAATGCACAAGCCACTTCCCAGCACCGACGAGTTCCAGAATGCCTAATTTCACGGACGAAAACAGACGCCGGCGCAGCATCTACCTATTGCCCAACGCTTTCACCACCGCCAACCTCTTTGCCGGCTTCTACGCGGTGGTCCAGGCCATGAACGGGCGCTTCGAAATCGCCGCCATCGCCATTTTCGTGGCCATGGTCTTCGACGGCATGGACGGCCGGGTGGCGCGCCTGACCAACACCCAGTCGGCCTTCGGCGAGCAGTACGACTCGCTGTCCGACATGACCTCTTTCGGCATCGCGCCCGCCCTGGTCATGTACGAATGGATGTTGCAGGGGTTGGGAAGGTGGGGCTGGCTGGCCGCATTCATCTACGTGGTCGGAGCGGCGCTGCGGCTTGCCCGGTTCAACACCAACATCGGCGTGGTCGACAAGCGTTTCTTCCAGGGCCTGCCCAGTCCGGCCGCCGCCGCGCTGGTGGCGGGCTTCATCTGGGTGGCCGTGGACAACAAACTGCAGTGGCAGTACGGCACCATCGCGTGGTTGGCCTTCATCGTCACGGTGTACGCGGGCATCGCCATGGTCACCAATACGCCGTTCTATAGCGGCAAGTCGTTCGCGCTGGGACGCAGCGTGCCTTTCTGGGTCATGCTGGTGGTGGTGGCGGTCTTTGTGTTTGTTTCCAGCGATCCGCCGCTGATGCTGTTCGGCCTGTTCGTCGTGTATGGCTTGTCGGGATGGGGAGTCATGCTGTGGCGCTGGCGCCGCGCGCGACAGCTCAGCCAGCGCCGCCACGATCTGGGCGCCGAAGCCCCGCCCGCGGTGTCGCGCCCCCACACGCTGCAAGAAGGCCCGCCGGGCGATGGGCCGCGGGACCAGGCACGGGACGAACCCCGGTTTTGACCGGCCCCGCGCCGGGCTTCCAGCCTGCGCAACCCAAAGGCCGCTTCGCGCTCTCGGCCTTCCGGCCGGCGCGGCCGCCTGTGGGCGCCGACAGGCTAGAACGGAAAGAACCGGTCGGGATCGTACATCGGGTCAGGCCCCGGATGATGCCGGGTGACCTTTTTGCCGTCCTGGCCGAAATACACGTGCATCAGCGAATTCCATACCCCATCCTGCTTGTAGCGGTAGCTCCAGACGATTTGTATGGAAGAGGGCAGCCCCACGCCGCCTTCCTCTGCGGGCGGGCCGAACTCGCACAGCACCTGTTCGGGCGTCCAGGTGCCTTCCCCCAGCATCCTGAAATGCTGGTCCGTCAGCAGCGGCACGACCTGGCCGACTTTCCCGCCGGCGTCCACCTGGGTGCCCCAGGCATATTGGCCGAAAGGCTGGCCGGTCCAGATGACGCGCTGCCCGCCGTCCGGCAGGGGGCAGGAATAATCGGGCCTGCCGAACTGCGATTGCACCTGCGCAAACGGGGTGCCGGGCTGCACGCTGGTGATGCTGGCACAGGCCGACAGCGCGGCCAGCGCCAGCAGGGCGGGCGCCAGCAAGGCGCGGCGCGGCGGTATGTGTTCCATGATGGGTTCTCCCGGCTGGTCGGATTGCGAGACCTGCAGAAACAGCAAGGGGCGGGCCCGGCAGGCCCTGTGTAAATCCGCTATAATGCCAGAGCCTTTAGCGTACCTCATGCCGTTGCGGCATGGCGTAATCTGCGGGTAAAAATTTATTGTTCATTCCATCACGCCCGGACACCTCGGTCCCGGCGCATGTTAAAGAGGCTTTGTCATGTCTGTTTCCGACATCAAGAAATCCGAAATCGTCACGCAGTTTCAACGCGCCCAGGGCGATACCGGCTCCCCCGAAGTGCAAGTGGCCTTGCTCACCGCACGCATCAACGAGCTGACCGATCACTTCAAGGCTCACATGAAAGATCATCATTCGCGCCGCGGCCTGCTGCGCATGGTCAGCCGCCGCCGCAAGCTGCTGGACTACCTGAAGGGCCGCAACCCCGACTCGTACCGCGCGCTGATCGAAAAGCTCGGTCTGCGTAAGTGATACCCGGGGCAGGCTCCCCATCATGTGCAACCGTGCACACCGCGAACGGATTCGCGGTGTGCACGGTTTTTTTATTGTAAGGATATTCCGTAATGTTTAATAAAGTGACCAAATCGTTTCAGTATGGTCAGCATACGGTGGTCCTCGAAACTGGCGAGATTGCCCGCCAGGCTTCGGGCGCTGTACTGGTTTCTATCGAGGACACCGTGGTCCTGGCGACCGTGGTCGCCGCCAAGAAGGCCAAAGCGGGCCAGGATTTCTTTCCCCTGACGGTAGACTACGTCGAAAAGACCTATGCCGCCGGCCGCATCCCGGGCGGCTTCTTCAAGCGCGAAGGCAAGCCCTCCGAAAAAGAAACCCTTACCTCCCGCCTGATCGACCGCCCCCTGCGCCCTCTGTTTCCCGAAGGCTTCTACAACGACGTGCAGGTCATCATCCACACGGTCTCGGTCAACCCCGAAATCGACCCCGACATCCCCGCCATGATAGGCGCCTCGGCCGCGCTGGCCATTTCGGGCATCCCCTTCAATGGCCCCATCGGCGCCGCGCGGGTGGGCTACGTCGACGGCCAGTACGTCGTCAACCCCACCAGCAGCCAGCTGAAGGAATCCAGACTCAACCTGGTGGTGGCCGGCACCGAGGCCGCCGTGCTGATGGTCGAGTCCGAAGCGCAAGAGCTTTCCGAAGAAGTCATGCTGGGCGGCGTGGTGTTCGGTCACCAGCAGATGCAGGTGGCCATCGACGCCATCCACGACCTGGTCGCCGAAGCGGGCAAGCCCGAGTGGGACTGGCAGCCGGCTCCCAAGAACGAAGCCCTGATCACCGCCGTCAAGGCCGCCGCGCTGGACGGCCTGCAGGCCGCCTACGGCGTGCGCGAGAAGCAGCAGCGCACCACGCAGCTGCGTGAAGTCTATGCCGACGTCAAGGCCAGGCTGGAAGAGCACGCCGCCGCCCGCGGCGAAGACGCGCCCGACAGCGTCGAAGTCGACAACATCCTGTTCGACCTGGAAGCGCAGCTGGTGCGCAACCAGATCCTCAGCGGCGAGCCGCGCATCGACGGCCGCGACACCCGCACCGTGCGTCCCATCAGCATCCGCCTGGGCGTGCTGCCCCGCGCGCACGGCAGCGCGCTGTTCACCCGCGGCGAAACGCAGGCCCTGGTGGTCGCCACGCTGGGGACCAAGCAGGACGAACAGATCATCGATTCCATCATGGGCGAGTACCGCGACCGCTTCATGATGCACTACAACATGCCTCCGTTCGCCACCGGCGAAACCGGCCGCTTCGGCGTGCCCAAGCGCCGCGAAATCGGCCACGGCCGCCTGGCCAAGCGCGCCCTCATCGCGCTGCTGCCCGAGCCGCAGGACTTCCAGTACACCATCCGCGTCGTCTCCGAAATCACCGAATCCAACGGCTCTTCGTCGATGGCGTCGGTGTGCGGCGGCTCACTGGCCATGATGGACGCGGGCGTGCCCATCAAGGACCACGTCGCGGGCGTGGCCATGGGCCTCATCAAGGAAGGCGGCAAGTTCGCCGTGCTGACCGACATCCTGGGCGACGAAGACCATCTGGGCGACATGGACTTCAAGGTGGCCGGCACGGCCCAGGGCATCACCGCCCTGCAGATGGACATCAAGATTCAGGGCATCACCAAGGAAATCATGCAGGTTGCGCTGGCCCAGGCCCGCGAAGGCCGTATGCACATCCTGGACAAGATGCGCGAGGCCCTCGAAGGCTCGCGCACCGAGCTGTCCGAGTTCGCGCCGCGCATGCTGACCGTCAAGATCAACCCCGAGAAGATCCGCGACGTCATCGGCAAGGGCGGGGCCACCATCCGCGCGCTGACCGAGGAAACCGGCACCCAGATCGACATCGGCGAAGACGGCACCATCACCATCGCCAGCGCCGACCTGGACCGCGCCCGCGACGCCGAGCGCCGCATCAAGGAGCTGACCGCCGACGTCGAGGTGGGCCAGGAGTACGAAGGTCCGGTCTTGCGTCTGCTGGACTTCGGCGCCATCGTGCAGGTGCTGCCCGGCCGCGACGGCCTGCTGCATATTTCCGAGATCGCCAACTACCGCATCGCCAACATCAACGACGTGCTGAAGGTCGGCCAGATCGTGCGCATCAAGGTTATCGAAGCCGACGACAAGGGCCGTCTGCGCCTGTCCATGAAGGCCATCGGCGGCATCGAAGCCCAGGGCGGCCCGCAAGGTCCCAGCGTGGCTTCCGAGGCGCAGGCCGAGTAAAAGCCGGGGCTGGCTGCGTCCACACCGGACGCCGTGTCCAAAAACCTCGCCTTCGGGCGAGGTTTTTTTTAGGGGAGCCTGTCTTCGCGGCGGTCGCGCTGCAACCAGCGGCCGCTTTATCTTTATTGCGGTTCCAAAGAGGCTTGCAAGCTTTCAGCTTGTTTTTATATTATCCGGGGTAATATGTTTATTACTTTTCGAGCCAATCGTCATGCGAAAACCCATAGCAATTTTCTGTACTTGCCTGGCGGGCGCAGTCATCCCGGCATGGGCCGGCGGCCAAGCGCTGGAGCAAGGCCGCACCATCGCCACGACCGGGGTTGAAGGGGCGGCCGCCTGTACCAGCTGTCACGGCGCAAATGGAGCAGGCAATGCCGCCGCGGGCTTTCCGCGCCTTGCGGGCCTTGGCGCAGGCTATCTTGCCAAGCAGCTGGACGACATGGCCGCGGGGGTGCGGCCCAGCGCGGTAATGCAGCCTACGGCAAAGGCGTTGACGCCGGCGCAGCGCCGCGACGTCGCCGCCTACTATGCCAGCCTGCCTTCCCCCTATCCCGAAGCGGCGGCTCCCAAGGCGGACCAGGCCACGCCCTCCAATCGGGGCGAATGGCTTGCCATCCGCGGCGATTGGCTCAATGGGGTGCCGGCCTGTAACCAATGCCACGGGCCCAACGGGGTCGGCGTCGGCGATGCCTTCCCCGCGCTGCTGGGCCAGTCCAAGGCCTATCTGGCGGCGCAGCTGCAGGCATGGCAGCAAGGCCGGCGTTCTCCTTTGCCTTTGGGTCTGATGCCCGCCGTCGCATCCAGGCTGACGGCGGCCGATATCGACGCCGTCTCGACCTATTATTCCGGGCTCGCCCAAAGCGCTGCCGAACAGCCGGATCAAGGGGGCAAACCATGAATCATTCCCCACGCATGTCGATCTCCTTCGGGGCGCGCATGGCCCGATGTGCAATGCTGGGCGGGCTGCTGCTGGCATTGGCGCAGGCATGCCTGGCCGCCGACAAGGCTGCGCCGACGTTCGAGCCGCCAGCCGAAACCGACATTCCCGACGACGAGTTCGGAAAAGTGGTCAGGCAAGGCATGAGGATATTCGTTAACACGCCGGCCGAGGCGGGCGCATTCATCGGAAACAACCTGAACTGCGCCAGTTGCCATCTCGATGCGGGAAGGCGCCCGAAATCGGCGCCGCTATGGGCCGCGTATGTGCTGTATCCCGCCTACCGCAGCAAAAACGGGCACGTCAATACGCTGGCCGAGCGGCTGCAGGGATGCTTCAAATACAGCATGAACGGCAAGGCGCCGGATGCGCAGGACCCCATCATGGTGGCCTTGCAGACCTATATGTACTGGCTGGCCCGCGGGGCGCCCACCGGCGTCAAGCTGGCTGGGCAGGGCTACCCCAAGCTGCCCGAACCGCCCAGGCCCGCCGACTACGTGCGCGGGCAGGCCGTGTATGCCCAGAACTGTGCGCTGTGCCACGGCGAAAACGGCGGCGGCCAGAAAACGGCGAAGGGCCAGTGGGTGTTCCCGGCGCTGTGGGGGCCGGACTCGTTCAATTGGGGAGCCGGCATGCACCAGATCAGCAACGCGGCCAGCTTCATCAAGCACAACATGCCCTTGGGGCAGGACGGCCTGCTTTCTGACCAGGAGGCCTGGGACGTGGCCTACTACATGAACGCGCACGAGCGCCCGCAGGACCCCCGGTTCAACGGCAATGTGGAACAGACCCGCGACAAGTACCATGCCAAGGATTCGCTATATGGCCATACTGTAAACGGCAAAGTGCTCGGAGCTGAATCTGTGCCGGCCGGCGGAAAACTGAGGGCCAAGTCCCCTTAGGGGCTGCCGGGCCGGCATTCCTACCCCGCGTCGGGCATCAGCCCCGCGTTGATGATGTCGAAAATCATCTTTTCCAGCTCGGGGTCGTTCTTGCCCTGCAGCCTGGCCGGCGGCGCGCCGCCGGCCAGGTAGGCGAAGATGTCCTCGACGTCCTGCGGCTGCACGCCGGACAGCCAGCACTGGCGGTCCGCGATGACCACGTTGGGGCCGCTGTTGCAGGCGGAAAAACACAGGTAGGGCCGGACGTCGAAGGCCTGCCCGGCGGCGCGGGCCTGCATGGCCTGCAGCACGGCGTCGGCGCCGCGGTTTCTGCAGTCGATGTTGTTGCAGACGAAAATCGTGGTCGGTTTACTGCTCACGCGGGATGCTCCATCGAATAAGTCGGGTGCAAGAGCCGGCCCTGGCCGGCGTTCACTGGACCCGGATGAACGCCCCGGCCTCAGGCGGGCACGCCGGCAGGGCGGGGGACTTCCTGTTCCACGGCGACGGGGCGGTGGCATCGGGCACCGCAGCGCTTCTCGGCAGCGCAGGCGGTGGACGAGATAAACTGGTTGTCATGGAAGGGGCACAGCACGAAGTCGCTGCGGTGCTGCGCGGCGTTCTCCACCGGGCAGGTGTTCATGACGGGCAGCGACTTCACCGAGGCGGGCGCGCGGGCGTAGAACTGCCGCACCACGTCCTCGGGCTTCATGGCCTGGGCGATCAGCGCGGGCAGCAGAAAAGCGGCGATGCCGGTGACGGGAACCGCCAGGGCCGCGACCTCGGGGCCAAAGGCCCCGCTGCCCATCAGGACGCCGAACAGGGTGGGCACCCACATGGAAACCAGGCCGATGCGGTTGTAGGCGGGCAGGTAGCCGCGGCGGAATTCGCTCCAGCCAGGGATGCGGGCGCGCCGGCGCACCAGCAGCAGCTCGCCCAGCATGACATTGGCCCAGTTGACCAGGAAGACGCTGAGCATGGTCATGATGGAACCGAAATACTGCAGCCAGGGCGATATGATGAGCAGGTAGCAGACGATCAGGAAGGGCGCGATGTAGACCACCCGGCTCCAGCCCGCCTTGAGCACGACGGACGAAAAGTTTTCCAGCGCGTTGGTGCCGAAATAGACATTGATCAGGTTGATGCGGAACTGGGTCAGCAGGATCAGCCCCAGGCCGGCGCCGCCCAGCAGCTTGGTGACCGAGACGCCGGGATCGGGGATGGTGCCCCCGGAGGCGGCCAGCAGGTACAGGCCCAGCAGCGGGGTCAGTATGGTACAGAGCGTCATGCCGATGCCCGAGAACAGCAGCGCGGCCTTGCCGCTTTCGCGGCGGCGGGCAAAGCGCGCCTGCTCGGTGCACAGCAGCAGCATGATGGCCCCCAGCACGCCCGAGATCACCCCGAATGCGCTCAGCACCGACACCCAGTTCAGCGGCGCGTTGCCGGGGTTGACCGTCCACCAGGCCGCGCCCAGCTTGTCGGCCGACACGTCGGGGCTGGCGCCGCTGGAGATAGCGTACAGCACCAGCGCGATGCCCAGCAGGTAGAGCCAGATGGTGGCGCCCTGGAACAAGGACATGAACTTCATGCCGTAGATGGACAGGGGAATGAAGGCGATGCAGATCAGGGCGGCGCTGACCGGCGTGGACCAGCCCGTGATTTCGCTCAGGCTGCTTGCCATGACGTGGCCCTCCAGGGCAAAGTACAGCGCGCCCAGCAGGCCGTAGATCAGCAACTGATAGGTGGACCCGACGAAACCGAAGGACTGCTTGCTCATCAGCAGTTCGAAGGCGCCTTCCCTGGACGCCTTGCGGGTGAAGTAATAGACGCCTAGCCAGGTATAGACCAGCGTCATGGCGAAGGCGATGAGGGTGGCCGCGCCGCCGAAGTGCATGGCCAGCAGGCCGGCCGTCAGCGGGAACACCATGGCCGTGTTCAGGCCCGAGAAGCTCCACAGCGCGCCCCAGGCCGACCAGCGCCAGGTAGAGGGCACGCGGCGCAGGGAATAGTCTTCGGTGGCCGTGCCGTGGCCGCCCTCGCGCTGCAGCGCGTCGCGGGTGTCCAGCACGTCGTCTTCGTCCAGTTTCTGCAGCGCATCTGACAGTTTCATGTCGTTCTCCGTGAAGGATGATGTGTCAATGTTGTGGAGCGCCCGCGGGGGTGTCGTCGGGCAGGCAGGCTTCGAATTCGTGGCCGAACTCTTCCAGCGCGCTGAGAATGGGGGCGGCCGGCATGCCGATGAGGCCGCAGTCGCCCTTGCCCTTGCCGGACGCGACGATCACGGGGATCTGCCGCAGCAGCTGCCTGCTGCCGCGCCCCGCGCGCAGCTGCTTCAGCAGCGTGGACAGCATTTGGGTCTGCATGCGGCAGGCCGGGCACTGGCCGCAGGAGCTGTCGGCGAAAAACGCCGCGATGCCCGCGACGGCCTGCACGACGTCCTCGTCCTCGGCAAAGGCCCGCACGGCACCGCAACCCAGCGCGCTGCCGGCCTGCTTCAGTGAAGGGCGGTCGAACGGCGTGCCGAAGCGGTCGCGCGGCAGCAGGCCGGCCGAGGGGCCGCCGGGCTGGACGGCCTTGGCCGGTTTGCCCGACTTCAGGCCGCCGCCGTGCTCGTCCAGCAGTTCCTGCAGCGTGATGCCCAGCGGCACCAGCCGCACGCCTTCGTTGGCGAACTCCGGGCCAAAGGTGCACAAGGTAGCCGCCTGCCCGTTCCTGCCCAGCGCGCGATAGGCCTGGCTGCCATGCAGCACGATGTAGGGCAGGTGGGCCACGGTTTCGACGTTGTGCACCAGCGTGGGGCTGTCGTGCAGGCCGGACTCGATGGGATGGGGCGGGCGCTTGCGGGGCAGGGCGGGCCCGCCGGCCAAGGCCTCCAGCAGCGCGGATTCCTCGCCCACGATGTAGGACTCGGGAATCGGCGCCACCGCCACGTGGGGCGCCTGCCCGTCCGCAGACGTTCGCCGCCATTCTGTAATGGCCTGTTCCATCAGTGCGGCGGCTTGGGCCTGGCCTTTGTTGATGGCGATCAGGATGTGCCGCGCGCCCGCGGCCCGTGCGCATATCAGCGCGCCTTCCAGCACGGTCCGGGAATAGTTCTCCAGCAGGTGGCGGTCCTTGGCGGATCCGGGCTCGTGTTCGCCGCCATTTACCACCAGGTAGCGGCGGCCGGCCGGCTGGGCCTGCATCAGCGCCAGCTTGCGGTGGGCCGGAAAGCCGGCGCCACCCTTGCCTTCCAGGCCCGACTCGCGGATGAGGTCGAGCAGCTGCGCGGGCGCAAGCGTACAGGCCAGCGCGGCCGCGGGAAAGGCGGCGCTGGACAGGCCCCGCGGCGCCGCGGCGGCAAGGACGGATCGGCTGAAGATGTCGATCATGGCGGCTACATGATGTTCTGGACATCCTTGCGCATGTCCAGGGCGGGCGGGTAGTCGCCCAACTGCCTGGACAGGGTCGCGGTGTCGCTGTAGAC
>Ga0180223_1002099_pt1 | contig 12801 bp, 10 predicted proteins | sample eDN5th30CKraftOP_FD_151337 | JGI IMG/M metagenome (GOLD analysis project Ga0180223, IMG submission 151337) | Enriched Organic Plus compost microbial communities from Emeryville, California, USA - eDNA 5th pass 30_C Kraft OP (version 2) (version 2) ...
GAAGATGCCGCCATCGCCGAAGCGAATTACGAGACGACGTCCGTCTACGGCTTCGGCCATCCGCTCTATTACGTGAACGTCATCGACGTGCTGCGCGGCGAGGCGAAGCCGGAGACCGATGGCCGCGAGGGCTTGCGATCGCTCGAGATCCTGACCGCGATCTATCGGTCGGCCCGGGATGGAGAACGGGTGCACCTGCCGCTGGACGTCTGAAAGACCGCCGGCGCGATGCACCTGCTGGAGCATGTTCCGGTGGAATCGGACCATGCTCCGGCTCCCTTTGCATGGTCGCATTTTCTGCGGAAAACCGGTGTCCACTTTTCCGGAAAATGCTCTAAGGAACCCTGATGACCGTTTCGATCCATCCGACTGCCATCGTCGATCCCGGCGCCGAAATCGGCGACGGCAGCTCCGTCTGGCACTGGGTGCATATCAGCAGCGGCGCGCGGATCGGCAAGCACTGCAGCTTCGGCCAGAATGTCTTCGTCGCCAATCGGGTGATCATCGGCAACGGCGTGCGCGTTCAGAACAACGTCTCGATCTATGACAACGTCACGCTCGAGGACGATGTGTTCTGCGGCCCCAGCATGGTCTTCACCAATGTCTACAATCCCCGCTCGGCCGTTCCGCGCAAGAACGAGTTCCGCGATACCCTGGTGAAACACGGCGCGACGCTCGGCGCGAATTGCACGATCGTGTGCGGCACGACGATCGGCCGTTATGCCTTTGTCGGCGCGGGCGCGGTCGTCAACCGGGATGTTCCTGACTTTGCGCTGGTGGTCGGCGTACCGGCGCGGCAGATCGGCTGGATGAGCCGCAACGGCCAGCGGCTCGCCTTGCCCCTTGACGGCGAGGGAGACGCCGCCTGCCCCGTCACCGGAGAACGATACCGCCTCGATCAGGGGCAATGCCGGCTGGTGGAATAGGCCGCAAAGTATCTTGGGGGACAGGGGCTGGCTGTCGGGATGGCAGCTCACCGCGCCAGAAGACGCTTCTTGATATTGTTGAAGGCGTAACAAACAAAATAATAACCCGCGACCGGGAAACTGAGCTTCTCGATTTCCGACAGAACCTTCCAGGTGTATTTGGCCGTTTCCAGTTTGTTGGACGACACCGACCCGGATCTCAGATTATAGTAGGCCAGAACGCCGCCGCATTTGTGAGCGGAACCAATCTCCCGGAGAATCGACAGCCAAAGCGCGAAGTCCTCGCTCTTGCGGACGATCGGGAAATAGCGCTTGCCCAGCACAGCGGTATCGTAGATGGCGGTTGAACAATTGATCGACGGCCGCTTCGCCATGGACGCGTAGGTCGTCACCTCCGGCGCCACGAAAACGTAGTCCGGTCCTCCGCTCTCACGCCGAACCTGATAATCGGTATAGGAGAGCGCTGCGCCCCTGGATGTCATGCAGGAGAGCTGGATCTCCAGCTTGCGGCTATCCCAGTCATCATCGGAATCAAGGAAAGCGATATAGCGGCGGCTGGCCGCTTCGATCCCCTTGTTTCTCGCATTCGCGGCGCCGCCGTTCACGGCCAGAGCAACCACCTTGACGCGTGAATCTGCAGCCTCCAGCGCCCGCGCCTTCACCAGCGTATCGTCGGTCGAGCCGTCATCGACCAGGATGAGTTCAAAGTCCCCATGGGTCTGCTTCAGGACCGAATCGATCGACGTATGCATGAAGGGCGCAGAATTGTAGAGCGGTATGACAATGGAGACGGACGGCAACCCGGTCTCCGCATGCTGCAACGACGCCATTTATCTCACCGATCCAGACCAGGACAGCATCACGCACAAATCGAGGCGTAGAAGTCCATCAGTTTTCCTTCCTCGACGGCCCAGGTGTACTGTTTGAGCACAGCCTGACGGCCATTCTCGCCCATGCGCTGAGCCAATTCGAGATTGCCGACCAACTGGTCTATCGCTGCTGCAATCGACGCAGGATCAAGCGGATCGACGAGAAGTCCGCATTTGTTCCTTTCAATAATATCGCGCCAGAGCGGAAAATCGGAAGCAATGACGGGAATCCCTGCCGACATATATTCGAACATCTTCACCGGCAGCGAGTCGATATGCGTGCTGACCGGATGCAAGGTCACGAGACCCGCAACCGAACGGGACAGCACGTCGCGCACTCCGTTTCGGTCGAGGAACCCCAGAGCATTGACACGGGCCCAGCCCGGCTCTCGCTTCGCCGCCTGTTCAACGTCGGCGCCGTCGAGCCTGCCACCCAGATTCAACCTGATGCCCGGGCTCGCCAGCCCGATCGCCTGCACCATCTCGACGATGCCACGGATGACGGTCAGGCTCCCGACGTAACAAACCTCGCGCTGTTTCGCGCTCCAGCCTGCCTCGCTTTCGAGTTCTCCAAGCATCGGAAAGTTGTTGATGTCGACGCTGCGGATGCCCATGGCGCGGAAGTTGTCGCGGATGAATGGCGTCGCAGTGACGACGCCATCGAGCCGCCGGCAGATCGCCCGGATGACAGCCGCGGTGATGAGAGAGGCCGGCTGTCGCAACGGTTGCGGGATGTAGGGCTTGGTGAGGATATCCTGCGGTACGTCCTCATGGGAATCGAAGACCACCCGCTTGCCGCGGCGCTTGAGCACAAGGCCCGCCGGCAGCAATTCCGGATCATGGAGATGATAGAGGGTTGCATCCGCCGCAATCGCGCGCTGCAGCACCCGCCGCGTCGCGCCAGTCATCCGGTCCATCCGGCCTTTGGACCCACCCGCATCGACAATCCGCACGCCGTCGCGGGTCTCGTCTCCCAGGCCGTCCGCGACAACCAGCGTCACCTCATGCCCGGCGGCGGCGAGGCTCCGGCACTGCTTGAGGAAAATGCGCGTATCGATGCGCGGATGCGCAGAGGTCAGATGGGCGATTTTCATTCAAAAGCGGCTTCCACTTGAACACGCCTGGCGGTTGGTCTGGCGCCACCCAGCCTTGATGAGGCCCCGCGGTCAAGCCGGGAATTTGTGTCACGCATCACCGGCTCCGATACGGGTTGTTCAGATCGCATACGGTGACACGACCCGGCGCGCCGTCAGCCACCCGGGGCTGATCTGCATCATCAGCCAAATTGCGATGACCGCCGCGTGGTAGTCTTGGGGCCTGGCTGCCGCCCAACGGCCACGACAGCATCGAACCGACCATCCGGAGAACAGACATGGAATTCGACTATTGGGTTGCGGCCGGCGTCCTGGCCGCAACGGCAGCAACAGACGCGGCTTATGTGAAGTTCACATCGGCCGTCGTCGCCAAGCGGGCGGCTTCGGCGGCCAACTGGAGCAGCGCCTGGTACATGCTGTCATCGTTCGCCGTGATCAGCTACACGAACAACTGGATCTACGTCTGCTTCGCCGTGATCGGCTCGTGGATCGGCGCCTATGTGACGCTCAAATATTTGAACCGCGAGCCAAGCCATCCGCCCGCCCCACTCAAGCCCACCGCCTAGAGCGGTTCAGCTTTTGGTGGACTCGCTGAGCCGCTCCAGCTCTTTGTTTTACGCAATTCCGGACGGAGAACCGGTGTCCACTTTTCCGGAAATGCTTTTAGAAATCCGGATTGAAAATGTCGTCGTTGATCTGGGATTCCGCATCGTCGGTTTCATCGGCGTTGATGATACTCTGCTCCGGATCAGGCGTGCCGCCACCGCTCTGCCAACCCCCGGTCGATGCGAGACCCGCAAAGACCGTCCGGTAAGTGTCCATCGCGCCCTGATTGCCGATGTAAGCACACCCGCATCCGGCCGGATCGGAATAGATATAGGTGACACGCCCGGCCCTGCGCCGCACGACGAAACGGTTCGGCGCGACGGCGCCCAGCGCCTTCTTCTTCGCGGGCGTGTCCGGCGTCACCACCTTGAAACCCGCCTGGACCAGGTAGTCACCCGGCGACCGCTGCGCCCACGCCGGCGCACCAAGCCCAACAAGAGCCGCCGCCACCAACCACCACGCTTTTGCCATTTGAAATGAGCCCCAACCCGCCGGATCTTCCCCACGCCGATTCCGGTCCAGCGACCGGTGCGACGGCCCTACATCGCAGCGGTTCACGGTCGGCGTCAAATGCTTTCCACCGCCACCGGATTTGATCCCCGCCGGGTCAGCCGGACAGATGATCGCCTGAACGGGCCGGCAAAATGCGGCTTGAGCGCCTCAGGTTTGTGCAACCGGTGGCGGCCTCGATTTCGAGAGCCGGAGTCCGCAGCCAGGACGACCTTGTGGTGCGTTACGCCGGCAGGGAATTCCCTGCTTTGCCCACCGGTGCGGCGCCGCGCGACATTCTCCACGGAGAACGCATCTGGTTGGAGACCCCATCGCAAAATCCGCAGGACATCGACACACGTCTTTTTGACGATGAAATGTCTGCGGCCACTCGCCGCAGAATGCGCGGATGATTATGCAAGATAAGCCGGAATTGAGATGGCGACCTGACTGACTATGACAGCAATAACAGCCGTCTGTTCAATGCGACATGAGCCATACGTGCAGCGCGATATGTAAAACTTGATCATAACTATCGGAAATCGACCCGTCGAACAAAGGCTGAGACCAGATACTTGCCAAATGGCAACAAATAGCGGCTATGCTTCCGGCCAGTAGCCATCCTTGCGGATCGCTGGTCCTTGGCTCACGGGGCGCCATAGGTGCGGATCAGGACTCAGATCATCATCACAGTCGCCCGCGCCGCCGTCCTGATCGGCTCCGTCGGCGCCGTCGGCATCTATGCCCACATCGCCCTGTCGAAATCCCTTGCGCTGACGGAGACCATCAACGTCGCGCGTCAATTGGCTGAAACGATCGTCTTCAAAACGTCCGACGCTCCACGGCCGTTGCTGGAACGGCCCGAGGCTCTGCGCGAATTCGTCGTCGCGCAGCATCGGGATTCGAAGCGCGATTTAATCGTTGTCGACCGCAACAAGATCATCCTGGCCGACATCCCCGGTGAAGAACAGAATATCGGCGCGCCGTTCAATCACGACGGGGGCAATGAAGTCAGCCTGACGATGCAGGACGGCCTGCCCCGTGAATTCGTCGAGACCAGTATCGATATGCCGGCGGGCGTCAATCTCGTCGCAGTGCCGCTCGAATATCCACCGGGCCAGATCGCCGGCGCCGTCGTACTCGAATATACGAAGCTGCTTCAGGAAACACGGCAGCGCGCTGGCGAGGCCATCTGGTGGGTTGCCCTGAGCGCTACAATCGCAGCAACCATCGCGGCGATTTCCGCTCTCCTGCTGATGCGAGGCTTCAACGCCGGCATGTCCAGCCTGACACAGGGCATGCAGGCCCTCGCGCGAGGAGATGCCGGAGTCCGCATCGATCGCCGCTCCAACGATGAATTCGGACGTCTGGCGCAGGGCTTCAACACCATGGCGGCCGAGCTCGAAACCTCGCGCGCGCAACTCGTCGATCAGAAGGCTTATATCGAAGACATCGTCCAGACGGTCGGAGAAGGCATCAGCGTCATCGACGGCCAGGGGCGCATCGTCTCGGTCAATCCGGCCGCAACGGAGATCGTCGGCCGGCGGAGCGACAAGATCGAAGGGCAGGACTGGCGTTCGATCATTGTCATGCAGAGCCCGAGCGGGGATGCATTGGAGCCGCATGCATCGCCCGTCGAGCTTGCCTTGACCACCGGTCACCGCCACCAGCGAGAGATCCGCCTGGCGCGGCCGGACGGATCGCACCTGCCGGTGATCGCGAGTTGCGGCCCGCTCAACAGCTCCGAAGGCGGCGTCGTTCTCACCCTCAACGACATCAGCGATCTCCGCCGCGCCGAGCAGACCGTCAACGAACGCGTCGAGGAACTGGCGGTCCTCAATCGCGAATTGCGGCAGAATTCCGAGGCCACGGCGAGCTTGGTCAAGCTCGGCGAATTGCTGCAGGCCTGCGTCACCTTCCAGGAAGCCTTCGTCGTCGTCGGCTCCGCCATGCCGGACTTTTTCGGTGAGCTCAGCGGGACCGTCCATCTGACCAGCGCGTCGCGCAATCTGGTTGAGGAGATGGCGAATTGGGGCTCCGTCCATTCAAGCATCGCGCAGTTCACCCCGGAAGATTGCTGGGCGCTGCGCCGCGGCCAGGAGCATGTCTCCGGGCCGAGCCTGCTGACGCCCCGCTGCAGCCACATCCTCGACGGGACGGCCAGCGGCTATGTCTGCGTTCCTTTGGCCGCGCAGGGCGAGACACTCGGCATCCTGCATCTGTGCGAGCCGAAAGCCATTGAGAAACCTCAGTGGCTTGCCGAGCGGCACCAGATCCTGCGCGGTGTCGCCGACACGCTGGCCCTTGCGCTCGCCAACCTGCGTCTGCGCGAAACGCTGCGGCAGCAGTCGATCCGCGATCCGAATACCGGGCTGTTCAACCGCCGTTATCTGGAGGAAACCGGCAATCGCGAATTGCGCCGCATGCAGCGCTCGGACCAGCCCCTGACTGTGATCATGCTCGATGTCGATCACTTCAAACAATTCAACGACACCTTCGGCCACGAAGCCGGCGACCTCGTGCTCAAGCATGTCGCGGGTGTGCTGCTGGACCATGCCAAGGACAGCGACGTGGCGTCGCGCTACGGCGGCGAGGAATTCGCGCTGGCAATGCCCGGCATATCGCTGGCCGGCGGCCAGGAGCGGGCCGAGTCGCTGCGCCAGGCGATCCGGGAGCTTCATCTCGTGCACCGCGGCCGGACCTTCGGCACCGTGACCGCCTCGTTCGGCGTCGCAGCCTTTCCGGAGAGCGGCCTTGCCTGGTCCGACATCATCACCGCCGTGGACCACGCCCTTTATCAGGCCAAGAGCGAGGGACGCGACTGCGTGGTCGTGGCAAAAGGCCATCCACCGGGCTGATCGCCGTGGCTGTCATCACCGGGCTGCGCGAAGCGCGTGACCCGGTGACCGATCACAACAAGGGGATTCTGGCGAAGCAGATGGAATCGCCGGGCCAGGCCCGGCAATGACCCCTGGAGGGAATGATCAGCCGTGCGCGGCGATCGAGGGTTCGACTGGCGCCGTTACAGCAACCACGGGGCCGCCTGCGGCGCGGGCTTCCAGCGCCGACAAGGCATTCGCGATCTCCTTGCCGATCAGCGAGGCCTGCACCTCCCCGTCGACCGCCAATTCCTTGGAGCTCACGGCGCGCAGCGCGAGACACATCTCGAAGACCTTGGTGGCGCCGACATTGGCGGCCGAACTGCGCAGGGCATGGGCAACTTCGCGGAACCGGTGCGCATCCCCTTGCTCCACCGCGGTGCACAGCCCATTCAGAAGTTGGGCGGAGTCGCGCGAGAACTGGGCGACAAGGTCCTGTACAAACTCGACACCGCCGAGCTGTTCGAGATTGTCGAGCGTATCCATGTCGACGACGGCCGTCTCGCCCCGTTCACCCGAGGCTGCTTCTGATGGCGCGAATGCTTCGTCTTCGACTTCGTCGGCGACTGTTTGCTGCAACAGGCGGGCCGGCTCCGCCAGCGGATGCCGTATCGCCACGCTGTCGATGATGTCGAGAAGCCTGATCGGCTCGATCGGCTTGGGCGTCCAGGCGTCCATGCCCGCTTCCTCGCAGGTCTTCCAGGCCGCAGGCGTCGTATCCGTCAGCAAGGCGATGATGGGAATGCGCGGCCGGCCGATCGAGGCCAGGCGATAGAGCTTGGTCGCCTCGATGCCGTTCATCACCGGCATGTTGGTGTCCATCAAGGCGACATCGAATTTCTGCGCCCGCAGCTTCGCCACCGCGGCATCGCCATTGCCGACGACGGTGACACGGTGACCGGCATGTTCGAGCACCTTGCACAGGATCAGCTGGCTGGTGCTGTTGTCTTCCGCCACCAGAATCGACAGCCCGCCCAACGGGACCTTCACGGACTCATCAGCCGGCAGCGCAACGGCGGACCATGCGCCGGCCAACAGGTCATCGTTTGGTTCAACGTCCGGCTCGTCGTCATGCGGCCGGGCGGCAACATCGTCATGAAGCGGCGCGGCCGCATCGTCAGCCACAGCCATATCATTGAGTTGAGGAGCAACCGCCTCGACCACCGCCGGGGCTTCCACCTGCTGATCAAGCCGGACGGAGCGCTCCATCAGCAGGCCCACGCAGAGCGGCAGCATGATCATGCCAGCCTGCAGCACAACCGCCAGCGCCGGCTGATCGATCCAGCTTGCGGTCGCAGCCAGCGCCGCGCAAAGCCCGGCACTTCCCAGCAGCGTCGCAAGCTGGAGATAACGCCGGCCGAAGCGAAAGCCGTTGTCCAGCGCGACCCAGACGAACAGCGGATAGAGGAAGCCGCCGGCAACGCCGAACGTCGCTGCAAACCCAGAGATCATCACGATATCGAGAACCAGGCCGGCGATGCGGCGCGGCACCGATATTCCGGGCTGCCATAGCAGGTGAGCGAAAAGGCCAGCGGCAGCGGCGAGATAAACGGTCAAGCCGACGGCCCCGAGCAACGCCGATCGGGCGGTCGCGCCCCCGGTGCCGGTCCAGGTCATCACCGCAAAGACGATTGCGATCAACGCCGCATAAGCCAGCCGGCTCAGGGTCATCTCGTGTTCGGCATCGGGCCGTACCTGCAGCCGATCGCCGATCCATGCCAGCCAGTCCGGACCTTGGTTTTCGCCGGGGCTGGGGAGAGTGGAGGACGACGGGGTGGCGGACGCCACCGAGGGGTCCTTTGTCAGCATCAGCTGGTCACCGCCCGGAGACGCCGCGGCATCATGAAGCTTTCGAAGTGCCCGCTGGTCATGGGCTGACCGAAGAAGAAGCCCTGCACTTCGTCGCAACCGACATCGCGGACGATCTGAAGTTGTTCGGCTGTTTCCACGCCCTCGGCAACGACATCCATGTCGAGGCTGTGGGCGAGATTGACAATGGCGACAACAATCGCCCGGTCGCTCGGATCGGACGGCAGGTCGCGCACAAAGGACTGGTCGATCTTGAGGCGGTCCACCGGCAGCCGCTTCACATAGTTGAGCGAGGAGAAGCCGGTGCCGAAATCATCGATCGAGATCTGGACCCCGAGCTCGCGAAGCTGCTGAAGCTGGATCACGACCTGGTCGATATCCTGCATCAGGATGTTCTCGGTCAGCTCGAGTTCCAGCGAACTGGCCTCGAGGCCGGTCTCCTTGAGGACCTGCATCACCAGCAGCGGAAGGCTTTGCCGCTGGAACTGCACCGGCGAGAGGTTGACGCTGACGCGAATGTTATCGAGCCCTGACCGCCGCCACGTCGCCGCCTGACGGCAGGCGGTGCGCAACACCCACTCGTTGATCGCAACGATCATGCCGTTCTGTTCCGCACGGGGCAGGAAACTCGACGGCGGCAGCAGATTCCCACCGGGTTTGCGCCAGCGGATCAGCGCCTCGACGCCGACAACTTCATTGGTTTCGAGCCGGACCTGCGGCTGATAATGCAGCACGAACTCTTCGCGCTCGATCGCGCGCCGCATGTCGGCGTCGAGAGCCGCGGCGAGGCTCGCGCGGAGATTCATGTCGGCGGCATAGAACCGGTGCTGATTGCCGCCCTCGCTTTTCGCCTTGTACATCGCAAGGTCGGCGTGACGCAGCAGATCCTCGATGTCGGTGCCATCGGTCGGATGGATCGCGATGCCGATGCTCGCGGTCGTCACGGCGTTTTCCTCGCCGATGATGAATGGCCGGCGCAACACCTGCGCGACCTCCTCGGCATAGCAGGCGGCTGCTTCACTGGTCGGCAGACCGGTCTGCAGGATCGCGAATTCATCACCCCCCAGCCGGGCGACAACAAACCCGCTGCGCTTCATGGACTGCAGCCGCTTGGCGACGGCCGTGAGGAACGTGTCGCCGACAGCATGTCCGAGAACGTCGTTGACGCCCTTGAAGCCGTCGAGATCAATGATGTGAAGGGCGAAGTGCCGGTCGCCGCGGCGGGCGCGGGCGATTTCCTGGCGCATGCGCTCGGTCAGATAGGCGCGGTTCGGCAGGCCGGTCAGCGAATCGTGATGCGCCATGAAGCGCAGGTGCTTCTCGGCCGACTTGCGGTCGGTGATGTCGAGCGAACTCGTCACCACGCCGATGGTCTCATCGGCGGCGTTCTTCAGCGGCGACTTGGTGGTCTCGAAGATGCGCTTGGCGCCACTGAGATCGGTGAGTTCTTCCTCGAAACTGTGGATCGGCTTGCCGGACTGGATCACCAGCCGGTCGAGCGCCTTGCTGCGCGCGCCCTCTTCCTCGCCGAGAATCTCCGCGACGTCGCGGCCGGGGACCGCGGCCGGGTCGGCTCCGATCAGCTGCGCCTGGAAGTCATTGATGAACAGGAAACGGCCTTCCCGGTCGGTGGCGCTGATCAGCGCCGGCACCGCATCGATCACCTGGGCGAGGCGCTCGCTGGAATCACGCACCGCCTGCTGCAGGGACAATTCGCTGTGATGCAGCTTCTGCTCGAGAGACTGGGCGCGGTCGGCCAGCAGCAGCTGTTGCTTGCGCAGCCGCAGCAGGTTGCGCGCCCGGGTGACGAACTCCCGGTGATCGACCGGGCTGAGCAGAAAATCCGTCGCGCCGGCATCGAGCGCGCGGAAGCGATAGCTCTTCTCCTCGAAGACGGTGATCACAATCACCGGGATGTCGGCAAGCGAAGGTTCCGCCCGGATATGCCGGATGAATGTCGCGCCATTCATGTGCGGCATCTTGTAGTCTGTCACCACCAGATCGGGAGGATTAATGACGATCGCAGCGAGCGCCTCGCGCGGATCGGCATAGGTCTCGACCCGGACGTCGTCACCCACGGACGCCGCGATCTTCGCATAGATGCTGCGATTGATCGGCTGGTCATCAACAATGACGATGGTGTTCATGACGGCTTCCGGCACCCAACTCGTCCCGCCAGCCCACTGACGGTTGCTGCGACCTACACAACAGGAGATTCAATTCGCAGGATTTTTCCCGCGGACAGCGCCGCACTACGATGCAAGCTCCGCATTATGCTGTGCAGCCGCTAAGAAACAGTTGATCACATCGAAGAAACTTCAACGTCGTCAACCTAGGCTGCATTGAACGCGGCCTGCCTTAACGGCGCGTTAACCGCAACATCGAAACCAGCCGCTACTCTGCGGAATTATTGCGCAACCGATGGCGGGAAAAAGGATGTGATTTTGGATTCAATGCTTGGCGGCGACGCCCAGCAGGCGGGCCTGGGCAGCCTCATCGGCTTTCAGATCAGCGCTGGTGCCGCGATAAACGATCTGCCCGCGATCCAGAACGATCGCATTCTGCGTCATCGACAAGGCGATTTCCGCCTTCTGCTCGACCAGGATCATGGTCAGGCCGGCCTGGGCGTGAACACGTTCAAGTGATTCAATCAGCGTCTCGACCACCACCGGCGCGAGGCCTTCCAGCGGCTCGTCCAGCAACAGGACCTTCGGCGCGCCGACCAGCGCACGGCCGACCGAGAGCATCTGCTGCTCGCCGCCGGAGAGCCGGTTGCCGGTGTTGCGCCGGCGCTCCTTGAGGCGCGGAAAGAGATCGTAAACCGTCTCGACGCTCCAGCCGCCCGGCAGCACCGAGACCAGCAGGTTTTCCTCCACCGTCAGCGACTGGAAGATCTCGCGCTCCTGCGGCACATAGCCGAGGCCGAGCCGCGCCCGCTTGTGGATCGGAATGCCCTCGATCGCCTCGCCGCCAAGCTGCACGCTGCCCTTGTGACGGGTGGTGATGCCCATCAGCGTCGTCAGCAGCGTGGTCTTGCCGACGCCGTTACGGCCCAGCACCGCCAGCGTGCTGCCACCCGGCACCTCCAGCGACACGCCATCCAGCACCACTGTCGCGCCGTAGCCCGCGACCAGACCTTCGACCTTGAGACCGACGCTCATACCACTGTCCGTCCGAGATAGACCGCGCGCACCTGGGGGTCCGCGGCGATGTCCGCCGGGAGGCCGCGCGTCAGCACCCGCCCCTGCACCAGAACGATGATTTCCTTTGCGAAGCGGAAGATCACGTCCATGTCGTGCTCGATGATGAGAATGGCGATGTCCTTCGGCAGGCGGCTCAGCACGTCATGGATGACGTGGGCTTCATTCGACGGCACGCCCGCGGCCGGCTCGTCCAGCAGCAGCACCCGCGGCTTCAGCGCCAGCGCCAGAGCGATCTCAAGCAGGCGTTGCTGGCCGTAGGGCAACTGAGACACGCGCCGGTCCGCCACATGGCCGATGCCGATCTCGTCCAGCCGCGCCTGCGCCTCGTCCAGGCACAGCTTCCATTGCGGCGTGTAGCGCAGCATCCGCCACGCATATTTTTCCCGCTCCGCGATGGCCACGGCCATGTTGTCCCGGGCGTTGTCTTCCATCAGCAGGGTGTTGATCTGATGCGTGCGCGCAAGGCCGCGCTGCACGCGATCCTCCGGCTTCATCTTTTCGATGCTGGTCCCTTCGAGATGAATGGTGCCGGCATCCGGCTTCAGGAAGCCGGTGAGCAGATTGACGAAGGTCGTCTTGCCGGCGCCGTTCGGCCCAATCAAACCGACCCTGGCACCCGGCGCAAGATCGACATCAATCGACTGGGAGACCACCAGCGCCCCGAAACTCTTGCAAAGGCCGCGGACGGAAAGAGCGGGCACGCCAGTCATGGAGCATCGGCCTTCGGCTTGCGGACGCGATCGACGAGATTGCGGAACACCCGCCCCAGATCCATCAGGCCGCCCTCAAGGAACAGCACGGTGGCGATCAGCATGCCGCCGACGATGAACTCCCAGAAATAGGGGCTGATCTTGGCGGTGGAGTCCTGCACCAGATAGTAGATCGCCGCGCCGATGAACGCGCCATAGAGCCGCCGCGTGCCGCCG
>Ga0180223_1002101_pt1 | contig 12795 bp, 13 predicted proteins | sample eDN5th30CKraftOP_FD_151337 | JGI IMG/M metagenome (GOLD analysis project Ga0180223, IMG submission 151337) | Enriched Organic Plus compost microbial communities from Emeryville, California, USA - eDNA 5th pass 30_C Kraft OP (version 2) (version 2) ...
GAGGAGACGACCGTCACCTTCAAGCAGGACGGCCGCTACGTCCCCGCCGCGCTGGAAAAGCTCAACTGGGCGCTGCGCGACTGGCGCACCGACGAGCCGATCCGCATGGACCCGCGCCTGTTCGACGTGATCTGGTCGGTGCAGCGCCAGCTCGGCTCGGAGCAGCCCTTCCACGTCGTCTCGGCCTATCGCTCGCCCAACACCAACGCCATGCTGCGCCGCCGCTCGCGCGCCGTCGCCAGACACAGCCAGCACATGCTCGGCAAGGCGATGGACTTCTACCTGCCCGACGTGCCGACGGCCCGCATCCGCGAGATCGGCATGCGGCTGCAGCGCGGCGGCGTCGGCTTCTACCCGAACGCGCATACGCCCTTCGTGCATCTCGATGTCGGCTCCGTCCGCTCCTGGCCGCGCATGACCCGCGACCAGCTCGTGCGGCTGTTCCCGGACCAGAAGACGGTGCACATCCCCGCCGATGGGCGCCCCCTCGCCGGCTATGAGCTGGCCAAGGCCGAGATCCTCTCCGGCGGCGGCGCCGTCGCCGGCTATGCGGTGGCCGATGCCGATGAAGGCGCCGTGCAGGCCTCGGGCGGCAAGAGCCTGTGGGCCTCGCTGTTCGGCGGCGACGACGAGGAGGCCGATGCGCGGCCGGTTCGCGGCGGCCGCGGCGGAGCGCGCCAGCAGCCGACCGTGATGGCCTATGCCAATTCCGGCTATGGCGACAGCAATTCCGCCGATGGTGGCCGCTTCGCCGTCGCCCTCGCCCCGAATCCGACGGTGCAGGCCATCACGCGCGAACGCTCGGAACGCCTCGCGCCGCAGCCGGCGACGCCGCCTCCGGCCCCCACTCCGGTCGCCGCCGCGGCGCCGCCCCCGCCCGACAATCGCCCGCAGCTCATCGATGCGCCCCTGCCCCTGGCGCGTCCGCGCGGGCTCGCAGCACCGGCCGAGGACGGGCCGGTCCAGCTCGCTTCCCTCCCCGGCCCGGCCGGGCCGCTCGCCTTCGCCCAGACCGGAACGGGCGCCGACCGGCTCGTTCTCGCCTCGCTGCCGCCGCGCCGCCCCGACGAGATGGCGGCCCCGGACAACCCGCTCGTCGCCGGCACGCCGGTCCCCGCCCCGCTGCCTCCGATCCGGCCGACCGCCCTCGCCGATGCGGCGCTCGCCGCCCTGCGGCCCACCAACGATGGCGGCCCGGCCGCGCAGCCGGCCGAAGGCATGCTCGTCACCGCCAGCCTGCCGCCGGTCCGGCCGCGCGAAGGCGGCGTCAGCTACGCCTCCGCCACGCAGCGCTCGGTCCCGGTGGCGGCGGAGCCTGACCAGCCCGCCGCCGGCATGGACCGCTCCGGCCTCGATGCCCTGTTCGCGACGGTGGCCCGGCCGGTGCGGGCCACCGGCAAGCCCGTCACCGTCGCGACGGCGCGGACCCGTGCCGCCGCACCCTCGGCCGCGCCGATCGCGGGGCCGAGCCCGGCAGCGGCCCTCGGCTTCAGCCACGCCGATCCGGTCGACGCCAGGCCCGGCCGCTTCAGCGGCCCGGCGGTGCGCCCGCTGCCGACGAACTACGTCCAGAACTGAGCGGCGGAGCATCGCTCCGGCCGCAGGCCTCGCGAAAGCGCGTGATGCCCCGGATCACGTCGGATGCGGGGCGGAAAGCTCCTCCGCCGGATGGGCTTCGCCGGGTTGTTCCCAGGCCTCCTCCAGGGCAAGCCCGCGTTCCTTCATCGCGGCCTGGCAAGGATCCCAATAGGGCGCGGCGCCGAAACGCGCGACCAGGAGATCGATCAGCACCCGCACCTTGCCCGGGACGAAGGCTCCGGGCGGCCTCACGACGAAGAGCCCGCGCGCCGGCATCGGATAATCCAGCAGCACATGCTCGACCTGCCCGGCGCGGATGGCGTCGGAGGCCAGGAAATTGGGAAGGACGGCGAGGCCGAGCCCGGCCGCCGCCCATTCCAGCAGGGTCTCGCCGCTATCGGAGCGCAGCCGCGCCGTCGGCCGGACCGAGACCCAGCGCCGGCCGGCCCGGAAGGTCCATTCCTGCTCGGCGCTGCCGGTATAGAGCAGGCAGTCATGCTGGGCGAGGTCCTGCGGCGTCCGCGGCCGCCCCTTGCGCGCCAGATAGGCCGGACTGCCCAGCACCGAGGCGTAGACCGGCGCGATGCGCCGCGCGATCAGGCTGGAATCCTTCAGCGTCCCGATCCGGATCGCGGCATCGAAGCGCTCGCCGATCAGGTCGACGAACCGGTCGCTGGCGTGGACGTCGAGCTCGAGCCGCGGATGCTCCAGCGCCAGCTCGCGCAGCAGCGGCGCGACGTGGCGGTTGCCGAAGGTCAGCGGCATCGCCAGCCGCAGCCGCCCGGTGACGCCGCCCGCCTGCTGCGCCACCTCCTCGCGCGCCTCCTCCAGCGCCTCGAGGATACGCTCGCTGCGGGCCTTGAACACGATGCCGGCCTCGGTCGGGCTGACGCCGCGCGTGGTGCGGCTCAGCAATCGCGCGCCCAGTTCCTCCTCGAGCTTGCTGACGCGCCGGCTGACGATCGATTTCGACAGCCCGAGGACCTGCGCCGCGCGCCCGAAGCCGCCGGTCTCGGCCACCGCGACGAAGCTGCGGATATCGTCCAGCTCGGCCATGCAGGCGTTCCTCGTGACGCAACAGTCTGGTGCCCAATATGGGCATTCTAGCGGCACAAGTGAACAGCTACCTCTCTCGCACGAAACATTCGAACCCGCTCTCGCAGGAAGAAGGCCCCGGGATACGCCCCTCGGGGAAAACGAACCCGTCCCACCGGCCTGCCGGCGCGACATGTGTCACAAACGAGGAAGTCATGCTCGACAAGCTCAAGAAGCGCCGCACGCAATATGCCCTCGGCAAGAATCTGCCGATCTCCGAAACCCAGGTCGATGCCCTCATCCGGGAGGCGATCCGCCTGTCGCCCTCCAGCTTCAACTCGCAGAGCTCGCGCGCCGTGATCCTGTTCGGCAATGAGAGCGACAGGTTCTGGAACATCGCCCGCGAGGCGCTGCGAGCGATCGTGCCGGCTGCCGATTTCGTGGGGACGAGCAAGAAGATCGACAGCTTCGCGGCCGGCGCCGGCACTGTGCTATTCTACGAGGACGAGGAGCCGGTGAAGGCCCTCCAAGCCAATTTCCCGCTCTATGCGCACAATTTCCCAATCTGGTCCGAGCATTCGACCGGCATGGCGCAACTGGCGGTCTGGACCGCGCTCGCCGACGCCGGCATCGGCGCCAGCCTCCAGCACTATCATCCGCTCGTCGACGCGGAGACCGCCAAGACCTGGAACATTCCAGCCTCCTGGCAGCTCAAGGCGCAGATGCCCTTCGGCTCCAACGAGACCGGCTTCGCCGAGAAGACCTTCATCGACGACGAGCTGCGCTTCCGCACGCATCGCTGAACGAGACTTGGAATCGGCCGGCGACGGCAGGCCGGGTCGAAGCGCTTCGCCGGAGCGGTCCCGCTGACGAACAAAACGCCGCCCGAGAACTCCTCGGGCGGCGTTCTGGCATTCTCGACGGAGGCTCAGGCCGTCTCGCCGACCGCCTGGAGATAAAGATCGAGGATCGCCTCCTCTTCCTTGCGCTCGTCGAGGTCGCGCTTGCGCAGCGCCACCACCTTGCGCAGCACCTTGACGTCGTAGCCGTTGCCCTTGGCCTCGGCATAGACCTCCTTGATGTCGTCGGCGATCGTCTTCTTCTCCTCCTCGAGCCGCTCGATGCGCTCGACGATGCTCTTGAGCTGATCGCCCTGAACCGGATCGTCCATCTCGTATCCTTCCGGGAACTGAAAATGCGGCCGGCAGCGTTCGCGCGGATGGGGGGCGGCCGTCAAGCCGCATCGTTCCGCCCCGCCACGTCCTCAACAGTTGCGATGTCGCAGCGCGGCTAAAAAGTATGACTAAATATCCAAAAGCCTGATGACGCCGGGCCGTGCCCGGCCTAAGATTCCACCGAAACGGCCGCGGCTCGACCGGCGGCGGGGGAACGGGACGCGGCGTGCGGCAATCATCCATCGACTTCTCCGGGCCTCGCGCGACCGCGCGGGCGATCTACGACGCCGCCGTGGCCCGCGCCCATCCAGCCGGCTGCCTGCTGCCGCATCTTCCGCCGGCACCGGCGCGCGGGCGCCTGATCCTGCTCGCCGCCGGCAAGGCCGCAGGCAGCATGACGGCACTGGCCGAAGCGCATTATCTCGACACTGGCCTGCCGCCCGGGCGGCTCGCCGGCCATGCCGTCGCCCGCCACGGCTATACTGCTCCGACGCGGCAGATTCCGATGGTCGCCGCCGGCCACCCGGTGCCGGACGAAGGCAGCGTCGCCAGCGCCCGGCGCGCCCTCGAACTCGCCGCCTCCGCCACGGTTGACGATCTCGTCCTCGTGCTGCTTTCCGGCGGCGGCTCGGCCAACTGGGTCGCGCCGGCCGGCGCGCTCTCCCTCGCCGAGAAGCAGGCCGTCACCCGGGCGCTGCTGCGCTCGGGCGCGCCGATCGGCGAGATGAACATCGTCCGCAAGCGGCTCTCGCGCATCAAGGGCGGCCGGCTCGCGCTCGCCGCCGCCCCGGCCCGGCTGCTGACGCTCGCCATTTCGGACGTTCCCGGCGACGATCCCGCCGCCATCGCCTCCGGCCCGACCGTGCCCGACCCGAGCAGCATGGCCGAGGCCCGCGCCATCGTCGCCCGCTACGGGCTCGACCTGCCGCCGGCCGCCCGCGCCTTGCTCGACGACGATGCCAGCGAGACGCCGAAGCCGGGGGACCCCGCCTTCGCTGGCAGCGACTACCGCATCGTCGCCCGCCCGGCCGATGCGCTCGCCGCGGCCCGCGCCGCCGCCGAAAAAGTCGGCTACGCGGTCCTCGATCTCGGGCCGGATCTCGAAGGCGAGGCGCGCGAGGTCGCCGCCGCCCATGCAGGGCTGGCCAGGCGCCTGAAGGCGGAAGGACGGCGCGCCGCCATCCTCTCCGGCGGCGAGCTGACCGTGACGCTGCGCGGCTCCGGCCGCGGCGGGCCGAGCCAGGAATACGCGCTGGCGCTGGCCGTCGCGCTGGCGGGCGAGCCCGGCATCGTCGCGCTCGCCGGCGACACCGACGGCACCGATGGCGGGGGCGGCGAGGCCACCGATCCCGCTGGCGCCATCATCGATCCCCAGACCTTGACGCGCGCGCGCGCAATCGGCCTTGATCCTGCCCGATCCCTCGCCGACAACGATTCGACCGGCTTCTTCGAAGCGCTGGGCGATTTGCTGCAGCCGGGACCGACCCTGACCAATGTCAACGACTGCCGCGTCATCCTGATCGAACCGTGAGAATGCCGGGACATCCACGAACGGCCGCCTGCCTGGTCGCCGGCTGCGCCGCCGCCCTGCTGTTGGGCGCGCAGCCGGCGAAAGCCGATCTGCGCATGTGCAACACCACCGCCAGCCGCGTCGGCGTCGCGATCGGCTATCGCGACGCCCAGGGCTGGACGACCGAAGGCTGGTGGAACATCAGCCCGCGCGGCTGCGAGACGCTGCTGCGCGGAACGTTGGCCGCGCGCTATTACTACGTGCACGCCGTCGACTACGACAAAGGCGGCGAATGGACGGGAAAATCCGTCATGTGCGTGCGCAACAAGGAATTCACGATTCGCGGCATCGGCGATTGCCTGGCGCGCGGCTATGATCGCGCCGGCTTCTTCGAGGTCGATACCGGGGAACAGAAGAGCTGGACCATCCAGCTCACCGACACCACCGGCGCGGCGCCACCCCGGCCCTGAAGGCGGCCGGAGCAGACAGAAACCAGAGAATGGCGGCAGGGACAGGCCGGCTGCAGGGGAAGACGATGAAGCGCGAACGCCGGATCAAGATCATAGCGACGCTGGGGCCCGCCTCGGCGACGGAGGAGATGTGCGCTAGGCTCTTCGCCGCCGGCGTCGACGTCTTCCGCATCAATATGAGCCACACCCAGCGCGAGACGCTCGCCGAGAAGGTGGCGATGCTGCGCGGGCTGGAAACGAAGTTCCGCCGCCCGGTCGGCATCCTGGCCGATCTGCAGGGGCCGAAGTTGCGCGTCGGCGCCTTCGGCGGCGACGGCGGCGCCATGCTCGAGAAGGACGCCCGCTTCATCCTTGATTCCGACCCCGCCCCCGGCGATGTCCGGCGCGTCCACCTGCCCCATCCCGAGATCCTGAGCGCGCTCGAGCCCGGCCACCATCTCATCCTCGACGACGGCAAGCTGCGCCTCGTCGTCGAGCAGGCTTCGCCGGAGCAGGCGGTGACCCGGGTGCTGGTCGGCGGCCGGCTCTCCTCGCGCAAGGGGGTGAGCCTGCCTGACACCACCATCCCCGTCTCGGCCATGACCGAGAAGGACCGCGCCGATGCCGCGGTCGCGGCCGAGGTCGGCGTCGACTGGATCGCGCTCTCCTTCGTGCAGCGGCCGGAGGACATGGCGGAATTGCGCAAGATCGTGCGCGGCCGGGCGCTGGCGCTGGCCAAGATCGAGAAGCCGCAGGCGCTCATCCGCCTGGAGGAGATCATCGACGCCTCCGACGCCATCATGGTCGCCCGCGGCGACCTCGGCGTCGAGATGCCGCTGGAGAAGGTCCCCGGCACCCAGAAGCGCATGATCCGCATGGCCCGGGGCAAGGGCAAGCCGGTCGTGGTCGCGACCCAGATGCTCGAAAGCATGATCACCAGCCCTGTCCCGACTCGCGCCGAGGTCTCCGACGTCGCCACCGCCGTCTTCGAGGGCGCGGATGCGGTGATGCTCTCGGCCGAGAGCGCCGCCGGCCAGTATCCGGTCGAGGCGGTCGCGATGATGAACCGCATCGCCGAGGAGGTGGAGAACGAAGCCGTCTACCGCTCGATCCTGGAAGCCCAGCGTGCCGAGCCGGAGGCCACCGGCGCCGACGCCATCGCCAAGGCCGCCCACGAGATCGCCGAGACGCTCAAGCTGAAGGCGATCTGCGCCTGGACCACCTCCGGCTCGACCGCCTTCCGCATCGCCCGCGAGCGGCCGAATTCGACCGTGATCGCGCTGACGCCGAACCGCGCCACGGCACGCCGGATGACCTTGGTCTGGGGGGTGCACGCCATCGTCACCAAGGATGCCAGCGACGCCGACGACATGGCCTTCCGGGCCTGCAAGTTCGCGGTGCGCGAGCATTACGCCAAGCTCGGCGACCGCATCATCGTCGTCGCCGGCGTCCCCTTCGGCACGCCGGGCGCGACCAATATGGTGCGCATCGCCTTCGTCGCGCAGGAACACGTCGCCAAGGCCTGAGAAGCTCCGCCGGAGTTCCCGCCGGCGGCGGCCGGGCGCGATGCCTGCCGGCCGACTTCCGACCGCGCAGCCGGCCATCTCCGGATGGTCCGGCAGGCTCGCTGCTGCGGCAGCCGGTCGCGGAAGCGCCGGGTGCGCCCGCTCAGGTCTCGCGCCCGTCGACCTCGTATCGGAGGGAGTCGACGGCCTTCTTGACCGCCTCGAATTCGGGATAGACTTCGAGCGCCTTGCGGAAGGCGACCATCGCGGCCTTGTCGTCGCCCTGCTGGCGCAGGATGAAGCCGAGCCCCATCATCGCGCCGTAATGGCGCGGCTCGCGCTTCAGCGTCTCGCCGATGTCGAGCAGCGAGCGCACCGAATCCCCGGCGAGATAGAGCGCGTTGGCGCGCTGGTTCCAGGCCTCGGCCCAGTCCGGCTGCAGGCTGACGATGCGATCGAGCAATTCGATCGCGAGATCGGTCTGCCCGGCCTTGAGCGCCTGCTGCGCCCGCGTCATCAGCAGGTCCGCCGTATCCGAGCCGGAGCGCGCCCAGCGCCGCTGGATCAGATTCGCGACGCCTTTCGCCTCCTCCGGCGTTCTGGCGTCGTGCAGGCGCTGGAACAGCCGGTCGAGCGTCGCGGCCGGTGTGCGCGGGGCCTGGCTCTCCGGCTCCGCCGGGTTGTCCATCCTGTCCGAGGGCGCGACCGCTCCCGGCCGCTGGGGCGGCGTCGGCTGCGCCAGCGACCCGGCCGGGGTCAGCGCCAGGACCAGGAAGGCGGAGCTGATGCGGAACAGGCTCATGACCCCGATTCTAATCCGCCAGCCCCCGGCGTCAAATCACGCCGCGGCGAGGCAACGCAAAAAGCGGGAGCGCCGTCGGGCGTCCCGCCTTGCAAAGTCCAGGCCTGCCGCGCGGCATCGCGAGCCGCGCGAGAAGCTCAGCCCTGGCGCGCCTTGAAGCGCTTCTGGACCTTGTTGATGATGTAGATGCGGCCCTTGCGGCGCACCAGCTGGTTGTCGCGATGGCGCGCGCGCAGCGACTTCAGCGAATTGCGGATCTTCATCGTACCAACTCCATCGGCCCGCCCTTGCAGGCGTACCGGTCAAAAACCTACAGTCTGCGAAGCGGGCCTCGCGACCCTCACCGCCCATGACAATGGTGCGACTGATGCGATGCCGGCTGTATACGGATTTTTCCGTCGATCGCAAGGGGGATCACCGCCCGGCCCTGCGGAAATCCGCTTTTCCTGACCGAAACCCGGGCGACAAGCCAGAGTGGCGATCCTGTCCCATGGAGAACTCCAGATGCGCTTGTCTCTACTCGCCTCCGCCCTCACCGCCGCGCTGATGCTCGCAGCCTGCGGCAACACTGTCGAGCAGCGCATCGGCGGCGCCGCGGTCGGTGCCGGCACCGGCGCCGCCGTGGCCGGGCCGGTCGGCGCTGTGGTCGGCGGCGCGGCCGGCGCCGTCTCCGGCCCCAGCGTCGTGCGCGCCACACGCCGCGCCACCCGCTGACGGTCGAGGCCCAGCGCCTCGGCCAGCCTTGCAGCTCGCGCGCGGCGCATCAGGGCGGCCTGTCGCCGCTCTCCCCACCGTGTCTGCCTCCGGCAGCGGCCGCTGCGGCCCGCTCTTCGCCCCTTGCGGGAGCACTGTCATCAAACTCTCATCCGGGCGCTCGACGCTCGGATGATGACTGATTCGGTCCAGAGGCTTCACGCCGCCATCGAGCAGGCCCGCGAGGGCGATCCGGCCCGGTCGCGGACGGCGCGCCTGTTCGGCGACGGCATGCCCAAGATGGCGAAGAAGCTGGCGGAGGAGGCCGTCGAGATCGGCATCGCTGCCCTGCAGGACCAGCGCCGCGAGACGATTCTCGAAAGCGCCGACCTGATCTACAACCTCGTCGCCTTGTGGAGCGCCATGGGCATCGTCCCGGAGGAGATCTGGGACGAACTCGATCGCCGCGAGCGGCTCTACGGCATCGCCGAAAAGCTGCCGAAGCCCCGCTTCCCCGACCGTTCCAAGCGCCAGCGGCCGCTGAAGCTCGCCAACGGCGAGACGCGCCGCTGAGGGCCGGGCGGCGCGGCTCTCGGCCCGCGGATATCCACAGTGGGAACCGTTCGCGCGGGCTCGTCATTTTCCGGTTGCCAAGACGAAAGCGAGCCGTTATGTCCCCCTTCATCAGGCCGGACGCGCAAGCGTTCTGACGCTCTGAGACGCGCCCGTAGCTCAGCTGGATAGAGCATCAGACTACGAATCTGAGGGTCAGAGGTTCGAATCCTTTCGGGCGCGCCATTTTCTCCCATAAAATCAATAAGTTGCTGGGTTTTCTGCGGGAAACCTTACCCAGCCGTTGAAGCTGGGTAAGGCATGGGTCGCCTCGTCAGAAGTAGACGTTGTACCCAATAAAGTGGCTGCCGACCTGCTCGTCTCGGCCGGCGATGTCCGCCAGCCCATTGTCGTCGGTATGGCCCTCGCGGTCGTCGTCGTGGCCCTCATCATCACACTGAGCGCCTTCGTCCTCGCAGCAAGGCTCGCACTCGTCCCGCTCGGCCGACGTGAATCGCGGTGACCAGTCGGTGCCTCCGCCGTAGGTTTCAATCGCGCCACAGTTCGGCTCGTCGTCTTCATGTTGGCCGGCATATGGCAACCGCTGGTCGAAGCCGGTGCCGTCGCCATCGTCCTCTAGGTCCGGCTCGCCGTCGAGAACATCGAGAAGCGCAATCAACCGCTCGATCTCCTGCGCAGCCTCGAAACGGAGCCGCGCCAGGGCGGCGACGGCCGGCGGTACGTCGCGATATTCGCCCGTGTCGATATCGAAGGACGTACGCTCGACAGCGAACGCCTGCTCCAGGGACGGCGTTCTGAAGAGCGCGGTTCGAGCAGATCCTGTGTCAGCTAGATAGTGGTCGAGCGCCCTCGCGACATCGACGGAGCGCGGGAAAGCCCGCACCGCAAATTGCTGAATCGTCATGGTTGGTTCTCACTGGCTTACGGCTTCTCACGGCCGCGCCCGATGGCGGATCGGGCATCCGGGGGGTGAGAACTTGCCAGTGAGACAAGCCGAACGCTTTTAAGGGTTTCCCCTCTGGACAGCACGCCCGACCCCGGACAATATGATCCGGTTCGGAGCCGAGCCGCCAAGCTCGTCCGTCGCTCCTGCCGTTACCGGCAGATGCATTTCGGCCGCCGCTGTCCCCGCCAAGGGATCAGCAGCATCCTCGCCAAAGGATGGTGCGGCCTATCACTGGTCCGGGTTCTCACGCCCACGGACACGATGAACCGATTTGCTTAATGCTTCAATAGCGCGCCGCCCTCGGGGCGATGCTCGCGCGCGTCTGGACGCCGACCGCAGCGCTGCGCTACCGATGTGACAGTAGCGTTCGAGGAACTGCCGTGTCCGATCAACCCAGCCAGCCAATGACATCCGAGGATATGGGGGCGGCGCTAGCTGGCTTCGCGCTCAGCTTCGCGGCAGTCATCATGTCGCCGCGGCACAGCACCCCAAATGAAGTCCTGGAAGCCTTGGCCGACGAGCTCAAGAGCCTCGCTGGAAGCATGAATGCACCGGATGGGACGCCTACGCCGGCGCGCGAGGCCATCGAGTTCGCGTCGCTGATGCTGAAAGCGTCGGAACCACCCAAGCCGCGGAAGCGAACCGCCAAAGCCAAGCGAGGCTAGGCCATGCTGGAGGCGTCGGCGCCGGAGCGCGACTAGCCCAGAGCCGCCGCCCGCTCCGCGACCAGCCGCTTGCGGAGCTTGGCGGCCTGATATTTCGAGAGCTTTGGTCGCATGGGACGGGGCGGCGACAGCGGCTCGGGCTCGCGTTGCCGCGTGGCATGTCCGGCCCAGCGAGCAGCTGCAGCCTTCCGGGCCAATGCTTGGCGGTGCTCAGCATCGACCCTCGCGGCACGAGCCTTTCCGCCTGCCCGCCCCCGTTCCGCCATAATCTGATTGAGAGGAAGCTGTTGAATACGCAGCGTTTTCGGCGAAATCGGTTTGGATGCTCGGCCCAGGCAAGCATCTTTTTTTTCGGCGACGATGCCCGGCTTGTCTTCGGTAAATACCGCTAAGTGCATGCCGAGGGCGCGGAGCGCGAGCGGCAAGGATTCCCCGCCCATGCGTCGCATGTTGGGCGCGCCCGGGTTCGTCAGGATCGATTCGTATTTCGCCCAGAGGCCATCGGCCCAGCCCGCCAGATGATCGACCGCGATCTGAGACAGGCCGAGTTCAATCCGCCGATCGCGCATGGCCGCGACGAGCTGTTCATAATTGTTGGCCATCGCATACAGGCTCATCGGCTTCCCCCTGCCATAGCGCCGAGCATGGGCGCCCGCTGCGGCGCGGCCTGTCCTGGCCGCCACCACATCTCCTGCCCGAAATCGTCGCGGGCTTTCTTCTCCATGCGCCGGAACGACTGCCGCCAGTCAGGATCGATCTGCATCTGGATCTGATCCCAGATGAGGCGATCGAGCGCGAGGCGGGCAAACCACAGGTTCGAGCCCGGCGTGTTGCTCTTCACGAAGCGAGCGATTTCCGATCCCAGCGAGGCCGGCTCGCCTTCATAGGTGGATCGAAGCTGCTTCGACGCCAACCGGCCCACGTCGTCGACCAGTCCAACAACCGGTCCCATCACGTCGCCGGTCCAGCCCCGGCCGGTGCGAGACACGGCGGAGTTGAGCAGGTCGCCGTAGAGGCCGAGCCCGCCGCTCTGCGCCAGCGCGGACAGCCAGAACGTCGTATCGCCCATGTTGCGTGGATCGCGGCCGGCGATGATCTGCTTGGCCTGGATGGCGGCTGCGCCTGCGATGAAGTGCAAGCCGACGAAGGCAGCTCCATTCCAGATGCGCGATTCGATCGGCCCCTGCGCCGCGATGCGCATCATGTGGGTGGTCGCCATGGTCATCGCGAATGACTTGAACTGTCCGACCGAGCGGAACAGCTCACCGGAGAATGTGCCCTTCTGTGTGCCGCCGGTCATGATGCCGCGCACCCGGGCGTCCGGCTCCAGCACCGCGAAGGCACGCTCTTCGAGGATGCCGCCCATCAGCTTGTCGGCCAGCCGGCGATCGGCCACGGCGTCAGTATCGAAGAACCGTGCGCCTTCCACCTCCAGCGCAGGCGAGGCGCGCAACGTGTCCCATTCGGCCGGGCTGATATCGTACCGCTCCAGGAAGCCGCGGAACTTGTCGTCGAGCTTCTTCCAGCCCTTCGGCGCCTGGTCGGAGATATGCCCTAGGAATTCCATCGTGAAGACGCGCTTCATCGTGTCGGTCCAGGCGGCGAGGCCCTGCGACCGCACTACGAAGCTGGCCATCTTCTGGAAGACTTCCGGGCCGGCGATCTGATCCTCGAAGCGTCGGACGGCGAGGCCCTGATCCATCGCGGCGTGCGCGACGACGTTGAGGCGGGCGGCCAGGGCACGGCCCTCCGCGCCGCTACTCATCTCGCGGATCGCACCGGAGATCAGCCGAGCGGCAGGGATGCCGTTGTGGTTGGCGGCGAGCGCGAGCGTGGCACTGTCCCCAGTGACCGCCGAGACGAT
>Ga0180223_1002104_pt1 | contig 12752 bp, 13 predicted proteins | sample eDN5th30CKraftOP_FD_151337 | JGI IMG/M metagenome (GOLD analysis project Ga0180223, IMG submission 151337) | Enriched Organic Plus compost microbial communities from Emeryville, California, USA - eDNA 5th pass 30_C Kraft OP (version 2) (version 2) ...
TATGGGGGGGAAAACTAAATGCCTACAATTACAAAATTGCCAAAATTGCCGGAAAACATTGTAAACATTAGGATACAGACGGTTTTATTAAATAAGTAAGTGAAAAACAAAATGCCTACAAATTACAGTCGGTAGCCATATATTTTACATTTTTCGGGGTATTTGCTCTTTACGCTTTACATTCAAATAGGCATTATGTAATTTTTCAGGATAATAACTTACATAATGCCTATTAATAATATGATATAGGGTAAATTTGGTTGGGAATAATACCCCTACAATGCATTATATTACTCGGATTTTAGCAGCTATTATGTGGTAAGTAAGGAGCCGTATAAAAACAACAACCTCCCCATAAAAATGACATTTTACCTCCCCATTTTTTGTAGGCATTTTGTTTTTCACTTAATCGTTATTAAAATCAGTAAACCTTATCATAAAAACGACATTTTACCTTATCATTTTTTGTAGGCATTTTGTTTTTCACTTGTTCGTATTTTTATTAGTATCAGACCACGCATGTGCAGCGATCAGTACACCGCCTGTACAGCTCTGCACCCGTAGTAATGGCCACCGTTGCCAGTACCTGTACACACCACATTGCACCGGTCACGTATCCAACCAATCAGTACACCGCCGTGCAGCTCTGCACCCACATCCCACGCGACTGATGCCGGTATCTGTACACCATAGAGGCCCGGCCACAGGATCCACACACCACGAACGCACAGCCAGGACACGGCCACCGCTGCCAGTACCTATACACATCATACTGCACCGGCCACGCATTCGCAACGATCAGTACACGGCCCGTGCAGCTCTGTACCCACAGCCCACGCGACTGATGCCGCTATCTGTAAACCATAGAGGCCCGGCCACAGGATCAACGCACCAGGAATATGCAGCCAGGACACGGGTACCAATCAGCAGGACGGCCCGGCCATGCATCCGCAGCAATCAGTATACGGCCCGTACAGCTCTGTACCCACAGCCCACGGCCACTAATGCCAGTACTGGTACACTATACCGGCCCGGCCATGCATTCGCACCGATCAGTACACCGCCTGTACAGCTCTGCACCCGCAGTACACGGCCACCGATACCAGCACCTGGACACACCATACTGTACCAGGTATGCACCCACAGCCCACGCGACTGATGCCGGTATCTGTACACCATATCGGCCCGGCCACAGGATCCACGTACCACGAACACACAGCCAGCAACTGGACACACCATATTACACCGGTCACGCATCTGCAGCGATCAGTACACCGCCCGTACGGCTTCACACCCGCAGTACATGGCCACCGCTGCCAGTACCTGGACACACCATACTGTACCGGGCATGCACCCACAGCCTACGCGATTGATGCCGTTATCTGTTCAGCATTGCGCCCGGCACAGGATCCACGCACCACGAACATACCAGCCATGACACCGGTACCGATCAGTACCCACACAGAAAATCCCTGCACAACTTTTCACCTGACTTTTTCTGTATGCCCGCACAGAAAATCCCTGCATAACTTTTCGCCTGACTTTTTCTGTACGCCCGCACAGAAAATCCCTGCACAACTTTTCACCTGACTTTTTCTGTACGCCCGCACAGAAAATCCCTGCATAACTTTTCACCTGACTTTTTCTGTACGCCCGCACAGAAAATCCCTGCATAACTTTTTACCTAACTTTTTCTGTATGCCCGCACAGAAAATCCCTGCATAACTTTTCACCTGACTTTTTCTGTACGCCCGCACAGAAAATCCCTGCATGACTTTTCACCTGACTTTTTCTGTACGCCCACACAGAAAATCCCTGCACAACTTTTCACCTGACTTTTTCTGTACGCCCACACAGAAAATCCCTGCATAACTTTTTACCTGACTTTTTCTGTATGCCCGCACAGAAAATCCCTGCATAACTTTTTACCTGACTTTTTCTGTATGCCCGCACAGAAAATCCCTGCATAACTTTTCGCCTGACTTTTTCTGTACGCCCGCACAGAAAATCCCTGCACAACTTTTCACCTGACTTTTTCTATATGCCCGCACAGAAAATCCCTGCACAACTTTTCACCTGACTTTTTTCTGTACCCGCACCAGGAACATGCAGCCAGTACACGGCCACCGCTGCCAGTACCTATACACATCATACAGCACCGGCCATGCATCCGCAGCAATCAGTATGCGGCCCGTACATATCTGTACCCACAGCCCACGGCCACCAATGCCAGTACCGGCACACTATACCGGCCCTGCCATTCATTCGCACCGATCATTACACCGCCTGTACAGCTCTGCACCCGCAGTACACGGCCACCGCTGCCAGTACCTGGACACACCATATTGCACCGGTCACGCATCCGCAGCAATCAGTACACCGCCCGTACAGCTCTGCACCCGCAGCACACGGCCACCTATACCAGCACCTGGACACACCATACTGTACCGGACATGCACCCACAGCCCACGCGACTGATGCCGCTATCTGTACACCATAGAGGCCCGGCCACAGGATCCACGTACCACGAACAAACAGCCAGCACACGGCCACCGCTGCCAGCACATGGACACTACGGCCCTGCCATTCATTCGCACCGATCAGTACACCGACCGTACGGCTCCATACCCGCAGTACACGACCACCTATACCAGCACCTGGACACACCATACTGTACCGGACATGCACCCACAGCCCACGCGACTGATGCCGGTATCTGTACACCATAGAGGCCCGGCCACAGGATCCACGTACCACGAACAAACAGCCAGCACACGGCCACCGCTGCCAGCACATGGACACTACGGCCCTGCCATTCATTCGCACCGATCAGTACACCGACCGTACGGCTCCACACCCGCAGTACACGTCCACCGATGCCAGTACCTGTACACATCGTACTGCACCGGCCATGTATCCAACCAATCAGCAAACCGCCGTGCAGCTATGCACCCACAGCCCACGCGACTGATGCCGGTATCTGTACACCATATCGGCCCGGCCACAGGATCCACGTACCAGGAGCATGCCAGTCAGTACACCGGCACCGATCAGCAAGACGGTCACGCATCCGCAGCGATCAGTACACCGCCCGTACGGCTCCACACCCGCAGTACATGGCCACCGCTGCCAGTACCTGGACACACCATACTGTACCGGGCATGCACCCACAGCCTACGCGATTGATGCCGTTATCTGTACAGCATTGCGCCCGGCACAGGATCCACGCACCACGAACATACCAGCCATGACACCGGTACCGATCAGTACCCACACAGAAAATCCCTGCACAACTTTTCACCTGACTTTTTCTGTACGCCCACACAGAAAATCCCTGCATAACTTTTCGCCTGACTTTTTCTGTACGCCCGCACAGAAAATCCCTGCATGACTTTTCGCCCGACTTTTTCTATACGCCCGCACAGAAAATCCCTGCATGACTTTTCGCCTGACTTTTTCTGTACGCCCACACAGAAAATCCCTGCACAACTTTTCACCTGACTTTTTCTGTACGCCCGCACAGAAAATCCCTGCATAACTTTTCGCCTGACTTTTTCTGTACCCGCACCAGGAACATGCAGCCAGGACATGGGTACCAATTAGCAGGACGGCCCGGCCATGCATCCGCAGCAATCAGTATGCGGCCCGTACAGCTCTGTACCCACAGCCCACGGCCACCAATGCCAGTACCGGTACACTATACCGGCCCTGCCACGCATCCGCAGCGATCAGTACACCGCCTGTACAGCTTTGCACCTGCAGTACACGGCCACCGATACCGGCATCTGGACACACCATAACGGCCCGGCCATGCATACAGTACCATGCCCATGCCTGAACTAACCACCTGTAATATTATAGTCCGTAAAGTTTTCTTTACATTTGTCCGATACGTAAATGAGATACATAACTATGGGAAAAATAACAGTTAAACATTACTTAAATACTGATGTAAAGAAGATCACCACAACTAAAGTAATATCTTCAGATGTGGGTGATGGTATTGCATATTTAAGAGATGAAAACGGATACTTTCCCATTTACTTACAAATCACCGTAAACAGGAAAACAACCAAAATAAGGAGCTTAACACATATAAGGCTCTCAAAAAAAGAATATAAACAATATTCAGAAAATGAGCCGTACGATTCAGAGCAGAAAACCATATTTGTTAATGGAACATTAAAGGAAGAGTTAGATTTTGTACACCGAATATTAGAGTATTTTATAAATATAAAGAACTATGATTATACCAAATATGACATTAGAGATATTATAACATATTATAGTGATCGAGTTCAACAAGCATTAGTACCTTATGCCAATAAATATATAAAAGACAGCTTTCACAGGAACGCTCATATAGCTGATTTATCAAAGATAATAGACTTCAAAAGCAATTACCCCAAGGATATAATTAGTATACTAAATAAAACATTATCTTTTGACCTAACCACTTTTCTTACAGAAAGAGAAAAGCAATGTATTGACTGCTTTTCTTACTTTATCAGCTTGCTACCGGAAGTATACCTAACTTCTGTAAATATACGTCTTATAGATTGGCTTAATGGGCATCTAAAAGATGATTTCATGAAGAATTTAGCAATTAGTAAATTGGGGGCGAGTACAGCTAAAGAATACTTATCAATAATGGACGAAATGTTTCAAAAAGCCGATAAAGATTTCTTTCTGTTTACATTTAGCATTGCGCAAAAAACCAGAATGAGTTAATTTTTTATGCCTGATTTTCAGGAACTTAATTAAAAATGGTTCTTTTTTAGTGCTAATGTTGTCATTGATTCAAACAAATATTATTATGTTTGCAATGGTTCAAACATTACGTTCTAATTATGGAATCAAAATATAAGGAAATAAAGAAAAGACTACCGTGGGGATCCAATCGTAAGATTGCCCAAATGACAGGTTTAGACGAAGGCTACGTTAGCGGTATTCTTAATGGCGCTCGAAAGAGCAAGAAAAATGCGCCCAAAATTTGGGAGGCGGCATTATCTTTATTAGGCCTAAACAGTGACTTACTTACTGAAAAACAAATTGTTAGATTCGATGATGATTTAGGGGATATCGTTTTATTAAGGGTTATTAAGAACCCTGCCCGTCGTTTTAAGCAGTACTTGATATGGTACAATACAGAAGCTGAAAAAAGTGGTAAGCAGCCCATTACAGAAGCCATGTTAGAGCAGCACATCGGCAAGCAAATACGTTATATTCTTAGCCTAAAAGATCTCAACTTAAAAGCGGGTAATAACTAATGCGCTTACTCCCCGGTCATATCGTAGGTGTTGATATGACCGACCTAAAACAGGTCGGTGTTTCAGAACAATACGTATATAAAAGTACAGACCGGAACCGAAACGGACAGCTAAAGTCCTGGGATCACACAAAAGAGGACGGTAAATTATTTGTCCATTACGATAGCTTGCCGAAACACATACAGCAGAGTTTAAAATCCTGTATATGTGATAATTTAGAGCCTATTGAACACCTGTTATGCAAAATATTTGAGGCTCAAACCTTATCTGCACCTGACTTTAAGGCATTTTTTGAATCATATACCACAGATACGGGGGTTTCCCTCCGTCCCGACGAAGTCGATAATTATACCCAATCTGCCGTTTATCTGTGGGTTTGGGTAAATCGCAAAGAACTTAAACTGAAAGAAAAGGGATTTACGGGCCGGGATAGCATTTTAAGCACCCTTAAAACCCTTAAAACCCTTAAAAAATTACGGCTTCCAGTTGATCTAAAACGTATAACAGAGAAGGCCAAACAATGGCAAAGCCTCGAATTATCGGGGGAAGTCCCAGCAAAATGCCTTATTCATGGCGGTTTAGGTAATGATCGTACCGTAAAAGTAACTACTCTCTCACAGACCATAATAGAAGAACTGGCAGCGAAGCACCAGGGATTAGCACACACGGAGATACTACGCCGATATAATGAAATTGCGCCGAAAGCTGGCCTAAAATCAATTAAAGCACCTCGAACCATACGTAGGTATATATCGCTGCCTGATGTTGCGTCTATGCGCTCAGGAATGAACCAATTCAATAAGTTCTATAATCCAATCATAAGCCGGGATCGGCCTAAGGTAGCTAATCGCTTATGGGTTGGGGACGGCTGGACAGCTGAGTTATATTACCAAAAGCGAGTAGAAACAGAAAACGGCGGAGAGGTTGCAAAACATTGGTTCAGGAAAACGGTTTACATGGTTATAGATGCCCTTAACGATTACATTGTAGGTTATCATATAAGTGATACTGAAACTGTTGAAGATACAAAACAGGCGTGGAAAAACGCGGTAGTATCTGCCGGAGTATTGCCGGAGTTCATTAAAACGGATAACTGGGCATGGAAAGAACTAACACCCTTTTACGAGGCCATTACAGGCGTACCCGAAAAGTATATACCGTCCTCTGTTGGCAATTCCAGGGATAAGGTTATAGAGCCGTTTTTTAACAAGTTCAATACGCAATGTCTTCAACGGTACCCAAATTGGGCCGGAAGGGGCATTAAGTCAAAAACCAATGTAAACGGGGATTACCTGGATAAAATTAAACACGATTTCCCGGACGAATCCGGAGTAATTGCACAGATAGAGAGTGCAATACAGGTATGGAACAAGTCTTGCCGCCGGGGTTGTGAACTGGAGCGCATTGAAGAATGGAACCAGGCTCGCAGATCCGCTGAAAGAACGTTAACCGATACTAACAGACTTCGTTTATTCGGCATTGAACATGCACGTAAAGAGGGTGTTACGTACACTAATAAAGGTGTTAATATAACTATTGGTGGCCGGAAAGTCTGCTATCAGGAATGGGAAAATATCGAAATGCAAAGCAATATAGGCAAGCAATATAATGTTTTGTACGACCCTGAGAATATAGGCAGTATACTGCTGTATATACCCGGCACCCGCGAAACGCACTTGCTGAAACAAGATGTACGTGTACCTATGGTTTTTGGGGACTTTGAAAGCGGCCAAAGGGAGGTATTAAACCAAAAGCTGGAATACCAAAAACAAGCTAAAGCCCGCCCGGTTCAGAAAGCTCAAAAACGCGCTGAAATACTCGAAAAGGAAGGTATAGTAAAATTACTGGAAGATCCTTTATATACCGAAGCTATCGCAAAGGTGCAACCTATCGAAAAAGGCAGACAAAAGGAGCTTTTAGCAGCATCGGAAGCAAAGCAAAAAGCAAAGCGTGACGAAACATATACGCCCTATAAACGGGGTGAAATAGGAGAACTGGAATAAAAAAAAGAGCTGCAACCCACTTGCAGCCCTTAAACAAATAAGATCAAAGACAAAGATATGAAAAACGAACAAAAACAACAAATCGCGGCAGAAATTGAGCTGATTCTAAGCAGCGGTAAAATTTCTCAAAACCAGCTTTCGCAGAAGGTAGGCATATCCCCGGCGCACCTTATCAACGTTAGGGATAAGGAAAAGCACGGCCTTGTAAGCTCTCGCACATGGCAACGCCTGAACGCCTATTTTTCGAGCTGGAAAGAGATCGCTACATATAACCTGAACGGCTGTGTAAGTGTGTGCCGGGATGCACAGGAAAACGCCCGTATGTTAGGCATATACGGTGAAACCGGATACGGTAAAACGACTGCTTTAAAACACTACGCCCGCAAAAATCAGAATGCATTTTACGTCCTGGCTGATTGCATGATGAGCCGCAAAGGCTTTTTAAAGGCCATAGCCGAAAGTTTAGGCATAGAGAGTGAGGGAACAGCAGAAGCCCTGAAATTTTTGATTATAGCCCGCCTAAATGCGTTAGAAAGCCCCCTTTTAATGATCGACGATGCCGGGAAACTGGACGATAAGAATTTCAGGGTAATACAAATACTGTTTGATGCTACCGAAGGTAACAGCGGCTTTGTGCTGGCTGGTATGCCATACCTGAAAAACTATATAGACCGCAGTACCAGGGCTGGCAAAATGGGATTCGGAGAGTTAGCCCGGCGCGTAGGCTGGTGGGAAATGCTCGATGCACCCACATTTGAGGAAGTAGAAAAGCTGTGCAGCAGTAACGGCGTAAAAGATGCTGAGTGTATACGCTTTATCTTCAATTCCTGCAAAAACTTTGGCACGATCAAGGAAACCATAAATACCGCAAAAAGGGTATCTGAAACTGTTGATATTGAAGTTCTTGAAAGTTTAAAACTGGTTAAGTAATGAAAAAGCAGACACACGCACAACGGCAAAAACAGAGGTTTGCAGAACTGTCCCTGCAAATATGCAAAATTCTGAAAATTAACGGGGAACAATACAACGTATTGCGGTTTGAACTGGCATACGAGTACCAGGAACAGCGGGGAAATGGTCACGATTTAATGCTATCAAAAACGTATTGGGGTTGGTGGATTGCTACGGTTGCATCATGCGATTCCGCATTTATTATAAAGTATGAAAATGGCATGTATGAAGGTAAGCCCCTGGAAGAACTGAGAGCCAAATATAAGGCAATGCAAATTAGTAATCCGTGCCACATGCCTGACGGTGTTATAGATGCAGTATTTAAAGAAGTAGAGCAATATGAACAATCCCCCAAAACAACGTAATTACAGGCAACTGCATGCCCTACTATCCAGCACCGGGCTTTTCGATCAGAAAGCCAATATCATAAGCGGGATAAGCGGGGGCCGAACAGAGAGCAGCCGGGATCTTACCGACTATGAGTTTAAAAGCCTTTTAAATTGGCTTCAAACGCAATTTGAAGGCAGTCAAAAAAAGGCAGACCGCGAACGCAAAAAGATACTCAGTCTGTGTTATACGTATGGTCTTACGGTCTTTGATCCAGCAAAAGGGCGCGATATAGTGGATATGAAAGCATTGAATACCTGGATGCTTAAATATAGCTACTTACACAAGCCTTTGAATGATTACACCCTGCAGGAGCTTCCTAAGTTGGTAACACAGTTTGAAAGCGTAGTATCTAAGCACCTAAAAAACATCAATATATAGACTATGAAATTATCTGATAAAAAGGAAGCGGCAGAGCGGCTGTATGTGTATAATGGGCTTACTCAAAAAGAGATAGCCCACTTGGTGAAAGTTACACCGCATACGGTGGGTAATTGGGCGCGTAAAGACAACTGGAAAGAAAAGAAAGGTGCGCGACTGATTACAAAAGACAAGGTATTATCAAATACATATAAGGATATGGCCACCATACACGAAACGGCAGAATCGGAAGGCCGACCCCTTAGTAATGCGGAGGTTGACCGCCTCGCCAAACTGGCAAAGCAGGCAAAGATGTTTTCCGATAGTATTGGCCTTCCTCAACGTTACGGCGTAATGGCTGAGTTTTTAGAGTTCTTAGAGGCTGAAAAGCAATCTAAACGTATAACCTACGAACAGGCCCAATTCGTGGCTGATTTAACAGATATGTACATATCAAACCGGAACAAAAAATAAACAATAAAACAAGTAAGATCATGGTAACATTTAACAAAAATTCGTACACGATTGAAATGCCTGCCCACGGCGTTAGAGATTATTACACGTTAATTCGGACACTCATTAGCGTTATCGCATTCCAGGATCCGGATTTACCCCTCAACCCTATGGAGTCTAAAAGCATCGGCGATTTTCTGTATCATGCCTTGCCGTCCTTAGAAAGCGTAGAGCCTGTTATTGACTCTTTAGAGGGCCTTATTATGGCAGTTGATAAAGAGCAGCCTCTTTCAGAGGAACTCATTAAGCTAATGGAGGGAAGAATAGACGAAATAAGAGAAAGTAAAAAACTGCCTAAACGTAATGAAAAAAAGAACCAAACAGCGTAACGAACAGGTAGAAAAGCTGTTCGATAAAATGAGCAAAAAGGGCCTAAACACCGAGGAAGCAATAGAAGCGGTAGGGAAACACTTCTGCATATCGAACATAACTGTTTCAACCATATTAAAAGGCGGATATGAGCCGAAAGAACCATACGAGAAACGCCGCTATAAAAAGCGATCTAAACCTAAGCAAGTATAAACTAAAATCAGAATAAAATGAGTAACTATTTAGCCTACAAAAATCAGAAAATGATTGATGCCAGTATCGGATATATAAACCGGGTTATACCTGCATTTCAACAGGTGTATGATGCCATAGATCAGCATGGTATACAGGCAACGATCGGAGAAATTTTTTCCTTAACGTATTCTTATCAGAATGCCCGAAAGGTAAACCCTAAAGATTTTATTATCAATAAATTAATTGATGCCGCTGGCGAGCCGGAAGTGGCTGGCATAAAAATATCTAAATCTAAACTCCGGGATATAATGGAAACTCCCGATATATCGGACCTGGAACAGGCAATTGAAGCTGCTGTTTTTAATCAAGTCCCTAATGGCTTTAAAATCATATTGCTCACCCAGCAGCTGGAAATTACAGACGGTACAGTAGTGGCAAAAACCGATCTGGAAACGGATATAGAGGCGGCATACAGTTACTATACAGCTACGGATAAGGGAACCAATGCCGCGATGAAACTAAAAGCCCTCTGTGATGCACTTTCGGACTATACCGATACGTTCGCAGCACAAAGCACGATCACCGCAGCAAATGTTAAGATTCCCGGTATTGACTTTTCAACGGGCGGCCCTGGAAAGCCCGGAATTAACGTATCATTCATTAAGCTGTACGACAAGTAATTATGAGCAAAATTAAAATAACGGCCTCTTTGGCCGGAGATAGTGCCGTAATCAATATAACCGACGAAATAGGCGGCGAAACGGCCAATTCTAAGGGTATCCGCTCTCAGATCGACCAGTTACTGATAAATAAGGTAACGAATGCAGATGTTTACATTAACAGCCAGGGCGGAAGCGTATTTGAGGGTATGGAGATAGCCAACCAATTACGCCGTATACCTAATGTAAAGATTCGGGGCGGTACGATGATCGCCTCGGCAGCCACTTACTTAACGTCGCTGTTCCACACCACAGCACAGTCTAATACCAGGTTTATGATACATAAACCGTCGGTGTCTACACGGGGTAATGAAACCTCTATATCTACCGATTTATCGGTACTTAAAGGCATAACTAATGAGTACCGTACAGTATACGCGAAAAAGACGGGTAAAACGGAACAGGAGATAGAAAACCTATGGTCTAAGGGGGATGTATGGCTAACGGCACAAGAGGCCCTTAAATGGGGGTTTATTGATGCCATTTCAGACGGATCTCCCACAGCTTCGGCGGCTTTCCGTTCCGACTGGACAATCGACGACTATTTAGATAAGGATCCCGATGCATTGCTTGCAATGGAAACGGCAAACCCTGCACTTTTCGCGCAGTTGAATGCTGCTTATTTCGGTAGTAGCGTAAAATCCTCAAAAGAACCGCAGCCCGGCGTTTTGCATGGGCGTTCCGGCTGGACACTCGACGACTATTTGGATAAGGATCCCGATGCATTGCTTGCAATGGAAACGGCAAATCCTGCACTTTTCGCGCAGTTGAATGCTGCTTACTTCGGATAATAACCTTATCTTAAATCAAAAGGGCCGCAGATAAACTGCGGCCCTTTTTTGTGACGGCTTGTCATGCTATAACGCGCCATAACTTTTATGCTTTTACCTTCGGCGGGTGTATAATGCGTTTTATCATATCGGGAGATCTATAAAACTGCTCAGATAATACAGCTACTATGTACTCATTGTGATATAACCGTACCCCCTTTTCCTCAACGGCTATTAGTCTTTGGTACTCAGAACGTATCCGCTCATGTAGTTCCAGGGTTGTTTTTCTTTTTCTCTCTACGGCCATAGCACAAAAATAACCATAAGTGAGTAAATGTAGGCATGGAAACATTATAAATGTACGCTTTTTCTGGTTCTTTTGGGAAATTTATTTGCATGGCCGGGCCGGTATAGTGTCCCGGTACTGGCATTGGTGGCGTGGGCTGTGGGTGCATGTCCGGTACAGTATGGTGTGTACAGTTGCTGGTATAGGTGGCCGTGTTCTGCGGGTGCAGAGCTGTAAAGGCTGTGTACTGATCGGTGCGGATGCTTGGCCGTCTTGCTGATCGGTGCCGGTGTACTGACTGGCATGCTCCTGGTGCGTGGATCCTGTGGCCGGGCCTCTGTGGTGTACAGATACCTGCATCAGTCGCGTAGGCTGTGGGTGCATGCCCGGTGCAGTATGGTGTGTCCAGATACTGGCAGAGATGGCCATGTACTGCGGGTGCATAGCTGTACAGGCGGTATACTGATCGCTGCGGTATACTGATCGCTTCGGGTACGTGGCCGGGCCGTAGTATCCATGTACTGGCATGGGTGGCCGTGTACTGCAGGTACAGCGTACTACGGCGATATCCTGTATATTTTGCTGCTCTCTCAAAGTTGGTATCTCTGCCTTTTTTTATATATTTGTAGTCTGCTGGAGCGGACAAGATCCAATCCGGCCATCTAATTTAACGGCGGGCTTGTCCCGCCGTTAGTGTTTTCAACCGTTCCAGTAGCCGCCTGTCTACAATTTCCTGCCGAGTTACCGGATAATCTTTTCTCCGTGGATAAATACGAGATCCGTTTGGTTAGGATATGTGGCCGGGCCGATATGGTGTACAGGTACTGGCAGAGGTGGCCGTATACTGCGGGTGCAGAGCTGCACGGCGGTGTACTAATTTATTACAGTAGATTACTATTCGGATACGATGCTAAACCTACATTTTACCTCCCCATTTTTTGTAGGCATTTTGTTTTTCATTTTGTAGGCATTTTGTTTTACCGATTATA
>Ga0180223_1002105_pt1 | contig 12748 bp, 9 predicted proteins | sample eDN5th30CKraftOP_FD_151337 | JGI IMG/M metagenome (GOLD analysis project Ga0180223, IMG submission 151337) | Enriched Organic Plus compost microbial communities from Emeryville, California, USA - eDNA 5th pass 30_C Kraft OP (version 2) (version 2) ...
GGGAAGCGTTCGATCAACGCCAGGAACCAGTCGGACCGGCTGTTGCCGGCGAAACGCTCGATCTCCGGAAAATACAGTGGCAGATAATGCGTGAGGATCCGATGCCAGGTCTGGGTCTTCGCCTTCGATATGGCTTCATGCGTCTTCGACATCTCCTGCAGATCGTTGATCCCTGCGGCCAGCGGATCGACATAGCGTTGGGTCGCGCCGATCTTTAGCATGTGCAGGATCACCTGCGCGTCCTTGGAATCATTCTTGTCCCAGCCATTGTGCAGCGCTTCGCGCGTCCGGGCCAAGGCGACCGATGAAATCAGGCGCAGCTCGAATCCCGCGGACAGCAATCGATGCGCCAGCGTGCGGTGATAATTACCGGTCGCTTCGAATCCGACGACCACGGGTCTGCCGGTGGCGGTCAGATCGTCGGCCAGGCGATCATAGTCCGCCTTCGTCGCCATTACGGTCATGCGGCGCCGGCGGCCTCCCTCCGGTCGTTCGAGAAGAACTTCCTGGCGGTGCTTCGACATATCGATGGCTACCAGCACGGCGTCGGGTGGCGTAGAATGCAGCTTGGTCATGATCGGTCAGCCTCCAAAGGGTTGTGTCGACAACTTCTCTTTAGAGACCTGCTGGCCGGTCATGACTGCCTTGATGAAGCCGGCGGGCGCTACGCGCCCTTGTCTCCATCAAGGCATTGCGGCCCTTCGAAAGGCTGCTTCCCAATGTGCTACGGCACCGAGCTGACGTCGAGCGCGGTACTCGCCTGGTGCGGGGAGATCGGGATCGAGTGGCATTACATCGCGCCGGGCAAGCCGATGCAGAACGGCTACGTCGAGAGCTTCAACGGTCGCATGCGCGACGAGCTGCTCAACGAGACCCTGTTCCTGAGCCTGGACCATGCCCGCGTCGTGATCGCCGCCTGGGCAAAAGACTACAACCAGGAGCGTCCGCACTCATCCTTGGGATACGAAACCCCAGCGGCGTTCGCCGCTGGTTTAGATAAGCAATGGCCTGCTTCGCTACGCCCTGCGGGCTCCGCTGCGCAGGCCATTGCTCAACCCGCGCTCATGCGCAACAAAGCGGCTCGGCTCTAATCCCAGCTGGAGGAAAGCTGGGGGTCACGTCAGTTTGTTGGAGCTATCCGTCAAACTCTGGGTCGCGATAAATCTCCTTGTCGCGACGAAAAACGACAAGTTTCTTCAGCGTGACCGGTGGAAGAACGCTTCGATAGCCTGACCGTTCTCCGTCCTGGCATAGACCTCGTAGCAGTCCCTTTCGACCTGTACCTTGAGCACTTCCCAACCTTCCAGCCAGGCTTGTTTCTTCAGCTTGGTGACAGGCTGCCACTTGTCTTGCGGCCCCGCATTGCAGCGAACATCGCTATCAGCGAGTGCCGGGCTGGAGACGCCAAATGCAATCGATATGGCAAGGCCGACGGCGAGTCGGTCAACTCACCCATGGCCCGGAAATGGCCAGCGTGGCGGTCGGGCTATAGGCATTGACGAATAGAGTTCGCCCGTCGGGCGACCAGCAGGCCCCGGCAAGCTCGGTCTGGGTGCGTAGCCGCGCGAACGGATAGGCAAGCCCATCCGGCGTAATGCCGCGCAGGTGGTTATCGACCACGTCGGTATACTGGTCCTCGCACACAATCAGGTGGCCGTTAGGCGACACGGTGAGGTTGTCGCCGTAGTTGAACTGGTCGGGAGACGTGCTTTCGAAAAAGAGCTCGAGCCGGTCGGCGCCAGGGACGAACCGGAACACCTGTCCTAGCTTAGCCGCGCCACCGGAGGTACAGCAGAAATAGAGTTCGCCAGCGCCCATATGAATGCCCTCGCCACGCGCGAACAGCATTGCCCCTTTCGCGGCGCCGCGCAGACGCAGGTCGTCGTCTGGGCTTTCGACATTATCGAGATCGACCCAGCGGACGCTTCGCATGGTGCCGGTAGCCAGCGCCGCATCGTTCCAGTTGCGGCTGTCGGCAATGCCGTCCATCGCGAGCGCCTGGAGCTTGCCGCCATTGACGAGATTGGTGGGCGTGTTTGGAATGAATCGGTAAACGAGGCCGTCGTCGCGATCCTCGGTCATGTAGACGATGCCGGTTTCGGGATCGACCGCCGCAGCTTCATGATTGAAACGCCCCATCGCCTTGACCGGAACCGGATCAATCAGACCAGGCGCCGTCGCTGGAACCTCGAACACCCATCCGTGATCGTGCCCAACGCCTTCGCCCGCGCGCGTGACATCTTCCTCGCAGGACAGCCAACTGCCCCAGGGCGTGATGCCACCGGCGCAATTGCGGATCGTGCCCGCGAGCGAGCGGTATTCGCGTTCGACTTCAAGCGTCGCGGCATCGAGCACCAGCGTGGTCGTCCCGCCAGGCAGCACCGCGCCGCCGATGCGCTTGTCAAAGCCCGAGGCGAGCGCGCCACCCGCGTCGTGCTGCACTTTCAGTTCGTGATTGCGCACCAGCGCGATCTTGCCGCCGCCGAGATCGAAACAGCCCATCCCGTCCGCGCGATCTGGCACAGTGCCACCGTCGTCCATCGCGTCGCCAAGGCGCGAGATCACGCGGTACGAAAAGCCCTTTTCCGGCAGGTCGAGCAGGCCCGCCGGGTCCAGCTTCAGCGCGCCGTAAGGGCTGGCCGAGGTCGCGCCGATCAACGCCGACTGTCGCGCGACGCAGCCGCTGGCAAGCAGCGCGGCGAACGCGCTGCCGGTTGCAAGGAACGTTCGCCTGTCGGTGTTCATTGCCCCAATGCCTTTACTGATTACCTGTCGCTTCAAGGATCGCCTGCCAAGATACCAGCTTGAAGTTTTGCGCGTAGGGCCGGTTGTCGCCGTCTTGGGCCACGAACAGCCCGTTTGGGTAGGCAGTTCCGAAATCGCCGGGTACGAGATCTATCCCGTCGGTTTCTTGCGTCGCGCCGTATGTGCCAGCGGCAATGCGAAAGCGACCGGCTGGTTCCATGCCGGGCAGGCGAAAAAGCGCGTAGGCGTTATCGCCCTGACTCGAGGCGACAAGGAACCCGCCGTTCTCGCCTTCGGGCCAGATCGCCAGCCCCTCGACATCGGCGACCAATTGCTTGCCGTCGGTTTCAGTGACGAGTTCGCCTTCGGTTGCACCGGGCGCAAAACGCCAGATGCCACGCGTTTCCTCACCGACATAAAGCGTGCCGTCACGCGGATCGACGACGCAGCCTTCGGGCTGGGTGGCAACGCGCAGGGTACGCAGCGGGCGGAAGGAAAGCGCTGGCACAAGATCGATCGCGATCTCGCTGACAGTGCCGTTCTTCAACGGCGAATAGGTGCGCACCTCATCGCCGATCCGAGCCATGCAGAAACCGTACCCTTCGCCCGCCCCCACCTGCCCTTTGCCGAGTAGCGAGAGTTCGCCGGTTGCGGTATCGAGACGGAAGACCTGTATCGCCGCATTGGCCGGGTCGTTGCGGTCGCTCGCAGCGACGATCAATCCCGCCTCACCAAGATCGACGAGGTCGACATTGTTGACCAGTCCCGCCGCGAAGGACCCGCGCTGCTTGCCGTCCAAGCCGTAGACGTAAAGCCCCGCTTTCTTGTCGGTCGCGACGATCAGGCTTTGCGCCGGGTCAGCGGGATTGCGCCAGATTGCGGGATCGTCCGCCGCGTCGGCATTGGCGGTACCGACGGGCTCGGTCTCGCCCGAAGCGGAGACGACCACCGCCGGGAGCGAATTGACCGGTGGAGTCATCGCGCAGCCCGCGAGCGCCACTGCGCCCGAAAGAGAAACAAGCACGCGCATCAGAACGTCAGCCGCGCGCCGAACTTCATCGTCCAGTTATAGCGCTCGTACTGGTAGAGGTTCTGGCCGCCGCCCAGCGTGTTGTAGGCAAAGTATTTGGCGTCGTTGATGTTCACCCACTCGTAATAGAGCTGGATCGTGTCGTTGACACGGTATTTCGCGCTGAGATCGAGCTGGAAGTGATCGTCGACGTAGCGGTCGAAATCCGCCTCGTCGCCCAGCTCGTCGAGGTACTTGTCGCGGTAAGTGCCAGCCAGCCGGATCGAGAACGGCCCCTTCTCATAGCCCAGCGTCACATTGGCGGTGTGCTTCGAGGTGGACGGCAGGCTGATCTTGCGAAGGTCGGTGGCGTCACCGTCTATCGGGACCATGCCGCTGGCGTCGGTGTAGGTATAGTTTGCCTGGACTAGCAGCCCGTCGAACGGCTCGGGTAGTTCGGTGAACGCCTTGGAGAAGCCCAGTTCGATTCCCCAAACCTCCGCGCTCGGCCCATTGATCGGGATCACCGCCTCGTTGAAGGCAATGCCGTTGAAGGTATCGTCCTCACGCACTGTATCGACGATGTAGTTCTTGATGTCCTTGTAGAAGAACGCGGCTGTCAGCGCGGCGTTGCGACCGAAGTAATATTCGGCCGAGGCATCGAAGTTCCACGCCTTGTAGGGCTTGAGCGCCGGGTTGCCGAATTCGCCCTCGCGCTCGCCCTCGTCGTTTTCCTCGACCATGAAGCGCGGCGCGAGCTTGGACAGCTTAGGGCGCACAAGGCTCTTGTACCCGGCAAGACGCAGGATCACGTCGGGCTGCGCCTCATAGCGAATGTTGAGGCTTAGCAGCCAGTCGCTGTATTTTTTCTCGAACATGACGGGCGTGACGAACACGGTGTCGTCGCCAGCGATTGAGCCATCGGGCAGTGTGCCGTCTTCCTCGATCAGCGTGACGAGGTTGCCGGATATATCGTTCGAGGTGTGCTCGTAGCGGACACCGCCAATGACGCGCAGCGCGGAAGTCTCGTAACGGCCGAGCAGGTAGCCAGCCATGATGTCCTCGCTCACCGCATAATCGTCGGCAGCTGAATCGAACTGGGTGTCAACGTCCTGCAGCTCGAACTGGCCAAGGTTGTCGTAGAAGAAGTTGGTTGCCCCCTTGAAACTCGCCACCGGCCCGATGTCGGTTATGCGGTAGGTTTGCTCTCCGACCACGTCGGCCAGCGTTAGGTCGTCATGTTCGTAGAACTCGACTTCCTTGGCATAGCTCTTGTCGCGCCAACGGCCCTTGAAACCGGCCTGTACGGTGAACGTGCCAGAATCGAGGAATATCTCGCGACCAACGTCCAACTTCACCGACCATTCCTCGTCCTGCGAGTCCGAGAGCTTGGTCAGCTCGATGTCGTTGAGTTCGTACCCGGCAGGATCGGAGAATGCCCCTACGTTGCCAGCAACCGAATATATCGGCACACGTGGGTCGGAATAGTCGAAGCCGACGACCACGCCGTCACCGTCGAAATCTCGCTCGAACTGGACCGGGTCGAGTGAGCCGGATTCCTTCTCTGACGCCTTGGCATAGCTCGCGAGGTATTCGAGGTGCCAGCCGTCGTTGTGCGTTTCACCGCCAGCGACGATCGACCAGATCCGCTGGCGCTCGAAACGATCCTTGATGTCGCGCTCAACCGTGTATTCCTGGTCGGCGTCGGAGAAGGTGGCGTTCGCGCTGTTGAAGCTGCTCGGGCCGTCGTCTTCGAAATCGCCAAGGTCGAACGTCGTACGGCGGCGGAATTCCTGGTCGTCGAACTGACTGAAGGTGCCCTTGACGTAAAGCTCGGTGCTGCCACCAACCTTGAAATCGAGGCCCAGAGTGCCACTGATGCGTTCGCGCTCGACGTCGTAATCGCGGTACTCGACCGTTGCAGGGAAGACGCCGCCGCCGGCATCGACCCAGTCGTCTGCTTCTATGTTGTCGGTTTCGAACTTGCGCTTGTAATACGAAATGCCGCCTGAAATTCCGACGGCGTCGGACAGCTTCGTCGCGAAATCGAAGCTGCCCTTGGGCGTCACATCGCCCGAATAGTCATTGTAGCTGCCTTCCAGTTTCGCGGTCAGCAGGTCCTTCTTGCGCGCGAACGCGCTGGTCGTTTCGATCTCGACCGAGGCGCCGATAGTGTCGGCATCCATGTCGGGCGTGAGCGACTTCTTCACTTCGATCGATTCGATGATGTCGCTCGACACGACGTCGAGCGCAACCGAGCGCACGTCCGATTCGGGCGCAGGCAGGCGCACGCCGTTGAGCGAGGTCGAGTTGAGTTCGGGATCGAGACCACGGATCGAGACAAAGCGCCCCTCGCCCTGGTCGTTGAGGATGTTGATACCTGGCAGGCGGCGCAGCGATTCGGCAACGTTCTGGTCGGGGAACTGGCCAATGGCGTCGCGTGACAACACGTCGCTGACAGTGTCCGATGAGCGTTTGCGCGAGAGCGCGCTTGCCAGGTTCGCGCTCTGGCCAATGACCAGGATTTCCCGGGCGGTGGCGCCACCCACGGTGATCGTGACGGCAACCTCGCCCGTTTCGGGAACCATCACGCGCTGCCGCACGGTTTCGGCACCGACGTAACGCACTTCCAGCGTGTAGTCCCCTGCGGGTAGGTCGGGCAGGTAGAAGCTGCCGTCGGCAGTAGTCGTAGCGACGCGGCCAAGTTCAACGATGCGCACTTTGGCAGCCCGCAGCGCAACCGTTTGCGAAGCATCGATCACGGTGCCGACGACTTCTCCGGCAAGAGCAGGCGTTGCGGTAAGGATGGCGAGAGCAGGCAACGACACAGTCGCAAGCAGCCGGGTGGTATTCATTGATCTAGACTCCGTCCCTGTTTGGGGCGGGCGCTAGACCAGCGGAGTTTCAGTTTTCAGACAGTTCCCCTGCAGTTGTGTGACACAGCCGCGCTCAACACATGGGCTATTTGGCAATATGGCTGGGATTCAGGCCACCGCATCCAGCCCATTGCGCTGGATGATTGAAAGCAGCCGCAACGCCGGACCTCCCGGCTTCTTCGCGCCCCGCTCCCAGTCGGACACGAGGTTCTTCGACACGTTGAGATAACGGGCAAAGACCGGCTGCGAGACGTGCTCCGCCTCGCGGATGGCCTTGATCTCATCCGGGGACAGAACGGGCGCGGGCGCAAGGCAGGCTTCATCGAACTCGCGCATGGTGCGCTTGTCGATGCTGCCCGCGTCGTGAAGGCCTTCCATCATTTCGTGGACAGCGGCCATCGCCTCGCTCTTGTAGGTCTTAGCCTTGCTCATCGTCTTTCACCTCGACCAATCGGCCTGCTTCAACTTCCGTTTCTATCTGGTCCGCGCCGAGTTCCAGCATGATGCTGGCCGCCTTGCGATAGACCTTCAGTTCCGCCGCACTCAGGTTCGCCTTGACGCTCTTGGCGAAAGCGAACACGAATACGGCCCGCTCGCCCGAGCGGAAGATCAGGATCGAGCGATAGCCGCCCGATTTGCCTCCGCCCTGGCGCGCAATGCGCTGCTTGATAAGACCGCTGCCAAGATCGGCATCGATCAGGCCGGTTTCGGCCCGATGCACGGCATCAGCAAGCGTGGCATCGCTGATCTTTTCCTTTGCCGCGAACTTGGCGAACCAGCGGTTGGCGTAGATGCGGATGCGCGGGTTCTCAGTCATGCAACAACGGTCTACTATCATACTTAGTGTTACGGCTCAATGAATATGAGCCGCTCATGCTCTGGTCGATCAGGTCGCCGATACGCTGCGCTGCCTCGATGACATGCCCATCGTCAAGATGGGCATAGCGGGTCGTGGTCCGCACATCGGCATGGCCAAGCAGTTTGCCGATCATCGGCAGGGTTTCCGAATGGGCAGCGGCATGGCTGGCAAAGCTGTGCCGCAGATCATGTATACGAACGCCGGGCAGCCCCGCCTCGTCGCGTAGCTTGCTCCACAGATTGCCGATATCGGTGATCGGCCGCTGGGTGGCCGGATTCCAGAACACATACCGCTGCTTCTCACGGCGTGGCAGCGCGTGCAGGATCGTCGCTGCCGCCTCGGCCAGCCAGACCGTGCGCGGGCCCGTCTTGCTGTCGGTCAGCAGCAAACGTCGCCCGCGTACCTCGCTCCATTTGAGACAGGTGATCTCCGACTTACGGCAGCCGGTCAGGATCAGCAGGCTGATCGCAGCGCAATGCAGCGGGAAGGTCTTGCGGTGCGGGTCGAGCACTTCGCCAATCCTCTTGAACTCCTGATCGGACAGGAAGCGCTCGCACTTCCGCCCCTTGTTCTTCCGAATGTAGAGGCAAGGGTTCGAGCCTTCGGGCCGAACGCCCCATGCTTCCGCCTTGTTGAACATGGCGCGCAGGATTTCACCGCAACGATTGGCCGCGCCGGGGCCGCCGGTGTTGGTGATCCGGTTGAACCATTCCTGCACATGGCGTTCTTCGATCTCGTCAAGGAACAGACCTTCGAATGCCCGGTCGAGATATTTCCGCTTGTAGTAGCGGTGGGTGTAGAGCGTCGACGGTTTCCACTTGGGCGATACGCGCTCCCAATAGGTTTTCAGGAAGTCCCGGTACGATGGAACCTTGCGCAGCCGCTTGCGCTCCTCCGCAGGATTGTCGCCAGTCTGGGCACGCAGCAGCACCCGCCGCGCCACATCCATCGCCTGCGCACGGCTCAGCACCTTGGCATTTCCGATTGTTACCGTGCGCGTGCGCCCTTCCATTCGTGCCTGGACGATATAGACCTTGCGCCCGCTGGCATAATGCCGGGTGCCAAAGCCGGGCAGTTCGCGCGTCCAGCAGGTCTTGCGCAGTTCGCCCAGGCCACTGCACTTGCCGATAACATGGAGCCTGAGGCTGCCAAGCTCCTCGGCGACGATCCCCCGCAGGGTGAGCGCGTTCATTGCCCGACTCCGATCAGGCGGGCAATTGAGCCAGATACGCGCTCCGCAGCATCGGCGACGATCTCGTCGGACAGGTGTGCATATCGGGTTGTCGTTTCGGCCAGCGCGTGGCCCAACAGCTTGCCGATCACCATCAGCGAGATGTTGTCGCGGATCGCGACCGAGGCGAAGCTGTGGCGCAGGTCATGCAGGCGCACATCCGGCAAGGCTGCGCGGTTGCGGATTTTCGACCAGTGAATGCCAAGCGTGATCGGCTTGTCGGGATTGCGGAACGAGGGAAACAGCAGGCCGGTTGATTTCCGGTCTGGGAGCGATGCAATTGCATCGATAGCCTGCCGGTTGAGATAGACGATCTTCGCGCCGGTCTTGCTGTCGGGCAGCATCAGGCGCGGTTCCTGCACCCACTCCCAGCGCAACTGCTCGATCTCACCGCAACGTGCGCCGGTGAAGATCAGCAGGCGGATTGCTGCGACATAGAGCGGCTGCTCCGCCTCGTAATCCCTCAATGCCGTGGCAAGCCGCGCATATTCGTGGTTAGCGAGGAAACGCTCCATCGGTTTACGCTTGTAACGGGGCGTGCCCTTGCAGGGATTGGAGCCGCGCGGGCGCAGGCCGAGGCGTTCGGCATAGCCCATCATCACAGAGAACACAGGCAGGGTGCGGTTGAACACGCCGGGGCGCTCCACAAAGCTGTCGCGCCAGAACAGGATGTCGCCCTTGGCCAGATCGTCGATCCGCCGGTCGCCGAACGCGCCGAGGATTTCCTTGAAGATGGCGCTCTCGTTGCGCTTGCGGGTCGATGGTTTCCAGTGTCGCGAATAGTCAGCCCAGAAGCGTTCGGCGTAGTCGCGCAGCAGGGGTGCATCGCTCCTTTGCGCGGCGCGGGCCTTCTTGCGCGTTGGCAACCCATCAAGCGCCACTTCGGCCAGCTTCGCCCGCGCGAGACGGCGGGCCGTGGCGGGAGAGATGTCGCGGGAGGTTCCCAGCGACACCCGCCGTAGCTTGCCGCGCTGACGGAGCAGCACAAACCATGTCCGCCTGCCGCCGGGATTTACTCGCAAGCCAAAGCCCGGCAGGTCGATATCCCAATACTCCCGAATGCGCTTGCCGGGTTTGCGCCGAACGATATTGCCGTTGAGCCTAACCCGATTGCTCGGCTTCGCCTTTTCATCACTCCCGCGCCCTGCACAGGATTGAGCAGGAAGATGATTCGTGGCTCCATTCGCTGGTAGCAGATGGCCATTTGCTTGCATTGACTTGCTCCTCTTTGCAGAGGAACAACTTCGCGTAACCTATTGCTTAACAATATCTTTATGCCGCATGGCGGCGTAGGGTGTGCCGGGGTTCCCAGCTGCCGAGCCCCGTTCCGGTGACCGGCCTGGCCCGGATCGAGCGGCATGGATTCCGTTACCGGCAGGATCGAAAGCGCCCGCAGGGCATGGTGCCAGAATGGTGCCGTCGCCGCGCCCGTGGCACCATCGGCCGAGCAGCTAAAAACGATGTGCAGGCAACCAGTTATGGCTCCCGGCCCGCAGGGCACGGTGCCATCACTTTAATCTTGCGATCACGACTGCCGGCTCGAACGAAGGCAGAAATAGCTTACTGCGAACGTCAGGGGAAGAACGAACACCCCGAACCAGAAGAGTGCAGGCGCAACAAAAGAAGATAGCTCTGAAATGGAACTATCATTGGACGCCCAAATAATTAGAATAGCGCTTAATCCTATAAGTATGATCGGGACAATAGTTGCACTTAAAATTAAAGACAATGCCCATCTTTTCTGGGATATCCTTCGGCCTACGAAGAGGGAGAATATCGCGGTCATTGTAAATGAAGCCACCAACAACGCCGAGATCGTCCCGATATCGTTAATGGACGCTATTCCCTCGATATGCATCACAACCCTTCCGGAGCCGAAGCACTATCGCGCCGGGTGACCGGGGCGGTTTCTCGATTGCTCCTGCAGGACGCTCGAATGGTCTTAATGAAAGTATCGAGCGCATCTTCACGGACCATTCCCGTAACGTTTTGGCGAATCAGACTCTCGTCATCATCGCTGCATCGAGTATCACTCCGAGTCGTGAATTCACGAATGATCTCTAGAGATGCCATTACATCAATAGGGCTCTTCGCCGTCTGCGCCTTGCTCAAAGCCAGGATGTATGCCTCCTCTCCCGACGCGCTGAGTGCGGGGGCGAGGGATAAGTTCGGCGGTCTTTCAGAGGCGTACATTTTTTCATAGATTTCGAATTTTTCATCAAGGGATTCTGCTCTCTCGAACGCAGTGACAAGTTCTGCCCTCTCGGCGTCATCGCGTGCCTCTTGGCAAGCGCTGACGCAGAGAGCTGCGGTCATTGTGAAAAGATGTTTCCGTCGCATGGGCGTCCAGCCTCGCGGTACATGTCATCGACCAAAATTCGGAACAAGTTAGCATTCTGCTCAAAACGATTGCCTGCCCAAGTGTCGCGTTCATTCCACCAAGCCGAAGCACTTTCTCGGGCGTAAGAGAAGTTCGTGAGTTCGCCGCTTTGCCAATCTGGCATATGGCCTAGCACTTCTGTGGTTGCCGTCCGTTGCGCAAGAGGCTTTCGGCTTGAATGAGCAAATGATCGAGTGCGGTCTTCTGTCAGGCCTTCGTATGCGGCATTTCAGAGACCGCTGGCCGGTATGGTGATCCGCGGATCAGGTCCAAAACTACTTTCCGAGCATGGAAGCTCACGTGCTAGGGCTGGTTTTCCTGATCCGATCTGTTCGATCCTTTTCCCATTCAAATCATTGCCTTCTTGCTCCCCGTCACCGACGTCAGCCTATCGCGGTTTGATCAAGCCACGGTTGCTGCCATCGGATCCCGGAAGTTCTCCTGTCTGGTGAGCATGGCCCAGATCGCCCGCGCCATCTTGTTGGCCAAGGCAATCGCGACCAACATCCGCGGTTTGCGCGCACTCAGGTTCGCGAGCCAAGAGCCTGCTATGATAGATTTCCGACCCATCCAGTTCAGTCGGGACATTGCGCCAATTATCAGGAGCCGCCGAATATCAGCCTGCCCTGCTTTTGAGATGCGCCCATGGCGGGCCTTGCCACCGCTTGAATGCTGACGAGGCACTAATCCCAGCCAGGCTGCAAAGTCGCGGCCGGATTTGAAGCTCTCCATTGGCGGAGCGAAGGCATCGACCGCGAGAGCTGTCATAGGGCCGACACCTGGCATCGTCTGCAACCGGCGTGCGGTGTCGGTTTGAGCCGCCAAGGCTCTGATCCGCTCGTCGCTTCGTTTGATCCGCGCCGTCATCCCGGTAATTTGGTCGAGGATTTCAAGGCATTCCGAGCGAACGATTTCCGGAAGGTCGCTGTTAGCCTCCTTCACGATCGCTTCAATCCGCTGACATTGCTGAACCCCTTGGGGAACTGCATGACCGAATTCGTAAAGGAAGGCGCGGAGCATGTTGATCAACTCAGTACGCTGATGGACAAGCCGGGTTCGGGTACGAAACAGCATTGCCCGACCTTGTTGGTCTTCTGACTTGGCAGCGACGAAGCGCATTTCCGGCCGCTGCGCGGCGATGACAATGGCCTCGGCATCCGCGGCATCGTTCTTCTGCCTTTTGACGAACGGGCGAACATAATGCGGCGCGATCAGCTTTACAGTATGACCAACGCGACTAAGTTCACGCGCCCAGTAATTTGCGCTGCCGCAGGCTTCCATCACCACCACCGCAGGTGGTTGCTCGGCCATGAACCGGCGGAACTTTTCGCGCGACAGTTGCTTGCGATACTCCACCTCGCCAGTCATTCTTGCAGCGTGCAGTTGGATGACATTTTTCGCCAAATCCACGCCGATCATGATAGTCTTCGTCACGGTTGCCGTCCTTTCCATCCAGTGGCTGTTGACGCCACCATCTTGGCACATTCCGATGCCGTTCGGGGCGGACGGCAACCACCCCATCTACTTTGGCAGAATGTTGATTGGGTTGTTTTCGCGCGCGTATCCGCAATGAGGACAGCATGTGGGTGGCGGTCGCGAGAGGTGGTCAAGGATGGCCTGCCGGACTGCTGGCAGGCTCGGCTGTGGC
>Ga0180223_1002111_pt1 | contig 12695 bp, 11 predicted proteins | sample eDN5th30CKraftOP_FD_151337 | JGI IMG/M metagenome (GOLD analysis project Ga0180223, IMG submission 151337) | Enriched Organic Plus compost microbial communities from Emeryville, California, USA - eDNA 5th pass 30_C Kraft OP (version 2) (version 2) ...
TACATGGCGTCGCTGCGCAAGCTCGCCGCACGCCCCGAACAGCTCTACTTCCCCGGCCATGGCCCGGCCATTCCCGATGCCGTACGCTTCGTGAACTATTACATTCTGCATCGCCTCGCCCGCGAGCAATCGCTCCTGCATCGATTGTCCAAGGGGGCGGCCGATATTCCGACCATCGTGCGCGCAATCTATATCGGCCTCGATCCGCGTCTCACTGGCGCGGCCGGCCTGTCGGTGCTCGCTCATATGGAAGATCTGGTGGCGCGCGGCGTGGTCGAAACCGACGGCATCCCGGCGATCGACGGCATCTTCCGCTTGCCTGGCTAGAGCGTTTTCGAGCGAAGTGGAAGCCGGTTCGCGTGAAGGAAACGCGACAAAACAAGAATCTAGTGCCTCGGCTTTGATTCCATCAAAGGCGGAAAGGCTCTAGCGCCTCGGCGTCCGCCGTGGTGTCGGCTTCTCTGCCGGCTTCGGCTCGGGCCGCGGCTCCGGCGCCTTGCTGACCGCGTCGTCGATTTCCTCCAGCAGTGCGCGCAGCCGCGCTGCATTGGTGCCGAGATCGGGAACCGAGACGCGCGAGGCCGAACGCAGGTCGATGCGCGACCCAGTGCCAGCCGGCGCGATGCGAATGACGACGTCTTCGCGGAAGCCCATCACCAGCGATCTCGCTGTGGCTTCGATTGTCCCCTCGCGACGTGTGGCGGCCGGCGGCTGGGCGGTAGCGATCGGCCATTTGTGCTTGTTGATGACGCCGAGCACGACCTCGTAGGTATTGCGTGGCGGCAGATCGACCTGCAGCGGCGAGATGTCACCATAGGCGGCATGCTGGAGCTGAGCCGTTTGCCCGCCGGGATAAGCGACATGGTTCGGCGGCCGCTGCGACGCCAGCGCGACAAAGCGCGGCGGGTTGGTCGTGTCGGTCGATATGTCGTTGATGGCCGGGAGGGTGAAGGCGCGTTGCGCCAGATAGGCGGGGTACAGCAGCAACAGCAGACTGAGCAGCAGACCCCGGATCGCCCGGCCAAGTCCCGCGCCGCCATTGCGCCAGATCGCAACGAACGCGATCAGAGCAAACAGGATCGCCACGGCGGCGAAGGCGAGCGCCGCCCCGAAAGTCGCCAAGGCCGGGCCGAACTCGAAGGCTCCGGTCGTCAGGATGAGCGCCGAAAGAGCGCCGACGGCGAGGGCGAACAGCGCCAGCCGCGACGACCAGACGGCCCAGGGCGACAGGTTCTCTTCGATATAAAGGCGGCGCGCCACGGCTGCTTCCCGTCCGGCTCGCGCCTGGACGCGGCCTTGATGCAATTAACTGTGTGGAAGGGATAAAGCCAACGTGGCTGCCGCGCAATGTCGCCCTGTGCCCCCGGTCCGGGCGGTCAGGCAACCCGGCGGATGGCGATGATCGGCTTGTCCAGCCGCGACTTGATGTCGGCCGCGGGCATCGGCTTGCCGAACAGATAGCCCTGGCCTTCCTGGCAGCCCTGCGAGCGCACCAGGGTCATCTGCTCCTCGGTTTCGATGCCTTCGGCCACCACGGTCTTGTCGAGGCCGGCGCCGAGGCTCGCGACCGCGCCGATGATGGCGCGCGCGTCGCGGCCGTCGCCGAGGTCGGTGATGAAGGAGCGGTCGATCTTGATCTTCTGGAACGGGAACTTGCGCAGGTAGTTAAGCGACGAGTAGCCGGTGCCGAAGTCGTCCAGCGACAGGCTGACGCCGAGTTCGTGCAGGCGGTGCATGGTTTCGAGTGTGCTGTCGTTGTCTTCCAGCAGCAGGCGCTCGGTCACTTCGAGCTCGAGACGCTGTGCCGACAGGCCGGACTTGGCCAGCGCCGCGATCACCTGCAGCCCGAGTCCCTCGTCGCGGAATTGCACTGGCGACAGGTTCGCCGCGACGCGCACATTTCGGGGCCAGTCCGCAGCGTCGGCGCAGGCGCGGTTCAGCACCCATTCACCCAGCGCGATGATCAGGCCGGTTTCCTCGGCGACCGGTATGAACACCGAGGGCGGAATGTTGCCGCGCGTCGGATGGGTCCAGCGCAGCAGCGCTTCGCAGGTCGTGACGCGGCCGGTGTGCAGATCGACCAGCGGCTGATAATGCAGGGTGAACTGGTCGTGCGTCAGGGCTTCGCGCAGGTCGAGTTCGAGCGAACGGCGCTCCTGCGCGGCGTCCTCCATCTCGATAGCGAAGAACCGGTGGCTGCCGCCGCCATTGCTCTTGGCGGCATAGAGCGCCATGTCGGCCTTCTTGATCAGTTCATCGGCGTCGACGCCGTCATGCGGCGCCATCGCGATGCCGATCGAGGCGCCGACGTCGATGCGATGGCCGGCAATGTGGAACGGCTCTTTCAGCGTCTTGACGATGCGCGAGGCCAGCGCATGGGCCGCCTGCTGGCGCGAGGTATTGGTCTGGAGGATGACGAATTCGTCGCCGCCGAAGCGTGTGATCATGTCGCCGGGGCGGACCAGCGCAGTAAGTCGCGCCGCCACTTCCTTGAGCAGCAGATCGCCGATCGGATGGCCAAGCGTATCGTTGACCGTCTTGAAGCGGTCGAGGTCGATGAGATGGATGGCCAGGTGGTTGGCGCGGTCCTTCACCGCGGCCAGCATGTCCGCGATGCGCTCGCGGAACTGGGTGCGGTTGGCGAGGCCCGTCAGCTCGTCAAAGCGGGCGAGCCGCGCGATCTTCTCCTGCGCATTGTTGCGCTCGGTAACATCTTCGAAGATCACGACCGAACCGCCGGCCGGCATCATGCGGCGCGAGATGGCAAGCATTCGCGAACCGTCGAGCGAGACCTGGAACTGGTCGAAATTGTCCTGGCGCAGGCCGTTGACCAGATCGTGGACCACCAGCTTGACGCTGCCGGAGGTGTGATTGCGGGCGCGCAGGCTGTGCCGGACAATCTGGGAAATACGCATGCCGACCCGGACCGAGGCATTCTGCAGGTGCAGGAGTTCGAGGAAACGCTCGTTCCAGACCTGCAGGCGGTCCTGGGCGTCGAGCATGCACAGGCCATGCGACATGTTGTTGAGCGCGGCGTCGAAGCGGTTGGCCTGCTCCTCGAAGCGGGCGGCCAGGGCCGCTTCCTTGCGCGTCATGATCAGCGCCTGGAAGATGACGTCGCGGATGCCGAGCGTGATGTCCATCATGCCGTAGATAAACAGCAGGCCGACAAAGCCGAGCACCTTGTGGATCCAGTCGGGATAGATCAGCAGCCCGATCACGATCGGCAGCATGACCAGAGTGAACTGGCCGCCGGCGATGAAGGGCCGGCCGGCGTTGCGTCCGGCGATAGCCGCGGCATAACCGGTTGCGGTCGTAACTACCGCCATCTGCAGGGCGGAGTTCTCGGTCTGGGTCAGGGTCAGCCAGCACAAGAGGCCAAGCAGGGCGGAGAAGCCCCAGGCGCCATATTCATAGGCGGTTTCCCAGAACCGGACATGACCGACGGCCATGTTCTTGGATCGCCGGTAGAACAGCGCCGACACCACCCTCAACGCACCGACCGCGAGAATGGCGGCCGAGGTCAGCATGATCTGCTGATTGTTCAGGTTCCAGGCCACCAGCATGCCGATGATCGAGCAGTTGATCGCCCCGATCGCGAGCGACGCAATCGGGGCAAACAATGACTCCACCAATGCCGCGCGAACTTCGTTCGGCAGCTCGGCATCGGCCCGGCGAATTTGCATCAACTGCTTGATAAGCATGGTGCTCGGCGCGGCTTCCTCGGGTGTGGAAAGGTTAGCTGCTGAAAATCAACACCAAGCAAACGGCTCGGATTGCCGTTGGACGTGCTTAAGAAACGTCAATTCTATCACTTCAAATAATGCTCAATTTGTTCCGATTCGGCGATCCGGGGGCGGCCGGCAGGCCGGCGCCGGGGCTTTTTTTGCGCAGCCGCTTTCGCTCGGTCGAACCGTGCGCATGCAATCCCGGCATACCTCTGCAACTTACAGAGCAGGTTGCGGCAACCGGGCACAACCGACGCCGCGATGACGAGCCTGCGAGGCCGTCGATTTTACGTCGGTTTGCGGGCCTGGGCGTCCGCGCGGGCAGCGCCCAATGCGCGTCGGTGCAATTTCATTGCCGTGGTTAATACACAATAACCTGCGGTATTTTCGCGCATTAGCCTGCCGAAGCGCGCCGGCAAATCTGCATGCCGTTCAGCAACGGTGCATGAATGCGCTGGCGCAATCTTAAGAAAGTGTTAAGGTAAAATAATCCTTAACGGGCTTGGTACGAGCGGCCCGTCGTGTTCGTTGCGTTGTAAGCGTGGTGGTCAAATGACGAGTATTGCGTCGCGCGACTCCGTTGCTGGCGGTCGTTTTGTCCCTTTTACGCTGCCGCCGACGATGCAGGCGGACAGTGTGTCCCGTCTCGGCGCGCGCACGTTCGAACTGCAAAAGGCTGCCGACGCCGCCAGGCTATTCTGCCTTGAACACCTCGAAGTCTCATTCGACGACAAGAACGGTGCGTTGTGGAGTTTCATGCGCTCGAAAGGGCGCCCGAGCTACAGCTTGGCTTTGCTCGACGACATTCATGCCATGCAGGACGGCATTGTCGCGCGGTTCGGTGGCCAGCCGAACGAGTTGCGGTACCTGGTAGCCGGCTCGCGCTCGCCCGGCGTTTTCAGTCTTGGCGGCGACCTTGATCTGTTCGCAAATTGTATTCGCAACCAGGATCGGCAGGCGCTGATCGATTACGGCAAATCCTGCGTGCGGGTGCTGCACCGGTTTCATACCGCGCTCGACCTGCCGATCGTCACCATTGGTCTGGCGCAAGGCGACGCCCTCGGCGGCGGTCTTGAATCTCTGCTGTCGTTCAACTTCATCATCGCCGAACGCACGGCGAAGTTCGGCTTCCCCGAGACCTTGTTCGGTCTGTTTCCCGGCATGGGCGCCTACAGCATCGTCGCGCGTCGGACGAATGCCGCCTTCGCCGAAGAAATGATGCTCAGCGGCCGCACTTATACGGCCGACGAGATGAAAGCGGCCGGGCTGGTCCACATGGTGGTGGAGCCGGGGCAGGGGATCGAGGCGGCGAAGGACTACATTGCGCGCAGCCAGAGCCGTCACACCGGCATTCGCGCTGTCTATGAGGTCGGCCGGCGCGTCAATCCGATGTCGCTCGACGAACTCGATGACATTGTGAGGATTTGGGCGGATTGCGCGCTCAAGCTCAGCGACCGCGATCTCAGGCTGATGCAGCGGCTGGTCGCGGCGCAGAACCGCCTGCCCAAGCAATTGCAGGCCGCCGAGTAGGCCGGCCGCACCCGCCGCAGGCGATGGAACCCGGCGAGAGGGACGGCGTTGCCGTGGGCATTTTCCCCGCGCCGCGTCCACCGTACCCGTCATGAAACTGTTCAAATGCCAGGCCTGCGGCAACATCGTCTATTTCGAGAACGTCTCCTGCGAGGTCTGCGGGCACCGGCTTGCCTATCGCCCGGCGCAAACCGAAATGACGGCGATCGAGCCGCTCGGCGGCAATGAGTGGAAGCCGCTCAACGCGCCGGAGCAGCGGCGGCTGCTCTGCGTGAACGCCGAGCATGGTGTGTGTAACTGGTTCGTGCCGGACGAGACGAGCGATGCCTATTGCCTGGCCTGCCGTCATAACAAGACCGTGCCGGACCTGTCGGTACCGGGCAATCTGGTGGCATGGCAATCGCTCGAGATGGCCAAGCACAGGCTGTTCTATTCGCTGATCCGCCTCAACCTGCCGCTGACGACCTTCGTCGAGGACCCGGAACGCGGGCTGTCATTCGAATTCCTGGCCGATGTTGCGCCGAAAGGTGGCCCCAGGGTGATGACCGGCCACGACAACGGCAACATCACCATCGCCCTGGCCGAGGCGAACGACGCCGAGCGCGAAAAGCGACGCGTTGCCATGGGCGAGCCCTACCGGACCCTGCTCGGACATTTTCGCCACGAAATTGGACACTACTACTGGGACCTCCTCGTCCGGGACGGCGGCAAGCTGGAAGCCTGCCGCGCCATGTTCGGCGACGATAGTGAGGACTATGGCGCAGCCCTGCAGCGTCACTACAAGGATGGCGCGCCCGCGGACTGGCAGAATAACTTTGTCTCCCAATATGCCAGCGCCCACCCTTGGGAGGATTTCGCCGAAACCTGGGCGCACTACATTCACATTGTCGATACGCTGGAGATGGTCGCGGCCTCGGGCATGTCGGTGAAGCCGAAGGTCGACAACACCGGCGACTTCGCCGCCAAGGTGACGTTCGACCCGTATCGGGCTGATACCATCGAGCAGATCGTCGACGCCTGGCTGCCTTATGTGTTCGCTATGAACAACGTCAATCGTTCGATGGGCGCGCGCGATCTCTATCCCTTCGTGCTGTCGCCGGGAGTGATCCGCAAGCTCGGCTTCATCCACGAGCTGGTGCACGACCGGTCTCGCACCGGCCGCGAACCGTCGACGACCTTGGCGGACGCGTTGCTCGGCGCTTTCCTGCCGTGGAAGCGCAAGGCCAGCTAAGCGACGGTCACGCCACAATCACGCCTTGTCGAAATTGCGGCGCGTGGCCTCGATTTCCCGCCGGCTCGTCTGCCGCCGGCGGCCGGCACGCATGACGCCGAAGATCAGCGCACCGAGCAGCAGCACCGTGCCGACGCCGTACAGAAGTTCCTGAAGACCCATGTCGCTACCTCCTTCGCTTTTCAACGAAGGAGGTGGCGAGGCGTTCCGGAACCGCTTGCCGCGCTACTTCACGCCGAGCAGTTCAACGTCGAAGATCAGCGTCGCATTCGGCGGGATGACGCCGCCGGCGCCGCGCGCGCCATAACCAAGATCCGGCGGGATGATCAGAGTGCGCTTGCCGCCGACCTTCATGGTGGCGACGCCTTCGTCCCAGCCCTTGATGACGCGGCCGGCGCCGATCGGGAATTCGAAGGGCTCGCCGCGATCGACGGACGAATCGAATTTCTTGCCCTTCTGGCCGTTCACATAGAGCCAGCCTGTGTAGTGCATCACGCAGGTCTGGCCGCGCTTTGGCGTTGCACCGGTGCCAACCTGGATATCCTGGATCTGAAGGCCTGAAGCAGTGGTCATGGTTTTTCCGGTCTGTGCGGTGGCAGGGAAGGGCGCGATGCTCGCAGCCAGCGTGGCGAGCAGGGCGGCCCGGCGGGTAATCGGCATTCCGGCGCTCCTTGATAAAAACGCGGCGCCGATGCCGGCGCCGCCGTGGCGGCCTTGTAGCCGAGGCGTCGCGATTTCCCAAATCGCGCGCCGGACTTATGCCGCCGGATCGCGCTCGCCCTCGCCCGGTAGCGACGGCGACAGGAAGCCGGCCGACTGCGCATCGGCGGCGGTCAGCTTGCGCGGATAATCGGTGCGACAATCGACGCAGCGAAAGAAGCAGCTGAAGCCGTCGCCGCGCGGCGCACGGTGCATCTCTTTCAATCGGGTCTTGCCGCCGCAGACGGGGCAGAGGGGCGGCAGGTCGATATTTATCATAGGTCCCTCCGTCTTTTTTCGCGCCGTGCAGGCGCAAACAGGCTGTTGTCGCGCGCTGTCGTGCGCGGCGCATTGTTTGTTCGCTCTGGGATTGATCCGGGCGGGTGAGCCCGATGTTGCGTGTGCCAAGACAACGCGGCGGCTGGAACAACGGTGCCGTCACGTTCCGTTACGACGGAGGGCGGTTTGTTATGACGTGCAGGGAACAGCGCCTGTCACACCATGGCGACATGCGGGCAGAATGCGGCGTGAATGTGCAGGGAGGAAAGTCGCCCGAGCCGGGAATGGGTTAGATGTCGACGCGTACCGATGCGTTGCTGTCGCAGGCAGAAACCGGCAAAATCACCTGCGTCCAACATCCCCATTGCGGCCGGTTGTCACCCGGCGCGGGCTTGTTCGAGCAACGCAAGCGCCGGAGCATCGTTCCTGCAAGAGTTGGAATTCGATGAGAGACATCAGAGACACGTTCGATCTCCGGCGTTTCGTCGTGGCGCAGGCGCCGGTCTATGCCGATGTCTGCGAAGAGCTGCGACGGGGGCAGAAGGCGAGCCACTGGATGTGGTTCATCTTCCCGCAGATCGCCGGGCTCGGTTCAAGCGCGATGGCGCGCAAATACGCCATCTCAGACCTCGACGAGGCGCGGGCCTATCTGGCGCATCCGGTGCTGGGGCCGCGCCTCATCGAATGCACGCGGCTGGTCGGCGTATCCGGGCGTTCGGTCGAAGACATCTTCGGCGCGCCGGACGATATGAAATTCCGCTCGTCGATGACCTTGTTTGCGAAGGCCCAAGGCGAGGGCGTGTTCAGCGAGGCGATCGAGAAGTATTGCGGCGGGACGTTCGATGAGGCGACGCTGGCGAGGCTGTGACGTGTAGCCCGGTTGAGCGCAGCGAAATCCGGGGCACTACGACGAGGCCGTCGCTGTCCCGCATTTCGTTCCGCTCAATGCGGGCTATGAAGCAACTCACTCCGCCGCTTCGCCCGTCGGCAGCCGATAATCCGCAAACTGCTTCCTGAGCGTGATCTTCTGGATCTTGCCGGTCGCCGTGTGCGGGATTTCGTCGACGAACACCACGTCGTCCGGCATCCACCACTTGGCGCATTTGCCCTGCATGAAGCCGAGGATGTCGTCCTTGGTCGCGGTCTCGCCCTTCTTGAGCACGATGACAAGCAGCGGGCGCTCGTCCCATTTGGGGTGCGCAACGCCGATGACGGCGGCCTCCGCGACCTTGGGGTGGCCGACCGCAAGATTTTCCAGATCGATCGACGAAATCCATTCGCCGCCGGACTTGATCACGTCCTTGGAGCGGTCGGTGACCTGCATGTAGCCGTACTGGTCCATGGTGGCGACATCGCCGGTGTCGAACCAGCCATCCTTGTCGAAGACCTCGTTGCCTTCGCCCTTGTAATAGCTCTTCGCCACCGCCGGGCCGCGCACCTTGAGGCGGCCGAACACCTTGCCGTCCCACGGCAGTGGCTTGTCGTTGTCGTCGGTGATCTTCATCTCGACGCCGAAGGGCGGATGGCCCTGTTTCATCTCGATGTCGAGCTTGGCGTCGCCGGTGAGGTTCGCGTATTCCGGCTTCATGGTGCAGAGCGAGCCGAGCGGGCTCATCTCGGTCATGCCCCAGGCGTGGATCACCTCGACGCCATAGACGTCCTGGAAGGTCTTGGTCATGGCGCGCGGGCAGGCCGAGCCGCCGATCACGACACGCTTGAGGTGCGGCAGCTTCTGTCCGGTCTTTTCCAGATCCTGCAGCAGCATCAGCCACACCGTCGGCACCGCGGCGGTGAAGGTCACCTTGTAGGTGTTGAGCAGTTCGTAGATCGAGGCGCCATCCATCTTCGGGCCGGGCATCACCAGCGTGGCGCCGACCATCGGCGAGGTGAGGACAAGGCCCCAGCAGTTGGCGTGGAACATCGGCACGACCGGCAGGATGGTGTCGCGGCTCGACGCCGCCATGGCGTCGGGCATCGCCGCGATCATCGAGTGCAGCACGTTGGAGCGGTGCGAATAGAGCACGCCTTTGGGGTGGCCCGTGGTGCCGGAGGTGTAGCACATGCCGGCGGCGGTGTTCTCGTCGAACTCTTTCCAGGCGAAGTCGCCGTCGACTTGCGCGATCCAGTCTTCATAGGCGACGGCGTTCTTCAGCGTCGTCTGCGGCATGTGCGCGCCGTCGGTGAGAATGACGTAGCGCTCGATGGTCGGCAGCTTGTCGGCGATCTTTTCCAGCAGCGGCACGAAAGTGAGATCGACGAACATCACGCGGTCTTCGGCATGGTTGACGATCCAGACGATCTGATCGGGGAACAGGCGCGGGTTCACGGTGTGATAGATCGCGCCGATCCCCATGATGCCGTACCAGCATTCGAGGTGCCGCCAGGTGTTCCACGCCAAGGTCGCGACGCGGTCACCGAGCGTGATGCCATCCTTGTCCAGCCGCTGCGCCACTTTCAGCGCGCGCGCGCGGATCTCGGCATAGGTGGTCTCGACGATCGGCCCCTCGACCGAACGGGTGATGACCTTGCGTCCGCCATGGAACGTGGCGGCGTGATCGACAATGCGCTGGCACAACAGCGGCCAGCCCTGCATCAGCCCGAGCATGGAATTCCCTCTCCAGTGTTGTTGGGCGGCTATTTCGCCGCCGGCAGCCTATCGGCTTTTGGACCGGCCCCTCGCCGGTCGGGACACAGACTAGCTTGCGTCGTGACGGGTGAAAACGCCGTCTTTGGGAGGGCGTTCGCTTTGTGCCTCGCACAAAGGCCGCATTCGTGGCAGAGATCGCAGACGATGAGGCGGCTGGCGGCATTATTTTGCATCGCAATGGGAAGCGGCGTGTCGCCCGCCCTGGCCGACGACGTGCCGTTGCCGCGGTCGAAGCCGGCGATACCGGCGGTCGCTGCGCCGTGGCGCGAGCCCTTGTCGTTTCGCGAAGCCGCCGGTGCGGATTTCCAGACCGCGGCCGTGACCTCGGAACCATCGGATTGCCGGCAGCGGCTCGAGAAGACGGCGAAGCTGCGGCCGCTGCCGCGGCTGATGGGCCCTGGCGCCTGCGGCGGCGAGGACATGGTCGAGCTCGAGGCCGTGCTGATCGATAAGGGCCGGCGCATCGATATCAAGCCGGCGCCGATGCTGCGCTGTGAGATGGCCGAACAACTCACGCTCTGGGTCCGCGACGACATCGCGGCGCGCGTCGCCAAGAGCGGGCTGACTCTGGCGAGCGTTGAGACCTACGACGACTTCAGTTGTCGGGGCCGCAACCGCGTGTTCGGCGCCAAGCTTAGCGAGCACGGCAAGGGCAATGCCGTCGACATCCGCAGCATCACCTTTACGGACAAGAAGTCCGTGTTGCTCACCGACAAGACCTTCGCCAAGGATGTGCGCACCGATTTGCGCGCTTCGGCCTGCGGGCGGTTTACGACTGTGCTTGGTCCGAGTTCCGACGGCTATCACGAAGAGCATGTGCATCTGGATCTGATCCAGCGGCGGGGCGGTTTCCGCATGTGCCAGTGGGCGGTGCTCGAACCGCCGCCGCCTCCACCGCCGCCAAAGCCGGCCGAGGCCGCCAAGGTTGATCCGAAGCCGGATGCCAAAGTCGAGGCGAAGCCCGAACCTCAAACGGACGACGCCGATGACGATGCCGACGATACGGCGGCCGACGCCGGCAAGACCGCAGCGCCGGCGCAAATAGCACTCGCCGACGTGCCCTTGCCCCGTCCGCGGCCGACGATGAAACGCAGGAAATCGCGTGGCGGTATCCACCTTCCTTTCAACCTTTTCCGCTAGGCCGGGCGCATGACTTTCGATGTGCGCCGCTATGCGCCGCCGTCTGCCGCGTCGGGCCTCACCCGGCGCGGGCTGATCAAGGCCGGCCTCGGGCTGACGGGCCTCGCCGGCGTCGTGGCGCCGGCCACCGCCGCCTATGCGGCGATGGAAGCCGCCAACGGCCTGTCGATCACCGATTATCGCCTCAGCCCGCCGGGCTGGCGGGTCGGCCAGCGGCTGACCATCACGGTCATTGCCGACATCCATGCCGGCGGACCCAATATGGGCATCGAGCGCGTGCGCCAAGTGGTCGATGCCGCCAATGCGCTGGGCAGCGATCTCACCGTGCTGCTCGGCGATTATTTCGCCACGCACCGTTTTGTCACCGAGGTGGTGCCGCCGGAAGCCTGGTCGTTCGAACTGGCGCGGCTCAGGGCGCCGCTCGGCGTCTTCTCGATCCTCGGCAATCACGACTGGTGGCACGGCATCGAGCCGACCCGCGCGGCGCTGCGCAATGTACGCATTCCTGTGATGGAGAACGACGCGGTGTTGCTCGGCGAGCCGGGGGCGCGGTTCTGGCTGGCGGGGCTCGGCGATCAGATCGCCTATCGGCTCGGCCACAGTCGCTTCCGTGGCGTCGACGATCTGCCGGCCACACTGAAGCGCTGCGACACCGCCGACCCGGTGATCCTGCTGATCCATGAGCCGGACATCTTCGTCCAGGTGCCCGAGCGCGTGTCGCTGACGTTGGCCGGACACACCCATGGCGGCCAGATCCGGCCGCCTTTGGTCGCGCCGTTCTGGGCGCCGTCCGAATACGGCGCCCGCTTCGCCTACGGCCAGATCGTCGAGCGGAACCGGACGATGATCGTCTCGGGCGGGCTCGGCACCAGTCTCGTGCCGATGCGTCTTGGCATGCCGCCGGAAATCGTGCGGGTGACGCTCGGGTAACTTGCCCCGTCCGGCAAAAGGCCGCCAAAACAAAAACGGCGCCCGAAGGCGCCGTTTTCGTCTCAGTCCCCGTAACCTTGAACGCCAGCCTTGTCAGTTGAACAGGCTGCTGGCCGACGCCATGCGCGGCTTTACCGTCGGGCTGAAGGGCGAATCGCCCTGGCCCGGGGCCAGCACCACAACGACGCTGTTCGGCTTCACCCGGTTGTAGAGGTCAATGATGTCCTCGTTGGTCATGCGGATGCAGCCCGAGGAGATCGCCTGGCCGATATATTCCGGCTGGTTGGTGCCGTGAATGCGGTAAAGAGTGTCCTTGTTGCCTTCGTAGAGATACAGCGCGCGGGCGCCCATCGGGTTCTGCGGACCCGAGCCGACGAAGTTCGGCACATCCATGCGCTTCTTGATGTCTTCGGTGGGGGTCCAGGTCGGCCATTCGGCCTTGCGGCCCACCTTGGCGACGCCCGACCAGGCCAGTGCCTCTTCGCCGACGGTCACGCCGTAGCGGATCGCC
>Ga0180223_1002113_pt1 | contig 12681 bp, 15 predicted proteins | sample eDN5th30CKraftOP_FD_151337 | JGI IMG/M metagenome (GOLD analysis project Ga0180223, IMG submission 151337) | Enriched Organic Plus compost microbial communities from Emeryville, California, USA - eDNA 5th pass 30_C Kraft OP (version 2) (version 2) ...
TTGCCGCCGCTCGCCGTATAGAGGCCGACGCCCAGCAGGCCGATGACGCTCGCGACGCCGACCTGTTTCAACCGCAATTGCTGCTGCGAGCTCAGTGCGGCCCAGCGGGTCCGGAAATCGAGCAGCGCCGGACCGCGCATCTCGCCGGCGGTATCGGCTTTCGCTTCCGCCTCGAGATGAGCGCGGTACCTGCCGGGTTCCGGCCGGTCGCGGCCAGGGCCAGTGGGTTCGCCGCCGCCGGTCATTGGACCGTTCCCCGGCGCACGACGATGACGCGGGCGGTTTCGCCGGCCTTGAGGACGCTGCGATCGAGCGTCACCGCGAAGATGTTGGCGCCGAGCGCGGGCACCAGGAAGCTGCGTTCATCGACGGTGGCGTCCGCCGCGGCGGTCAGCAAATATTCGGAGGCCGAAAGACTCGAGCCTTCGATCTCGATGCGGCGGCGCTCCTCGATGGTCGCACCGGGCAGGTCGGACAGGCGGATTCTGGCGGCGCGCGGCGCGATCGCGGTAAAGCTGCCGGGAATCCGGTCCTGGAGCATCGAAAGCGTGATCGAGACCGCGCGCTCCTCCTCGACGAGGGGACCAAGCAATTCCTCATTGGCGCGGGCGCGCTGCGCCGTGCCGGGCTGGAGCATCACCGTCGCCGCCGGAATATCGGAGGGCTCGGCATAGAGCGCGTAGACCGCGCCGTTGCAGGTGATGAAGAACTCGGACGGGACCGTGACATAGGAGCGTGTGACCGCGCCGGCATCATCGACTTCCTTGACGAGGAACTTGATCCAGGCGTCCGAGCCGGCGCGCTCGACGGCGATCGCTTTCTCGGCGGAGAATTTGACGTCCTCGATCTCGCCGCCGGCGCAGACGACATGGTTGATGTCGCGGTTTGACAGGCGGATCGTGCTGGTCTGGTCGGGCAGCGCGATGATGGTCTGCGCCATTGCGGGCAGGGGCGTCAGCGCGAGGCCGAGCGCCAGCAGCCGCTTAACGGGGGTCTGCATCGAAGTTTTCCTCGGTAAGGGCGGTGAGCCAGAAGCGGCCATTGTCGATCGCGTAGCTGATCCGCAGATTGCCCCGGAATTTGCGGATCACGCCGCCGATCACCCGGACCTTCTCGACCGGCACGACGATCACGCGGTCGGTCCAGGTGACAGGCTGATCGGGACGGATATAGGTTGAGATCGAGAGCGTCGGATTGTCGGCCAACTCGTCGAGCAGCCGGTTCAGGCTGTCGCGCAGCGAATTGTAGGCCGAGGGGTGTGCGATGCTCAGCAGCTCCTGGAACTGCCGGTCGGCGGAATAGGCCGAGTAGGTGCCGGACAGCGAGACAACGTTGAATGTGATCGTGCGCAGATAGGCCTCGGACGGCTTGCTGCCGGTGACGTAGAGATCGCCACTCGCGCCGAAGGGCACCACCACCGTGCGCTGGTTCTGGTTCGACGTGTACATCACCGTGCCGAGCACGAGGGTGACCCCAAACATGCCGGCGATGGCGAGCTTGAGGAGCCGGTTTTCCTCGAAGAGGTTGCTCGACCCCTGGAGGTAGCGGTGGATGCCGAAGCTGGCGGGCTTGCCGAGCAGCGGATCACCGGACGGGCGGGGAGATCGACGGAACACGGGCGCGCTCACTCGAAGAAGCGGGTCTGGGTCGGACCCGGATAGTTGCGGAAGGAAACGAGGCCCCAACGCCAGGCCAGATGGGGGATGAAGCCCCTCGGCTTAGTCCTGAGCCACGGCACGAAAAGAAGAAGGCCCGCCACGAGCACCCAACCGAGCATCCCGCCGATTATGGTGGCGACGAAGATCGTCGTGATCACCAGCACGAACTCGTCCGATGCAAACCACAGGATCTGAACCGGCTTATGCAGAAATTGGGGTAGCCGCTCGTCCACGAGCCTTCTCCTCTTGCTTCACGACCGTCCAACGAAGCCGGTTGACTTGATTGGATCGGTTGCACCGGACGCCTGTGCGTCCCGGTCTGGGGTCGCCCCGGCGCAGCCTCGCTGTCCGCCACGCCGGGGCGGCGGGGTCAGATGACCATGCCGAACGTTTGCAGAATGGTGTCCGACTTGATCAGGCAGACCGCCGCCACGATGGTCGGGATGCCGACCATGACGTTGCTGAACAGGCGGCTGACGCCGAACAGGAAGGCCGCGACGCCGCCGACGAAACCCAGCGGACCCTTCACGCCCTTGTTCACCACGATATCGTAGATGTCGTAGCCAAGGTCGCCGGTCGCCGGCGCCGTGAAGGCATGGGCGCCGGTACTGGCGAGCGCGAGCACGGCCAAAGGGAGGCCGATATTGGCGACCGGGGCGATCCGGCTGCCGATCTTCTTGATCATAGACTTGCTCCGTTGCATGTGGGCCGTCCGCGTGACTGCCTGCCGGCATCGATGGAAATCGCTGTCGGCCGGCGGCATGGGTGGACGGCCCGCTGGGGCCATGGCCGCCGGCATTCCGGTCCGTGGGCATGTCCTGGCCCGCTCCTCGCAGGCTCGTCCGCACGCCCGCGGCCGCCATGAATGGGGTTTGGTCAGCGCGGGGCATTCGCCGCGCCTTTGGCCGGAGCCTTGCTCTCGGCGAGGAAGGTCTCGAGCTCGGCCTGCTGGAAACCGGAGATGAGCTTGCCGTCGGCAATGATCGTGGGGGTTCCGCCGATACCGATCCTGCTTACGACCTCGGCGTCGGCTTTGACTTTCGCCGCGCCGGGCGCGCATTTGTGCAGTTCCTTTGGCGCTGCCCCGGCATAGATCGCCTTGAACGCGGCCTCCTTGTCCGGTGAGCACAGGATATGCTCGGCCTTGGCCGCCGCCTCGGGATGAATGCCGGACACGAAGAACACGAGCCGCCGCACCGGCTTGCCTTCCGCCGCCTTTGCCGCCCAAAAGCGCTCGAGCGCCCGGCAATAGGGGCAGTCGGGATCGGTGAACTCGATGACGGTTGGCGCATCGGCAGGGCCGATGGCGAGGGCCTTGGCCGGATCGATCGCTCCCAGCTTGCGCCGTGCCGATGCTTCCTGCGCCTGTGCGGTGAGATTGATGCCGTTACGGTCGTAGATCGCCGCGAACAGCAGATGCTCGCTGTCCGGTGCATAGTAGATGATGCGGCCGCCAGCGCTTGCCTGGTAGATCGGCCCCTTGATCGGCGACGGCCCGAAATCCTCGAACCTCAGGTTCGTGAAGGTCTGCTGGAGCTGCTGCTGTGCCTCCTGGGCCGCCTTGTCGAGCGTCGGATCGGTGATGGCCTGCGCCGATGCCGCGCTCTGCGCCGCAAAGGGGAGAGAGATGGCGAGGGCAAGCGTCCCCAGCCTGGCGATGCGCATGGTCGTTCTCCTCATTTTGTCTGGCCCGACGCGAGAATCCGTGCGTCGAGGTGGATGTCCGATCCGATCGGGATGAACCGGGGCTGGGCAGGGGGCAGGGCTGTGCCGCCCAACACGTCCGGGATAGCGGCGCGGATGACGAAGCCATCCGTTTCTGCAGCAATGGTCTGCCGCTGCCCGTTGCTGGCCGGCGGCAGTGTCCGCGCTTTCCTGGCGCCGGCGGTGCTGCTCGTGGCTGCGATCAACGCCGCGGCGCTCAAGGCAATCGCCATCGCTTTGGCAATCGGCTTCATGCACGACTCCAATCGGCGCTTTGCGCCATGGTTAAGAATTACTAACAGATCGGAAGTATCGGGTGCGATTCGACCTGTTGTTCCGCTGTGAGATCTGATTGATTTGGAATGCCGGGGATTGCAACGGCACTCGGCAGGGACGTGCCCGGCTGTGCTGATATAGTCCTAAAAGTCTAAAAATAGGACCATTTTGGATGAAATCGAGCGCTTTACAGCTTTTTCGTGCCGGTTCGTCGTCCAGTGAAGCGTGAAGTTTATGTTCCAAATATTCAGGAACAGATTCTCCAGATTCATACAAATACGATCGATATGGGATCGATAATTGTTAATGCGGCGATGAAGTACCTCTAAAATCATCAGCATCTAATATTGCTGTTAACTGTCCCGCTCCGTTACCCATTCCCGCAGCCGTCATCGTCGGAAACCCTTGCCGCGGAGGATGTGAACATGGAGTGGAACGGGAAATTCACCGACGTTGATCTGTCGGCCCTCAAAGAGATCAAGAAGATCGCCGGCGAACTCATCAGGCGCGAGCGCAAGCGGCGCCACATCACGCAAATTCAGCTCGCCCAAAAGATGGGTGTCAGCCTCCGATGGTTGCGGGAGATCGAGGCCGGTGCCCCGGTAACGCGGATCGAGGATTACCTGAACGCCTCGCTTCGGCTCGGTCTTTCCACGGGGCACATCGCATTGCCCATTCTCTACATGGGGCAGCGCATGCGGTTTCCGCAGCAACTGCTCCATGGCGATCTTGCGGCAATCGAGCGAATCTGTCTGGAGGCGATATCGGACATGGCGATCAGCGCGCTCAAGCGCGATCTGTCACCCGACGGGAGCCAATCCGGAGATCCCGGAGGCTGACGCAGACCTCCCGAACGAGGCGCACGCAGATAGTGACGTCCCCAACATGGGCCGATTTACAGAGATGGAACAAAGTCGATGGACTCAAGTCATTGTTCGGACTCAGTTTCTGGATTGGGCCGGTTCACGAAAGAGGGAAGACCGGGAACTGGCCGAAGTGGCAAACCGCGCATGGAAAGCCGTTTGCCTGTAGGCCAATTCGCGGAGTATCTTGAAGCCCCTTCCAGAGAGCGCATCTGGTTTGCGATAGTAGCAACGGTCGGGGCTGTCGAAGCCCTCGACAATGCACTCCCCACGGTGGGATTCGCCATTCTCTATATGCCGATCATCTGTGGGGCCGCGTGGAGCCTAGGGTCTCGCGAAGCCTATTTTGTCGCGATGCTCGTGGCGTTTCTAACGGTGATGCCAGGTCTGTCTTCCGATTCGCCCGAGGTTCCCGAAATCCTTGCCTTTCGCGTCGCAGTCCGCGTCGTGACATTCCTGTCGCTGGTGCGAACCATCACCGGCTTTCGACGCTCCTATGATCGCGAGCAATTCCATGCCCATCGCGACCTCATGACGGGCATGCTGAACAAGGCGGTCTTTCAGCGGCGTTGCGCTATGGCAATCCAGGATGCCGCACATACGGGCCAAACACTGCTGCTTGCTATCCTCGATCTCGACGACTTCAAGGACGTGAACAATAGCCAAGGTCACCAAGCCGGTGATGAGGTTCTCACCACATTCGCCGAGGGCATGTCCGCTATCATGCGGAGGGAAGATCTCATCGGCCGCATTGGCGGCGATGAGTTCTCCCTGCTCGTGCGGGTTCCATCGACCGCGGAAGGCCAGAGCTTCGCACATGACATTCACGCCCGGCTGTCAGCAGTGCTGGCCGCTTCCCGCTATCCTGTGACATGCAGTATGGGGGCGCTGCTGATCCCAGCTCATGTTCATCGGGACGCCACCCGATTGATGCACGAGGCTGATCAGGCGATGTATCGCGCAAAACGGGCAGGCAAGGGCGCCATCGTTGTAGACCGAGTCCGGGACGCAAACATGCCGATAATCGGCCATGCCGCTGCACAGCGCCGGGAGGGCCTTGTGTGAGCGATCTGGGTCTGTTGCCGCAGCTCACCATCGTGCTTATCCGAGGCCATAGCTAAATCGACTAAATCCTTAGACTCCCTTTTTGCATGTTCATGTGCCCTATGGTAGAATGGTGGTGATTATTCTATAAGGGTGTATCATGAGCCTTAACATCAAAGACCCGGAAGCTCATCGCCTTGCCCATGCCATCGCCCAGGCAACGGGCCAAAGCATGACCCGTGTTGTCACCGAGGCGTTGCGCGAGCGCTTTGTCAGGATCGAACGTCGCAAGGGTAAGGCCAGCGTCCAAGAATTGCTGGCGATCGCCGACCGCGCGGCCGCCCATGTAAGGCGGCCCTATGTTGATCATGCCGAGTTGCTTTACGATGAAAACGGCTTGCCGAAATGATCCTCGACACTTCGGCCCTCGTTGCAATCTTCTATCGCGAACCAGAGGCTCAGGCATTCACGCAAGCTATCCATGATGCCGACACCTGTCGCATCAGCGTCGCCAGCTATGTCGAATTGTCGATGGTAATCGAGCAGCAACTCGGTCCCGAGGGGATGCGACAGGCGGAGGCCTTTTTTCGGCGCGCCAGCATTACGGTCGAGCCGGTGACGGTCGAGCAGGGTGAACTGGCACGGCAAGCTTTCCTCGATTTCGGCAAAGGCCGGCACAAGGCAGGCCTGAACTTTGGTGACTGCTTTTCCTATGCGCTTGCCAAGGCGACGGGCGAGCCACTTTTGTTCAAGGGAAATGATTTTCCGCTGACGGACATCGATGCTGTCGCACAATAGCTGCTCAGAATCGGATTCTCCTACATGAACGAGGAATCGGGAATGACCGATCATGGTCCCGTCGAAATCAAGATCATCAGGGCAGAGGGCGTAGAAGTCGGCGACCGGAGCGTGAGCTGGTTCGAGCCGTGGGCAAACATATCATCTATCGTCGCTACACGCACCCCGGAAGATGAACTGACACGAGTAACCATTGGCATCGGTTTTCGGAGGGATCGCTTGTTTATCAAGATCGATGAGGGCAGCCAGTGGGCCAATTTCTGCGCTGCCGCGCGCGATTATTTTCCACAGGTAGCATCATTCGCGGAGCTGCAGAAAATGCTCGCAGAGCCAGGCATGGTTTTCCTTCATTGGGATGGCGAGGAAACGCCCCATTGATGGAATTGGGCAAGGCGCTTCTCAGCCGGTTTCGATGCCTTCAATGCACAACCGACAAAAGCGAGCGGATATCGGCGATCGAACGCATCGACACGGACGGATCGTCGCGAGCTGGAATGAAGCCCCAACTTGCCAATATTGTTCCGCCTCGCCATCGATCGCTCGCACCACGACCGCCCGGCCGCCAACGATCTCGGCACCGGCGAGACAGCGCCGCAATGCGTCTGACACCAGCGCGGAACCCACACCGCGGCCATGATGGCGTTGATCGACCGCCAACTGACCGATCAGCAGACAAGGTATTGGATCCGGCGGTCGTCCCGTTCGAATCCGGCGAGGTGCGGCGGTGGCGTCTATCGCGCTCGGAGCCATACCATAGTAGCCGACAACCCGATTGTCCTCATGCACCACCATCACACGCGTGAAGTCGTTGCGCTGGTTGGCCTTGGCATAGGATTTCAGCCACTCGTCCTGCACCGGCTTCCCGCATGAGAATTGATCAAGCGAATGGGTGTCCCGCTAGGGCTCGACAGCAGACAGCTTCACGCAGAATCAGGCCCAGGGCGCCTTGCGCGCCAGACGCTCCAACGCCTTGGGCGGAAGCGGCGTCACCGGTCCTTCGATTGCCATAAGAAAGTCCGCATAAGTCTCTTCCGAAACCCGCACAACGCTTTCAGCCAGCATGGCCGCCTGTGCATCGTGCAACGCGGCACGGCGAACGAACTCCGTACGCGACATCCCCCGCATCGCCGCTCCGCGATCAATGATCGCCAGATCGTCGTTGCGAAAGCGCATCGACACCGGAGTTTCCTTTTTCGCGGTCGCGCCGACCATGGCTTGCCTTCCTCGTTGTAACGCAGATGTATATACGCGATCTGAGGGGGAGGCCCAAGATCGCACTGCTGCATCGTGTCTCGGCCTCTCAGCAGATTGTTGCTACGCAGCCGGTCCGGGCGGCCAGGTACCCCTTTCGGCAGTGCCTTGCCGGAATAAGCGATCTTTGAGCCTATAGCGGTTCCGCCAAATACGCTATCCTAGCGGCGCTTCATGGCTGTCCTGCGCCGCCCTCGGGTAGCGTTCCATGAGACCTCGCAATTCCAGAAAATCAGAATCACCGCTGCGATTATCCTGTGCGGGCGTCTTGGGCGCTCTGCTCCAATCCCTGGCGTTTCGGGCGTTCCAATTCGGCCAGAAGGGAAGGGGGAGGGGGGCGAGCGGCAGCAACGGGCAGATTGTCAGTGACTCCAGCTTCTCAATCCACCGCGAGGTGAATTGGAGGGCTGCACGGTGACCGACATTTCCGCGCTCGCTCGCCGCTGGCTCCGACAATCCGAACTCGGTCGGGGCATCCGCCTTTCCGCTGAAGAGCACGACCTGCTCAACGCCATCGGTCTTGGCGAGATGCTCGCCGCCGAGGCTGCGAAATCCCAGAGGGACCAATGCCTACAGAGGACCGCCAACTCTACAGCCGGGGGAAATATCGGCTCGAATGGGACCGCCGAAAGGATGGCACTCTCCGAAGCCCCTTCCTCCAAATCATCTGGTATGACGATGTTGCCGGACGTAACCGGAGCAAGACAACGGGCACGGCGGAGATCAGAGCCGCCGAGGACGAACTAGATCGGCTCTGGCTGCTGCTCGAGCGTGGGCAATCGGTTTGCCCGACCTGCGGACGCCCGATGGACCAAGCCGGTAGCTACCTGCTGACGACGGCCATCGCGGATTATCTGCTGGCGCGGGAGAAGCGGTCGTCCATCGAATCGCTACGGGCGCGGCTTGCCCATGTTCTCGACTTCCTCGACCATACCCATCGGTCGGCGATCACCTGCGAGCAAATCAGCGACGAGTTCGTGGATGAGTTCCGGTTGTGGTCATCGACGGTCCCGGTCATTGAGGGGACTGTCAACCCGAAGGTGCGGGAGCGCGCACCGGGCACGATCGAGGCCAGCGTGCGAACCTTGGCGGCGGCGATCAACTTCGCCCACAACCGCAAGGACACTCTGTTTCCCGCCCGCTTCACCGTGCTTGCTCCCCGCGACGTGAGCCGGACTCCGACCTATCGTTCCTCGATCGAGGAACTGGCGGACATGTTCCGCTATTGCGTCGCCCCGCAGCCGCCAGACGGTGAAATCTGGTCGGACAAGATGATTGCCCGCCAGCGGCAATATCGGGAGAACCTGCTACGCTTCCTGCAAGTCTCGGTAGCGACCTGGTGTCGACCGGACGCGGCGCACGACGTTTCGACGGCGGCAGGGCGCGACCAGTGGATCAGCAACGCCCGCGTGTTGCAACTCAATCCGCGCGGGCGCCGGCAGACCAAGAAGTATAGGCCCGCGCTGCCGGTGGCTTATCGCTTCGCTCGAATCCTGGATGCAACCAAGGGCTTCTTCGTCACGGTGAAGTCCGTCCGCAAAGCCTTTGAGGCGATGCTGGACGACCTTGGCCTTCCGCGTGAGCGCGAGACGGGACTGAAGCTGATTCGTCGATCCGTGTCACAGATCGCTCGGCCCCGGATCGGGGAGGCGCAATGGCGGCAGGGTGAGATCATGCTGGGCCATGCCAAAATCAGCACGAGCGACATTTACGCGCTGTTCGACCCGGCCAATCTGGGGGTCGCTTTGACGGTCACCGAGGGGATTATCGAGGAGATCGAGACCCTGTGTCCAGGGGCCTTCGCAGTGCCTCTCACCGGAGAGACACCGGAGCAACCCCCGCCCGAAAGGGCGGGAATTGCTCCTAAGTGATTGAAAATGTTGGTCGGGGAGAGAGGATTCGAACCTCCGGCCCCTGCCTCCCGAAGACAGTGCTCTACCAGGCTGAGCTACTCCCCGACCGGGCCGAAACGCTTGGTTTCGGCAAGACAGGGGGGCTCCATAGAATGCTGGATTTGATTGTGCAAGGCCAAATCGGAGAATTCTTCGGTCTTGCAATCTCGAAGGGTTTCACGCCCTGTTCAGCAGCGGGCCGATGAAGTCGATCAGCCGGCGATAGCTCCTCTCCGGCACGAAAATCTGGGTGAAGATCATCAGCGCCAGCCGGGGCGAATAGCATCCGCGCGCCAGCGCGTTGAGATAGAGCCACAGTGCCTTGGCGCCATGTCCCTCGCGGCGGTAGGAGCGGGCGATGCTCCAGCCCCGGTCGCCATGATAGGCCCTGTCGGTGATGATGGGCCTGACGCTGTCCAGCCATTGCGAGCGCATTCCGGCGACCGCCTTGCTCGATACGCGGTCGGGATCGAAGCCGTCGGCCCAGATCGCCGCCGGTTCCGGCAGCATCCGGAACCGGACGCCATGGTCATAAAGGCGGATGGCGAAATCCTTGTCCTGTCCGTAGGGCAGCCCGGCGCCATATTGGGTGGCCAGCGCAAGTTCCCTCGGCAGCACGAGCGTCGAGGTCTGGATGAAGCCCCTGTCGCGCAGGAGATAATCGGCGATATGCTCTCCCTCCCGTGGCGCGCGCGGAGGCTTAATGAAGCGCTTGTCGTTTCCCCTGTCGACGATGACGGGGCTGAACACCGCGATATTGGCGGGGGCGGCGTCGAGGGCCGCAACCGCGTTTTCGAGATGATGGGGCAGGAACTCGTCGTCGGAATCCAGCATCGCCACATATTTGCCGCGCGCGGCCATGATGCCCCGGTTGCGCGCCGCATTCGCGCCCGCATTGTCCTGGCGGAGGATGCGCACGTCGCAGCCCCGGCACTCGACATCCGCCGCCTGCAGCGGTTCGGTCGATCCGTCGTCGACGATGACGACTTCGAAGGCCCGGAAGCTCTGGTCCGCGATCGACCGCATCGCCCGGTCGATGGTGTTCCTGCGGTTATAATAGGGGATGACGATGCTGACGACGGGGGCGCTCAAATCCTGATCTCCATCCTGGGCCTGTGCCTGAGGGGTCCCGCGCATGAAGACCTCAGGCGCGGGGAAGCGAGCTGGGGACGGCGGGGCTTCCGGGGCGGGGAAGGCGAAGGCCGCCACGGGCGCTGGCCCTGCCCACCGGATCGCGCAGGGTCGCCACGATTATGAACATGATCCACAGCAATCCGTCATCGCTCAGCACGGATTGCTCCGTCATGTTGGTGATGAAGAAGAAGATCATGAAGGCCGCGTCGAACATGCAGAGCCCGTCGGGATATTTCGCCAGCAGCGTGAACTTCCGCACCAGCAGCTTCAGATAGCCATAGACCAGCAGCGCGCCGCCCAGCACGCCCAGCGCGACGACCGTCTGGAGCAGGCCGTTATGGGCATGGCCGGGCACGAAATAGCGCGGGTCGAAGGTCAGCATCGCGCCTTCGGGCGATGTCCAGAAGCCTTCATAGCCATAGCCCAGTATCCAGTGCGGGCCGCTGGTCAGCAGGTTGATCAGCTGTTCCCAGATGAAGGTGCGGTTGGTGAGGGTCGTATCCTTGCCCAGGCTGCCCAGCACCGATTCGATGATCAGGTCCACCACCTCGAAATAGAAGAGGAGCCAGACGGCGAAGCCCAGCAGCGCGATGAGGAAAAGGGCGACCTGCGGCTTCCAGTGATAGATTTTCAATATGGGGAACAGCGCGAACATCGTGACCATGTTGATGAGCGCCGAAGCCGAGAGGGTCGCGGCGATCCCGGCGGCGCAGCATGCCGTCACAAACAGGCCGAAGCGCGGGAACTGCCGGGCGTAGAACAGGGACAGGCCGACGAGGATGCCGATGACATAGGTGCGTCCGGCCACGTTCTTGTGCAGGAACAGGCCGCGTATCGACGGGTAGAGCTTGTCCTGATGCTGGCCGATGGAAGGGGCGGCGAGGAAGGCGGCCATGCCCATGAGGAACACGATGACGAGGGCGAGCCCCGCGATCAGCAGCACCTCCCGCCTGTCGAAGCGGGCGGAAATGGCGACCGCGAACAAGGTCGCCGCCACCAGGATGAGACTTCGGATCAGCGTATCGACCGGCGACAGCGACCAGAGGCTGGAGAGCACGCAGGCGAGAGTGAGGACGAGGAAGATGCCGAGCGAATTGAGCGTCTTCACGAAATGGGCGGGCGAAAGCAGCATCACATAGGCGACATAGAGATAGCCCGGAAAAGGCAGCAGGCGGGCCAGCCAGGAAGCCTGCCCGCTTTGCAGCCTGTCCACCAGCCCGACGGGATCGACGACCAGATGGTTGAGGCCGCCGCTGCACAAGGCGATGGCAAAGGCGACATAGATCATTTCGCCGGTGAAGCGCAGCCCGCCAGCCCGCCTGAATCCCGCCCTTTTCACGATAGAAGTCCCTTTTTGAATTTGACGGCCTTGAAGAAAAGCCGCCGCATGTCCCCCGCATCGGTCAGCAGCACGCCCGCGCCATAGGCCAGCCCCGCCACGCAGAACAGCCCCAGCGTCCTGACGAGGTTCATCCCCGGCCAGGCATGCTGGGCGGCGAGGATGGCCAGGGTCATGATCGCGGTGGCCGCCGCCGGCCGCAGCAGATGGGCGGGCGGTATCGGCAGCGGGAAGGAGCGGCGGCTGATGATGATCGAGGCGACCAGCGAAACGCCCTGCGACAGCACCGCCGCGACCGCCGCGCCCTTGAGGCCCATGGCCGGGATCAGCAGGAAATTCAGGACCAGCGTGGCAACGGCGGCGATCGCGGCGACGGTCGCCTGCCCGCCGGTATTCTCGCCCAGCTGATTGCCCTGGATGAAATAGAAGGTGTTGAGGCTGAGCAGCAGCGTCGACACCGCCACCAGCGGGAAGAGCTGCGCCGCCGTGTCGCGGAACAGCGGGCCGAGCATGATCTGCGCGATCTCGACGCGCATCACCGCCAGCCCGGCGGCGGCGGGCAGGGCGATCACCATCAGGAAGCCGAAATTCTTCGCCATCTGCTCGACGGCGGCCTGCGTGCCATGGTTCTTCAGCGCGCGGATCGCCAGCGGATAGCAGGCCAGCGTCACGCTTTGCAGCAGGGTGAAGATGCTCTGGCGGCCCAGCTCCACCGTCGGGCC
>Ga0180223_1002116_pt1 | contig 12659 bp, 7 predicted proteins | sample eDN5th30CKraftOP_FD_151337 | JGI IMG/M metagenome (GOLD analysis project Ga0180223, IMG submission 151337) | Enriched Organic Plus compost microbial communities from Emeryville, California, USA - eDNA 5th pass 30_C Kraft OP (version 2) (version 2) ...
GCTGTCCGAGCAGGCGGCGCAGTTCGGCGGCCGCCCCGGCCCCTTCCCCGAGATGATCCCGGCGCAGGCGCGCCTGCTGGACAGCTCGGCCGATCCCGAGCTCGCGGCCGCCGAGCTGTGGGGACTCGCGGAGGACCGGATGCGCCGCGGCTACCTCGCCAACGGCGTGTGCGCGGGGGTGCACAGCCTCGCCATCCACGCCGACCCGGCGCGCGCCGCCGTGCTGGCCGGGGCGGCGCAGCAGGCGCAGAGCCCGCTGCTGCGCGCGCTCGGCGACTACGCCCTGGCGATGGGCGAGCGGGACGAGCAGGGCCTGGCCGCCGCGGCCGCGGCGCTGAGCGCCGCGGGGGCGGCTCTGCTGGCCGCCCAGGCCGGGGTGCTGCGCGCCTCGGTGCTCCTGTCTGCCGGCCGCGCACCTGCGGCCGCCGAGCAGGCCGCGGCGAGCTGGCGTGCCACGGAGGGCTTCGGGCGCTGGCGGGGGGGCCTGTTCGCACGTCTGGCGGCGCAGGTCGACCTCACTCCGCGGGAGCGGGAGATCGCCGAGCTGCTGCTGCGCGGGCTGTCCACCGCCGAGATCGCGGGAGCGCTGAGCCTGAGCACGCGGACGGTGGAGAACCACATGCTCAGCAGCTATCGCAAGGCGGGTGTGGACTCCCGGCGGGCCCTCGCCGGCGCGGTCGGCAGCTGGCTCCGCTGAGCGTCAGGCGCGGGGCTCGGCGCCGCGCGCTCAGCCCTGCGCAGCGAGCGCGCGGGCGAGCGCGTCGCGCAGCTGCTGGTCCGCGACCCCGTATGCCGCCCAGTCCCCGGCCTTCATCGCCGCGTCGCGTGCGGCGATCGCGGCCTGCATGTCCAGCAGCGCCTGACGCAGCTCCGGGCTCTCGCCTCCCGAGCTCGGCGACGGGGCCGGGCTCGGCGAGGGGGTGGTCGAGGGCGACGGCGTCGGTGCGGGGGTCGGCGTCGGCGAGGGGGTCGTCCCCGGCGAGTCGGGCTGGACCTGGTTGTCGCCGGCCCTGGCGCCCGAGTTGCCGCCGAACAGCTTGTCCAAGGCGGCGTCCAGCGTGTCCTCGAAGGCGATGTTGTCACCGAAGGCGACGAGCACCTTCTGCAGGATGGGGTAGGCGTTGTCCGAGTTGGACTGGACGTACACCGGCTGCACGTACAGCAGCCCGCCGCCGACCGGCAGCGTCAGCAGGTTCCCGCTGATGACCTGGGTCCCGCCCTGCCGGAGGATGTTCAGCAGCCCCGACACGGACGGGTTGGTGTTGAAGCTGTTCTGCACCTGGCCCGGCGCGGGGATCGTATCGCCCTTGGGCAGGGTGAGCAGCCGGAGGGTGCCGTACTGGGCGCCGATCTGGCCCGCTGTGCTGCCCGCGTCGGAGTCGACCGCGAGATAGCCGGTGAGCACATTGCTGCGGGAGGTGTCCCCGCCCGCCGCCGGGATGTACGTGGAGTACAGCGAGAACGCGGGCGGCACGTCCTGCCCGGCCGACAGCGTGAGGTAGTACGGCGGCTGCGCGAGCTGCTGCGCATTGGAGGACAGCGTCGGGTCGGTCGGCGTCACCCAGGCGTCCGTGCCCGAGTAGAAGGTGTCCGCGTCGGTCACGTGGTAGGTGCCCAGGATGAAGCGCTGCACCTTGAAGAGGTCCTCCGGGTAGCGCACATGCGAGAGCAGCTGCCCGCTCATCTCGGACACGGGCCTGATCGTGTTCGGGAAGATCTTCTCCCAGGTCTGCAGGATCGGGTCGCTCGGGTCCCAGGCGTACAGCGTCACATGCCCGTCGTAGGCGTCCACGGTGGCCTTGACGGAGTTGCGGATGTAGTTGATGCCGTCGTTCGTCGCGGGCCGCTGCGTCGTGTTCGCGTCCTGCAGCATCCCGCTGAGGCTGTTCTGCTGCGAGTACGGGTAGTTCGCGGAGGTGGTGTAGCCGTCGATGATCCAGACGATCCGTCCGTCCACCACGGAGGGGTACGGGTCGGAGTCCAGGGTCAGGTAGGGCGCGACCTTCTGCACCCTCAGCGCCGGGTCGCGGTCGTAGAGGATCTGCGACTGATCGGTCACCGCGTCGGACAGGACGATCTGCTCGGACTGGAACTTCAGCGCGTAGATGAGCCGGGTGAAGAAGTTGTCCAGCTTCGGACCGCCGTCGCCGGAGAAGGTCGTGTAGGTGTCCCCCGCGTCGCCCGCCGGATAGTCCAGCTCGATGTTCTTGTCGCCCGTGCCGCCCACGATCGAGTACTCCGGCGAGTTCTCGCCGAAGTACACCCGCGGCTGGAACGTGCCCAGCTGACCGGAGGACGGGATTCCCTGCTCCATGAAAACGGGCAGCCCGTCGGCGCTGCGCTCGTTGCCGAAGGCCGCGACCAGGCCGTAGCCGTGCGTGTAGACGAGGGTGCGGTTGTACCAGGAGTTGTCGGTCAGAGAGGAGCCGTTCAGGTCGCGCACGCCGACCACGGCGTCCTGCGTCTGCCCGTCGATCGTGTAGCGGTCGACGTCCAGGCTGGAGGGGAAGCTGTAGTACTGGCGGATGCGCTGCAGCTGCGTCACCGTGGGGGCGATGACCTCCGGGTCCATGATGCGGATGTTCGCCGTGGTCACCGCGTCGTTGCGCAGCGCTCCCGGGGTGGCGTCGGTGGTCGCGGCATAGGGGACCACCTGCACGCCGTCCACCCCGTAGGCCTGTCGGGTGCCGTCGATGTTGCGCTGGATGTAGCTGGACTCCAGGGTCTTCTGGCTCGGCAGCACCTGGAAGCGCTGCACGATCCACGGGTAGAGCGAGCCCGCGATGATGGCGAGGACGATCAGCAGTGCGGTGCCGATGAGCGGCAGGCGCCAGCGGCCGGTCCACGCGGTGATGATGAACAGGACCGCCACCACCATCGCCACGCCCGACAGGATCGCCCGCACGGGGATGGTCGCGTTGACGTCGGAGTATCCCGCTCCGGTGAACAGCCCGTTGTAGCTCGTGACCGTCGTGTACTGGTCGAGCCAGAAGCTCACCCCCTGCAGGGCGAGATACACCGCGGCGAGCACGGTGATCTGGATGCGGGCGGACTTGGAGACCCGCAGCGAGCGTCCGGCGAAGGTGATGCCGCCGTAGAAGTAGGCCGTGACGATCGAGGCGATGCCGGCGATGAGCACCGCTGCCGAGGCGAAGGCGACGAGCCCCCGGTAGAACGGCAGCTCGAACAGGTAGAACGACACGTCCAGCCCGAACTGGGGGTCGGTCGTGCCGGCCGCCGTGCGGTTGAGCCACATGAGCACGATCGACCACCGCGAGGCGGCCGCGAGCCCGCCGAACAGGCCGATCAGGGCCGGCACGGCGAAGAAGGCCACGCGCCGCAGCGGCTCGATCACCTGCTGGTAGTGGTCCAGCTGGTCGTTGAGCTTCGCGTAGATCGGACGCTTGCGGTAGGCCAGCTCGATGCAGATGTATACCGGCACGGACATGCACACGAAGGCGACGGCGAACATCGAGATGGCGGCCACCCACTGCGTGGTCAGCACCTCGAGATAGCCCAGCTGGCTGTACCAGAGGATGTCGGCGAACAGCCCCGTCAGGGCCAGGAACGCGACGATCAGGCCGACCACCACGATGATCGTGATGACGATCGGCGAGACGCGCCTCCGGCGCGCCGGTCGGGCCGGGGTCGTGTCTGCTGCTGAGCTCACCTGTGATCCGCCTCGGTCTGCAGGGTTCCGATCGGCACGGACAGGGGGTCCGTCGTCGGGCGCCTCAGTCTAACCGGCGGCTGCTGCGTGCTGGCTGAGCGGGCAGCTGGGCAGCTGGGAGGCGTCCCCGCCGTCGCGCAGCACGGACAGCACGTGCAGGGCGTCCTGCAGCGTGGAGACCGGGTAGACGGCCATCTGCGAGGGCAGGCCGTCGCCCAGCTCGGTGCAGTTCGCCCGCGGGATGAGCATGGCCTCGGCTCCGGCGGCCGCCGCGCCGAAGGCCTTCTGCCGTACGCCGCCGATCGCGCCGACGTTGCCGGAGGCGTCGATGGTGCCGGTGCCGGCGACCGGCAGATCGCCCAGCAGCTTGCCGTCGGTGAGCTTGTCGATGATGCCGATGCTGAAGACCATGCCGGCGCTGGGGCCGCCGATGTTCTGCACCGCGTAGCTCACGCTCACCGGGAAGGCGTACTGCGCGCTCCCGGAGATTCCCACGTAAGGATATTCCTTGCCGTCGGAGGCGAGGGCGAGCTGCGGGGTGACGGAGACGGTCTGCGGCTGGCCGTTGCGCAGGATCCCGAAGACGACGTCCTGCCCGCTCGGCGTCCCGCGCACGAGCTGGGCGACCTGGTCCATCGAGGACACCGCGGAGCCGTCCACGCTCTGGATGACGTCGCCCGGCTGCAGCAGGCCGGCGGCGGGGGCGCCGGTGCCGACGGTCTGCACGGTGATCGTCGTCTGATAGGGGATGCCGAGCTGCCCGAGCGCCGCGGCGACGGCGACGTCCTGCGAGGAGCTCATCTGCGCCGCGTCCTGGGTGGCCTGGTCCTGGGCGGTGTAGCCCGGCGGGAAGACGTCCCCCACCGGCAGCAGCACCTTGGTCGGGTCGAACCAGGCCATGATCACCGTGAGCCAGCCGGGCAGGTTGTCCGGATCCCCCACCCGCGTGACGGTGAGCATGTCCAGCTGCCCGGAGGCTTCGTGCTCCGGCGCGTCGGCGATGGAGATGAGCGGCTGCGGCTGCTGCTGGCCCTGCAGGGTCACGTCGCCGAGGACGTTGAGCACCGGGCCGGGCTGCTCGATGACGAAGGGCGCAGGCGCGGCGGCGAGCCCGGCGGTCGCGGCGAAGCCGAGCACGAGCGCGACCCAGCCCGCGGCGCGGCGTCGGGCGCCCGGGCGGCGAGACCTCCCGGCTGCGGGCCGCCCGGACTGCGGCTGCTCGCTCGCGCTCACGCTGTCCCTCGCTTCCCCGGACCTCTCCGAGCGCGCGCCCGAGGGGCGCCCGCGCAGGCGCAGGCCCTCACGCGCCGCGGTTGTTCGCGCTCGGCGGAGCGCGGAAGGGCCGGATCCTGAAGACGCCCGGTCCGTGTTCGGCTTCGGGGGCTAGCGTAGTAACTGCGCCTGTGAGCACGCTGACGCGGCGGGCCGGGCGCAGCGGAGGTGCGCGATGGCCGATGGGCCCTTCGACGGGCAGGATCCGGGCATGCCGGATCCCGAGGAGCTGCGCCGGATGATGGAGGAGCTGCTCGCCGGGCGGACGCCCAGCGGCATCTCCTTCGATGCGTCCGCTCTGGCGAAGGCGGCCGGACTGCCGTCCGACCCGGCCTTCTTGCGCAGGCTGATGACGAGCCTGCAGCAGGCTGCGAACACTCCGGACGCGGGCATCGACTGGACGCTCGCGACCGACCAGGCGAAGGCGACCGCGGCACCCGGCACGCAGGAGATCTCCGTGCAGACCCGCTCGGAGTACGAGGCCGCTCTCGCCGTCGCTGGCCTGTGGCTGAGCGAGGTGACCTCGATCACCGAGCTGACCGAGCCCACACGCCTCGTCACGCGGACCGAGTGGATCGGGCAGACCATGCCGGTGTGGAGCCAGATCTCCGCTCCCGTGGCGACGAGCATCGCGCAGGCGCTGACGCGCGCGATGCGGGACAACGCGCCCGAGCAGCTGGCCGGCATGCTCGAGCGGGCGCTCCCGATGATGCAGGGCGTCGCCGGCGCGCTGTTCGCCGTGCAGCTCGGGCAGGTCGTGGGCCAGCTGTCCGCGGAGGTGGTCTCCGGCGGAGACGTGGGCATCCCCCTGCTGGAGCGCGCGCAGTCCGCGCTCGTCCCGCAGAACATCGACGAGTTCGGCGCGGGCCTGGAGCTGCCGGCCGACCAGGTGCGCATCGCCCTGTCCGTGCGCGAGCTCGCCCATGCCCGGCTTTTCCGGCACGCCAAGTGGCTGCGGCTGGACCTCATCAGCGCGATCACGGCGTTCGCCGACGGCGTCGACATCGACATGGAGCGCATCGGCGAGGTCGCCTCGGGCTTCGACCCGTCCAACCCGGAGGCTCTGCGGGAGGCGCTCACCGACGGTTCGCTCATCCCCGAGCACAGCCCCGCCCAGCGGCACGCGCTGAGCCGGCTGGAGACCACCCTCGCGCTGATCGAGGGCTGGGTGGACGTGGTCACCGAGCAGGCCAGCACGCGGCTGCCCGGAGCTGCGGCGATCGCGGAGACGGTGCGTCGCCGGCGGGCCACGGGAGGCCCGGCCGAGCGGGCGCTGGCCACCCTCGTGGGCCTGGAGCTGCGGCCCAGGCGGCTGCGCGAGGCGGCGGCGATGTGGCGGCTGGTGGGCGAGGAGCTGGGCGCGGCCGCGCGCGACGGGCTCTGGGCGCATCCCGACCTGCTGCCCACCTCGGAGGACATCGACGACCCGGCGGCACTGGTCGCACGGCTGCGCGGCGAGGGCGGCGGCTCGGCCGCGGAGGACGACGCCTTCGACCAGGCCATCGCCGAGCTGCTGCGCGACGACGCCCCGCGGCCCATCGAGGACGAGGACGGGCGCATCGAGGATCCGGACGACCCCGAGGGACCGGAGGGCCCGGCAGGGCCCGGGGGCGCTGGAGGGCCTGGGCTGTGAGGGTCCTGGGCTCTGGAGGGGCTGCACGCTGGGAGCGCCTGGGGACCCGGGGGTGGCGAGGCCTGTAGGGCTGAGCAGGGCGCGACAGGGAGCTGGCCCGGAGCTTGCTTCCTGCACGCCCGGCTCACACGGCGTTCCATCCACAGATCCGATCAGCCCCCTTCACGCACTCCGGTCGTCGTCGCAGGCTGGGGGGCATGACGCTGATCGACCGGCCCGCGCAGCAGGCCCACCGGCCGCCGGGCAGCCCGCCCGCGGAGGAAAGCGGCGGCTCCGCGGAGGGCGAGCGCGCCGTGGACGACCGCGGCGCCGTGCTGCGCATCGTCGCGGATGCGCCTCTCGTGTGGCGCGACACCTCGACCCTGCAAGCGGGCATCGACGAGCCGAGGGCGGTGCTCACCGAGGTCGGCGCTGCGCAGGAACGCCTCGTGCATGCGCTGCGCGTGGGCGCGAGCCCCGCCGCGCTGCTCCGCCTCGCCGCTCGGCTGGGATTGGAGCGGCGCGAGGCGCAGCGGGTGCTCGACGCGCTGGCTCCCGTGCTGGAGCAACTCGCCGAAGCCGAGGCCGGCCCCGCTCCGCAGCATGAGCAGCAGCTCGGCGATGGCGGGCGCGCGGGGATCCCTGCTGTCCCGGTACGGGGCCCAGGCCCCACGGCGAGGCTGATCCGCGAGCTGCTCGGTCCTGCTCCGGCGGGCGAGCCCGCCCTTGTCGTGCTGGTGGCGGATCATGTCGTCGAGCCGGTGCGCTACCGCGCGCTGCTACGTGAGGACATCCCCCACCTCCCCGTTGTGCACGGCGAGCGACGGGTGAGGGTGGGGCCGCTCGTGCAGCCGGGCCTGTCGGCGTGCCTGCGCTGCGCCGAGCTGCATCACAGCGACGCGGATCCGGCATGGCCCGCGATCGCGGCACAGGCGCTCGGGCGCGCCGGCACAAGGGATGGCTGGCGCTGCGTCCTCGCCGCCAGCGAGACGGTCGCAGCCGTCGCTGCCTGGTCTGCCGGCGCCTCCCATACGGCGCTGAGCACCGGGGTCGTCGTCGAGGCAGGCGGAGTGCGCGCGCTCAGCTCTCCTGCCGAGCCGCACCCGGGCTGCTCATGCCGCACTCCACCAGGAAGCGCGAAGGATCGCGTCGACGGCCCCGCGGATCGCTCTGCGCATACGACAGGCTCAGCTCGGCCGCGGCCCGGGTGAGTCCCACATAGAGGAGCCGGCGCTCCTCTTCGAGCTCGCGGGCAGAGCTGGCGCCCTGATTGGGCAGCTGGCCCTCGGCCAGGCCGGCGAGGTGGACCACGGGCCACTCCAGCCCCTTCGCGGCATGCAGCGTCGTCACGGTCACTGCCGGCACCGGAGGTTCGCGCTCCTCCTCACGGCGGCGCAGCAGCTCCTCGGTGAAGGAGCGGAAATCCGTGCCCTCGGGGGTCACGCGGGCCAAGCGGGCGATCGCCTCCAGCGCGTCCCACCGTTCGCGCTCCCGGCCCCCTGGCGCGGGAGGCCGGGGGCTCCAGCGCAGCGCTCGCAGCACGTCCTCCGCCTGCTCGGCCACGGGGGCCAGGCTCGGGGCGACCGAAGCGGCACGCAGGGCCATGACGGCATGCCGCACCTCGTCGAGATCGAAGAAGGGCCGACCGGACAGCAGCCGGGAGGATATCCCCCGCTCGGCGAGGGCGAGGCGGATCGGATCGGCCTGAGCGTTCGTGCGCACCAGGACGGCCACCGCCTCTGCCGCGACCCCCCGGCCCAAGCGCTCCGCGATCCCGACGGCGATCGCCGCCGCCTCGGCCGCGTCATCCTCGTACACCGACAGGACGGGCGGGCGAGCGGCAGCGCGGCTTCCGCCGTCCCGCGCGGGCACGGAAGGTGCGTGCGCAGAGCCGGCGAGCGCGGGTGCTGCGGCCGAGGGGTCCGCGGGGGGCTGCGGCCCGCGTGGCGCGGGCTCGCCGAGCGCGGGGGCCCCGGCCCCGCGGGCCGCTGGAGCCGGCTCGCTCGGGGCCGGCTCCGTCGCCGGGTACGCGCCGCGCAGGATCACGGCGCCCTCGATGCGCCGGGCCAGAGCGTTCGCGGGCCCGAGCAGGGCGTCCGGGGTGCGGTAGCTTCTCGTCAGCGCGAAGGTCTGCGCGCGGGCGAAGCGCTCGGCGAAGGAGAGCAGATACTGCGCGTCTCCCCCGGCGAAGCCGTAGATCGCCTGCGCGGGATCGCCGACGACGCAGATCTCCTCGCCGTCGCCGAGCCAGGCCTCCAGCAGGCGTTGGGACAGAGGCGAGATGTCCTGATACTCGTCCACCGTGATCCGCCGGTAGCGGGCGCGCACCTGGGCGGCCACGCGCGGCTCGCTCTCGAGCATGCCGCACAGGACCAGCAGCACGTCCTCGAAGTCCATCTGCCCGCGCTCGGCGGTCGTGGCGTCATAGGCCTGCTGGAAGGCGACGAGCCGCTCTGCGGGCACTCGCAGTGGCGAGGCTCGCTCTGCGGCGAGCGCGGCGTACTCGTCCAAGGAGAGCACACGCGACTTGCGCCACTCCACCTCCGCCGCAAGCTCGCGCACGATCCCCGCCTCGGTGGACAGGCGCAGCTCCCCGGCGAGCTCCGCGACGAGCCGGGCCTTCCCCTCAAGCAGCCTGGGCGAGCTGCCCGGAGCGACCCGCGGCCAGAAGTGCCGCAGCTGCCGCAGCGCGGCGGCGTGGAACGTCTGCGCCGCGACTCCTCCGGCGCCCAGCACGGCCAGCCGCGCCCGCAGCGACGCCGCCGCCCGGTTGGAGAAGGCGAGCGCAAGGACCTCCTCGGCCGCGTACGTCCGGGAGGCGATGCCGTGCGCGATCCGGTGCGCGATGACCGTGGTCTTGCCGGTGCCCGCGCCCGCGACGACTCGCACCGGTCCATGCAGCGCGCGCGCCGCCCGGAGCTGCTCCTCGTCGAGGCCCTCCAACGGCGAACGGCCGTCGGTCACAGCGGACCGCCGTACCAGTCCTCGATCATGGAGCGCGCGATCGACGAGCGGCCCGGCAAGGTGATCTCGCCGAGACTCTCGCGCAGCTGCTCCCGGGTGAACCAGCGCACCTGGACGATCTCCTCGCCGTCGGGCCGGGCCGCCTCAGGGCTCGAGCCAGCCGCAACGCGTGCGGTGAAGCCGCACATGAGCGAGCACGGGTACGGCCAGGGCTGCGAGGCCCAATAGCGCACCGCCTCCACCGGGACACCGGCCTCCTCAGCCACCTCGCGAACGACCGTGGACTCCAACGACTCACCGGCCTCTACGAAGCCGGCGAAGAGCGAGTAGCGGTTGTCGCCCCACATCACGTTCGAGCCCAGCAGGATGCGGTCGTCGTCGTCAAGCACCAGGACGATCACGGCCGGGTCGGTGCGCGGGAAGAGCTCGGCGCCGTCCACCGTGTCGCGCCGCGCCCAGCCGGCCTTCTCCACGCGGGTCGGCGAGCCTGTGCGCGGTGAGAAGCGCGAGGTGGTGTGCCATTGGGCGAGCGCGACGGCGGACACCATCAGACCCGCATCCCGGTCCGACAGCTCGGCTGCCGCCGCGCGCAGGTCGTGCCATTCGGCGCCCTCGAACACGCCGCCCTCCGGCACCGGCCCTTCCGGCTCCAGCACGCGCAGCACGAGGGAGGTCCCAACCGCTTCGAGCGCGTCCGGATCGACCGAGCGACCGAGGTAGGCGTCCGCGATGCCCTCGGGAAGCAGTGCCGGCGGTGCCAGGCGAACGGCCCTGCGCACGCCCGGCTCCCGCGGATGGGTGGCCTGCACGAGCGCAGCGCGTCCGCGGTGGATGGCGATGTACCGGCTCTGCGCGTCTTGCGCCAAGCGCTCCAGCAGCTGCGGCTCCAGCCGGCGCGGCTCGTCGCGGTCCACCGCCGATCGCGCCAGCGGCAGCCGAGGCAGCAGCTCGGACGAAGGGCTCACCCCTCCAGTATCCCTGCCCGCACGCCGCGCCGCCGATCTTGCGGCATGCGCCTGTGCTTGCGTGCGCTTCGCGCACGCGGTCCTACCCTGGGTGCATGGCTCGCTCTGCGCTGTCTCTCGCCGCCTTGGCCAGTTCTGCGATGCCCGAGGTGACGATCGCCGGAACGCGCGGCTACAGCTACGGCGAGCGGGGCGACAACGACTCCGCGGTGCTCACCCTCGACACCGGCGCGGAGCTGCTCGTGCGCGTGCCGAGCACGACGGAGGCGGACACGGCCCTCGCCATGGAGGTCATCGCCCTGGCCGCGCTGACGCCGGGAGTGCGCAGCCTGCTGCCCTTCGCCATCCCCTCCGTCGTCGGCGGCTTCGCGGTGGCGGACCGCGAGCTCGGCCAGGTCCGCGCGGTCGTCTCGGAGCTCATGCCGGGGCTGAAGTTCCGCGCGGCTGACCTCACGCCGGACGCCCTGCTCGTCACGGACATCGCGCGCGCGCTCGCCGCCGTGCACCGCATCCCCGGTTCGGCGATCCTCGAGGCGGGCCTGCCCGTGCGCAGCGCGAAGGAGCTCAGAGACGAGGCGAACACCTTGCTGGACCGCGCCGCCGCGACCCGCCTGGTGCCGGCGACGGTGCTGGACCGCTGGCAGGACCGCATCGGAGACGCCGGCCTCTGGCAGTTCCAGAGCACGGTCGTGCACGGCTCCGTCGACGACGACGCGTTCCTCGTCCAGGACGACCGCGTGACGGGCTTGCTGAACTGGTCCCAGCTGCGGGTCGCGGACCCGGCGGCCGACTTCTCCTGGCTCAGCGGCGCGGCGACCGGGACGATGGATGCGGTGATCGACGCGTACATCGAGGAGAGCAGGCTCACCTCGGCCGCGGGATTGCGCGAGCGAGCAAGCCTCTACGCCGAGCTGGAGGTCGCGCGGTGGCTGCTGCACGGCGTCGGGCGACGCGAACAGGCCGTCATCGACGACGCGGTGCTGATGCTCGACACGCTCGTCGAGCGCATCGCCCGCTCGGCGTCCGCGACCGCGACCGCGACCGCGAACCGGCCTGGGGACACGGACCGGCCTCAGACGACCACGGGGCCGCTGCCGGGCGCGGGGAGCGCAGCCGGGGCTGGGGCTGGGGCCAAGACATCCGGATCGGGGCGAGCGGTCGGCGACGCAGCGGACGGCGAGGACGGCGGAGCCGAGACGGCCGGTGCGGGGCGCTCCGCCCTGGCTGACACCGCGCCGTACAACCCCTTCCCGTCCTCGGATGCGGACGACGCACCTGCGGACGGCACGCCTTCGGACGGCGGGCCCGCGGACACAGCGGATGCGGCGGACATAGCCGCCGTCGCGAATGCCGCGGACGCGCGCCGCGGGGATCAGGGCGGCTCTACCGGTCAGGATCGCGCGGCAGACCAGGACCTCTCGACGGAGGACCACAGCTCCAGCAGGCCCGCCTCGTCGTAGACCCGCTCGGGGCGGACGACGAGATCCTCCTCGACGTAGTAGAACGCCACCCGGACGCGCTCCGGATCCACCCCCTTCCACTGTGCGAAGGCGTGCCGGTACAGGGCGAGCTGCAGTTGCCGCTGCTCGAGCTCCCGGGCGCCGCGCGGCGGCCGCCCCGTCTTCCAGTCGACGATCTCGTAGAGCACCGCAGCCGGATCGTCAGGCCGGCGCGGGTCGGGCTCGGCGAAGACGGCGTCGATCTTGCAGACCAGCACCCGCCCGGCGAAGGGGAGATGGATCTCGCGCTCCACCTCCACAGGCCGCCTCCCGCCCCACTCGGAGGCCTCGAAGGTGCGCATCAGCCGGGCGAGCCGTTCCGCGTCCGCCTCGGCGAGCTGCTCGCCCGGCTCGCGCTCAGCATCCACCCCGCGCTCGCCCTGGGCCCCGCCAGCGGCGCCGTCGATGACCAGCTCCTCCAGCCCGGACAATGCGAGCTCATCGTCAGGCACCCTGCTCAGACCCGCGCGCCGCTCCACCCAGCTGTGGAAGCGCGTGCCCAGCACCGTCTCCCGGTAGGGCCGCGTGGGCATCGGGCGGGCGAGGCTCGCCGCGACCGCCGCCGGGTCGGTGACGTACTCGTGGAAGCGGGAGGCGGTGATCCGTGAGGGGATCGGCACGGCGAGAGGCCGCTCGCGCTGCTCACGCTCTGCAAGCAGGAGCTCGATCTCCCGCCG
>Ga0180223_1002117_pt1 | contig 12649 bp, 10 predicted proteins | sample eDN5th30CKraftOP_FD_151337 | JGI IMG/M metagenome (GOLD analysis project Ga0180223, IMG submission 151337) | Enriched Organic Plus compost microbial communities from Emeryville, California, USA - eDNA 5th pass 30_C Kraft OP (version 2) (version 2) ...
CCTTGCCCTGCAGGGCGGCAAGGGCATCGCGCTGGCTCTTCTCAGACGTCTGTTTGATCTGCCCGTCGAGCAGCTTGTCGACGGCGACGTCGATGCGGCTGACGAAGAAGCTCGCCACGCTCGCCACCCTGGCGGCATCGCCACCTTGCGCGATGAAATATTCGAGGCCGGCGAGATAGGCTTCGACGACCTCCTCATAGACATCCTGCGAGAACAGCAGGGTGATGTTGATGTTGATGCCTTCGCCGAGCAACTGGCGGATCGCCGGCAGGCCGGCCCTGGTTCCCGGCACCTTGACCATGAGATTGTCGCGCCCGACCGACTGCCACAGCCGCCGGGCTTCGGCGATCGTCGCATCGGTATTCATCGCCAGATAGGGCGAGACTTCGAGGCTGACATAGCCATCCGCGCCCTTCGTCGCATCATAGACGGGGCGCAAGATGTCAGCCGCGTGACGGATATCCTCGATGGCGAGCGCTTCGTACAGCGCCATGACGTTGTCATCGCCCCGGCCGAGGATGGTCTTCAGCGACGCATCGTAGTCGGCGCTGCCGCCGATCGCCTTTTCGAAAATCGAAGGGTTCGAGGTGACCCCGGTCAGCTCGTCCTCCTCGACCAGCTTCGTCAGGCCCCCGTCTGCGAGAAACCGCCGGGACAGGAAGTCGAGCCAGACAGCCTGGCCGGCATCATGCAGCTGCCGGAGCGGATTTGCGGGTACCTTCGTCTGCACGTTCATCACCGGCCTTTCGATTTCGCGATCTGCCCCGCACCAAACCCGATGTCGCGGTCCGAACCAATGATGGAACCCATCCCTGGCCGGCACGCGCCGTCACGTCCGGGCGGCAGCATGCTGTGACGATACCCCCGCTGCCGCCACCCGAACAACCCGGCCGGGCAACTCCCAGGCGGACCATCGGAGAAGAGGGGGGCCGCGGTTGGGCCAGATCGGATACGGATGTGTCTTGCGGTGGGTGCGAGCCGACGACACGGGAACCGGGCAAGCGCATCCGAAGGTGCGCCCGGGCTGCAACGCCGCACGAAGGAAATCGTTGCGCGAAAATTCCTCGACAGCTTTGGCAGCGATCCCTTGGATCACGACGCCGGACGAGGGGCAGGCGCAGTTCGCGAAAAACATCAAGGCCTGGAAAGGGTTTGTCAGGCTCTCAAGAATTCCCCAGCAAGATTGAGGGCTCGCCCCGAACGCAGCGCTGTCATCGCGCCGCGTCCGAGATTTGCCCTCACGCTGTTGTCAGCATGGGTCACGCGGTCAGCCCTGCGGTTCGATCTTGGCGATCCGCATATAGTCCTGCCATGCCGCGACATCGTGGAGAAGCCGGGCCTGGCCCTCATCCGGCGTCGAGATCCAGGGGTCGCCGCCGGCGTTGTTGAGGAACTGGCGGGTTTCGGGCTGCGCCGTCACTTCGTTGAACCACCTGTTGATCTGGTCGACGATCGGCCGCGGCGTGCCTTGAGGAACCATGGCGGCGAACCAGCCGGTGAGGTCCATCGGCACGCCCTGTTCCGCCATGGTCGGCCAAGCCGGATTGGCAGCGAGACGCTGGCCCGTGCTGACGCCGAGGATCCTCAGCCGGCCCTCACGCTGCTGGGCGGCGGAATAGACCGGATCGCACATCGCGTAGTCGATGGTGCCGGCGAGCTGATCGTTCAGCGAATCGATGGCGTTCTTGTAGACCACCTCCACCGCCTGCACGCCGGTCGCGGCTTTGTAGAGTTCACCCATCACCGTCGCGGTGGGTGCGGCGGTGGCATAGGTCGCCTTGGTGCCCTTTTCCTTCATCGCTTTGGTGACGTCCGCGACGGACTGATAAGGCGACTTGGCGTCGACCACCATCATGAAGGGCTGCCGGTTCAGCGTCGCGGCGATCTGCAGCGCTTTGCCGGCGTCCGGGAACGGCGGCTGCTTGTAGAGCCACATGTTGGCAGCCACCGCGCTGCCGGCATGCACATAGATCGTGTATCCATCCGGCTTGGAGCGGGCGACATAGGACATCGAGATATTGCCGCCAGCGCCGGACTTGGCTTCGACCACGATGGTGCGGTTGGCGATCGGCCTGATCTTTTCCGCATAATAGCGCACGAGCACGTCGGAGCCGCTGCCCGGCGGGAATGCGCCGATGAAGTGAATGTCCTGGGCGGGATATTGTTGCGCAAGAGCAGGGCGAGGAGCACCCGCGATGGCGGTGGCCGCCCCGGCGGCAGCCACGGACAGAAACTGGCGTCTGGTTGTTGTCATTGAAGCGTTTCCTCGGAGAATTTCATGTCTTGGAGGCGAATACCGGGGAAGTGGGGTATCCGCATGCAGAGCTTAGTGCATTTTGGTGGGCTGTGCAGGTTGGGACGACGTCCGGAGATGGTGGTTGCGTCCTCCGGCTGTCTGCCTCACTTGTCATTCCATGGCCGATCGCGATGATCGGTCTGGAATCGACATAGAAACGCGACATGCCGGGCAGTGACACTGAAGTTGTGGTGGTTGGCGGTGGGGCCGCCGGCGTGGCGGCCGGCCGCCGCCTTCGGGACGCCTCGGTCGATTGCCTGATCGTCGAAGCGCGCTCCCGGCTGGGCGGCCGGTCCTGGACCATCACCGATGCTGCGGGGTTCGCCCTCGATCTTGGGTGCGGCTGGCTGCATTCGGCGGACCGCAATCCATGGGTCAAGGTCGCTGAAGGCCAGGGACGGGTGATCGACAAGGCGACGCCGCCATGGGGCCGTCCCTCAATGACCGCCGGCTTTCCGCTGGAAGAGCAGCGGGAGTTCAACATCGCCATGGATGCTTTCCATGAGCGTGTGGAGCAGGCCGCCGAGACAGAAGCCGACGGTCCCGCCTCGGCGCTGCTCGAGCCGGGTAACCGCTGGAACAACCTGATCAATTCGGTGGGGACCTATATCAGCGGCATGGAACTGGATCAGATATCGATCCGGGACCTCGCGAATTATGCCGACAGCGGCGTGAACTGGCGCGTGACGGATGGCTACGGCACGATCATCGCCGCCCATGGGGCCAGCGTGCCGATGGTGCTCGACAGCCCTGTCAGCCGGATCGATCACAGTGGACCGCGCCTGAGGATCGAAACGCCGAAAGGCGTCATCACCGCCGACCAGGCCATCATCACGCTGCCGACCACGGTCCTTGCGGAGCAGGACGATTTTTTTGCGCCGGCGCTGCCGGAAAAAACCGAAGCTGCGGCCGGCCTGCCGCTGGGGCTCGACGACAAGCTGTTCATGGCACTGGAGGGCGCCGAGGAGTTCGACCTGGACAGCCGCATCTTCGGCCGTACGGACAGGTCGGGCACCGGAGCGTACCACGCCAGGCCGTTTGGCCGGCCGCAGATCGAAGCATTCTATGGGGGCGCGCTGGCGGCCGAGCTCGAAGCCGGCGGCGAGGCTGCCTTTTTTGATTTTGCGGTGGCGGAGCTGACCGGGCTGTTTGGCTCAGGCTTCGCGCGCCGGCTGAAGTTCGTTGCGGTTCACCCCTGGGGCACCGATCCGTTTGCGCGCGGTGCCTATTCCTGTGCGCTGCCCGGACGGGTGGATTGCCGCGCGGTGCTGGCCGCGCCGGTCAATGATCGTTTGTTCTTCGCCGGAGAAGCTTGCTCGCGGCATGACTATTCCACGGCGCATGGTGGCTGGCTGACCGGCGTCGCCGCCGCGGATCAGGTGATCGCGGCGCGCAAGGGGCGGCCGATCGCGTGACGGCGGCTCACTTGCGCACGATCACGTAGCCCCGCGTCTTTCCGGATGCCGAGTCAGGCGTGTTCATCGCTGCATAGAGCCGCTTCGCCGTGACCCAGCTCGGCAGGAATTTATAGCGCGCGACATCGAGGATCAGGAAGCGGTCGGTCTCCGCATTGTAGGCGGCGATCGGCGAGATGTGGCCGCCGCCGGCGATTCCCGGCTGCCCCAACTCAGCCCTGCCGAAATTCACCAGCATGATCGCATTGGGATCGGCGATGGCGGCGCGGGCGGCGGCGCGGAAGGCATCGACATCGGTGTCGGACGCGAACGTCTTGTCCGCCTTGGCGCGGCTGAGATTCAGCAGCGTCTGCAACTGTTCGAGCGTGATGCCATCGGCATTGATGCTCGACACCGGCTTCACGGCCTCAAGCACCTCACGCGTGAAAATGTTGTCCTGGTCCCAGTAACTGTACGGATACCACTGCGGAGAGGTCGGTGGCGTCACGCCCAGCGCATTGAGCGCCATCACGCTGGAGGCGATGCCGCAGAAGGTCGCCTGATATTCGCTGACGAAGCGGGAGATCAACGGCATGAAATCCTGCTTCTCGGCCTTGTCCAGCAGCGTCGCGCTCTGCGGATCGAGGAAATAGATCAGCGCGTCCGGCCGGCCAGTGTCCTCCGCCATCGCCGATGTCGAAAGACCGATCGCAACAACTGCGGCAGAAAGTGTTCCAAATAAAGCGGTTGGTCGCATCGGATCCTCCGGAATGGTCGCGGTTGCCTGGTCACGTTGTGGACATTAAGGTCCGCCGCAACACTCGTCTTCAGTCATGCCGCAATGGCGTTGAAAGATTGTGAACCATGCCGCGAGAGTTCGTCGGACATCTGGTCCTCCGGCTGTGTTGCGCCGTTGCTGTGATCACCGGTTTGGCAGGCGTCGCAACCGCGCTGGCATCCGATGCGTCGGCAGGGCTTGCGAAATCCGCAATCTGCGCATCCTGTCATGGCCCGGTCGGCATTTCGCCGGTGCCGAGCTATCCGAATATCGCAGGGCAGAATCCGCTCTATCTCGACTATGCCATCCGGCGCTATCGCGATGGCCAGCGCAGCGGTGATCAGGCCGGGATGATGTTCACCGTGACGCAGGCGCTGACCGACGCCGACATCTCCGACCTCGCCGCCTATTATGGATCATTGAAGCCCACGCGCTGAACCTATCGTGCGGATGGGGCCCAGAGCATTTTCCGGAAAAGTGGACACCGGTTTTCCTGAGAAAATGCGATCAAATAGGAAACCCGGAGCGCTTCTCGATTCAATCTAGTCGGGATGCGTTCTGGGCTGCGCCTTGGTCATGATCCACGAGAAGTCATACGGCGAGCTTGAATGGCAGCCCATGCAGCTGCCGTTGCCGAACACGGGCTTGTCGCTGGTGGAGACGGAGCGTGGCTGATCCTTCGCCGGCAGATTGCCGACCTGCGAAAAGGTCTCCATCACCGAATTGGCCAGATAAACCATCAGCGGCTTGCCGCCCGAGAGATTGGCCACCGCGCCTGGGAATGCCGCGCCGGCTTGTGGCTTCGCGGCGGGATCGGTCGGCCACTGGGTCCCGACCATTTCATAGTATTGCAGCTTCGAGCCGGCCGCTGCGAGCGCGGCGCGCATGCGCTCGTTGAGCGCCGCGGTTTCGCGCGGAATCGGAACCAGGCGGGTGATTTGTGTCCGCCGCTGTCCATCGGCTCCGGGTGGGGCCGGAACATTGACCGGGCACCATTCGCAGTCGGGATCATTGAAGCTTGGACGGAGTGATGTCTGTGTGCCGTTCGCGGTGGTGATGCGCTGCAGCCGGTCGACCGAGAGATTGTCGACATGCTCGAAGGTCGACCAGATCCACTGCGGCGAGGTCTCGGTCTTCTGCGCGATATGGAAGCCGACGAGCCCCACGACCACGGGCGTCCATTTTGGCTTAGCGCCGTCGGCGACATAGGCGGGCTGGGTCAGGTATCGCGAGAAGTCGTCCTTCGCCGGATCAAGGATGCGCCACGCCAGTTTCAGCTCGATCGCGCCGGGGATGTTGCCGTCGAAGCGTCCGGCCGGAAACGTCAGCTTGCCAGCCTTCGCGAGATAGTCGGCGAGACCGCGTGCCTCATAGAGTTTGTTGGTGACGATGAAGTCGTATTCGACGCGGTTGAGCAGGCTCTCATAGTGGACCGGGTTGCCGTTCTGGTCCCAGATCGCGAATGAGAATGCCTGATTGACCTCGTCGGCGACGTTGAGTTTCTGGATCGAACTGCGGTTGTGCAGGATACGGGATTGCCGGTCGTTGACCGGCGGCAGGGGAAGCGGCCCGGTATCGTTCGGCTCGGGTGTCTGCACCTGATCCGGCAGCGGCAGCGAACGTATCTTGCTGTCGAAGGCATCGGGTGTTGTGCCGTCCGGCTTGAAGACCTGATAGGTCTCGATCCATGTGCTCCAGCGCGGTGCGCCCTTGTCGCTGATGGCGGGCAGCGGCGCACCTTCCGCATCCACCGGCCAGTTGAGCGCGACAAACGCCGCCCATTGCTGCTGCTCGAACAGCCGGTGAGCCAGCAGCAGATTGCCGCTGTTGACCAGTTGATTGCGGATGGCCGGATCGACATCGGCGGGAAGTTCGGGTGACAGCGGCACCGGGCGGTTCGGATCGAACACCGCGTTGGTTGTTTGCGCCGAAGTGGCCAGCGGAGTGGCCGTCACCGCGGCGGCGACGACCAGCGCCACGACCAGTCCGGCAAGGATTTTCCCGATGCCCATCATGGCTGTCCGAGATCGGCGAGAATGCGCTCCGCCGCACGCAGCGCATTCGCTGCGACGGTCAGCGTCGGCGCATTCACTGGAGCGGTGAGGTGGGCTCCCGTTCCGAGGATGAAGAGATTCGGGTGGTCGTGGGCGCGCAGAGTCGTGTCCACGACCGACGTCTTCGGGTCCCTTCCCATGCGCGTCGTGCCGCCGATGATTGCGCTCGAGAGATACGGCGTGTTCGTCTTGACCTCGCGGGCATTGAGCGCCGTGAAAACGCGCTGCGTCGCCTTGATCGCATAGGCGAGGCCACGGTGGGTGTAGTCGTCCACCTTGAAATAGACTTTCGGCCGGAGGATGCCCGCGCTGTCGCGCAATGTGTCGTCGAGGGTGATGCGGTTGTTGCGGTCCGGCAGGGTCTCGGCGGAACAATTCAGCCGCAGGTGCCGGGCGATCTCGTCGCGCAGCGTCGCGATCATCTGATGCCCGCGCACGCCTTGCCGGGCCAGATCGCGCGCGCGATTGGTGGCGTCGAGATTGCCGGACCAGCCATCGTTCATGAATGATGTTCCGACGGCGGCGCGCCGGCTGCGGAATTTGCCGTCGCGGAACTCAGTGATGCCGGAGGTCTGTTGCGGTCCGCGATAGGGGTAGACCGGGTCCTGAGTCAGGCCCCACACGTCCTGGTTCACCTGGCTGAGCAGATAGCGGCCGACGCAGTCGCTGGAATTCGCGACGCCGTTGGGGGTTTGCTCGTTCTTCGAATTGAGCAGCAGGCGCGGCGTCTCGATGGCATGGCAGGCGATGACATAAGTCTTTCCTGTCGCGCGCCCTTCGGTGCCGTCGGGACGGCGAAACCGGATGCCCGACACCCGCCGGTTTGAATCGACTTCAACCGTTGTCGCCAGTGCTTCGGTGACGATGCGGGCGCCCAGTGCCTGCGCCTTCAGGGTGTGGACCGAGCCGTCGTATTTGGCCTGGATCGGGCAGATCGGAACGCAGGTGTTGTTGCCGCAGCATGGCGGCCGGCCGTCGAACGGAATCGAATTTCGTGCGTGTGAGAAAATCTGCGAATGCAGGCCGACCTTCTTGAGCCCGCGATTGACCATCTGATCCATGTAGGTGCTGGGGATCGGCGGCTGAGGGTAGGGGACGCGGCGCGGTGAACCCCAGTCATAGTCCGGGGAGCCGGCGACGCCCCACATCCTCTCGACCACCTCATAATGGCTGACGAGGTCGTCATAACTGATCGGCCAGTCCTCAGCGACGCCGTAGCGTGATCTCATCCGGAAGTCGGCGGGCCTCAGGCGATCGGCAAAGCCGGTCCAGTGCCATGTCGTGCCGCCGAGGATGCGGGTGTAGGAGCCGACAAACTGATCCGGCCCGGCCTGGACGTAGAAGTCGTTCTCCTTGCCGTCGACCGGATGTGGCGCATAGGCCATCGACGGATAGGGCCCGTTGGGTCCCTTCGACGGATTCCTGACGAAGGTCGCCACCGCCTCGTTGCGGCTGAGATGCGGCCCGGCTTCGAGCACGAGCGTCTTCACGCCGGCCTGCGCCAGACGGAATGCCGCATGGCCGCCGGCGATGCCGGAACCGACGATGACGACGTCGGCGGAAAGATCCTGATCCCCGGCCACGTCCTTTCCTTACGCTTGTGCGGGTGGCTGGGTCCACCAGCCGAAGCCCGGGCCGCAGATGCTGGGCGGCTTCGCAAATGGCAGGACCTGCCACGCCAGCGCCTGATGAAAGCCCGTCATGTCGTTGGCGCCGAACTGGCCCGTATAGACGATCTCGACGAAGCGGCGGGCGGCGGCTTCCGTCTCCTGGTCCGCGAACGGCTGCGCGATGCTGTCCGCGTCCCGCCCGAGGATGGCCGTGAGCAGCTTGTCGACCGCCGCCTTGCCGACTTCGGCCTCGAGCGTCTGGATGGCGAGCGTGAGCAGGGTGGCGTCGGCGACGCGGGTTCCCGCTATGATCTGCGTCGCCATCGCCCAGGAACTGAACTGCGTATCGAATTGTGTAGCCCATGTGACGCCGGGACAGCCCATCACCGCTGCGAGACCCGCAAGAAGCTGGCGCCGGTCCGGCCGGATCGCCTCAACTCTTGATGGAACGGGATGAGATGTCATCGGCGGCGCTCGCTCCGGGCGATTTTCATGGCATTCATCCTCTCAAAGATATTAAAGAAACTATACAGCGGGCCTTGCATCAAACAACAGCCGGTCGCGACATCGACGCGCGGGATTGCGGACCGCGCCTATGATATCGTCAGTCGTCTGATTGGGCTGGCTGATTCGACAGCGGATGCGACGGGGCAGAACGATGAAAACCACAGCACTTATGCGATTGTCATTGGCAATCGGTCTTTCGGCATGTCTTGCAACTGGTCTCACCGCTGGTCGCGCTCTCGCGCAGAATCAAACGCCCACGGTGTCCCCGGTTTCGATCGATACATCGTCGCTGAACTACACAATCAAGTTGCGCAAGCGCGATGTTCCGGTGCTGCCAACTCTGCAGAGCTTCGCATCTGGCCAGTCGAACGGGCTCTGGGTGATTATCGGCGGGCGCACCAACGGCCTGCACAATTTTACGAATAATCCGGTCAAGAATTTTCCGCCTGCGAAACAGAACAGGAAAATCTACGTCATCGACCCGGCAACGGGCCAGAAATGGTCCCGCCGCCTTGATGATTCGACCCTGACAGAGGATCAGGTGGATGCGCTGTCGACGACGGCGACTGAGAGCGTCCAAATCGGCGAGACGCTCTATATGGTCGGCGGCTATGGACGTTTGCGGTCGCACAAGGACTTCAAGACCTTCGCGTCAATGACGGCGTTCGATCTGCCGACGATCATCAAGTGGGTCCGTAATGAAAGTCTGCCCCCCGGCAAGCGGGATCTTGCCAAGATCATCCGGCAGACCCACCGAAGTGCCCTTAAAGTGACGGGCGGTCAATTGTTGATGATCGGCGATCGTGCCTATCTGGCCTTTGGTCAGTTGTTCGATGGCGGCTATGGTGGATCGAAGCCTCCCATTCAGGTCTATACCACCCAGGTCCGCAGCTTCCGGATTATCGACGATGGCACGACGCTCTCGATTGCCGACATCAAGCGGCACCCGACAACGCCCAATCCAGATGATTATCGCCGTCGCGATTACAACCTGGTGCCATTCATCGATACTGCCGATGGCAAGCGTCAACCCAAATTAGCTGCACTCGCGGGCGTGTTCACGCTGTCCGACGGCATGTTCACGGTGCCGGTTGAGATCAATCGCCGGGGTGTGCCATCGATGGCTGATCCGACAGCTTCCACGACCTTCAAGCAGGCGATGAATGGCTACAATTGTGCCAACCTTTCCATTTTTGACAGCCGCAATGGCGAAAGCCATGCGGTTCTGTTTGGAGGCATCAGCTATGTTTATTACCGGCCAGGAGTGAAGAAGTTTGTCAAGGACGGCCACTTCCCGTTCATCAACGACATCACAACCATCGTGCGCAAATCTGACGGCAGCTACAGCCAGATCTGGAACGGTCAGTTTCCGATCGTGAAGGATGCCGACGATAAGCGTCTGCGGTTTGGTGCAGAAGCCGGTGTCTTCCTCAATCCGGATATTCCATTGACCAACAATGGCATGATCGATGTCGCCAAGCTGAAGCCATCTGGCACGACCAAGGAGTTCGTTGTCGGCTGGATTTATGGCGGTATCGCCGCCGATGCAGGAAACGATGGCAACACGACTGCGTCGAATCTGATCTTCGACATTGTTCTCACGCCAAAAGCAGCCGAGTGATCGGCTGCGGTTGGGTAGGGCATCCAGCATGATGCATCAGGGACGCGGGTAAAGCCGTTCTGTGAGCGAGGCCTCTTCACGCATATCGCCGCGTCTCCGCCCGGCATTATGGCTGCTGGTCTTCACCGGTCCGGCGCTGCGCACAAGTCTTCTCGGCGCCCTTCTGGTCGCCGAGGAGGCCATCGGCAAGGCCTTCGGCCTCAGTGCCGGGGCCCTGGCGATCCTGGTTGAGAGCGTCATCTTTGGCGGCCTGCTGGCTGTCTTCCTGGTGCCGCCTCTGATTGCGGTGGTCGGCCTCCGTCGTGTCAGCTTCTACGTGTCTCTCGCCACGGTTCTCGGCCTGGTGGCGGCCATGGGGGTTGCCCCGTTCACATCCGACAGCACCCAGGCGATAGCCCTGCTGTTCGTCGTCGCGATGCTGCTGGGCTTTTGCGTCGCGATCCCATCCCCAATCACGCAGACGCTGCTCAACAACTCGACCACCACCGACAAGACGTCGCGACAGTCGCTGCAATCCGTCTGGTCGGCGGGGCAACCGGCTGGCTTCATTGTTGCGTCGGTGGTCGGTGGATTGCTGATCGAGCCGTTCGGGTGGTGGACGGCGCTGGTGGTGCCGCTCGCCTTTGCGCTGGTATCGGCGATCTCGCAGCTGGGCCACACCGCGATGGATGTCCCAGGCCAGGGGACGGCCGCTCCCCGTCCGGCCGCAGCCGAGGTGGCATGGATTGTCGTGGCCCTCGTCGCTTTTGAAATCTGGTCCACCTGGGGCAGCCTCAGATCCTGGATGGAGCCCGGCGTGCTGGCCGCGCTGGCGGTGATGGTTGTGGTGACGATCGGCGCGATCAGCCACCTGCGGCACTCGCCGCGTCCGGCTGTTTCGCTGGCGCCGTTTTCAGTCGCGGGCTTCGCCGCGGCGACCGTGATCCTGCTGATCTACCAGTTTCCAACCACGGCCGAATTCGAGGTGCTGCTGCTGACCGAACTGGGGCGCATGTCCGCGGAGGATATCGGCACGCGCACGGCAATCGGCAATGTCGCACAGATCGCGGGAACGGCGTTCGGCGCGGTTCTGCTGTTCAGGCGTCAGATCGGTCTCGCCTTCGTCGCAGGGTTCACCCTGACTATTGCCGGACTTGCGGGTTATGTCCTTTATCTGTGGTGGGATGGGTTCGTCTTTGCCTCCGTCACGCGGGCGATTGTCGGCCTTGGCGGTGGGGTGCTGACGCCGGTTCTGTTTGTTGTGGCCCTGGCCCGAATTCCCGCATCCCTGCATGTCGCGGCGGGCACGTGGCTGGTGCTGGCCACCATCGGCGGGACGGAAATCGGGCTCGCGCTGTTCGATATCGTGCTCGAAGTGGCGACGGGATTCACCGGCTCGGCGCGCGGCGGCTATCTGTCTGTCGAGGCGACCCAGCTTCTCGTCGGCATGGCGACGGCGCTCCTTACGGCGTGGCTTGCGGCTCGTGGCCGGCTTTTTCTGACGCCAAGTGTGATCGTCGCTGACCATCTGGCGCGGAAAGCCTGACGCCATCCGATCCCGCGCTCGCAGGGGCCCGCCCGGCTGCTCAAGCCTTTTCGCCCCGGTCGAACTGGCGCCGTGCAGCTTCGATCGCGCCGATGTTGTCGAGCGCCCAGAGGCCAAGCGCCTGGACCGGCTCGCGCAGCGACCGGCCCAGCTCGGTCAGCTGATAGTCGACCCGCGGCGGTACGGTCGGAAACACCGTGCGGGTGATGAGGCCGTCCCGCTCCAGGCCACGCAGCGTCAGCGCCAGCATCCGCTTGGAGATTCCCTCGATGAGGCGCTGGATCTCCATGAAGCGCTTGGGTCCGTCGCCCAGGAACATGACGATCTGCACGCTCCATTTGTCGCCGATCCGCGCCAGCACTTCCCGCACAGGCATGCAGCGATCGGTTTCAGATGTGTAACCCTGTCCCATTCATGTGCCTTCTTGCGGCTGGCATTGACCCCACCCTAGATAGGCCAGGTTACGCTTTGTAACCAGTCCCCTCCGTCAAGCCCGCCACGGCCGTTTCACAGGAAATTCCATGCTCAAGATTGCCCTCATCATCGGCAGCACCCGCCCGCAGCGCTTTGCCGACCGGCCCGCTGCCTGGATCGTCGAAGGCGCCAAAGCCTATCCGACCTTCCAGCTCGAAACGCTGGATCTGCGTGATTTCGACCTGCCGTTCTTCACTGAGCCCGTGTCGCCCGGTTACACGGACGGCGTCTATTCGAACCCGAAAGCCGAAGCCTGGCGAAAGACCATCGGCGCGTTCGATGGCTTCATCGTCACCGCGGCGGAATACAACCACGGCCCGACCGCGGTGCTGAAGAATGCCTTTGATTCAGCCTTCAAGGAGTGGAACCGGAAGCCCATCGCCTTTGTCG
>Ga0180223_1002118_pt1 | contig 12645 bp, 9 predicted proteins | sample eDN5th30CKraftOP_FD_151337 | JGI IMG/M metagenome (GOLD analysis project Ga0180223, IMG submission 151337) | Enriched Organic Plus compost microbial communities from Emeryville, California, USA - eDNA 5th pass 30_C Kraft OP (version 2) (version 2) ...
GGATATACTCTGAAAACCAAAATTGCCCGAAGCAGTAGGCAAAGCCAGCATCAGCCGGTAAGTTGCCAATTCCTTCAGCAAATATCTTCTTTCCCCTCCTGCGCCGATGGCTCCATGTTTGAGTTCAGCTAGAGCGGCCTGGTTGGAACCAAAGGAAAAAAGATCAGCATGCTGCTGGCTGTAAGCACCTAAGTTCCAGGGTACTGAATACTGGGCAAGGCCGGGCCGGGCACCGTACATATCAAACAGGAATAAAAGAAAAAGGGTACGCATCATGTTATTTTATATATGGAGTAAAGTTCCTTTGCCCGCCAGCGATGCGTATGGGTTTTTCAACATCATTTAATGTTTTTTAGCGGCATGCACCACCAAAAACTTCCGTAATTTCGCGCATGCAAATTCTGGATGGGAAAAAGGCCGCACAGGCTATAAAAGACGAGCTGAAAATAAGCGTGGCCCAGCGAGCCAATGACGGGAAAAAAATACCTCATCTCGCAGCGATCCTGGTGGGAAATAATGGCGCCAGCGAAACCTATGTAGCGGCCAAGGTAAAAGCTTGTGAGGAGACAGGGTTCAAATCAACTCTTATTAGACTGGAAGCTGATATTTCCGAGAACCGGCTATTGGAAACCATAGAAGATCTTAATACGAATCCTGATGTGGATGGCATCCTGGTACAATTACCCTTGCCAAAACATATCAGCGAAAAGAAAGTGATCAATGCTATTGACCCTGGCAAGGACGTGGATGGTTTCCATCCTATGAGCGTGGGAAAACTAGTGGAAGGGCTTCCTACTTTTATACCTGCCACTCCTTATGGCATCATGCTGCTGCTGGAGCAATATAAGGTAGAAACAAAAGGCAAACATGCGGTAGTGATCGGAAGAAGCAATATTGTGGGCCGCCCTATGAGCATCCTGCTCAGCGGCAATACCAATCCCGGCAACTGCACCGTTACGCTCTGTCACTCCCATACTGCCAACCTCAAGGAGATCTGCCTGCAAGGTGATATTATTGTAGCAGCCCTTGGCATCCCGGAATTTGTAAAAGCAGATATGGTGAAGCAAGGAGCCGTTGTTATCGATGTCGGCATCACCCGCGTTGCGGACCCTACCCGTAAAAGCGGTTTCAAATTAAAAGGGGATGTTGACTTTGATAAGGTAGCTCCCAAATGTTCCTGGATCACGCCAGTGCCCGGAGGTGTTGGCCCGATGACCATTGCTGCGTTGATGAAGAATACTTATCTGTCGTGCGATACGAAAAACTAGGGGGAAAAAGTTTAATGTTTAAGGGTTTAAATGTTTAATGCTACTCGAATCATTGCATTTCCAATGCCTGACCTTTAAACCCTTAAACTCCAAGTGACCATTATGGAAGAAACAGCCATACATACCATCAGTTCCCTGCCTGTCATGGAACACTTTTATACCATCCAGGGTGAGGGTTTTCACCAGGGAAGGGCAGCTTATTTTATCAGGCTGGGAGGATGTGATGTGGGCTGTGTATGGTGTGACGTGAAAGACAGTTGGGATGCAGAGCGTCACCCCCAACAGTCCATTGCAACACTAAAGCAGGAAGTGTTGAAAACACCGGCCGAAATGGTAGTGATCACCGGAGGTGAGCCGCTTTTGCACAACCTGGATGAATTAACAACAGAGCTGCAAAAAGCAGGACTGGAAACAAATATTGAAACATCCGGTTCTTCCCCTTTAAGCGGAAACTGGGACTGGATCTGCCTTTCACCAAAAAAATTCAAAGCGCCACTACCGGAAGTTTTGCCCAGCGCAAACGAACTGAAAGTGATCATTTACAATAAAACCGATTTTGCCTGGGGAGAACAATATGCAGCACAGGTATCACCCAACTGTAAATTGTATCTACAACCCGAATGGAGCAAAGCTGCTCAAATGACCCCGCTTATAGTTGATTACATAAAAGCTAATCCCAAATGGGAACTCAGCCTTCAGTTGCACAAATACATTGATGTACCCTAAACTCCACGGTAACAACTCTTTTTACGAACCTGTTGTTAAGTAACTGATCATCAGCATCTACTTCCCGTCTTACCGCCTTCCCGGTTGTTTTTACCGGTAAGAGAGATACCGGGAAGGCGGTAAGACGGGAAGGAAATCCTAAACCTCATTCCTTCCTGTGCCACACAAGAAACCTTAGTCTCCCTGGAATAAAAATTGTCTAGCTTCGTTATTGTATTTATAACCCTGTTTACCAATGAAAAAGCTGTTCTTTCTACTTTTTTCCAGTATCTCTTTCACGTTAGTTTTCTCTCAGACCTATGATCCCGGTAAAATAAGCAAGAAAGTAAAGTCCGTTTATGATAAAGCGATCAACGAGGCCCAGGAGGGCAATCTCGAACAGGCTGCTACTTTATTAAAACAGTGTATCGAAGCAGAACCCAATTATATAGATGCGTATCTCTCACTCGGTGGCGTATACAGCGATCTCAGGAATTACCAGTTGAGCATTGATTATTTTGAGAAAGCATTCCCCCTCGATCCCGATTATAGTATCGAATCCAAGCTACCCTACTCTATCAATCTCGCCAGGATGGGGCAATTCGAAAAAGCCCTTGCTGCCATTACAGAATATCTCGATAAAAAGCCGCCGGCCAATTCTACAGCATTGAAAGCAGCCGAATACCGGAAAAAATCTTATGCTTTCGCAGTGGAATATGCCCGCCAGCATCCCGCAGGTAATTATGTATTTGCTCCGCGCAATGCAGGCGACGCGATCAACACAGCCCAGTCTGAATATTTTCCCTCATTGACTATTGACGGGCAGGAACTCGTCTTTACTCGCAGGCTTGGCAATAATGAAGACTTTTTTTCCAGCCATAAAAAGAATAATAACTGGGACAAGGCCCACCCCGTACCCGGCGAAGTGAATACACCATTGAATGAAGGCGCGCAGAATATTTCGCAGGACGGGCAATGGCTGGTGTTCACCGGCTGCAACCGCCCCGATGGTTTTGGCAGTTGCGATATTTATATTTCTTATCTCACTCCCGATGGCTGGGGCGAAGCTGTTAATCTCGGCGGAAGGGTCAATTCGGATCAGTGGGACTCTCAACCCTGCCTCTCTCCTGATAAAAGGGACCTTTATTTTGCCAGCAGACGGCTGGGTGGCCTTGGTGGCACCGATATCTATGTCTGCCATCTTCAACCCAATGGCAAATGGAGTGAGCCCGAAAATCTTGGCCCATCCGTCAACACGCCCGGTGATGAACAATGCCCTTTTATCCATGCCGATAATCAAACCCTGTATTTCACTTCCAACTACTGGCCCGGTTATGGCGATGATGACATTTTTTATGCAAGAAAAGGACCGGGTGGCGACTGGAGCAAACCGGTGAACCTCGGCTATCCGATCAACACCATCGACAGGGAAGGCACTCTGTTCATTACAGCAGATGGCAGGACCGCTTATTATGCCAGTGATAAAACAGATTCAAAAGGCGGACTGGATATTTACAGTTTTGAATTGCGCGAGGACATTCGTCCATTCAAAACATTATGGGTAAAAGGCCAGGTGTTTGATAAAAAAACGAACAAAGGATTGCCTTCTGATGTGGAACTGACAGATCTTGCCACCAGCCAGATCATTTCCAAAGTGCAAACGGATGAGAATGGGCGCTACCTGATCACTTTGCCTGTAGGCAAGGATTATGTATTTAATGTAAACCGGAAGGGCTACCTGTTTTACTCCGACAATTTTATGCTGGTAAAAAATTCGCCGGATTCCATTTATGAAAAAAATATCCCGTTGCAGCCTATTGAAGTGAATGCATCAGTAGTGCTCAACAATATATTTTTTGATGTAAACAAATTTGACCTGCGACCTGAATCTCAGATAGAACTGGATAAGATCGTTCAGTTGATGAAAGATAATCCTACCGTAAAAGTGGAGATCAGCGGGCATACGGACAATGTAGGCAAACCGGCAGATAATCTCATCCTCTCCGATAAACGCGCTAAGACGGTGGTCGCATACCTGATCAATAAGAGAATATCCCCTCAGAGATTTACCTATAAAGGTCTGGGTGAAACACAACCTGTTGCTGATAATAAAACGGAAGAAGGCCGGGCAAAAAACAGGCGGACGGAGATGAAGATAACCAGTCAATAAATGCTTCCGGGAACCTGCATCGCTTATTTTTATGGATGTAACTCTAATTTAGATTGAGTTAACTTTATTCTAACAAGACTAAATGACAAGAAAAGAAATTACTATCGGGTCATTAGTATTATTGGTGATTTTTCTAGGCATGCTTTGGTATAAATATCCAAACGTAGAAAGACTTGAAGGATGGCTAATAATAGGAATAGCCTGTGGTGTCGCAGTAAGCGCTATAATACCTCTTTTTAAAGAAATAAAAGAAACACAAAACAATCGAAAAAGTAATTTTTGGAACTATACCCTCTTAGGAGTTTTTATATTCTCTTTTATAGTTGGTTCATGGGGAAGCTTCAAAAGCACTCAAGGGTCGAATAATCGAGAAGCAAGAATTGACTCACTTCAAAATGTCATTGACCAAACAGGAAAGGAAAACAAACGACTCTCAATTGATCATAAAGACTCCTTAAATAAGCTATCAGATAAAGTAAATCCCAAATTACAACAAACTCTGAATTTACTTGCTGAAGTTGATTCTATTTCGAACACCACCTTAACTCGAAGCAAGTCTATATATCAGCAACTTTTACAGGATAAAAGGGTTTCCGATTCATTAGAGGAAGAAAAAGAAGTACAACGCCTTTTGGGCGCAATAGACTATTACCAACTCTTTTATGACAATGAATTCACCTTGTATTTACAAGTAATATCTTTTGATCAAGAAAAGTGGAAATCAGAAGCAAAAAAAATCGTAACTGAAATGAGAACTTTACTCAGGTCCCAGTATGGCAATAAGTTCTTAAAAAACAATAATATACTCTACAGACCGTGGAAACGGTTCGATGACTCTTTAAGATTATTTTCTATTTATCTGGCAGGAGAAGGTCCAATTCATACAGAAGAAGAAATATCTGATTTAAGTTCGAGATTAAATGAGAACTACATTTGTCTTCGAGACAACTTAACGGCTTACTTCTATGATGAAAAACTCAACCATTTTCTAACCGATGAAGAACGTCGAAAGAAATTAGTTAATATGGTTCAAACAATTTCTAACATAAAGTGTAATTTTGATTTTAGAGGCAACCAGTGGGTAGATCCATTTAGGAATAATTCAAGTAGATAGCTTTCTACAGTTTTGGACATTACGTCGCTCCAATCTGATTTAAAACTGAATTTTCTTTTTTTATTTTTAAAATCAAACATATTTTTCCTGTCAAAAACACATTAGATCTGGGATAAAAAACAAAGAAATGAACGTCATAAAAGTAATCCTACCATAACTTCTCCTCCATCTACATCCTTTATATTTATTACTATTCATTATTAAATATTGAGGATGTATTTATGTCTCCCGATCTTTTATACCAAATCGCCCTTACCCTCGTCCCCCAAATCGGTCCCATACAGGCCCGCCAATTACTCATGCAATTCCCTCTCGCTCGCGATATATTTCAAGCCCCCAGACATGTCCTCAAACGCATCAATGGCATTGGCGAAGCACGAGCTGCAGCTATCAAATCATTCAAAGATTTCTCTGTAGCCGAAAAGGAGCTGACATTTATTGAACAATTCCATATTCGGGCACTTAGTATCCATGATACAGATTATCCCAAACGCCTCCTCCATTGCCACGATGCCCCACCACTTCTCTATTATAAAGGGAAAGCCGACTTAAATGCCGCCCGCATCCTCTCCGTCATAGGCACCCGCTCCCATTCCGACTACGGCCGGCTCATCACCGAAAAACTGATCGCTGACCTTACCAACCCCGGCGTATTAATCATCAGCGGCCTTGCCCACGGCATCGACGCCATTGCCCATAAAGCAGCCCTGAAAAATGGATTGCCCACCGTTGGCGTACTGGCTCACGGCCTAAGCCAGGTATATCCCAGTCAGCATACCAGCCTGGCCCGCGAGATCGTTAAAGAAGGAGGCGGATTGCTTACCGAGTTCATGAGCCCCGCCATGCCAGACAGGCACCAGTTCCCCGCCCGGAACAGGATCGTGGCCGGACTAAGCGATGCAACGATCGTTGTGGAAACCGGTGTCAAAGGCGGCAGTATGATCACAGCAGAGCTGGCCAATGGTTACAACCGGGATGTATTTGCTGTTCCTGGAAAGATCACCGACCCTAAAAGTGCGGGCTGCAACTACCTGATCCGGAACCATAAAGCTTTCCTGCTCACAGATGCCGCAGCATTGAAAGAAAGTATGAACTGGGATAATGCTTACTGCTCAGGTGGCAAGAGCAATAAACAAAAGCAGATCTTTATCGAATTAAGCAGGGAAGAACAACTGTTGGTAGATCTTTTGCAGGAAAAGGAGTCCATGCATATTGACGAGATCAACCAGAGAAGCGGTTTGAGCAACAGCACCGTAGCAGCCGCCATACTGAATATGGAACTGCAAAATATTATCTTTGCTCACCCGGGGAAAGTATATTCCCTTCAATAAATGGCCGCACATTATTTTTTAATGATGGTCCAAAATTTTAAATATTAGTTTTATTCCATGAAAGCTGTGCGGATACCCCTTATTCTTTTCTTACTGGTTTCATTTTTTACTGCGCAACGGGGCCATGCCCAGTGCACTGCCCTGGGGCAAAATCCCTCCACAGCTTTTCCTGTTTGCGGCACCACCACTTTCCAGCAAACCACGGTTCCCCTTTGCTCTTCACATTCCCTGTATGTACCGAATTGCACGGATGGCGCTGCTTATGAAAACAGGAATCCTTTCTGGTACAAGTTCACCTGCTACACCAGCGGCACTTTGGGTTTTGTGATCACTCCCAATACCCTGGCAGATGATTATGACTGGCAGTTGTATGATATCACCGGGCTTAATCCTGATGATGTATATACCAACAGGAATATCATTGTTACCGGCAACTGGTCGGGCTCTTCCGGCCCTACAGGTGCTTCAAGCAGCGGAGTGAGTTTTATCCAGTGCGCTTCAGACCCCACTCAAAACCTGAACACCTTTGCCCAGATGCCCACGCTTATCGCAGGGCATGAATATCTTTTACTCGTAAGCCATTTTACCAATACCCAAAGCGGTTATTCACTTTCCTTTGGCGGCGGCACAGCCGTGATCACGGATCCGACTGAACCGCATTTAAGTAAAGTGATCCCGGATTGCGATGGACAAACACTCACCGTGATACTGAACAAGAGAGTGCGTTGCAATTCCCTTACTGCTGCAGGCTCTGAGTTCAGTATAGCTGCTGGCGGCAACACAGTTGTTTCAGCTACTTCCACGCAATGCTCCAATGGTTTTGATTTCGATACCCTCACTCTTCGCTTATCAGCACCGCTTCCCCCGGGCGATTTCAAACTGGTGATCGGAGATGGTACGGATGGCAACAGCCTTGCAGATGTTTGCGGCCGCACCATTCCTGCAGGTGAAGAAGTTTCTTTCCGGTATGATGCACCCATGCCCATTTATGCAGACAGCATCGGAACAGTAGGTTGTGCACCGGATAAGATCAATGTGTATTTTCCTAAAAAAATAGATTGCAGCACCATTTCTCCTGATGGTAGTGACTTTTCCATCACCGGCCCTTCACCGGTAACAGTTACAGGTGCTTCAGGCAACTGCGTGAATAATGAAACCTATGTGATCACCCTGCAACTGGCATCGCCTATTTATCATAAAGGCGATTACACGGTTTTGCTCAAAACCGGTAATGATGGTGGTACTGTAACAGATGAATGCGGTCTGCAATCACCCACGCATACCAGGCTGTTTCATGCAGAAGATACTGTCTCGGCCGACTTTGATTATACCGTGCAATATGGTTGCCGCGAAAACACCGTAACGTTCTCCCATAATGGCCTTCATGATGTCAACTCCTGGAACTGGAATTTCAACGGCATCTCTTCCGCCACCACCCAAACCCACACGATCGTTTTTCCTGCAACCAGCAATAACGAAGTGCAACTGACCGTAACCAATGGTGTTTGCACTGATATGGTTTCCAAAACGGTGGTGATGGACAATGAAGTAAAGACCGGTTTTGAAATGCCTCCCATCATCTGTCCCGAAGACCTGCTGGAAATAAAGAATACCAGCACCGGCCTTGTAGATGAATGGCGCTGGACATTTGGCAATATCAGCTCCAGCCAGTTGAAAGACCCGCCGCCTGTGCAATTCCCGACCAACAACATAGAAACGGTGTATACCATTAAGCTGGTCGCCCGCAACAATACGCTTAATTGCAGCGACAGCACCACTCAAAAACTGAAAGTGCTGAACAATTGCTTTATTGCCGTGCCTTCTGCCTTCACACCCAATAACGATGGAGTAAATGATTACCTGTATCCTAACAATGCCATCAAAGCAGAAAACCTCGATTTCAAAATATTCAACCGCTGGGGGCAACTGGTTTTCCATTCCAAAGACTGGACAAAGAAATGGGATGGAAAAGTGAGTGGCATTGAGCAGGCAAGCGGTGTATACGTGTGGATGTTGGAATACACACATAGAGATACGAAACAGAAAGTGTTTCAGAAAGGAACAGTCACCCTGATCAGGTGATCAGGCGCTAAATCTGGGTGTTGTCGGCTTCTTGTCTTAGTCGATCTGAAAAACCGGCGACCAGATTTTTTTGGATTCCGTCAACTGCCCTATCTTTGCACATGGCAAGAATAAATACCCCCTCGGACAAAATTTCCCAAAAATTTTTCGGTGAAGGCTTAACGTTTGATGATGTGCTACTTATACCCGGCTACAGTCAGGTATTACCCCGTGATGTGAACATCCGCACCCGGCTCACCAAAGATATCACACTGAATACGCCCCTTCTTTCCGCCGCAATGGACACTGTAACAGAAGCTCCTCTGGCAATGGCACTGGCCCGCGAAGGCGGACTGGGCATACTTCATAAAAATATGAGCATTGAAAAACAGGCCGACCAGGTACGCAAAGTGAAAAGAAGTGAGAGCGGCCTGATACTCGATCCTATCACCCTGCAGGAAGACGCTCTTATCGGCGATGCCCTGCGATTGATGAAGGAGAATAAGATCGGCGGCATTCCCATTATTAATAAAGAAGGCAAACTGGCCGGTATCCTTACCAATCGTGATCTGCGCTTTGAGACCAATGTGCGCCGGAAAGTGAGCGAAGTGATGACCAGCGAGAACCTGATCACCGCCCCCGAAGGGACCGATCTGAAAAAAGCAGAGACCATTCTCCGTAAATACAAAATTGAAAAACTGCCTGTTATCGGAAAAAATGGTAAGCTGGTCGGATTGATCACTTATCGTGATATGCTGCAACTCACGAGTTTTCCCAATGCAGTGAAAGATTCATTCGGACGGCTGCTGGTTGGTGCAGGCGTAGGCATTACCAAAGACCTGCTCGACAGGGTTTCTGCGCTGCAAAACTCCGGCGTGGATGTGATCGCACTTGATAGTGCGCACGGGCACAGTAAAGGCGTGCTGGACGCATTGAGATCGGTAAAGAAAAATTTTAAAAAACTGAATGTAATAGCAGGCAATATAGGCACAGCAGCCGGAGCCAAAGCCCTGGCAGAAGCAGGCGCTGATGCAGTAAAAGTTGGTATCGGTCCGGGTTCTATTTGCACTACCCGTATTGTTGCCGGTTCCGGTGTGCCGCAACTTACCGCTGTGATGGAAGCCTATTCTGTTTTAAAACAAAAAAATATCCCGCTTATTGCCGACGGTGGTATCCGCTACACAGGTGATATGGTGAAAGCACTTGCTGCAGGGGCAGATTGCGTGATGATGGGAAGTGTGTTTGCCGGAACAGAAGAAAGCCCCGGCGAAACGATCATTTACGAAGGCCGTAAATTCAAACAATACCGTGGCATGGGTTCACTGGGTGCAATGGCCACTGGTAGCAGCGACCGCTATTTCCAGGACCCGGAAGATGATGTAAAGAAATTTGTTCCGGAAGGAATTGAAGGACGTGTAGCTTATAAAGGAACATTAAAAGAGATCGTGTATCAATACGTAGGCGGACTTAGGGCCGGCATGGGTTACTGTGGTGCAAGCAATATTGAAGAATTAAAAAATGCCAGTTTCGTAAAGATCACCAATGCAGGCATGCGTGAAAGCCATGCACATGATATTGATATCACGAAAGAGGCACCTAACTACAGCAGAAGATAAAAATTTATTTCCCTGAACATTGAGTGTTGAACATTGAACGATCAACGCTCAATGTTCATTTTACTTTTTATATATGCAGCGAATCGCGATTGACATGGATGGTGTGCTGGCAGATGTGTACCATCAGTTTTTTGAAATGGATGAAAAAGATTTTGGGCGCCGCCGCCCAATGGAAGAAGTGGCCGGCAAACCGGAAAGAGAAGGTTTCCCCAATATTCTGGATTATATTTACACAGCAGGCTTTTTCCGCACTGCCCCTGTAATGAAAGATAGCCTGCAGGTAGTGGAACAATTAAATAAGAAATACGATCTCTATATTGTATCGGCAGCTACTGAATTCCCGCAAAGCCTTTCTGAAAAACAGGCCTGGCTGAATGAACATTTTCCTTTTATCACCTGGCAACAAATGGTGTTCTGCGGATCAAAGCAGATCATACAGGCAGATATCATGATCGATGATCATTTCCGCAACCTGGATCATTTTAAAGGTGAAACAAGTTTGCTTTACACGCAACCGCATAATATGCGGGCCAACGAAGGAAGGCACAGAAGGGTGAACAATTGGAAAGAGATCGCTGAAATATTATTGTAAGCTCAATCCTTTTTCTCCCTCAATCCTAACTTCTGATAATAAAAGGAACCCAGCAACAGCAATATGCCTATTGCTATATAACAAGTGATCTTCTGGACCGCTGAAAAATGCTGGCTGTCCAGTATCAGCAGCTTTGCCAGGGTAAGTCCTACCAGGAATACTGCCGCCAACCGCACCCAGGATTTTTTTCCTATTATTCCCCAGATAAAAAGTAAAACAGCTACTGCCACCCAAAGCAGGGTAACGGTCAACCCTTCCCATTTAAAACTGATGAATAATAACAACACGATCAGAGCCTGGATGGTCAGTATCTGCTGCAACCGCTTTTCCAGGGGAAATAAAACAGCAACGCCTGCTGTCATTATCGCCAGCCATATAAACATCAACCCCGATGCGGTAGTGTGATTACAAATACAAAGTGCCGCAAGGTATAAAGCCGTATTGTTTACCGCTATCTGTTGTATTTCTGCAAAAGACAATGCTTTTTTCTGCCGAAGCAAAAATGCCAGTGCATCCAGGGAAAACAGCAGGTAATAAGCGGTCATAAAAACAAGCGCCAGCCATTGTTGTGATCCTTCATATCGCAGCATAGCCCAGCCAATGAATAATACCCAGGTGATCAGCATGGCCAATTGCCCTACCAGCTTCCATGATTTACGGAAAGAAAGAAATACAATACCGAGATTGATCAGTAAGATATAAGAAAGGAACAGATCTACTCTCTCACTGTTGGCACTCACCAGGAACGGAATGCCATAAGCACCTACCATTCCTACGATCGCTATCTCTTTTCGGTCATACCGGATAGCCATAAAGATCGTATACACAGTAAGCGCGGCCATAATCAAGAAAGCAACCGTGCCCGGTATAAAATGATAATATGCAAAAGCAGCATACGTTGTAAAATAAATGGAAGCCATGCTTCCGCTGAAAAGGATCGCGCTGAACAACTGGTAGTTTTTTTTCAGCCGGATAGATAATATCAGCAGTAATATGCCGGCAGCATAAGCCAGCACTATCCGCATTGCTTCAGAAATAAGCTGGCCATCGATGGCATATTTCACACCAATGGAAATACCGATCACCAGCACGATAATACCTACAAGATGAATAAGCTTCAGGCCAATGAAATGTTCCAGACCCAATTTCTGCCGTTCTCCTATTGGTGTTGAGGAAATTCTTTTTGCCGCATGAAGCCCCATCCCCTGTTTCAGCATACGAAGTTCCTCCTGCAATTGCAATAATTGCTGATGTGAAGTATGGATATCAACAGATAACCGGTTTATCTGCTCTTCCAGTTGCTTTATTTTGTCCTCCGCATTCATTCGGCCAATTTACGATTTCATTATGAGCGGAGCGAAACAACCGATGCCTTACATTTACACAAATAATCTTCCGTGAAGCGCCTCACTCCTCTTTTTGTTGCTATTGGCGGAGCCTTACTGTTGTGGGCTGCCTGGCCTGTATCTCCACTTACGCTGCTGATATTTGTTGCCTGGGTACCCTTGCTGTGGCTGATGGACCATGCCGGCAATGGAAAAAAATTCTTCGGTCTTCTTTTTCTCCAATTGTTGCTCTGGAATATATTCACTACCTGGTGGGTATGGAATGCCAGTCTGCCCGGTGCTATCGGTGCTTTTATTGCCAACAGCCTGGTGATGAGCCTGCCCTGGATATTTGCGTGTGAAGTGAAAAAAAGATGGGGAACGAAGATCGGGTATACAAGCCTTATCCTGTTTTGGCTGGCTTTTGAATTCCTGCATCAAAACTGGGAATTGAGCTGGCCCT
>Ga0180223_1002119_pt1 | contig 12629 bp, 13 predicted proteins | sample eDN5th30CKraftOP_FD_151337 | JGI IMG/M metagenome (GOLD analysis project Ga0180223, IMG submission 151337) | Enriched Organic Plus compost microbial communities from Emeryville, California, USA - eDNA 5th pass 30_C Kraft OP (version 2) (version 2) ...
GGCAGTATGCAGCGCGCCATTCGCGGTAACGGACCCTTGACCGAACGCGATCTGGCGATGGGTGAAGAACAATGGGTACCGCTGGCGCCATCGGCGCTGCCATTAGGCGAGGGCTGGCTGACGCCGGAACCGATTTCTCTCGATCACCTTGACGGCCTTCGGTCGGCTTTTGTCGCCGCAGCAAAACGCGCGATGCTTGCAGGTTTCGACCTCATCGAGATCCATATGGCGCACGGCTATCTCTTGCAGAACTTTCTGTCGCCGCTCGCCAATCAGCGCACTGACGACTATGGCGGCAGTCTCGAAAATCGCATGCGCTTTCCGTTGGAAGTCGTGCGCGCCGTAAGGCAGGTCATCCCTGATTCCATGCCACTCCTCGCGCGCATTTCAGCCACCGACTGGATCGATGGCGGTTGGACGATGGAGGACAGTGTCGTTCTGGCGCGCGCATTGTCCGACGCGGGTGTCGATCTTGTCGACTGTTCCTCCGGCGGCAATCTGCGCATCGGTGCTACCAATTCCAGCCTTGGTCGAGGGCCAGGTTATCAGGTGCCTTTCGCTGAGCAGATACGCAAGGAAACCGGCATTCCGACTGCCGCCGTCGGCATGATCCGAACGCCGGAATTCGCGGATGCAATATTGCAGGAAGACCGCGCTGATCTGATTTGCCTGGGCCGTCAGGCACTGTTTGATCCGTTCTGGGCACATCATGCGGCCGAGGCGCTCGGCGTTAATCGCGATTTCTCCGGTTGGCCGCCGCAATATGGCTGGTGGCTCGAAAAATGGGGCCGCGCACTTTCGTCCAACGGCGAAAAGCCGATGGGACCGGAGGTGTTTCCCACCGCCGCTGCTGTGAAGAGCCAAGCTTCCGCCTGAACGGGAGAACTTAGGGAGGAAAAAGCATGGCAATGAAATTCTGGCACCAATCGGTCAATGAGTTGAGCCGAATTGACGCCTACAAGCGCGGTATAGAAGCCCATGCCCGCAGTTTGCTGGATGGTGAGGCCGAAGTGCATGTTCAGGGCTTACCGGAGGGTACTTACGGCGACCAGAGCCCAAGCGATGCGCTTGGCAACGCCTATCTCTATCATCGTGTGCTTGCACCTATCGTAGAGCAGGCTGTCGAGGCGGAGAAGCAGGGTTATGACGCCTTCATCATGGGGTCATTCAGCGAGCCATATCTGCGAGAGATGCGTACGGCTGTCGATATTCCGGTTGTCTCGCTGACGGAAGCTGCTCTGCTGACCGGTTGTTCGCTTGGTGGACAAATTGGTCTGATTTCGAACGCTCCGAATGTTGCCTACATGACCAAGCTCTCGGTGGCCAAGCATCATTTGGAAACACGGGTCCTGGAGGTCACGGCGCTATCGCCTGGCATGGATGAATATGAGCTAATTGCAGCACGCGACGAGCCCGCTCAATTAATTGAAACATTTACGGCAACTGCGCGGGAGCTAATCGCGCGGGGGGCGGAAGTTATTGTTCCTGCCGAGGGCGTGATGGCGGAAATTCTGGCACGCGAAGGCCTCAAACAGATCGACAAAGCGACAGTGCTGGATGTTTTCGCTGCGGCCTGGAGCCATGCCTTGAGCCTCGTGCGCCTGCGCAAGGCCGGTATGGGAACCAGCCGTGCCTGGCTTTACAGCCGCGGATAGGCGGTAGGGCGCACCGAAATAAAAAATTCGTCTTTTGGGAGAAGGACACTATGAAAATCGCAAGCCAGATTCTTGGTGACTACCTTGCCAGTTATTCCACATTGATACTGGAACGTTCCGTTCGGGAAAAGGCTTTGATCTGCCTGCTCGATTCATTGGGTTTGGCACTTGCGGCGCGCACAGAACCCACTGCGCGGGCAGCGGTTGCTTTGTCATATCCGCTGGGTGAGGGTGCCCCCAATTCCGCGACTGCATGGATATCCGGCGCACGTTTTTCGGCAAGCGAAGCTGCCTTCGCCAATGGCGTCGCGGTTCATGCGCATTTTCAGGATGACACGGACCATGAATCCTGGACACATCCCGGCTCGCTTGTGCCGCCTGCTATTGTCGCGCTTGGTGAGCGCAACGGCGCGACGCTTGAAGATGTGCTCCGTGCGCTGGTCGCTGGCTATAGTGTGATCAACTGGCTCGGGCGTGATGAGGTCGTCGCGCGAAAACTGATTGCGCGCGGATTTCGCACCAGCCCAACCTTCGGCACTATTGCTGCTGCTGCCGGTAGTGCTGCTCTTCTCGGACTAAATACCACAGAAGCAGGCTCCGCTGTTTCGATCGCTGCATCCACCACCGCAGGCACGTTAGAACCGGTTCGTGCTGGTGCCGATGAATGGCGTGTACAGAATGGCCGCGCAGCACAGGGCGGGCTGATTGCAGCCTGTCTTGCCAAGGCGGGCGTCACGGGCGCGCCGCAGGCTCTTGATGGTCCGAAAGGTTTTCTGGCCACAGTGGCCGGTATGGATGCCACCCCGGAAGTGTGGTCTCTGCCGCCCGATCCGGCGATCATGAACTCCATACAAGCGAAACCCTACGCAACACTCGGGGACAACATGGCAGCAGCCATGGCTGCGCAGAAGCTCTACTTGGACAAAATCGATCCGCGCGAGATTGCTGACATCAAGGTGACGCTCTGGGAGCCATTCACGGCCTATCCAGGCACCAACTTTAAGGGCCCTTACGAACGTTTGGTTCAGACGCAGGCAAGCACCGCTTTTGCAGTGGCGACCATGCTGTCGCAAGGCGACATCACCTATGACATGGGCAATGAGCTGCGCAACGATCCGCTGGTCCTCGATCTGATCGCCAAGACGACTGTTATCCCCGACGCGGTTAACGGCGCGTGGGATTCGCTGCTGACGGTGACCATGAAGGATGGCAGTGAACGCGAAGCGCATTCTCAGGAAATGCCACGCAATCTGATCTATCAAACACAAGAACGTTCTCTGGATGTGTTCGAGCGCAGGTTAACTGAGCTTGGAGCCCCGGTTGGTGTTGCGCGTGATCACGCCGCGAAACTATTCGCGGCGCTTGATGACGGAGCGAATATTCCGATTACCGACGTTTTGCGTGACACGCTCGCATTGACCGGTAACCGATAGGATCGGAATACCAGATGACAAAAGGACCACTTCTATTCCATCCCTACCCTGTGCGCGGCGTGACTCTGAAAAATCGCATCGTCGTTTCGCCCATGGGTACTTATTCGGCGGAAGACGGGTGCCTGACGCCCTTTCAGTTCGCGCATTATGAACGTATGGCCATGGGAGGCGCGGGTCTTGTCATCATGGAGCAGACTTTCGTGACCCGCGCCGGTCGTGTGAGCAACGGCGATCCCGGTCTTTGGTCCGAAAGCCATATCGAGCCAATGGCGCGATTGGTCTCCGAGATGAAACGCTATGGCGCGAAAACTGCAATCCAGATCAGTCATGGCGGGCGCAAGGGCGGGCAACAGCGCGCGCACGAAGGTAACGGTCCGATTTCGGAGCGCAATCTGGCTGCAGGCGATATTCAGCTTTATCCGATGGGAGCTTCACCTATTCCGTTATCGGAAAACTGGCTAACGCCGGTCGAAATGAGCGAACAGCAGATTGATGGTATCGTTGATGCCTACGCAGCGGGTGCTCGTCGGGCTATTCTCGCAGGGTTTGATTTGCTCGAACTACATTTGGCGCATGGCTATCTGCTCCAGAGCTTTCTTTCGCCATTGGCCAATCAGCGCACCGACCGTTTTGGCGGTAATCTCGAAAACCGAATGCGCCTGCCCCTGATGGTGGTTGACCGGCTTCGCTCAATTATGCCGGATTCGATGCCGCTTTTTGCAAGGCTTTCGGTGACGGACTGGATCGACGGCGGCTGGACCGAAGACGAAAGCGTCGTGTTGGCCCGAGCGCTGAAGGTTGCGGGTGTCGATCTCATCGACTGTTCCTCCGGCGGCAATATGCGTGCTGGCGCGACCAACTCGAACCTGTCGCGGGGACCGGGCTATCAGGTAGCACTGTCTGAAAGACTGCGTCGCGAAGCAGGAATGCCAACCGCCGCTGTCGGTATGATCCGCACGGGCCAATATGCCGAAACCATTCTCCGCGAGGGCAAGGCCGATTTGATCTGTATCGGCCGCCAAATGCTGTTCAACCCGTTTTGGGTGCGCCACGTGGCCTGGGAGATGGGAGTGGAACGCGACTTTTCCAGTTGGCCTGAACCCTATGGTTGGTGGTTGGAAAAATGGTCTCGGGCCTTGGCGGCGAACAATGAGGACCCGCTTGGGCCTGAACATTTTCCCGAGGAAGTACTGTGAGTACGGGAGGACCAAATGCATTGGGGAAATGAACTTGCGACCATGCGCGGACGTTATGGTCAGCGTGTCGGCATCATTGATGTTGAGGGTAGCCATACAATCGCTGAGATCGTTGACCGTGCGGCGGGCATTGCCGATCGTCTGAGTGCGCTTGGCCTTGGTCCCGGCGATTTTATCGCAACTGTTTTTCAAAATTCGATGCTGGCAGCGGCGGCAAGCTATGCCGTTGCACTGACTGGAGCGACAGAGGTTCCGATTAATCCCGTACTCAGCCAGAAAGAGTTCGATCACGCGCTCTCCTGCACGGGTACTCGGATTGTGCTTCTCGACCGAGCGACAACGATGACGCTGACGCCGTGCGTTGCGGTGGAGGATGTGCGCAAATGCGCACCGCGCCCGCTGACGGCGGAAGGGTGGCCGGATGTGGAGCCGGAAACGCCGAGCCGTATCGTTTTCACAAGTGGCACCACGGGGCCTGCTAAGGGTGCTATCCACACGCATCTCGGACGCTGGACGGCGGGGCTTCTCTTGCGTTCGGTTCTTCCCACTCGTCCGGGCGCGCAAAACCGTATCCTCTTGATGACGCCCTTTTCGCATGGGAGTTCACTGCTGACCTTCGCTTATCTTGCCGAAGGCGCGAGCGTGCATCTGATGCATGGTGTGAATACAGCCGCCGTTCTGCCGCTTCTGGCGTCAGGTTCGATCACTGAAATGTTTGCGCCGCCGACAGTGCTCGCCAAGTTGACCGAGGCGTTGGAACAGACCGACAGCGCCAAGCCGCAATTGCATACGATACTGACAGGAACGGCTCCTCTATCCCCGATGCTGTATCACAAGGCTGTTGCGCAATTTGGTGAGATCATCCGCGTCACCTACGGGAAAAGCGAGATGTTCAATCCCATCACCGTGCTCTCACCTCCCGAGACCGCCGAAGCCTATGCCGGAAACGCCAGCACCGATGAGGGGCTGTGCGTCGGCTGGGCGGCAACGGGCGTGCGGATTGAAATTCGCGACGATGGAGGTCGCGTACTTCGAGACGGCGAGCCGGGGCATATTTTCCTGCATAGCCCGCATATGTTTCGGGGCTACATCACGGTCAGCGGCCTGAAGATGCTTGCACCCGGCGAGTTTCACGATACCGGTGATCTAGGAAGGATTGACCAGACGGGATGTCTTTTTCTCGTGGCACGCCAGTCCGACATGATGAAAACCGGCGGCTACAAAGTAGCCCCAGATGAGGTCGAGCGAGCACTGGCCTCCGCACTTCCCGAAACCGAAATAATCGCGCTCGGCTTTCCGTCGGAATATTGGGGTGAAATCGTCACTTTGGTTGCCGAATGTCCACCATCGGATTGGCAGGCGCGTCTTGCCCCAGCGCTGGCCAGCATGACCTCTTACAAACGGCCAAGGCTTTTTGTCGCCATTGATGAGTTGCCGCGCAATGCAATCGGCAAACTGTCGCGCGCCGAGCTGCGCCGCCGGCTTGCGGAGCTTTACGACCTCATTGAAACGCCGCAACCGGAACTTGTCGGGAAAGGCAGGCAGATATGAGCGGCTTCGAACAGATACCAGCTATTTATCATCGCCAGCTAGGCGATATGTTGGTCACAACGCTTTGCGACGGCTACGTCGCCTACGACACTTTCGATATTTTCCGTGATGGCGATGCTGCACGGCTGGAACAGTTTCTGACCGCTGAGACACGGATCGCGCCTCCAGTTGTCTCGATCAACGCGTTTCTTGTCCAGCATGAAAGCCGGGTTATCCTTATCGACTGCGGTTCGGGCGACATCATGGGGCCAACTTGCGGGCGATTGCCGGAACTTCTCGCACGGCTGGATATCGCGGCAGAAGCGGTTACTGACGTGCTTTTGACCCATATCCATCCAGATCATTCCAATGGTCTCACCAATCCGGAAACCGGCGCTAAACAATTTCCGCGAGCGGTTGTTCATGTTCATGAGGCGGAAATTCAGCACTGGTTCGATGACGAGGCAAAAGCTCGCGCTACGGAGCGCCAGAAGCGGGTTTATTTTGATGCTGGACGCATTCAGATAACACCTTATCTCGCTGATAACGTGCGAATTTTCAATGCTGAGTGCGAAGTTCTGCCTGGGATCGCTGCTGTTCCATCCGTTGGACATACGCCGGGACACAGTTGCTACATTCTGCGCTCCCGCAGTGAAGCAATGATCATTTGGGGCGACACTGTTCATGTGCCCGAGGTGCAGCTTGCCGATCCTGATGTTGGGATGATTTTCGACACCGATACGCCTGCCGCTGCTTTGTCGCGTCGCAGGATTCTGCAGCGCTGCGTCGATGAAGACCTTCTTGTTGGCGGAATGCATATCCACTTTCCCGGCTTTGCTCGTGTCAGGCGCGGATATGAAGGGGAGTATCGCTTCATTCAGGAACAATGGTTCCATGCAGAAATGCACAAGCCTGCCGAGCAAACTGGAGGAAACTGATCCGTGTCTATGATGAAAATCTGTCATGCTCCGGAACCGGGTGGGCCGGAAGCGCTGCATTTTATGCAAGTGGAGCGCCCGACACCGACCGCGAATGAGGTGCTGATCCGTGTTGGCGCTGTGGGGGTCAATCGGCTTGATGCTATGCAGCGAGCAGGTGTCTATCCATTGCCTGCGGGCGCAAATCCTGTACTGGGCGTTGAATGCGGCGGTGAGGTTGTCGAAACGGGCGGCGATGTACCAAATTATCTACGTGGCAAGCGGGTTGCAGCTCTTCTTTCGGGCGGTGGTTATGCAGAATATGCAGTCGCCGACTGGCGGCATGTGGTTGTGGTTCCTTCAGACTGGGAGGATGTGCAGGCAGCTGCAGTCATTGAAACATTCTGTACGGCCCATGAGACCTTATTCGAATTGTCGCGCCTTAAGGCAGGTGAGCGGGTACTGATTCACGCGGGCGGTAGCGCCGTCGGCAGTACTGCGATCCGCATGGCGCAACATGTAGAGGCAGAAATCGTTACCACCGTGGGGCGCGAGGACAAGGCGCGTCGCCTCCGCGATTGGGGTGTGGCACATGTTTTGAATTATCGCGAGGTCGATTTTGCCGAGGCAACCCGCGAGATCTACCCTGATGGCATAGATGTGATCGAAGACTTCGTCGGCCCCGCATATCTGGCGCGTCATATTGCACTTTTACGCTGGCGAGGTCGTATGACATTCGTGGGACTGCTCAGCAACGGAAAGGCCGAGGCTGATGTGCCCGCCATTCTTACCAAGATGCTGCAGCTAAGTGGTTTTACCCTGCGGCCGCATACGGCAGACGAGAAAGCCGAAGTTGTCGAGCGTTTCCGCCAATGCTGGTTGCCGGTTCTCGCATCGGGCGCAATCGCGCCGACCATCCATGCAGTTTTACCCTTCAGTGACGCAATGGAAGCGCATCGCATGCTGGAAGCTGCCGACAATTTCGGCAAGCTAATCCTGAGCATGTAACGCTCCAGCAAAAGGTAGTTTGGAAATGTTGTTATCTCAAATTCAGGACGAGAACGAAGCGATCCGCGTTCTAGCACGGGAGGACGGCGAACCAGCGCGCGAAGTGCTTGGCGCGGCCAGCGTGCGCGAACTGGCGCTTGCTGCGGCCCGAAGCGGTAGGAGCCTCGTCGATCAGATCAAAGGACAAGGCTTCGGAGCGCAGTTTGAACCGGAAAGGCTGGCCGCCGATGGCCTCTACCTGCCGCCGATTACTCATTTCGATCCGGCACATTTGCATTTGACCGGCACGGGGCTCACCCATTTGGGATCGGCTGCGACCCGCGACAGCATGCATACCAAGGTCATGACAGAAGAAGCCGAACTGACGGATTCCATGAAGATGTTCCGTATGGGCCTTGAAGGCGGCAAACCGTTGGCAGGTGAACCAGGTGTGCAGCCAGAATGGTTTTACAAAGGCAACGGCCACACGCTAGCCGCACCTGGTGCGGCATTGGTTTCGCCGGCATTCGCACAGGATTTCGGGGAAGAGCCGGAGATAGCGGGAGTTTACGTTATCGCAGATGACGGTCGCCCGATGCGCTTGGGGTTTGCCGTGGCCAATGAGTTCTCCGATCATGTGACGGAGCGGGGCAATTATCTTTGGCTTGCCCATTCCAAGCTGCGTCCTGCATCCTTGGGACCGGAGATCCGGATTGGTGCTGCGCCCCTGGATATTCGGGGGACTAGTCGCATTCTGCGTGATGGCAGAGTTCTATGGGAAAAGCCGTTTTTGTCTGGTGAGGCGAACATGTCTCACACGATTGCTAATCTCGAATATCACCATTTCAAGTACGCGATTTTCCGCCAGCCGGGCGATGTTCATGTCCATATGTTCGGCACAGCCACGCTGTCATTCGCCGATAAAATTCACACCCAACTAGGCGATGTTTTCGAGATCGTAGCTGAAGGGTTTGGCCAGCCTCTGCGCAATACGGTTGCCGTTGAGCCAAGCTATAGTTTGCAGGAACTGGCTGCTGTTGAACTTTAAGCAAGGCGTGAAGTAACCGGCTGGAAGATCAGAAAGGACCCACTATGTCCAAGAAGAAATGCGCGATCATCGGTTCCGGCAATATTGGCACGGATTTGATGATCAAGGTGATGCGCACGTCGAAGAATATCGAGATGGGCGCAATGGTCGGCATCGATCCGAATTCGGATGGTCTGGCACGCGCAGCACGGCTCGGCGTGCCGGTCACCTATGAAGGCATCGACGGTCTGATGCGTATGCCGGAATATCGCGATATCGATATCGTGTTTGATGCAACCTCGGCCAAGGCGCATCTGCATAATGACGCGCTGTTGCAGAAGGACGGCAAGAAGGTCATCGACCTGACGCCTGCCGCCATCGGCCCCTTCACCATTCCCGCTATCAATGGCGACGCCAATATCGACGAGCCGAACGTCAACATGGTCACATGCGGCGGTCAGGCGACGATCCCGATGGTCTATGCCGTCAAGCGCGCCACCGACCGCGTCGTCTATGGCGAAATCGTCGCTTCGATCTCGTCGCGTTCGGCTGGTCCCGGCACCCGCGCGAATATTGACGAGTTTACCGAAACCACGTCGAAGGCGATCCGTGATCTGGGCGGTGCCGAACGTGGCAAGGCGCTGATCATTCTCAACCCGGCAGAACCGCCGCTCATCATGCGCGATACGGTGTTTGTTCTGTCGCAAGGCGGCAGCCGCGAAGCCATCGAGGCTTCGATTGCCGAAATGGTCAAGACGGTACAGGCCTATGTGCCGGGCTATCGCCTGAAGCAGAAGGTTCAGTTCGAAGTGATCGGCGACAATGCGCCGGTTCGCGTACCGGGCATCGGGCTCGTATCGGGTCTCAAGACCACCATCCTGCTCGAGGTCGAAGGCGCTGCACATTATCTGCCTGCCTATGCCGGCAATCTCGACATCATGACATCCGCTGCATTGGTCACCGCTGATCATTGGGCAGCAAAAGCGCTTGCCAAGGAGGCTGCATAATGGCCCGCTCCAATCCCGATAAGCTCTATGTTCAGGATGTCACGCTGCGCGACGGCATGCATTCGATCCGTCATCAATACACGCTGAAGGATGTTGTCGCCATTGCGAAGGCGCTGGATGCCGCCAAGGTGGACGCGATTGAAATCACCCATGGCGACGGCCAAATGATCTTGCTCATCTACTTGAAGAGTAATCTATCTAGATACTAGTTGAAATCCCCTGCAATCGCAGGGGATTTTTATTATTTTTCGGAACTTCGGGGCGTCTCTCCACTCAACTGCCGACTCCCCGTATCTCGGATGGAAAACGTCGCACCGTGATGTGGGGGCCGTGCCTGAAGCGGTGGCTCACTGAATAAGTGCACAGTTTGTTTTCTGGAATTTAGTTTGGGCGTTTGTTTTCCAAAGCGACGTGTCGATTGGCTTACTGAACATATCTCGCGAGACGTTTGTTTCGCTGTTACGGTACGCATCGCGCCATATCGCGCCCAACATAAAATCAGGGCTTGGGCCAGCCATCGCCATTGTGAACCCCCATGGCATGCTGCTCATCGCGTCGTCTTTGCTGATCTTATCTGCAAGAGCTGCCTCAATCGCTCGTTTTCCCATCTCATAACCGATTTTGAAAAGCCTCTCGTGTTCGGTTTGGTCTTGTGCCTGAGCTGCCAAGGCAGCACATTCAAACGCTGCCCAAGACTTTCTCGCCATTAGGGCAAACTCTTTCGATGTCTGGGGGTGTGCTGCGGTTGCGAACGAGAGCAAAGCGCAGGTAATCGCGACTCTTTTCATGGTGATCCCCTCCAAGCCTCGGTCAAAATGCCCCGACCCGAAATGGTCGTCAAATCCGGTTGGGCGTCTCTTTCCTGCGGAAAACACTATCTTGCCACAGTCGGCTCCCTTGCCAACATCGTCCGCGCCCGCCACCTTTAATAGCGAAAGGCGGGCAGCATGGCAGACGAATCTGACTTCCAGCTACAGAATTCCAATCAGGCAATCGAATTTGCGAAAGAGTCTGTTCGTCTTGGTGTCACCGTCAACGGTGGCGCCGCTGTTGCGATCATTGGCTTCCTTGGCGCCAAAGAGAATATTTCTGATCCATTGGCGATCCGATACGCATTGGCATGTTTTGCAGTCGGTGTTGGACTTTCGTTCCTGGCCGCGATCGCAGGATATTTTGCTCAAACGTTTTTTGCCGTTTGGAACTACAAGCGCGGATCCGGCTCACCTGCGAGCGCTGGGTGGGCATACGCTCTATCGGCAATAGGCATTTTATGTATCGTCGGTTCGGTTGCCGTATTTATTCGCGGAGTGATCGTCGTCGGCAGAGCTTTGTTTGTGTAGGATTGGAAATGGCGTTTTTTACTCAGGATCAATTGCAGGCAATCGCTGATGCACTGGCTGACACGGACGACGGGTTAACCGGATCAGAGATTGCTCACTTGCTTGAGACCTGCAGAATGCGAGATATCGTTCCTAATCATACGAAAAGACATAGGCTCTATAACGCTTTTGCTAATGATCAAAATACAAGAAAAAATAGAACCGGGATCTTAGAGTTTATCCGAAATGCGATGAAGCCAGCTCGATTTTCCCGTTGTCCAGAACGATTTGAACCGATGCGGCAAAACCTCAATCGTGCTTTGAGTTTCGCGGGGGCGATGGTTAAAGAGAGCGGAGAGCTGGTCTCCGCTGAAAAGGCTACGACCCTTTCAGAGGCGCAGCGGCGGGCTCAAGCTTTGCGAACGGACTTGATTGCGCGAGGTGTCCATCCAGATGTGCTGATGTTCTGCCGGGAAGAACTGCTTCAACAAAACCATTTCCATGCCGTACTTGAGGCGGTCAAGAGCATCGCGGATAAGCTCAGACGGCGGACTGGTTTGGACGCCGATGGCGGAGAATTGGTTGATAGAGCTCTGACCGGAGACATTCCAATGCTTGCGATCAATTCATTACGGTCAAAAAGCGAGCGAGACGAGCAAAAAGGGTTTGCAAACCTACTTAAAGGAACCTTTGGCATGTTCAGAAATCCAACCGCCCATGAGGCTCGGATAAACTGGGACATGAAAAAAGAAGATGCTGAAGACTTGCTATCGCTCGTCTCGCTTATCCATCGTAGAATTGACGCGGCGGTGATGCCGCCACGCGTTTGACGAGAGGCGATACAAAAAGCCCTCCGACCGAAGCTGGAGGGCTTTCTGTTAGAACAGTCGACTGATGATGAATGCAATTGAAGCCAAGCTGATTCTAAGATCAAGCTTCAATCGAACCGTCTTGGTCGACTGGCTGGCTTCGAGAAGCAAAGAGGTATCCATATGGATCTCCCTATATCTCTGGGCGAAGTCCTTGATGAACCGCGTACCGCCCGCCAGACTTTATTGGGGGATTTCCTGTTTAGAAACAGCCCTGGTGGCTCCCCCAAGCGCGCGGCTGTCTCGTGTTGAGGAAGCTTTCGCGTAGCTGCCGACATAAGTCAATACATTACATCCAACCCAATTTACCTATCCGCAAAGATCGTGCCCCTTCAGGCGGCTTATTGACACGTTCCGCGTTAACGAGGAAGTCGCGATAATAGAAGGCACGGGATGGCGAGAGCGGCAATAACGCCGCCCAGTACGACGATGCGATCTGAACAAGATCAATTTCTTCCCGGAGAGTCTTTGAAAGGGCAATGCTAACAAGACCAGCTCCGATGGGCGTGTCATGAAGCCTTATTCCATGTCAGGTATATCTCACCACTGAAACAGAACAGCAGGCGGTCCATATTCTCCAACGTGGGGATCTGCTTCGCGGCTCCACGCGACTACACCGACATGTTTGCCCTCCAGCGATTGCGCTGCACGTAACGCACGGCTCTCTGTTTCAAATGCCATGGGTTCGA
>Ga0180223_1002120_pt1 | contig 12621 bp, 10 predicted proteins | sample eDN5th30CKraftOP_FD_151337 | JGI IMG/M metagenome (GOLD analysis project Ga0180223, IMG submission 151337) | Enriched Organic Plus compost microbial communities from Emeryville, California, USA - eDNA 5th pass 30_C Kraft OP (version 2) (version 2) ...
GCCCCGCCGTGGTGCGCCAGGCACCACACCCCCACGCGAAACAACCATATTGGTGCAGGCAGGCCGCCCCCGCCTCCCGGGACGGGCCAGTGGCACGATTGTTGCTTGGCAAACAAGGCTCGCCCTATTTTGTATACCAAGATAGTGTGCAAACGCAGCCACCCAGCCCGGCGCCAGCGCGCCCCCGGAGGTCCTCCATGAACTGCCTATCCCTGTTCTCCCGCCTTGCCGCGGCCGCCGTCCTGCTGGCCGCGCCCGCCCTGTCCGGCGCCGAAGCCCTGGACGACATCGCCGGCGCCGGCGTGCTCAAGGTCGCCGTCCCGCAGGATTTCCCGCCCTTCGGCTCGGTCGGGCCGGACATGAAGCCGCTGGGCTACGACATCGACACCGCGCAGCTGATCGCCGAGCGCATGGGCGTCAAGCTGGAACTGGTGCCGGTCACCAGCGCCAACCGCCTGCCCTACCTGCAGACCGGCAAGGTGGACCTGGTCATCTCCAGCCTGGGCAAGAACCCGGAGCGCGAGAAGGCCATCGACTTCTCGGCCGCCTACGCGCCCTTCTACAACGGCGTGTTCGGCCCGGCCGACGTGGCCGCCGCGGGCCCGGCCGACCTGGCCGGCAAGACCGTGGGCGTGACGCGCGGCTCGGTGGAGGACATCGAGCTGTCCAAGATCGCCCCGGCCGGCGCCGAGATCAAGCGCTACGAGGACAACAACGGCACCATCACCGCCTTCCTGTCGGGCCAGGTGCAGCTGGTGGCCACCGGCAACGTGGTGGCGGCGGCCATCCTGGCGCGCAACCCGCCCAAGAAGCCGGAGACCAAGTTCCTGATCAAGGATTCGCCCTGCTTCGTCGGCCTGAACAAGAACGAGCCCAAGCTGCTGGCCAAGGTCAACGAGATCCTGGCCCAGGCCAAGCAGGACGGGTCGCTCTCGGCCATCGCCCAGAAATGGCTGGGCGCGCCGCTGCCCGCGGGCATCTAGGGCCGGCCGCCGAGCGCCCCGGGCCCGCCGCCCATGGCCTACCGCTTCGATTTCGCCGCGGTCTTCGACTACACGCCCGTGCTGGCCAAGGGCGTGCTGGTCACGGTCGAGCTGATCGCCTTCGGCGCCGCGGCCGGCGTGGCCGCCGGCATCGCCTGCGCCTGGGCCCGCACCCAGGGTCCGCGCTGGCTGCGCCCGCCGGTGGCGGCCTATATCGAGGTCGTGCGCAACACGCCCTTCCTGATCCAGCTCTTCTTCATCTTCTTCGGCCTGCCTTCGGCGGGCGTCAAGCTGACCGAGATGCAGGCGGCCTGCCTGGCCATGGCGGTCAACCTGGGCGCCTACAGCGCCGAGATCATCCGCGCCGGCATCCAGGCCACGCCGCGCGGCCAGTTCGAGGCCGGCGCCAGCCTGGCCATGTCGCCCGGCCAGGTGTTCCGCCACGTGGTGCTGCGGCCCTCGCTGCAGCGCATCTGGCCGGCGCTGTCCTCGCAGATCGTGATCGTCATGCTGGGCTCGGCGGTCTGCTCGCAGATCGCCGCCGAGGAGCTGACCTTCGCGGCCAACTTCATCCAGTCGCGCAACTTCCGCGCCTTCGAAGTCTATTTCGTGGCCACCGCCATCTACCTGCTGCTGGCCGTCCTGCTGCGCGCGCTGCTGCACGCGCTGGGCCGGCGCCTGTTCGACCCGGGGCGGGCGCGATGATCGAGTTCTCCACCTGGGACATCCTGCGCAACCTGCTGCTGGCCGCGCGCTGGACGGTGCTGCTGTCGCTGGCCGCCTTCATCGGCGGCGCCCTGGCCGGGATCGCGGTGCTGTGGCTGCGCACTTCGCGCGCGGCGCTGCCGCGGCGCGCGGCCTGGGCCTACATCGAACTGTTCCAGGGCACGCCGCTGCTGATGCAGCTCTTCCTGGCCTTCTTCGGCCTGTCGCTGCTGGGGCTGGAGGTATCGGCCTGGACGGCGGCGGGCGCGGCGCTGGTGCTGTGGACCGGCGCCTTCCTGGCCGAGATCTGGCGCGGCTGCGTCGAGGCCGTGCCGCGCGGCCAGTGGGAGGCCTCGGCCAGCCTGGCCATGAGCCGGCTGCAGCAGATGCGCCACGTGGTGCTGCCGCAGGCCATGCGCATCGCCATCGCGCCCACGGTGGGGTTTTCCGTGCAGGTGGTCAAGGGCACGGCGCTGACGTCCATCATCGGCTTCGTCGAGCTGTCCAAGGCCGGCACCATGATCACCAACGCGACCTTCCGCCCCTTCACCGTCTACGCGCTGGCCGCGCTGATCTACTTCGCCCTGTGCTGGCCCCTGTCGCTGGCCAGCCGGCGCCTGGAAAGGAGGACCCATGCCGCTGATAGCCATTGAAGACGTACGCAAGCGCTATGGCGACAACGAGGTGCTCAAGGGCATCACCCTGCGCATCAACCCCGGCGAGGTGGTCGCCATCATCGGCAAGAGCGGCTCGGGCAAGAGCACGCTCCTGCGCTGCGTCAACGGCCTGGAGACGCTGGACAGCGGTTCCATCATGGTGGCCGACTCGCAGCTGGTGCCCGACGAGCTGCACCTGCGCGCGCTGCGCCGGCGCGTGGGCATGGTCTTCCAGCAGTTCAACCTGTTCCCCCACCTGTCGGCCGGGCGCAACGTGATGCTCTCGCCCATGGTGGTCAAGAAGACGCCCGAGGCAGAGGCCGCCGCGCTGGCGCGCCGCATGCTCGACCGCGTCGGCCTGGCCGACAAGTTCGACGCCCTGCCCGACCAGCTCTCCGGCGGCCAGCAGCAGCGCGTGGCGATCGCCCGCGCCCTGGCCATGCAGCCCATCGCCCTGCTGTGCGACGAGATCACCTCGGCGCTGGACCCGGAGCTGGTGGGCGAAGTGCTCGGCGTGGTGCGCGAGCTGGCCGAGGACGGCATGACGCTGCTGATGGTCACGCACGAGATGCGCTTCGCGCGCGAGGTCTGCCACCGCGTGGTCTTCATGCACCAGGGCCGGGTGCACGAGTCCGGCCCGCCCGAGGAAGTCTTCGGCAAGCCGCAAACGCCCGAGCTGCGGCAGTTCCTGGCCGCCAGCCTGTAGGGCGCGGAACGCTAGGGCCTGTTTAACAAGCCCTAGCGGCTGAGCCCGCGCGCCGACACCGGCCAGAGCGCCTCGACCCGCCCGCCGCGCACCGCCACCAGCACGTCGTGCAGGTTGAAGGTGGGATCGCAGTGCGACGGCACCAGGCGCAGCTTCTCGCCCAGCGCCGGCAGGGCCGCCGGCTCGCCGCGCAGCACGCCGTGCTCGTCGGTCGCCTGCGCGTACTCGCAGCCCGGGCGCTCGTGCACGCGCGGCAGGCCGGACTCCACCGTGGTCGACTTCAGCCCCGCATCCACCACCGCGCGCCCGGGCGCGGGCGTGCTCATCGCCGTGGCCAGCAGGAAGAGCGCCTGGCGCAGCGCCGGCTCGCCCTGCCACTGGTTGTCGCCGTAGTCGCCGTCCATGAAGGCGTAGGTGCCGGGCTGCAGCTCGGTATAGACGCCGCCGGCCGCGTCGAAGGCCGCCGTGCCCGTGCCGCCGCCCGTGACCACCGGGCAGTCCAGCCCCGCCTCGCGCAGAGCGTGCGCGTGCTGCGCGGCCTGCCGGGCCGCGCCGGCGGCGGCCGCGCGGCGCTCGGCCGCGGCGCGCACGTGCTGGGCCGCGCCGTGGTAGGCCTGGATGCCGGCAAAGCGCAGCCCCGGCAGCTCGCCGGCCCGGCGCGCCAGCGCCACGGTGTCGCGCGGGTCGGCCACGCCGCAGCGCCCCTGGCCCACGTCCACGTCGACCAGCACGCCCACCTGCGCGCCCGCGCCCGCCACCGCCTGCGACAGCGCCGCCAGCGCGTCGGGGTGGTCCACGCAGACGCTGACCCGCGCCGCCCCGGCCAGCCGCGCCAGCAAGGCCAGCTTGGGCGCGCCCACCACCTCGTTGCTGATGTGCACGTCGGCCACGCCCGCCGCCACGAAGGGCAGCGCCTCGCTCACCTTCTGGCAGCAGATGCCCGCCGCGCCCAGCGCGACCTGGCGCAGCGCCACCTCCGGGCACTTGTGCGCCTTGCCGTGTGGCCGCAGCGCAACGCCGTGCCGGTCGGCCAGCGCCTGCATGGCGCGCAGGTTGGCCTCGAAGGCGTCCAGGTCCAGCACCAGCGTGGGCGTATCCACCGCGTCCAGCGTATCGCCGGGCAGGGCGGGCGGTCCGGGCAGCCAGGGGGATTGGGAGGGAGATGTCGTCACGAAGCGGCTCCGATGGCGGGGGATGGATACGAAGGCATGCGCCTGCCGGGCGCCGCCCGGCGGCTGCGGGCGCGCGGGAACAGGGGACGCGCCACGTCCTGAAAGCATGGAACTGGCCATGCATACAGGCTGTCCGGACAGGCCGCCGGCAGGCCGCTGCGCGGCCCCCAACGGGGCCTTGTTGCAAGGCCGCGGGCAAGTTGCCCCGGGTTGCAAAACGGCGTACAGTAAGTAAACGTTTGGCTCATCGGTTCGCCCGCGAGCTGATGCTAAAAACGGCCTTACCGCGCCGAAAATGTTCGATATTCTGGTTTATCTGTTCGAAAACTACTATACGCCGCAAGCCTGTCCTGCGGCGGACGTGCTGGCCCGGCGCCTCGCCGCCGCCGGCTTCGAACACGAAGACATCGACGATGCCCTGGGCTGGCTCTACGGCCTGGCGGAAACCACCGAGCACTGCGTCGACCTGGCCCAGGCCCCCGGCGACGGCACCCGCATCTACGCCGACACCGAATACAACCAGCTAGGCAGCGAGGCCATCGGCTTCATCGCCTTCCTGGAGTCCTCCGGCGTGCTGCCGGCGGCGCTGCGCGAAATCGTCGTCGACCGCGCCCTGGCCGCCGGCGAAGCGCCCATCTCGCTCGCCAAGCTCAAGATCATCGCCCTGATGGTCCTCTGGAGCCAGGAAGCCGAGATCGACAACCTGGTCCTGGAAGAACTGCTCGAAGACGGCGGCGCCCGGCAGCTGCACTGAGCCCCGCCACGGCCCCGGGCCCGCCCGGGCCCTTGCGCCCGTCCGCAGCCAGCCTGCTCGGACCGGCATGTTCGCGCCCCCGGGCGCCGGGCTCTCCACCGCCGCATCCGCCCTGCACCTTGTCGTCCGCCCCCTCCCGCGCCAACGCCTCCCCGTGAACTACACCGGACGCTTCGCCCCCAGCCCCAGCGGCCCGCTGCACGCCGGCTCGCTGGTGGCGGCCATGGCCAGCCTGCTGGACGCCCGCGCGCACGGCGGGCGCTGGCTGCTGCGCATGGAAGACGTCGACGCGCCGCGCGTCGCCCCGGGCGCGGCCGACTGCATACAGCGACAGCTGCTGGCGCTGGGCATGCGCTGGGACGGCGAGATCCTGTGGCAGTCGCGGCGCGGCGACGCCTACCAGGCCGCGCTGCGCCGGCTGCAGGACCAGGGTCTCGTCTACCCCTGCGGCTGCACCCGGCGCGAGATCGCCGACTCCGCCCTGCAGCGCCACGGCGCGCTGCCCGACGGCGACAGGCCCTATCCCGGCACCTGCCGCAACGGCCTGGCCCCGGGCCGCGCGCCGCGCGCCTGGCGGGTGCGCGTGCCTAAGGGCGTGGAGCGCTTCGACGACCGCTGGCTGGGGCCGCAGGAGCAGGATGTGGCCCACGCGGTGGGCGACTTCGTGCTGCGCCGCGCCGACGGGCTCTGGGCCTACCAGTTGGCGGTGGTGGTGGACGATGCCGGGCAAGGCGTCACCGACGTGGTGCGCGGCGCCGACCTGCTGGGCTCGACCGCCCGCCAGCGCGTGCTGGCCCGCCTGCTGGGCCTGGCCCCGCCGCGGGCGATGCACGTGCCCCTGGTCACCGATGCATCCGGCCTGAAGCTGTCCAAGCAGAACGGCGCGCCGGCGCTGGATGCCAGCCGGCCGATGGACTGCCTGGCGCAGGCCTGGCGGGACTTGGGCTTCGCCCCGCTGGCGGCGGACACGCCCGAGGACTTCTGGACCCAGGCCACGCAGCGCTGGGCGCGGCGCTTCGGCGTGGGGCAGGACCCCTAAAGCGGCCGCCGCGCCTCGTCCAGCAGGCCGGCCAGCAGCGCATTGCCCTGCGCGTCCACCCGCAGTTCGCCGTAGCGCGCACGGGCGTAGTGCGCAGCCTGGCCCTCGGGGAAGAAATAGGCGTCGGGCGCCAACCGCACCGCGCGGCCGCGCCGGCGGTAGCGCAGGGCGGCCTCGCCCGCCTCCAGGGGGACCGGCCCGGCCTGGATGCGCACCGCCCGCGCCACCCCCTCGGCGTCCGGGCGCACGACCAGCCAGCCCCGGCGTGGCGCCCCTTCGTCGCGCGCCAATTCGCGGCTTAGCTCGCGGGCGAGCGCGAAATCCAGCGCCATGTAGTCGCCCAGGAGCAGGGCGCGCGGATCGACCGGCGCCAGCTCCAGCACCACCCGCCGCCCCCGGGCCAGCAGGCGCTCCCGCCCGGCGATGGCGAAATTGGCGAAGCCCAGCGCCAGCAGCAGCCCGCCCGCGATCCAGGCACGGCGATAGTGGACGACGGAACGAGGCAAGCTGCCCATGGCCCGCCGGGCAGCGGTCGGCTCGCCCTGGTCCGGTACGAAGGCCGCCGGATTGGCGGCAGCGCTTCCGCCCACGGACGAGCCTGCGCCCGGCCGCAACCGCCGGGCCAGGCCGCCGAGCGCCAGCAGCGCCAAACCGGCCGCGCCCAGCCACAGGCCTTTTTCCCACAGGGGCACTTGCTGCTGATAGTAATAATGCAGCAGATAGGCCAGCAGGCCGGCCGCGCCGAAGGCGGCCAGGCCGCGGCGGGCGAGCGCGTGGCCCAGCAGCAGCCAGGCCAGCCCCAGCGCCACGCCCGGTGCGGGCAGCCAGGAGAGGGCGAGGACCAGCAGCGCGGCGGGCAGGCCCAGGCGCAGGGCGGCGGGCTGGTGCCGGCCGCGCGCGGGATGCAGGGCCCAGGCCGCCACGGCTGCGGGCAGGGCCGCCAGCGCGGCCAAGCCCAGCGCCGCGGCGGGGTCGTGCGCGAACAGCGCAGGCCAGCGCGGCAGCGCCGTGCCGGGCGCCAGCCAGGCCAGCCCCTGGACCGCCGCCGTCCAGGCCCACGCCCAAGGCCGGAAGAGGGACAAGGGCAGGAGCGACGGCGGGAGCAAGGGTCCGGCCAACCGCGACGCCCCAGCCGGCCGCGATGCCCCGGGCGGCCGCGATGCCCCGGGCGGCAGCCCGCCAGCGTCTGCGCGCCGCGAACCCACGGCCCAGAGCGCCGCCGCCGCGCCCGCCAGCACGGCCAGCGCCCAGAGCATGCGGCCGGGCTGCTCGCCGCCGGCCAGGGCCTCCAGGGCGTCCCAGGCCTCGCCGCCGCCCGCGCCGTGCACCGCGCCCACCCAGGCCAGGGCCACGGCCAGGCCGCACAGCAGGCGCAGGGCTGGGCTGGGCGCCGCCACCGCCAGCAGCGCCGCCGCCAGCAGCCAGGCCACCCAGGCCGTGGCGCCGCCGGGCAGCAGCTCGCCCAGGCCGTAGCCGGCCAGCGCCAGCCCGGCCAGCCCGGCCGCCGTGCCCAGCTGGCGCAGGAAATCGCCGCGCGCGGCGCGCAGCGCCGCCACCGCCGCCGCGGCCAGCACCACCCCCAAGGCCAGGGCGCCGGCCGGGCTGCCAACCAGGTCGGCGGCCAGCAGGAAGGCGAGCAGGATCAAGGTCGCCAGCCAGGCCCCCAGGGCCAGCAGCGCCTGCACGTACCAGGGCGCTCCCGCGTCCCCTGCGGCGCAGCCGCCGCCCGGACCGTCGCCGCCCGGCAGCCCGCCCGCCTCCGGCTCCGCCTGCCTCGTCCCTGCCGCCCGCCCGCCTGTCTCCCCGGCGTCCTGCAGCCGCGCTGGCGGAACGCGCTCGGCCGCCGGCGGAACACGCCGCAGCCAGCGTGCCGCCCAGGCCGACTCGGCCACCAGCAGCACGGCCAGCGGCAGCAGGGCGAATTCGTCGTCCAGGACGGCGAACAGCCATTCCCCGGCCAGGCGCAGCGACACCGCCATGACCCCGGCCGCGGCCAGCGCCAGGATGACCCGGTCGGCCGGCCGGCGGCGGTAGGCCAGCAACAGGCCGGCGGTCGCCGCGGCCCAGGCGGCCAGCGCCGGCCAGGCCTGCCGGCCCAGGTCGCCCAGCACCACCGCCGGCACCAGGCAGGCCAGCGCCAGGGCGGCCAGCAGGCGCGGGCCGCTGCGGCCGCGGTGGCCGGCACGCGCGGCCGCCCATTCCCAGGCCGCCAGCAGGACGGCGGCGAACGCCGCCTGGGCGATGCCGGCCAGGGGCAGGTCGACGCCGGGCAGCCAGCGCAGCTGCGCCGTCGCGTGCAGCCAGAAGCCGGCGGCGGCGTTGGCCACCGCCACCCACAGCAGCCAGACCGCAGCGCTGCCGGCGGCCAGCGCCCACGGCGCGAGCAGCACGGCCCACCAGGCGAACAGCTCCCAGGCGTCGGCGCCGGTGGGATAAGCTTGTCCCAGCAGCGCGAGCAAGGCGCCCAGGGCCACGCCGGCCACGCCCAGCAGCGCGGCGCGGATGCGGCGGCCGGCCGGGCCGCCCGTCCCCGCGGCGGCCCCGCCCCGGCCCTCGCGCCAGAAAGCCAGCAGCGCCAGCCCGGCCAGCACCGCCTGCGCCAGGGCGAAACGCTGCCAGCGGGGCATCCCCGGCCAGTTGGCCGCCACCAGGCAGGCCAGGCCCGCGGCCAGCAGCAGCGCCCCCAGGGCGAGGGCCGCCCGGGACAGGAATGCCCGCCAGGCGTCGTAAGATGGAAAAGGCGGACCGGGAGGGCTGACTTGCACGGCGCGAAACTCCCCTCTTATCATCCGCGCTAACTCGCGGCGGACCCGCCGCCACTGGAAACGCATGAACAAAACGCTGATTATTGCCGAGAAGCCTTCGGTCGCCCTGGACATCTCGCGCGCCCTGGGGGGCTTCGCGCGGGAGGGCGATTACTTCGAAAGCGATCGTTACGTCCTGGCTTCCAGCATCGGCCACCTGCTCGGGCTGGTGGCTCCCAACGACCCGGTCAAGGGCAAGTGGAGCTTCACCCACCTGCCGGTCATCCCGCCCGCCTTCGAGCTGGGCCCGACCGACAAGAAGTCCTCCGAGCGCCTGAAGCTGCTGGTGCGCCTGCTCAAGCGCAAGGACGTGGACAGCATCATCAACGCCTGTGACGCGGGCCGCGAAGGCGAGCTGATCTTCCGTTATATCGTGCAATACGCCGGGGTGAACAAGCCCATCCAGCGCCTGTGGCTGCAATCCATGACGCAGCAGGCGATCCGCGAGGCCTTCCAGAACCTGCGCGACGACGGCGTCATGAAGCCGCTGGAATCGGCCGCCCGCTCGCGCGCCGAGGCCGACTGGCTGGTCGGCATCAACGGCACGCGCGCCATGACGGCCTTCAACAGCAAGGACGGCGGCTTCTTCAAGACCCCGGTGGGCCGGGTGCAGACGCCCACCCTGGCCATCGTGCACGAACGGGAAGAGCGCATCCGCAGCTTCGTCTCGCGCGACTACTGGGAAGTGCGCGCCACCTTCGTGGCCGCCGCCGGGCTGTACGAGGGCCGCTGGTTCGACCCCAAATTCCAGCGCGACGAGCGCGACCCGGAAAAGCGCGACTCCCGGCTCTGGTCGCAGGCGGCCGCCCAAAGCGTGGTGGCGGCCTGCCGCGACGAGCCGGGCAGCGTCAGCGAGGAATCCAAGCCGTCCACCCAGTTGTCGCCCGCGCTGTTCGACCTGACCTCGCTGCAGCGCGAGGCCAACTCGCGCTTCGGCTTTTCGGCCAAGGCCACGCTGTCGCTGGCGCAGAGCCTGTACGAGCGGCACAAGGTGCTGACCTACCCGCGTACCGATTCGCGCTACCTGCCGGAAGACTACATCCACACGGTGCGCCAGACCATGCAGGCGGTGGCCGGCACCCAGGCCGGCGTGGTCGCGCCGCTGGCCCGGCACGCGCAGCGCGTGGTCGCCGAAAACTGGGTCAAGCCCAACCGGCGCATCTTCGACAACAAGAAGGTGTCGGACCACTTCGCCATCATCCCCACGCTGCAGATCCCGCGCGAGCTGAGCGAGGCCGAGGCCAAGCTGTACGACATGGTGCTCAAGCGCTTCCTGGCGGTGTTCTTCCCGGCCGCCGAGTTCCGCGTCACCACCCGCATCACCGAAGTCAACGGCCACCATTTCAAGACCGAGGGCAAGGTGCTGGTCTCGCCGGGCTGGCTGGCCATCTACGGCCGCGAGGCCCAGGGCGACGAGGCCAACCTGGTGGCCGTGGCGCCGGACGAGACCGTGCGCACCGAGGAGATCGAGGCCGTGGCCCTGGCCACCAAGCCGCCGCCCCGCTACACGGAAGCGACCCTGCTGTCGGCCATGGAAGGCGCCGGCAAGCTGGTCGAGGACGAGGAGCTGCGCGAGGCCATGTCCGAGCGCGGCCTGGGCACGCCGGCCACGCGCGCGGCCATCATCGAAGGCCTGCTGTCCGAAAGCTACCTGCGCCGCGAGGGCCGCGAGCTGGTGCCCACGGCCAAGACGCGCCAGCTCATGACCCTGCTCAACGGCCTGGACGTGGCCGAGCTGACCTCGCCGGAACTGACCGGCGAATGGGAGCACAAGCTCAAGCAGATCGAGCAGGGGGCGCTGGCGCGCGACGCCTTCATGCGCGAGATCGCGCAGATGACCCAGGTGATCGTCAAGCGCGCCAAGGAATACGACCGCGACACCGTGCCGGGCGACTACGTCACCCTGGCCACGCCCTGCCCGAAGTGCGGCGGCGTGGTCAAGGAGAACTACCGCCGCTACGCCTGCACGCAGTGCGACTTCTCCATCGGCAAGCACCCGGGCGGGCGCACCTTCGAGCCGCAGGAGGTCGAGGAACTGCTGGCCCGGCGCGAGCTGGGCCCGCTGTCGGGCTTCATCAGCAAGATGGGCCGGCCGTTCGCCGCCATCCTGCGCATCGACGACGAATACAAGCTGCAGTTCGACTTCGGCCAGAACGACGACGATGCCGACGAGGCGGTGGACTTCTCCGGCCACACGCCGCTGGGCCCCTGCCCGAAATGCGGCGCGCGCGTGTTCGAGCACGGCATGAGCTACGTGTGCGAAAAATCCGTGGGGCCGGAACGCAGCTGCGACTTCCGCTCCGGCAAGGTCATCCTGCAGCAGGAAATCAGCAGCGCGCAGATGGAAAAGCTGCTGGCCGAAGGCCGCACCGACCTGCTCGACGGCTTCGTGTCCAGCCGCACCAACCGCAAGTTCAAGGCCTTCCTGGTGCGCCAGCCCGACGGCAAGATAGGCTTCGAGTTCGAGCCGCGCCCCGAGAAGCCGGGACGCAAGGGCGCGGCGCCGGCCGGCTCCCCCACCGGCAAGACCGCGGCCAAGACGGCAGCCAAAACGGCGGCCAAGACCCCCGCCAAGCGCGCCGCCAAGACCGCCAAGACCGCCGCCGCCAAGGCCCCCGCCAAGAAGGCGCCGGCCAAGAAGGCCGCCAAATCGCCCGCACGCAAGACGGCCGCCAAGACCGCCTCGCGCGCGGCTTAGCGGCCGTGCGATGAGCGGCCTGCCCTACCTGCAGCGCTACAGCCTGGCCGGCCAGGTGGCGCTGGTCACCGGCTCGGGCCGCGGGCTGGGCCTGGCCATCGCGCGGGCCATGGCGGGCGCCGGCGCCCACGTCCTGCTCAACGGCCGCAACCCCGGGCCCCTGCAGGCGGCGGCGCAGGACCTGGCGGGCAAAGGCCTGTCGGCCCAGGCCCTGCCCTTCGACGTGGCCGACGACGCCGCGCGCGATGCCGCCTTCGCGCGCATCCGCGACGAGCACGGCCGGCTCGACATCCTGGTCAACAACGTCGGCGCGCGCAACCGCAAGACCCTGGCCGAGATCACCGCCCCCGAGGTGCGCGCGCTGATCGAGACCGACCTGGTCGCGGCCATCCTGCTGTCGCGCGCGGCGGCGCAGCTGATGGCGCCGCGCCGGCACGGCCGCCTGATCGCCATCACTTCGGTGGTCGGCGAGCTGGCGCGCGTGGGCGACGCCATCTACCCCGCGGCCAAGCAGGGCCTGACCGGCCTGGTGCGCGCCATGGCAATGGAGTTCGGCGCGCTGGGCATCACCAGCAACGCGATCGCGCCGGGCACCTTCGCCACCGAGACCAACGCGGCGATGGCGGCCGACCCCAAGTCCGGCCCCGCCGTGGCGGCGCGCAACCCCATGGGCCGCTGGGGCGAACCCGACGAGATCGCCGGCGCCGCGGTCTTCCTGGCCTCGCCGGCCGCCTCCTTCGTCAACGGCCACGTGCTGGTGGTGGACGGCGGGCTGTCCATCCAGTTCTAGCGCCGGCGCCTCGTTCGTCGACGGCTCACCGGCGCCGCGCGGTTCCGGCCCGGGCATCGGCCTGAGCGGCGTCGCCCGCCGCCTCGCGCAGCAGCCAGTCGCGCAGCAGCGGCAACGTCGGGTGCCGCTCGGCGTCCGGCGTGTAGATCAGCCAGTAGCGCTTGAGATTGGGCACCAGGTCGGGCACGTCGGGGATGACGATCCCGCCTTGCTCGCATTCCTCGCGCACGAAGACCTCGGGCACCAGCCCCAGGCCGATGCCGCCCAGCACCGCCTGGATCAGGTGGGCGGTGTACTCGAACTTGGGCCCCATG
>Ga0180223_1002122_pt1 | contig 12618 bp, 10 predicted proteins | sample eDN5th30CKraftOP_FD_151337 | JGI IMG/M metagenome (GOLD analysis project Ga0180223, IMG submission 151337) | Enriched Organic Plus compost microbial communities from Emeryville, California, USA - eDNA 5th pass 30_C Kraft OP (version 2) (version 2) ...
ACTCGGCGGGCGGCTGCATCCGCGCGAACGCGACGCGCGGATCCGCGAGCTGCTCCGTCTCGTCGCGCTGCCGGACAGCGTGCGCGATCGCGCGCCACTGACGCTCTCGGGCGGTCAACGTCAGCGCGTGGCGATCGCGCGTGCCCTCGCCGGGCAGCCCGAGCTCATCGTGCTCGACGAAGCCGTCTCGGCGCTCGACGTGTCGGTGCAGGCGCAGATCCTCGACTTGCTCGTCGCCCTGCAGGATGCGCTCGGCGTCGCCTACCTGTTCATCTCGCACGACCTCGGGGTGATCCACCACATGAGCGACGAGATCCTCGTCATGAAAGACGGCTCCGTCGTCGAGCGGGGTGACCCCGACGCCATCTTCCACGCGCCACAGCATCCGTACACGCGTGCGCTCGTCGCCGCGCTTCAGCGCCTCGACGACGCCGCGATCGCATCCGCCGACCTCGCCTCAGGAGAGAACGAATGACCGCCCCGCTGCGCTTCAACGCCTTCGTCATGAACACGGCGTCCCACATCCACCACGGTCAGTGGCGGCGGCCGGACGCGCGCCAGCACGAGTTCACGGACGTGCGCCTGTGGATCGAGCTCGCCCAGCTGCTCGAGGCGGCCAAGTTCGACGCGATGTTCTTCGCGGATGTCACGGGGCTCTACGGCGACGCCGACGGCGACTGGTCGGTGTACGTGCGCGAGGGGCTGCAGATCCCGAGCAACGACCCGACGGTGCTGCTCGGGGCGCTCGCGGTGTCGACGAACGACATCGGGCTCGCCCTCACGTCGAATGTCGCGCAATCGCATCCCTTCCACTTCGCGCGTCAGGTGTCGACGCTCGACCACCTCTCGCGCGGGCGCATCGCGTGGAACATCGTGACGGGCGTGCAAGACAACGGCGCGCGGAACTTCGGCCTCGAGCGGCTCACCGACCACGCCGAGCGTTACCGCTGGGCGGCCGAGTACGTGGATGTCGCCTACAAGCTCTGGGAGGGCTCATGGGAGGATGACGCGCTGCTGCGGGACAAGAGCGGCTGGTTCGCTGACCCCAGCAAGATCCACAAGATCCACCACGTGGGCGAGCGCTATCGCGTCGAGGGACCGCACTTGCCGTCGCCGTCGCCGCAGCGCACGCCCGTGCTCTTCCAAGCCGGGTCGTCGGCATCCGGCCGCGATTTCGCCGCCCAGCACGCCGAGGCGACCTTCATCATCGCGCCAAATCCCGAGGTCGCGGCAGCGCAGATCGCCGATACGCGTCGCCGGGCGGTCGAGGCCGGTCGCGAGCCCCGTGACATCACCTTCTACCAGGGGCTGAGCTTCGTGATCGGCGACACCGAAGAGGAGGCGCGCGCCAAGGCCGAGGAGTACGAGCGCTACATCAGCGTCGACGGCTACCTCGCCCACAGCGCCGTCGTCGATCCCGATGGGCGCGTCTACCCGCCCGACACGCTGCTCAAGGACGTCGAGACCAACACGGCCAAGGGCTTCCTCGAGTGGACCCGGGCGGCGATCACCGATCGCGAACCGACGGTGCGGGATCTCGCCCGGATGTCATCCGGATCGACGCGCATCGTCGGCACCCCGGAGCAGATCGCCGACCGCATCGAGGAGTGGCAAGCCGCCGGCGTCGACGGCATCAACGTCATCAACTGGGTGATCCCCGGATCCTTCGCGGAGTTCGCCGAGAAGGTCACTCCCGCGCTGCAGCGGCGCGGACTCGCGCAGACCGAGTACGCACCGGGGACCCTGCGCGAGAAGCTCTTCGGGCATCCGCGCCTCAACGAGCGTCACCCGGCGGCGGCCTACCGCGGCGCGTTCGACGCTCCTGCGGCGCGGCCCGAGCAGCTCACCGTCGCGGGGTGAGCTCAGCCCTTTCGGCTGTCGCTCCCGGGGCCCGCGTCGAACTGCGTCGCGATGACTTGCGTGTTGGTGATCTCGTGCGCAGCGATCGTCGCGCGCGTCACTTGAGGGAAGGGGGTCGTGCGCGAGGAGCGGCGCGTGCGGATCTCGAGCCACTTCGCGATGCCCGACAGGATGAGGCACATCACGATGTAGATGCCGCCGATGACGAACGCGGATTGCAGGATGGGGCGGCCCTGCTGCGAGCTGAGGAGCTTCGCGTAGTACAAGAGCTCGGGGTAGGTGATGATGAAGCCGAGCGCGGTGTCCTTCATCGTCACGACGAGTTGCGCGACGATCACGGGCAGCATCGACCGGATCGCCTGGGGGAGCAGGATGAGCCGCATGACGCCGCTCTTGCGGAGCCCGATGGCGTAGCCGGCCTCACGCTGGCCGCGCGGGAGCGCCTCGATGCCTGCCCGCAACGCCTCGGCGAGCACCGAGCCGTTATAGGCCATGAGGGCGAGCACGACCGCCCAGTAGGGCTCCATCTTGATGCCGATCGAGGGCAGACCGTAGTAGAGGAGCATCATCATCACGAGCACGGGAACGGCTCGGAAGGCCTCGGTCACGACCGTGACGGGCACGCGCACCCATGAGTGGTCGGAGAGCCGTCCGATCGCGAGCGCGAAGCCGACGACGAGGCTCAGGACGGCCGCGAGCGCGAACGCCGCGAGGGTGTTGCCGAGCGCCTCGAGAATCTGCGACCACACCGCCGAGAAGGTGAAGACGTACCACTTCGACGCAGAGAACTGACCCGTGGCAGCCATCCGGTACGCGAGGAAACCGATGACGGCGGCGACGACGACGATCGTGAGCACCGTGAGGATGCCGTTGCGACGGCGCGCTCGGGGCCCCGGGACGTCGTAGAGAACGGAGCTCATCGTGCGATCCTCCAACGGTTCTCGAGATAGCGCTGAAGCCAGCTCATGAGCAAGACGAGCACGACGAAGACGACTGCCACCCAGAGCAGCACCTCCATCGGGCTGCCCGGACGGTCATGCGAATCGTTGATGGTGGCGCGCAGTGCGGCGAGCTCCCCGATCGAGAAGCCGGCGGCGACCGTGGTGTTCTTCAGGAGCGCGATGAAGACGCTCATCATGGGGGGCACGACCGATCGGAACGCCTGGGGCAGCACGACGAGCGTCATGACCTGCCCGAAGGGCAGGCCGATCGCGCGCGCCGCTTCGGCCTGGCCGACCGACACCGTGCTGATGCCTGCGCGGAGGGTCTCGGCGACGTAGGTCGCCGTGTAGATGCCGATCGCGAGGATTCCGAGCACCGTGTTCGAGAGCTTCGGCAATCCCAGCACCGGGTAGCCGAAGACGAAGAAGAAGAAGACGAGGGTGAGCGGGGTGTTGCGGATGATATTGACATAAGCGGTTCCCACCGCTCGGGCCACCGGCACGGGTGCGACTCGCATGGCTCCCACGATGAGGCCCAGCACGAGAGCGATAATGCCGCCGAAGACGAAGACGAGCAGCGTATTGCCGATCGCCTCGCCCCAGAGGTCGAGGTTGCCGAAGATGACGTCCACGCCTCCTCCTTCCTCGGGTCACGTGCGGGGCGGCCGCGTGGGCCGCCCCGCAGCGCCATTCGTCAGTCGACCGCCGGCTGTTCGACCTCGATGCCCGAGGAGCCGAGGTTCTTGTCGAAGATCGCCTGCCAGATGTCGCCACCGTCGGTGAAGAGGGTGTTGATGTGGTCCTTGAGCACCTCATCGCCCTTCGGAAGACCCACGCCGTAGCGCTCTTCCGTGAAGAGACCCCCCACGACCTTGACGTCATCCGGGTAGAGGGCCGCGTAGCCGATCAGGATCGCCTGGTCGGTCGTGACGGCGTCGACCTTGCCGTTGATGAGGTCCTCCACGCACGCGGAGTACAAGTCGTACTCCTCGGTGTTGATCTCGGGGTAGTTCTCCTTGATGTTCTGGATCGGTGTCGACCCCGTGGCCGAGCACACGGTCTTGCCGTTGAAGTCGGAGACATCCTTCACATCGTCGATGCCGCTGTCCTTCCCGACCAGGAAGCCCTGGCCCGTGACGAAGTAGGGACCGGCGAAGTCGATCTGCTCCTTGCGCTTGTCGGTGATCGAGTAGGTGCCCACGTAGTAGTCGATGTCGCCATTCACGATCGACTGCTCGCGGTTGGCGGATGCGATCGGCTTGAACTCGATGGCGTCCTCGTCGAAGCCGAGCGATGCCGCGATCCAGCGGGCGATGTCGACGTCGAAGCCCGTGCGCTCGCCCGTCGTGACGTCGAGGAAGCCGAGGCCCGGTTGGTCTTCCTTGACGCCGATGATGACCTTGCCGCGCTCGGTCATCTCGTCGAAGGTCGGGGAACCGTCGAGCGAGACGTCGGTCGCGACGGTCCAGGGCTGCTCGTTGCCCGCGCCGTCGTCGCCACCTGTGGCACCACCCGGCGAGCTGGGCGTTCCGCTGTTGCACGCGGTCAATGCCAGAACGGCGACCATTGCGATGCTCGCGGCCGCTGCGAATTTCGGGACCCTCATGTGCTTCTCCTCTTTCCTTGGTGATCCGGACGCCTCGTGGGCATCCGCGTCAGTGGGTGATGAGCTTCGACAGGAAGTCCTTAGCCCGGTCGCTCCTCGGGTGGGTGAAGAACTCCTCGGGCGCCGCCTCCTCGAGGATGCGGCCGTCGGCCATGAAAACGACGCGATCCGCGGCCTTGCGCGCGAACCCCATCTCGTGCGTGACGACGATCATCGTCATGCCCTCTTGCGCGAGGGCGACCATGACGTCGAGCACCTCGTTGATCATCTCGGGGTCGAGTGCGCTCGTCGGCTCGTCGAAGAGCATGACCTTGGGGTTCATGGCGAGGGCGCGAGCGATCGCGACGCGCTGCTGCTGGCCGCCCGAGAGCTGCGCGGGAAGCTTGTTCGCCTGCTGGCCGACCCCCACGCGGTCGAGCAGGAGCTGCGCCTCGCGCTCGGCGTCGGCCTTCTTCAGGTGCCGCACCCGGATCGGCCCGAGCGTCACGTTCTCGAGCACCGTCAGGTGTGCGAAGAGGTTGAACGACTGGAACACCATGCCGACGTCGGCACGCAATTGTGCGAGAGCCCGCCCCTCCTTCGGGAGCTCTCTGCCGTCGATCGTGATGCTGCCGCTCGTGATCGTCTCGAGGCGGTTGATCGTGCGGCACAGGGTCGATTTGCCCGATCCCGATGGGCCGATCACGACGACGACCTCGCCGCGATGGACCGTCAGATCGATGTCCGTGAGGGCCTGGAAGTCCCCGTAGTGCTTCTGCACGTTCGAGACGACCACGAGGGGCTCGCCACGGCTCGCGGTGGTGCGGGGGTGATGTTCAGCGGCATTGCCGGCATCCGTCGCCATAGAAGCACCTTACGTGTCTACCCCCGACTGGGGGGAGGAGCGCATTGTCTTTGACGAAAACGTGACCTGCGTTGACCTGGATTGACAGCAGGGCTGCCGCAGTGACGCCACTATCCTGGCGGCGTGAGCGATGTCGAACTCCATGACGATGAAGCGAGCCTTCTGAAACTCTTGCCCACAGACGGCTCCACGACATCCAACCCAAAGCTCATCAAGCGGCTCCGGTGGGATGAGGAACGTTACTGGCTCGCGCGCGACGGCTTGGTGGATCGGGGACTGGCGGTTCGCGGTCGAGGTAGGGGCGGAACGATACGTCGGCTTCTCGAGAACGAGGTGACTGAGTCCATCTCGGTCCCCGCGGAGGACTTCGATGCCGGGAAAATTGCTGCAGCTGCGGTCGACGCGATACGCCAGGAGAAGGACCTCTATGAGCCGATCGCCAAGGTCCTTCGAAGGGACTGGGCGAAGGACCGGCGCTCTACCCCTCTCGGTGTCGAGATCATCGCCTTCCAAGGAAAGCGGGCCACCGGTGGAACATGGTCACGTCCCGACATCGTTTCTATCGAGGTGCGCAACTTCATCTATCTTCCGAGCAAGATTCTCGACGTCGTCACATTCGAGGTGAAGCCACACAGCTCGATCGACGTGCAAGCGGTCTACGAGGCAGTCGCGCATCGGCGCTCGTCCACCCACGCGTACGTTATCCTGCACGTGCCTTCGTCCGACGTTGGGAGGCTCGAAGAGGACATCCGCGTCGTCCGTGCAGTTGCCCGTTCGCACGGCGTCGGGGTCATCACGGTCGACGATCCCGCTGACTACAGCACTTGGGAAGAGTTGGAAGAGGCGACGCGGGTTGAGCCGGATCCAGCAAGGCTCCATGAGTTCATCGAGACGCAGATTCCTGCCACCATAAAGACGGCGATCATCAGCGAACTCCGGTAGGTGGCCCTCCAGTCGGCCTTCGCCTCGCCGCACCGCCGATAGACTCGATCCTCGTGTCGAATCCCATCACCGAGCAGGCGGTCACGGCTGCCGTCGAGGCGGCGCTCGCCGCGATCGGCGAGGCCGACGACTCGGCGAGCCTCAAGGCCGCGCGCGCCGCGCACGCCGGCGAGAGCTCACCGCTCGCGCAGCTCAACGCCGCGATCCGCGACCTCCCTGGCGACCAGAAGGCGGCGGCGGGCAAGCTCGTCGGCCAGGCGCGAAGCCAGGTGACGCACGCGCTCGCGGCCGCCGAGGAGCGCATCCTCGTCGCGGAAGAGCAGGCGCGCCTCGTGGCCGAGACGGTCGACGTCACGGCGGTGCCGTCGCGCTGGAACCGTGGCGCGCGGCATCCGCTCTCGCTCCTCATGGAGGAGATGACCGACCTCTTCGTCGCGATGGGCTGGGAGATCGGCGAGGGCCCCGAGCTCGAGCACGAGTGGTTCAACTTCGACGCCCTCAACTTCGACGAGGACCACCCGGCTCGCGCGATGCAGGACACCTTCTTCGTCGACCCGGCCGAGCGCCACCTCGTGATGCGCACCCACACGAGCCCCGTGCAGATCCGATCGCTTCTGTCGCGGCCGCTCCCCGTCTACGTCGCCGCGGTCGGCCGCGTGTACCGCACCGACGAGCTCGACGCGACGCACACGCCCGTCTTCCACCAGATCGAGGGCATCGCGATCGACAAGGGCCTCACGATGGCGCATCTGCGCGGCACGCTCGAGCACCTCGCGCGCGCGATGTTCGGCGAAGGCGCGCAGATCCGCTTGCGCCCCAACTACTTCCCGTTCACCGAGCCGAGCGCCGAGATGGACGTGTGGCAGCCGAATGCCAAGGGCGGCGCGCGCTGGGTCGAGTGGGGCGGTTGCGGCATGGTCAATCCGAACGTGCTGCGCTCGGCAGGCATCGACCCGTCCGAGTATCAGGGCTTCGCGTTCGGCATGGGCATCGAGCGCACCCTGCAATTCCGCAACGACATGAACGACATGCGCGACATGGTCGAGGGCGATGTGCGCTTCTCGCAGCAGTTCGGGATGGTGGTGTGATGCGCGTCCCGATCAGCTGGCTGGGGGAGTGGACCGATCTCCCCGAGGATGTGACCCTCGAGCACCTGCATGCGGCGCTCGTGAAGGTCGGCCTCGAGGAGGAGGACACGCACGGCTTCCCGCTCACGGGCCCGATCGTCGTGGGTCGCGTGATCTCGGTCGAGCCCGAGCCGCAGTCGAACGGCAAGACGATCAACTGGTGCCAGGTGGATGTCGGAGAGGTCGCGCCGCGAGGCATCGTGTGCGGCGCCCACAACTTCGGTCCCGGCGACAAGGTCGTCGTGACGCTTCCCGGCGCCGTGCTGCCGGGGCCCTTCCCGATCGCGGCCCGCAAGACGTACGGCCACGTGTCGGATGGCATGATCGCCTCCGCGCGCGAGCTCGGCATGGGCGACGAGCACGACGGCATCCTGCGCCTCGCCGAGCTCGGGCTCGACCCCGAGCCCGGCACCGACGCGATCGCCCTGCTCGGCCTCGACGACTCCGCCGTCGAGGTCAACGTCACGCCCGACCGCGGCTACGCCTTCTCGATCCGCGGCATCGCGCGCGAGTACTCGCACTCGACGGGTGCCGCGTTCCGCGACCCTGCGGCGGCGATCGAGGCGCCCGCGGCATCCGGCTACCCGCTCGAGATCACGGATGCCGCGCCCGTGCGCGGTCGCTCCGGATGCTCGGTCTTCTCGGTGCGCGTCGTGCGCGGCATCGACCCGACGCGTCCGACGCCCCCGTGGATGGCGTCGCGGCTGCGGCTCGCGGGCATCCGCTCGGTGTCGCTCACGGTCGACATCTCGAACTACGTCATGCTCGAGCTCGGCGCACCCAACCACGCCTACGACCTCGCGAAGGTCGACCCGGGCGGCCTCGTCGTGCGCCGCGCGAAGGCGGGCGAGCAGCTCGAGACCCTCGACGGCAAGGTGCGCACGCTCGACGCCGCGGACCTCGTCGTCGCGGATGCCGAGCGCGCGCTCGGCCTCGCGGGCGTTATGGGCGGCGCGTACAGCGAGATCTCCGACACGACGACCGACGTTCTCATCGAGGCCGCGATCTGGGACCCGGTGACGGTCGCGCGCACGGTGCGCCGTCACAAGCTCCCGAGCGAGGCGGCCAAGCGCTACGAGCGCGGCGTCGACCCGACGCTCGCTCCGCTCGCGACTGCGCGCGTCGCGCAACTGCTCGTCGAGCTCGCGGGCGGCACTCTCGATACGCTCGGTGCCCTGTACGACGCCTCGACGCCGTTGCCGGCGATCCGGCTTCCGCTCGATCGCGCCGCCTCGGTCATCGGCGTGCCCTACACGCGCGACGAGGTCGTCGGCACGCTCGAGCTCATCGGTGCGACCGTCGAGGTCGACGGCGAGGTCGCGACCGTGACGCCGCCGAGCTGGCGCCCCGACCTCGTGGACGACGTCTCGCTCGTCGAGGAGGTCGCCCGCATCACGGGATACGATCGCATCCCCGCGGAGCTGCCGATCGCGCCCGCGGGTCGCGGCCTCACGCGTGCCCAGCAGGCGCGCCGTCGTGTCGCGCAGACGCTCGCGGCGGCGGGGGCGACCGAGGTGCTCGCGTACCCGTTCGTCTCGGATGCCGTCGCCGAGCGCTACGAGCCGGGTGCCGCATCCGTGCGCCTCGCGAACGCGCTCGATCCTCACGTGTCATTGCTCCGGCGCACGCTCCTGCCGGGCCTCGTGGAGATCGCGCACCGTAACCTCTCGCGCGGCCTCACCGACCTCGCGCTCTTCGAGATCGGCACGGTGTTCCTGCCCGAGAAGGGCGTCGCCTACGGCACCGACTTCATCCCGCTCGGCGCGGAGCGTCCGGGCGACGACACGCTTGCGCGGCTCGGCGCGGGCATCCCTCCGCAGTCCCGCCGCGTCGCGGGGCTCTTCGTGGGCGAGTCCGTGCCCAAGCAGCCGGGCGTCGTGCCCCTCGCGGCGGGCATCGCCGACGCGCTCGACGGCGTGCGGCAGGTCGCGCTCGCCCTCGGGGTCGACATCCGGCCGGTTCAGGGTGCGCACCCCGCGTTGCACCCCGGCCGCACGGCGCAGCTCCGGGTGGGCGACGCCGTCGTCGGCGTCGCGGGCGAGCTGCTGCCGGCGCTCGCGCTCGAGTCGGACCTTCCGCGCGTCGTGGCCGTGTTCGAGCTCGACCTCGACGCACTCGTCGAGCTCGGGGCGTACGACCGCCAGGCGCGTCCCATCGGTACGCTGCCGGCCGCGACGCAAGATCTCTCGCTCGTGGTGGATGCCGCCGTTCCCGCGGGAGACGTGCGGGATGCCGTGGCCGAGGGCGCGGGCGAACTGCTCGAGCATATTCGCCTCGTCGACGACTACCGGGGTCAGGGTGTTGCCGAGGGCAGCAAGTCGCTCACCTTCGCCCTGCGCTTCCGTGCGGAGGACCGCACGCTCACGGCCGCAGAGGCGACCGAGGCGAAGCTCGCGGGCCTCGCACGCGCCGCCGAGCGCTTCGGGGCGACGCTGCGCGAGTAGTCACGCAGCGAGGGGCGCCGCGGCGCGCGCTCAGGCAGCGCCACGGCTGGGCTCCTACTTCGTGCCGCCGCCGAGCAGCCCGCCGAGGCCGCCGAGGAGGCCGCCGAGGTCGATGCCGCCCGAGTTCGAGGAGGAACCGCCGCCGAGAAGGCCGCCGAGGATGTCGCCGAGCCCGCCCGACGAGCTCTCCTTCGCGGAGTCCTTCGCCCCGCCGCCGAGGAACTTGTTGGCGAGCCATGCGAGCACGATGGGCGCGACGATCGGCAGGATCTGCTTGATGATCGTCTCGGTCACGGCCGACTTGGGCGAGGCGTCCGCGAGCTTCGCGGCCACGGCATCCTCGTTCTCGCCGAAGACGTGCGTGACGATCTTCTTCCCGTCTTCGGTGTCGACATCCGAGACACCCGTGAGCTTGGCGCCCTGGTGCTTCTCGAGAGCCTTCTCGAGCGAGGCGGCACCGCCCTCGTCGGCGTTGGCCTTGAGGCCGCCGACGAGCCCCGGGACGATCTGCTTGACGGCGTCTTCGGCGACGTCCTCGTCGATGCCGAGCTGCCGGGCGATGTCGCCGATGGGGATCTGAGCCAGGAGGTCGTCGTACTGGGCCATGGTGGTGCTTCCTCTCGTCCGGGGCCTGCTGGGCTCACTGTAGCGCGCGGGGGAGACGCACCGGTGTCCGGGGTCGCCAACGCGTTCTGCTAGGGTCGTCGGCATGGGTCAGCGGAACGCCGTTGTGAGCATCGAGCTCCGTCGCGTCCGTCGCGTGCGCCGAATCTCGGCGACGTCGCGCCGCTGACGCCTTCTCAGCCTCTCGCGTGACGTCGCCGCATCCGGCCCCCTCACGTCGAGTCAATAAGGTTGAATCCATGCCCATCTCCGTCGCCGTCGCCGGCGCGAGCGGATACGCGGGCGGCGAGCTGCTGCGGCTGCTCGCCGGTCACCCCGAGTTCGAGATCCGCGTCGTCACCGCCCATCAGAACGCCGGCCAGCGGCTCTCCGCGGTGCATCCGCACCTCGCGAGTCTCGCCGATCTCGAGTTGCGCCCGACCGAGGCGAGCGTGCTCGCCGAGGCGGATGTCGTGTTCTTCGCGCTGCCTCACGGCGCCTCGGGCGCGATCGCGGCCGAGCTGCCCGACGACGTGCTCGCCGTCGACTGCGGTGCCGACCACCGCCTGACCGACGAGGCGGCGTGGAACGCCTTCTACGGCGGCGAGTATCACGGCGCCTGGAGCTATGGCATGCCCGAGCTGCTGCTCGACGGGGGCGCCGGTAAGCAGCGCGACAACCTCGCGGGCGCGACGCGCATCGCGGTGCCCGGATGCAACGTCACGGCCATCACGCTCGGCCTCGCGCCGGGCATCGCCGCGGGCGTCGTCGAGGCGCACGATCTCGTCGCGGTGCTCGCGGTCGGCACGTCGGGCGCCGGCAAGTCGCTGCGTACCGATCTGCTCGCGAGCGAGATCATGGGCTCAGCCTCCGCCTATGCCGTGGGCGGCACCCACCGCCACACGCCCGAGATCGTGCAGAACCTCACAGCCGCCGGTGGCGAGGGCGTGACGATCTCGTTCACGCCTGTGCTCGTGCCGATGTCGCGCGGCATCCTCGCGACCTCGACGGCACGTCTCGCGCCGGGCGTCTCTGCGTCGGATGTGCGCGAGGCATGGGAGAGCGCGTACGCGGGCGAGACCTTCGTACGGGTGCTGCCCGCCGGCTCCTTCCCGCGCTCGGGCGACACGACGGGCGCCAACACGGCCCTCATGGGCGTCGCCGTCGACGAGAACGCGGGTCGCGTCGTCGTCGTCTCGGCGATCGACAACCTCGTCAAGGGCACCGCGGGTGCCGCCATCCAGTCCGCCAACCTCGCGCTCAGGCTGCCCGAGACCGCGGGCCTTCCTGTGAACGGAGTCGCCCCGTGAGCGTCACCGCCGCATCCGGATTCACCGCCGCGGGCGTCGCCGCCGGCCTCAAGGGCTTCGGCAAGCGCGACCTCGCGCTCGTCGTCAACGAGGGGCCGCTGCGCAGTGCGGCCGCGGTGTTCACGAGCAATCGCGCGAAGGCGAACCCGATCATCTGGTCGCAGCAGGTCATCGCGGACGGCACCGTGAGCGCGATCGTGCTCAACTCCGGCGGCGCCAACTGCTTCACGGGCGCCGAGGGATTCCAGACGACGCACGCGACGGCCGAAGCCGTGGCGGATGCGCTCGGCATCTCGGCCGGCGACGTGCTCGTCTGCTCGACGGGCCTCATCGGCGAGCAGCTCGATCGCGAGAAGCTCCTCGTGGGCGCGCATGCCGCGGCCGTCGCACGCGACGAGCGCGGCGGGGAGCACGCGGCCGAGGCCATCATGACGACCGACTCGAAGCCCAAGACCGCCGTCGTGCGCCGGGGGGAGTGGACGATCGGCGGCATGGCGAAGGGCGCGGGGATGCTCGCGCCGGGCCTCGCGACGATGCTCGTCGTCATCACGACGGATGCTGTGCTGCTGCCCGCCGCGCTCGATACCGCCCTGCGCGCCGCGACGCGCGTGACCTTCGACCGTCTCGACTCCGACGGCTGCATGTCGACGAACGACCAGGTGACCCTGCTCGCGAGCGGCGCATCCGGCGTCGAGCCCGAGCCCGCCGAGTTCCAGGCGGCGCTCGTGGAGCTGTGCCACGACCTCGCGCGCCAGTTGCAGGCCGATGCCGAGGGGGCGAGCCACGACATCGCGATCGAGGTCGTGGGCGCCGCATCCGAGGATGACGCCGTCGAGGTGGGCCGTGCGGTCGCCCGCAGCAACCTCTTCAAGGCCGCCGTGTTCGGCAACGACCCCAATTGGGGCCGAGTGCTCGCGGCCATCGGCACAACCTCGGCCGAG
>Ga0180223_1002124_pt1 | contig 12617 bp, 12 predicted proteins | sample eDN5th30CKraftOP_FD_151337 | JGI IMG/M metagenome (GOLD analysis project Ga0180223, IMG submission 151337) | Enriched Organic Plus compost microbial communities from Emeryville, California, USA - eDNA 5th pass 30_C Kraft OP (version 2) (version 2) ...
CCGCGGCTTCATAATGCGAGCGGGCTTCGCTGTCGCGTCCCATCGCCTCGAGCGCGCGGCCCTGCCAGTATCCGCCACGCGACAGTGCATGCGGATTGTCGGCGTCCGCGCCCGAGATGCGCGAGAAGTGGGTATAGGCCGCGCTCGGCTCGTTGAGGAAGCGCAGCGCGATCCAGCCCGCGGTGAAGTGCTGGTCGACGCGGTAGTTGTCTTTTTCCGCCGGGGCGGCGTCACGGGCGATGCGGTAGGCGGCCTGCGCCTGGTTCTCATCGAGCAGCTTGCGGGCGATCAGCCGGCGCTCCACCCACCATTCGTCGGTGTTGCGCAGCAGATCCGGATCGCGCGGCGCGGCGAGCATCAGTTGCGCGGCATCCGCCAGTTGATCCTTCCGCCGCAGCCATTGGATGCGGCTGAAGATATAGCCGGCATCGCGACGCGCCTCGGAGGGCACAGCTTCGAGCAGCGCCTTGGCGCTGGACGAATTGGCGCTCACGGCAATGCGCGCGCGGGCGATCGCCGTCGCATTGCCGCCAAGCCGCTGCGCCGCGCGCAAGGCCGCATCGTTGTCATCGGCATATAGCCGCGTGTCCATGCGCGCCTTGGTGTCGGCGCTTGTCAGCATACCGTCGAAGGTGTCGAGGGCCTGCTGTTCGAGGTCGCGCGGCATCGCATCGTCGCGCCACGCTTCCCGCAGATAAGCGGCGGCGGCGTTGCGTTCACCATCCGAGAGCAGGGCGCGCGCCAGCGCCAGCCGGCCTCGCGCGCTCAGCGGCTTGGTCTGTCCGAAGAAGGCGCGCACGGTCGATGACGGCTGCCGCTCGTTCCACAGCATCGCCTCGGCGCGGCGGCGGAACATCGAGATGCTGGGCCAGCTCGGATTGGCGTTGACGAAGGCATAGTAGCGCGCGAAGTCGGCGTCGCTGTTGTCGCTGCGCAGGATCGCCCATTCGGCGAGCTTGCGGGCGACCGGATCGGTGATCGAGCTGGCGATGTCGCTGGCCTGGGAGGCCCGGCCGGCCTGCGCAAGATCGATGACCTGTTTCACCGCGGAGAGGTCGGTCGAGGTTGCCGAGCCTTTCGATGATGCGAAGGGTGCGTCGAACTGCGGCGGCGCCACGGCGTCCGGAATCGAGGCGGTCGCCGTCGGCGCATAAGGCAGCGCTGCAACGTCGGCGGGAGCGAGCGACATCGGCAGCGCGGACGCCGCGCGGATCGATCTCACTGTCGCCGGCTTGGCCGAGACCGTCTCGCCTGCCGAGGCAGGGCGAGGGCGCGGCATCGGGACCTTGGCGCCGGCGGCTACCGCGGCTTCAGGGGCCAACAATAAAATACCCGCGGCAAAGGTCGCGAGTGGCCGGGTTCGATTGCGCGTCATCTGTTCACGTGCTGAATGTGAGGGATCCCCGGATCCGATATGTTATTTTATCCCACCCCCAAGCTTTACGAAACGCTAACTTCGCCGCGACCCTTCACCGCAACCGGGGCGAAAGCGGGGCGGCGGTTTTGAACAGACGCACTTTCATCATTCGGGCCGAACCGATAACACTATCGCAGCGGCCGTGCGCCGGATTACGTGAGTCATCGAGGACGATATCATGACGGCCAGGACGAATTTCCGGGGGTCTTTCACCGCGCTCGTCACGCCGTTCCGGAACGGGAAGCTGGACGAGGCGGCCTTCCGCGAACTGGTGGAATGGCAGATCACCGAGGGCACTCACGGCCTGGTCCCGGTCGGGACGACGGGCGAGAGCCCGACGCTGTCCCACGACGAGCATCAGCAGGTCGTCGAGTGGTGCGTCGATCAGGCGAAGGGCCGGGTGCCGGTTGTGGCGGGTGCGGGCTCCAATTCCACCCAGGAGGCGATCGGCCTCGCCCAGCATGCGGAAAAGGCCGGCGCGGACGCCGTCCTGGTGGTGACGCCCTACTACAACAAGCCGACTCAGGAGGGGATGTATCAGCATTTCAAGGCGATCAACGACGCCATCGGCATCCCGATCATCATCTACAACATCCCGCCGCGCTCGGTGATCGACATGTCGGTCGACACGATGGCCCGGCTGTTCGAACTGAAGAATATCGCCGGCGTGAAGGACGCCACTGCGAATGTGGCGCGCGCCTCCCAGCAGCGCGCAGCGATGGGGCCGGACTTCAACCAGATGTCGGGCGAGGATATCACCGCACTCGGCTTCATGGCCCATGGCGGCCACGGCTGCATCTCGGTCACCTCCAACGTGGCGCCGCGGCTGTGCTCGGAATTCCAGACCGCCTGCCTCAAGGGGGATTACACCGAGGCCTTAAGAATTCAGGACAAGCTGCTGCCATTACACATCAATCTGTTCGTCGAGACCAATCCGTCGCCGGCCAAATATGCATTGGCGCTGCTGGGCAAATGCGCCGACGATGTCCGCCTGCCGATGGTGCCGGTGAGCGACAAGGCCAAGGGCCTTGTCCGCGAGGCGATGGTCCATGCCGGCCTGATCAATTAGACTTAACTGCTGGTGAATTCCGAATCGGACCGGGGCCGGTTTGGCCGTAGGCCGGTGCAACCTCACGTCCGGGTTGGCCGTTACGGTGGCTGGAATTCAAGACAGCAGCATTTGGCAGAGAGGGGCACGGCATGTTGAAGGAGTTTCGGGATTTTGCGTTGCGCGGCAACGTTGTCGACCTTGCGGTCGGCATCATCATCGGCGCGGCGTTCAACGGTATCGTCCAGTCCCTGGTTGGCGACATCTTCTTGCCGATCATTGGTGCGATCACCGGCGGTCTGGATTTCTCGAACTACTTCACGGGTCTTTCGGCGGAGGTGAGCGCGCCGGCCCTGGCTGATGCCAAGAAGCAGGGTGCAGTGCTGGCCTGGGGCAGTTTCATCACCGTCACCATCAACTTCATCATCGTTGCCTGGGTTCTCTTCATGGTGATCAAGGCGATGAACCGGCTGAGGGCGCAGCAAACGGCCGAGCCCGAGAAGGCTCCGGAGCCGACCAAGGAAGAGGTTCTGCTGACGGAGATCCGCGACCTGCTCAAGGCCGGCGTGGCGCGCGGGCCGAGCATCGATCCCTCCAAGCCCTGACCGGGGCTGGAGTTCATCGGAATATTGAATTGGGCGGCTGGCGGGGCCATGTGCCCTGACGAGTGAAGGGGCGCGAGTCCCCGGGAGTATTGTCGTGATGGCTGCAAAAGCCGCCCCCAATCAGAAGGTCGTCGCGGACAATCGCAAGGCCCGTTTCAACTACGAGATCGGCGAGGTCATCGAAGCCGGCGTGGCGCTGATGGGCTCCGAGGTGAAAGCGCTGCGGCAGGGCAAGGCGACCATCGCCGAATCCTATGCGGATTCGCGGGATGGTGACCTGTGGCTGATCAATGCCAACATCCCCGAATACTTCCAGGCCGGCCGCGACAACCACGAACCCAAGCGTCCGCGGCGGCTGCTGCTGCACCGGCGCCAGATCGACAAGCTGTCGGGGGCGGTCGACCGCGAGGGGATGACGCTCATCCCGCTCAAGCTCTATTTCAACGAGAAGGGGCGGGCGAAGCTGGAGATCGCCGTGGCGCGCGGCAAGAAGCTCCACGACAAGCGCGAGACCGACCGCAAGCGCTCCTGGGAGCGCGAGCGCGGACGGCTGCTACGGGCGAGGGGATGATATGAATAGTCTGAATTAAATCAGCTATTTATATCGATATATTCGCGTACTTTCTCAAAGACATTCCGGAACATTTCCGGCGTCAGGACCCCGGTATTCGTGTTGTACCGGGAGCAATGATAGCTGTCGAACAGCGCCACCTTGTCCAGCGTGTGAGCCGCCGCATGGCCGAAGGGGGTGGCCGCCAGCCGGACGCCCAGCGCGCGGCAGACGCTGTCATGGGCGATGCGGCCCAGCACGACGATCGCCTTCAGGTTCGGCATCTCCGCCATGGTCGCGATCAGGAACTGGCGGCAGGTGTTGATCTCGGTGCTGGTCGGCTTGTTCTCGGGCGGCACGCAACGGACCGCGTTGGTGATCCGCGCATCGATCAGTTCCAGCCCGTCATCCGGCCGGGCATCGAATTTGCCGCGGGCAAAGCCGTAGGTTCCGAGGGTTTCATAGAGGAGCGTGCCCGCATAGTCCCCGGTGAACGGCCGGCCGGTCCGGTTGGCTCCCTGAAGACCCGGGGCAAGGCCGACGATCAGCAGCCGCGCGCTGACCGCGCCGAACGAGGCCACCGGGGCGTTGTGCCAGGATGGCTGGCGTTCGCGCCAACCGTCCCGGAATGTCTTTAGCCGGGGACACAGCGGACAGTCGCGACCAGGCTTGCCGCTGCTGAGGGGAGATATCACGGGCGCGATCTCAATAAGTGAATGCTGATTCCAGAAAGATCACGCCGCGAGGAGGGACGTGATCCCGCAGGTAGGGCGGACCGGAGAAGGTAGGGGTTTCAGTCTTCGAAATCGTCGTCCGAACCGGCGCGCTGGGGTGACACGCTCCGCTGCAGGAATTGCGGGGTATGCGCCCGCGGCTCGCCGCGCGGCTCACGCGGCGCGTCCCGCGGTTCGCGGGGGCCACGCTCGCCCGGGTCGCGGCCGACCTTGGACTGCAGTTCGACGATATCGAGGAAGACATCCGCCTGCCGCCGCAACTCATCGGCCACCATCGGCGGCTGGGTCGACACCGTCGAGACGACGGTGACGCGCACGCCGCGCCGCTGGACAGCCTCGACCAGCGAGCGGAAATCGCCATCGCCGGAGAACAGCACCATGTGGTCGATGTGCTCGGCGATCTCCATGGCATCGACGGCGAGTTCGATATCCATGTTGCCCTTGACCTTGCGGCGGCCGGTCTGGTCGACGAATTCCTTGGTCGCCTTGGTGACGACGCTGTAGCCGTTGTAGTCGAGCCAGTCGATCAGCGGCCGGATCGAGGAGTATTCCTGGTCCTCGATCACCGCCGTGTAATAGAAGGCGCGCATCAGATAGCCGCGGGACTGGAACTCGCGCAGCAGGCGCTTGTAGTCGATGTCGAAACCCAGGGTTTTCGCCGTGGCGTAGAGATTGGCTCCGTCAATGAACAACGCGATTTTCTCAAGCCGCTGATTCATAGTGTCCTCTCGTCATCGAAACTGGTTGTTCTCCCGCGGCCTAAAGGCCACGGGCGGCTGAACATCCGCAGATGGCCGAGCCGGGAACTAATTGGCGGAACATCCAAAAACGCCGCTAAATCCGCGCGGCCCGGCATGCCCTGAAAATATAAATAGGGCTGACCACTTCAAGGTTCCATTCAATCAGTTAACAGAGCGGGACATATGAGCCAAGGGATTTCCGGCTGCCGGCGCGAAGCGGTGCAACCGCCTCGGGCCCTCTGTTCTGACGGCGGAGCGCAGGTTTTTGCGGGACGTACTTTTGCGAAACTTGCACTTTCGCAAGAACTTATCCATTGCAAGACTTGCACTTTTGACCGTGGGACGGTACCTGTGACCCAATTCCACATATGCCCGTTCAAGGAGTGACGAGCCCATGGCCCGTGTCACCGTAGAAGACTGCATCGACAAGGTCCCGAACCGTTTCGACCTGGTCCTTCTGGCTGCCCACCGCGCCCGCACCATCTCGTCCGGCGCGCCGATCACCGTCGACCGCGACAACGACAAGAATCCGGTCGTCGCGCTGCGCGAGATCGCCGACACCACGATTTCCCCCGAAGACCTCCAGGAAGAGCTGGTCCACTCGCTGCAGAAATATGTCGAGGTGGACGAGCCGGAGCCCGATGTGGTTCCGCTGCTGGGCTCGGCGGGTGGTTCGGTCGATGCCGACGACACCGAAGTTGTCGCCGAGCGGATGACCGAGGAAGAGCTGCTGCGCGGTCTCGAAGGCCTGACTCCTCCGGAAGAGCAGCCGGAAGAGGAAGAATAAGCCTCTCGTCCTTTCGACTTGTTTGCACGGCCCGGTCTTTGATCGGGCCGTTTGCTATTTGGTTCACTTGTTATGCGCTAGGTTTGCCATGATATCTTGAGCAGGCTGGCCGTTGCCAGCCGATCTGGGAATACCATGGCGCGCACGTCTACCGATCTGCCCCGCATGCAGAACCAGGCCCGGCTCCGGGCCCCGGTCGAGGTCGCGACGGCGATCGTCAACGCCAACGGCGATGTGGTGACCACGCCGCGCAAGCCGCAGATGATGCGGCAATACGAGCTGGTCGACCGGGTCCGCCGCTACAATTCCGAGACCAACGAGCCGCTGCTCAACCGCGCCTATGTCTACGCCATGAAAGCCCATGGCGAGCAGAAGCGCGCGTCCGGCGACCCGTATTTCTCCCATCCGCTCGAAGTCGCGGCGATCCTCACCGATCTCAAGCTCGATGACTCCACCATCGCCGCAGCGCTGCTGCACGACACCATCGAAGATACCGAAGCGACCCGCGACGAGATCGACCAGTTGTTTGGCCCCGATATCGGCCGGCTGGTGGACGGGCTGACCAAGCTCAAGCGGCTCGATCTCGTCACCAAGGAAGCCAAGCAGGCGGAGAATCTCCGCAAGCTGCTGCTGGCCATCGCCGACGACGTGCGCGTGCTGCTGGTCAAGCTCGCCGACCGCCTCCACAACATGCGCACCTTGCAGCACATGCCGGCGGCGGCGCGGAAGCGGACCGCCGACGAGACTCTCGAAATCTATGCGCCGCTCGCCGGCCGCATGGGCATGCACGAGATGCGGGAGGAGCTGGAGGATCTGGCCTTCCGCGAGCTCAATCCGGACGCCTATCGCGTCATCGCCGAGCGGCTTGAGACGCTGGAGCAGCGCAGCCGCGGTCTGGTGGCGGAGATCGAAGCGCAACTGACCCGCAAGCTGTCCGAGCGCGGGATCAACGCCACCGTCACGGGACGCCGCAAGCGGGCCTATTCGGTGTGGCGCAAGATGGAGCGCAAGTCCGTCGGCTTCGAGCAACTGTCCGATATCTTCGGCTTTCGCGTGGTGGTCGAAAGTCTGGCCGATTGTTATCAGGCGCTCGGCATCGTCCATACGTCCTGGCCGGTGGTGCCGGGGCGTTTCAAGGACTACATCTCGACGCCGAAGCAGAATGACTACCGGTCGATCCACACCACCGTGATCGGACCCGGCCGCCAGCGTGCCGAGCTGCAGATCCGCACCCGCGAGATGGACGAGATCGCCGAATACGGCATCGCCGCCCATGCGCTGTACAAGGACGCCGTCGAATCCCCGACCGAGTTGCTGTCGCGCGAATCCAGCGCCTATGCCTGGCTGCGCCGCACCATCGAGCTGCTGGCCGAAGGCTCCAATTCCGAAGAATTCCTCGAACACACTAAGCTCGAACTGTTCCACGACCAGGTGTTCTGCTTCACGCCGAAGGGCAAGCTGATCGCGCTGCCGCGCCGCGCCAACGCTATCGACTTCGCCTATGCGGTCCATACCGGCGTCGGCAACATGGCGGTGGGCTGCAAGATCAATGGCAAGATGGCGCCGCTGATTTCCGAACTCGCCAATGGCGATGAGGTCGAGATCATCACCTCGCGGGCACAGACGGCGCCGCCGGCGGCCTGGGAATCCCTGGCCGTCACCGGCAAGGCGCGGGCGGCGATCCGCCGGGCGACCCGCACGGCGGTGCGCAACCAGTATGCCGGGCTCGGCCGGCGCATTGTCGAGCGGCTGTGCCAGCGCGCCAAGCTGACCTATTCGGACGAGAAGCTCACCGGGGCGCTGACCCGCCTCGCGCGGTCCTCGATCGACGAGGTGTTCTCGGCGGTCGGCCGGGGCGAGATGCGCGCGGCCGATGTCGCCCGGGCGATGCATCCGGACTACAAGGAGGAGCGCGTCGCCGCGACCTTGCCGAAACCCAAGCCCGAGAGCGGCTGGTTCGGCCTGCGCAAGGCGCGCTCGGTGAAGTTCAAGGTCCCCGATCAGCCGGGCGTCAACGCCATCCCGATCCGCGGCATCAACAGCGATCTTCCGGTGCGCTTTGCGCCGGGCGGCGCGGTTCCGGGCGACCGGATCGTCGGCATCGTGACGCCGGGCGAGGGCGTGACGATCTATCCGATCCATTCGTCCGCGCTGAAGGAATTCGATGAAGAACCCGAGCGCTGGCTCGACGTCCGCTGGGACATGGACGAACGGACGCCGCAGCGCTTTCCCGCGCGCATCGTGCTGCAGTCGGTCAATGAACCAGGGTCGCTGGCCCAGGTGGCGCAGGTGATCGCCGAGCATGACGGCAACATCGACAACATCAACATGTCGCGGCAGGCGGCCGATTTCACGACCGTCACCATCGATCTCGAGGTCTATGACCTCAAGCACCTGACCTCGATCATCGCCCAGTTGCGCGCCAAGCCGGTGGTGGCCAAGGCCGAGCGCGTGACCGCCTGACGTCTGGGAAAATCGGGTTCAATGAGCAGCTTGCCGAACGATTTGCCGATCCGCCTGGGGGTCAATGTCGATCACGTGGCGACCGTCCGCAATGCGCGGGGCGGGAAGCTTCCGGACCCGGTGGCGGCGGCCCTGATCGCGATCGAGGCCGGTGCCGACGGCATCACCGCCCACCTGCGCGAGGACCGGCGGCACATCCGCGACGACGACATGGCGCGGCTGAAGGCGACGATTTCCAGGCCGCTGAATTTCGAGATGGCCGCGACCGGGGAGATGGTTGAGCGGGCTTTGGCGACACGCCCCCATGCCGTCTGCCTAGTGCCCGAGCGCCGGCAGGAACTGACCACCGAGGGAGGGCTGGACGTCGCCGGCCAGCACAATCGGCTGGCGCCGGTGGTGGCGCGGCTGACCGATGCCGGCATCCGGGTGTCGATGTTCATTGCTGCCGATCCGCGCCAGATCGAGGCCTCCGCGAAACTCCATGCGCCGGTGATCGAGATCCACACCGGCGCCTGGTGCGACGCGCTGGCGGAGGGCGACGCGGTCCGCGCCGCGGCGGAATGGGAGCGCATCCGGTCCGGCGCGCGGCTGGCGAAGGCGGCCGGCCTGGAAGTCCATGCCGGGCACGGCCTGACCTATGACAGCGCCCGCACGATTGCGGCGCTGCCGGAGATCGCCGAGCTCAATATCGGCCATTTTTTGATCGGAGAAGCGATCTATTCCGGTCTGGCCGTGGCCGTCACCACCATGCGGGCGGCGATGGAACGCGGGCGGGCCGCGTGCAAGGCAGCCATGCAATGATTCTGGGTATCGGATCCGACCTCATCGACATCCGCCGCATCGAGAAAACGCTGGAGCGCTACGGCGAGCGCTTCATCGAGCGGGTTTTCACGCCCACGGAGCGGGCCAAGGCCGAGCGCCGCAAGACCCGAGTCGACACCTACGCCAAGCGCTTCGCCGCCAAGGAGGCCTGTGCCAAGGCGTTGGGAACCGGCTTGCGCGACGGGGTATTCTGGCGCGACATGGGGGTCGTCAATCTGCCGTCCGGCCGCCCGACCATGGATCTGACCGGCGGCGCCCTCGAACGTCTCAAGGCCATCACCCCGGACGGCTACGATGTCCGAATCGATGTCTCGATCACCGACGAGTGGCCGCTGGCCCAGGCGTTTGTCGTCATCTCGGCGGAGCCGCGGGCTTGATTGCGCCATTTTGGGCGTACAGCTACAAGGCCCCACCACCCCGGCGGCTCTCGTTTGGCGGGGACAGGCGTGTGATGGTTCGGAAGTTCGCTTCATTGTGTCCGCGAGGCTGTCAGGCGAACTTCCGAACCCGAACCCACACCGGACTCTGATACTTGCTAATGTCCCTTATGATTCCGGAGTTCGCGTCAGGGGTTGCAGCAAGGACATGCGAAGGTCGGACAAGGGACACTAGGATCAAGGGCATATGAGCGTGGACAGCAGCACGAAGCGGAAAGAAGGCGGCGTCGCCGAAACGGCGCGAGTCATTTTCCACGCCCTGATCATCGCCCTGGTGATCCGGACCTTTCTGTTCCAGCCCTTCAACATTCCATCCGGCTCGATGAAGGAGACGCTGCTGGTCGGCGACTATCTGTTCGTCTCCAAATACTCCTATGGCTACAGCTATTACTCGCTGCCGTTCTCGCCGCCGCTGTTCAGCGGACGCATCTGGGGCTCGGAGCCGCAGCGCGGCGACGTCGTCGTGTTCCGGCTGCCGCGCGACGACTCCACCGACTACATCAAACGCGTCATCGGCCTGCCGGGGGATCGCATCCAGGTGACCCACGGCCTGCTGTCCATCAACGGCCAGCCGGTGAAGCGCGAGCGCATCGAGGATGCGATCGACTCGGAGGAGGGCATGCCGCCGATGCGCGTGAAGCGCTGGCGCGAGACCTTGCCGAACGGCGTGAGCTACACGACGCTCGACCTGCAGGATGACGGCTTCCTCGACAACACCCAGGAATATGTCGTGCCGCCCGGCAATTACTTCATGATGGGCGACAACCGCGACAACTCCACCGACAGCCGCGTGCTCAATCAGGTCGGCTATGTGCCGTTCCAGAATCTCATCGGCCGCGCGCAGGTCATCTTCTTCTCGGTCGAGGAAGGTGAGCGGGCCTGGGAAATCTGGCGCTGGCCCTGGACCGTGCGCTGGAGCCGGCTGTTCAAGATCGTGAGATGAGCCGCCCGCCGAAAGCCGCGACATCTGTGGAGACCTTGCCGGATCATGCCGCAGCCGCGGCGGATGGGAGTTCACCTGAGGTCACGGCTGAGCTCATTCCGGCCAAGGCCGACGCCCGCAAGCGCCGCACCAAGGGTGCGGCGGCGCTGGAAGGCCGCATCGGATACCGGTTCACGGATCCGGTGCTGCTGGAGCGCGCGCTGACCCATGTGTCGGCCCTGAGCGGATCGCGCAACCGCTCGAGCAGCTACCAGCGGCTCGAATTCCTCGGCGATCATGTCCTGGGGCTGGTGATCTCGGACATGCTGTTCCGCGCCTTCCCCAAGGCGGATGAGGGTGAGCTGTCGCGGCGGCTCGCCGAACTGGTCCGCAAGGAGGCGTGCGCCGACGTCGCCAACGACATCGATCTCGGTGCGGCGCTGCGGCTTGGCGCCTCCGAGGCGAATGCCGGGGGCCGCACCCGCACGGCCATCCTCGCGGATGTCTGTGAGGCGATGATCGGCGCGGTCTATCTCGACGGTGGCTATGCGGCGGCCACGGCGCTGATCCAGCGGCTGTGGGAGGCGCGGATGCGCGCGCCGGTTCGCCCGTTGCGCGATCCCAAAACGATGCTACAGGAATGGGCGCAGGGACGGGGACTGCCGACCCCGAGCTATCTCGAAATCGGCCGCACCGGCCCCCATCACAGTCCGGAATTCCGCGTCGCTGTCGCGCTGCCGGACCGGCCGCCGGCTGAAGGGCGTGGACCTTCGAAACGGGCGGCGGAACAGGCCGCTGCGGCGGCGATGCTTGAACAGGTTGGTGTCGTTGCGGAGCCTCGCAATGGCTGAGGATCACAACGCGATGGATGAGAGCCGCTGCGGCTTCGTTGCCCTGATCGGCGCGCCGAATGTCGGCAAGTCGACGCTGATCAATGCCCTGGTCGGGGCCAAGGTGACGATCGTCTCGCACAAGGTGCAGACCACCCGGACGCTGGTGCGCGGCATCGCCACGGAGGGCAATGCGCAGATCGTCTTCATCGATACGCCGGGGATCTTCGCGCCCCGCCGCCGGCTCGACCGCGCCATGGTCACGACCGCCTGGAGCGGCGCCCATGATGCCGACATGGTCGGGCTGCTGGTCGACGCCAAGAAGGGGCTGGACGACGAGACCGAGGCGGTCCTGACCAAGCTGGCGGATGTGCCGCATCCGAAATTCGTCGTGCTCAACAAGGTCGATCTGGTCGACAAGCCGGACCTGCTGGCGCTCGCGCAGACTGTCAACGAACGGGTGAGGTTCGAGGCGACCTTTATGGTCGCGGCGCTGACCGGATATGGCGTGGCTGACGTCCGCCACTGGCTGGCCGAGCGCGCGCCTCCAGGGCCGTGGCACTATCCGGAAGACCAGATTTCCGATGCGCCGATGCGCAGCCTTGCCGCCGAGATCACCCGCGAGAAGCTCTATCTGCGGCTGCATCAGGAATTGCCATATCAGTCCACTGTCGAGACCGACATGTGGACGGAACAGAAGAACGGCGCGGTCCGCATCGAGCAGACAATCTTTGTCGAGCGGGAGAGCCAGCGCAAGATCGTGCTCGGCAAGGGCGGCCAGACCATCAAGTCGATCGGCGCCGATGCCCGCAAGGAAATCGCGGAGATCGTCGAGAAGCCGGTGCATCTCTTTTTGTTCGTGAAGGTGCGGGAAGGCTGGGGCGATGATCCGGAGCGCTATCGCGAGATGGGGCTGGAATTCCCGCGCGAGTGATGATCTGAGAAGGAAACCACACTCGGCGTCATGCCCGCGACGGCGGGCATCCAGTCATCCGAGAGGCTGATGATCAATTTTCTGACGCCTGCGTTGACCGGGTCCCCGCCTGCGCGGGGACGGCGGCGGAGTTTGTGGCTGCGATCAGCGAAGTCGCGGCATCATGGAATGGACTGAGCAAGGCATCGTGCTCGGCACGCGGCGGTACGGGGAGGCCAATGCCATCCTCGAACTGATGACGCGCGACCACGGCCGTCATCTCGGTCTGGTGCGGGGCGGATCGGCAAGCCGGCTGCGGCCGCTGCTGCAGCCCGGAAACCGGGTCAGC
>Ga0180223_1002125_pt1 | contig 12612 bp, 10 predicted proteins | sample eDN5th30CKraftOP_FD_151337 | JGI IMG/M metagenome (GOLD analysis project Ga0180223, IMG submission 151337) | Enriched Organic Plus compost microbial communities from Emeryville, California, USA - eDNA 5th pass 30_C Kraft OP (version 2) (version 2) ...
CCGTGACTTCCGGCGTGCCGGCCTGCGCGTACCAGCGCATGAATTGCGTCATGTCGCGGCCGCTGACATCGGCAAAGCATTGCACGAACTGCTCGACGGTGGCGGCTTCGCCGTCGTGACGCTGGAAATAGAGATCCATGCCGGCGCGGAATTTGTCGCGGCCGATCAGGGTCTCGATCATGCGCACGACTTCCGAACCCTTCTCGTAGACCGTGGCCGTGTAGAAGTTGTTGATCTCCTTGTAGGCCTCCGGCCGTACCGGATGGGCGAGCGGCCCTGAATCCTCGACGAACTGCGCGGCGCGCAGATTGCGCACGTCGGCGATGCGCTTGACCGGGCGCGAGCGCATGTCGCTGGTGAATTCCTGATCGCGGTAGACGGTCAGGCCTTCCTTCAGGCAAAGCTGAAACCAGTCGCGGCAGGTGATGCGGTTTCCGGTCCAGTTATGGAAGTATTCGTGCGCGATGACGCTCTCGATGCCGGCGAAATCGGAATCGGTCGCGGTCTCGCCGGAAGCCAGCACGTATTTGTCGTTGAAGACGTTGAGGCCCTTGTTCTCCATCGCCCCCATGTTGAAGTCGGACACGGCGACGATCATGAAGATGTCGAGGTCGTATTCGCGGCCGAAGGCTTCCTCGTCCCAGCGCATCGAGCGCTTGAGCGCATCCATGGCATAGCCGGCGTGGCCTTCCTTGCCGTGCTCGACATAGATGCGCAACGCGACCTCGCGGCCGGAGGCGGTGGTGAAGGTGTCCTCGACGCAGGCGAGGTCGCCGCCGACCAGCGCGAATAGATAAGACGGCTTCTTGTGAGGGTCGTGCCAGACCGCGAAATGCCGGCCGTTGTCGAGATCGCCGCTTTCGACAAGGTTGCCGTTGGCAAGCAGCACGGGCGCCTGGGCTTTGTCGGCCTCGATGCGGGTGGTGTAAACCGCCATCACATCCGGCCGGTCGGGGAAATAAGTGATGCGGCGGAAGCCTTCGGCCTCGCACTGGGTGCACCAGGTGCCGCTGGAGCGGTACAGGCCCGAGAGCTGGGTGTTGGCGGTGGGATCGACCAGGGTCTCGATCTCGAGAGTGAATGGCCCGTGCGGCGGCTGCGCAATGGTAAGTTTGTCCGGCGTCGCCACGTAGCTGCCGGGCGCGAGCGGTACGCCGTCGCGGGTGAGCGACACCAGCGACAGGCCGTCGCCCTCGAGCACCAGCGGGGCGGGGGCAGCCTCTGGGTTCGGCCTCAGCGCCAGCACGGCCCTGACCGTGGTCGCGGTCGGATGCAGGTCTACATCCAGATGGACGGTCTCCACGAGCCACTCAGGGGCTTGGTAGTCGGAAAGGCGAATGACGGGGGCGGTGTCGGTGCGCATTCTTGTGATCTAGGATGTTCGGGCGCGAATGGGAAGCAGCAGGAAGCGCCACACGATGACCAAGATGCGGGCCATGGTCCTGGAGCGGCCGAGAACGCTGCTGACGCTGCGCGAGAGCCCACTGCCAGCGCCGGGCGCGGGGGAGTTACTGATTGCGATCACGGCCTGTGGTGTCTGCCGCACGGACCTCCATGTCGTCGACGGCGACCTGCCGCAGCCGAAACTGCCGATCGTGCCGGGTCATGAGATTGTCGGCCGGATCGCCGCTATCGGGCCGGGCGTCGTGGGCTTTGCCGTCGGCGAGCGGGTCGGCGTGCCGTGGCTCGGGGCGACCTGTGGCCAATGTGCTTACTGCCGCGGCGGCCAGGAGAACCTGTGCGATATGCCCTTGTTCACCGGCTACACCCGCGACGGAGGCTTTGCCAGCCATACCATCGCCGATGCGCGCTATTGTTTCGCGCTCGGCGAAGCCGGCGACGATGCCGAGATTGCGCCGTGGCTGTGTGCCGGCCTGATCGGCTGGCGCAGCTATCGCATGGCGACCGAAGGTGCGCGGGATCAGGACTTCGCGCTCGGCCTCTACGGCTTCGGTGCTGCCGCGCACATTCTGGCGCAGGTCGCGATCTGGCAGGGCCGCCGCGTCTACGCTTTCACACGGTCCGGCGACCTCGCGGCGCAGGATTTTGCCCGCGCGCTCGGCGCCGTCTGGGCCGGCGCGTCGGAAGATCGGCCGCCGGAGCTGCTCGACGCCGCCATCATTTTCGCGCCGGTCGGGGCACTGGTGCCTTTGGCGCTCAAAGCCGTGAAGAAGGGCGGCCGCGTGGTCTGCGGCGGCATCCACATGTCCGATATCCCGGGCTTTCCCTATGCGCTGCTGTGGGAGGAACGCAAGGTGATGTCGGTCGCCAATCTGACGCGCGACGATGCCCGCGAATTTCTCGCGATCGCGCCGAAGGCGGGCGTGCATTGCACGGTGTCGCGTTATCCGCTCGACAAAGCCAACGAGGCGCTGGCCGATCTGCGCGACGGTCGCGTGCAGGGCGCGGCGGTGCTCGTGCCGTGACGGCTAACGCATCGGCTCGGCGTGGCCGATGACCCGCTTGATCAGGGACGAGTGTTGCTTCAGCGCGCGTTCTAACGCGTCGACCTTCTCATGAGCCATCTGCACCGTCATGCCGGGATCGACATGGCAGTGAAAGTTGACGATTTCGCCGTCGTCGGTCTCGCGGACGCGAACGTCATGGATGTTGCGCAGCGCCTTGTCGGCCGCCGCCAGTTCGTTGAGTGTCGTTTCTACTGCGAGGACGCGCTCGACTGGAGCTTCGCGTCCCGACAGATCACCAGGTTGCAGCGGTTCGATATGGGTCTCGACCTCGACCTTGTCGCCGAGTTCGCCTGCGATGGCGGCTTCCAGAGCATCGGCAATGTCATGGGCCTCGGCGAGCGTGAGCTTGCCGTCGACCTCGAGATCAAGCGATATAGCGGTCTTGTACTGCAACGAATGCACGGTAACGTGGTGCACGGCGAGCGACCGGTTGCGGGCGATCACCATGATCTGATCGACGACGGTCTCGTCGCCGATAGCGACCGGATCCGTGGTCACGCTCGCTTCCGTCCGCGGCATATTGGCCGCGACTGCAGCCATGACCGCCGCCTTGATCTCGGCGACCCGCTCGAGCGGGAGGGCGCGGTTCACGGCCACGGTAACATCGACGAAGGTCCTGTCGCCGGCATCGCGGGCGCGCACCTGCTCGACGGCGACGACGCCCGGCACCACGCTGACGATATGCGTAATGGTTTCTGCGGCGCCTTTGGGTGCGGTGTCTGTGAGGGTCAGGATCGTGCGGTGGCCGAGCCGCCAGCCGGCGACGCACACCAGCACCGCGACGACGAGCGCGGCCGCCGAGTCGGCCCAACTGAGTCCGTACCAGACACCGACCAAGCCGATCAGCACCGCGCCTGATGCCCACATGTCGGAGGAAAAGTGCAGGGCGTCGGCTTCCAGGGCCTGACTTTGCGTTTGCTCGGCTGTGCGCGTCAGCGCGCGGGCCCGGTAATAATCGATGACGATCGAGGCGATGATGACACCGAAGGCCCAGTAATTGGCCACGACGTCATGCGGCTCACGATTGATGAGCCGCATCACCGCCTCCCAGATCACGATGCCAGACAGCAGGAAGAGCAAGGCGGTCTCGCCCAGCGCCGAGACGCTTTCGACCTTGCCGTGCCCGTAGTGGTGTTCCTCGTCGGCCGGTTTGCCGGATACGCGCACCGCGATAAAGGTCATGATAGCGGCGCCACAGTCGATCAGGGAATGGCCGGCTTCCGATAAAATGGCGAGCGAGCCGGTCGAGAAGCCGACGATGCCCTTGGCGAGCGTCAGCGCCGCCGACGCCACGATCGAGGTGAGGGCGACATATTCCTTTTCGCGTTGCATGCGGTCTCGCGAGTCACGGCGCGGCGGGACCATGTGCCCGCCAGGAGCGTCCGTCTAGCGCACCGCGACCGCGATTTCGACCGCGATGTTTGCATCTGCAAGCGAGTTGCAGGAAACGTCCGGCGCGCCGCAGCGGCTAAAGAACAAGCCCCGTCGCCGGGTCGATCAGATGCATGTGGTCGAGATTGGCGCGCAATGGCATCTGCGCGCCGGCATCGCCCGCCGCGGTCGGTTCGACGCGGCCGCAAAGTTCGGTACCGTTGATGCGGAAATAGACCATGGTTTCCATGCCCATCGGCTCGACGACGTCGAGGGTGGCATTGAACTCCTGGCCTACGCCGTTGTGGTGGCCGCGCGTCTCGGTGATGTGCTCGGGGCGCAAGCCGAAGGTGACCTGCTTGCCGACATAGGGCTTGTAGCGGGCGGTGCGGCTGTCCGGGATATTGAAGGCGAGAGAGTCGGTGAGACGCACGCGCAGGGCCTCGCCATTGCTCTCGATCGTCGCCGGCACGAAGTTCATGGCCGGCGAGCCGATGAAACCGGCAACGAAGCGCGTGGCGGGGTGGTGATAGAGATCATTCGGCGTACCGATCTGCTCGATCTTGCCGGCATTCATGACGACGACGCGGTCGGCGAGGGTCATGGCCTCGACCTGATCGTGCGTCACGTAAACGGTCGTGGTCTGCACCTTCTGGTGCACGCGCTTGATCTCCGTGCGCATTTGCACGCGCAATTTGGCGTCAAGGTTAGACAACGGCTCGTCGAACAGGAATACCTTCGGATTGCGGACGATGGCGCGGCCCATGGCGACGCGCTGACGCTGTCCGCCGGAAAGCTGCTTCGGTCGGCGTTCGAGAAGTTCGGTGATGTCGAGAATGCGCGCGGCGTTATCGACGCGGGCCTTGATCTCGGCTTTGGGGAATTTGCGCAGCTTGAGACCGAACGACATGTTCTCGGCCACCGTCATGTGCGGGTACAGCGCGTAGTTCTGGAACACCATGGCGATGTCGCGATCCTTCGGCGGCAGGTCGTTGACCACCGCGCCATCAATCGAGATTTCACCGCCGGTGATTTCTTCGAGGCCTGCGATCATCCGTAAAGTCGTCGATTTTCCGCAGCCGGACGGCCCGACCAAGACGACGAATTCGTGATTGGGAATTTCGAGGTTTATGCTGGCGACCGCGACGACGTCGTCGTACTGCTTCACCACATTGCGCAATGACACGTCGGCCATACCGGACTTCCTTTGAATCGTTCTTGTCTAGTCGTTCTGCAGTCTCAGCCTTTGGTGGCGCCGGAGGTGAGCCCGGCGATGTAGTAATCCATCAGGAACGCATAAATCACGAGCGGAGGCGCCGCGGCAAGCAACGCGCCGGCCATCAGCATGCCCCACTTGTAGACGTCGCCACGGATCAGGCTGGTCACCGTGCCGACCGTGAGCACTTGCTGGTCGGACGAGTACAAGAACGCCATTGGATAGACGAAAGCCGCCCACGATACCGTGAAGGCGAAGATCATTGCCGCGATGATGCCGGGCAGGGCGACCGGGATGAAGATCTTCAGCAGCATCTGCATATGACCGGCGCCATCGATCAGCGCCGCCTCGTCGAGCTCCTTCGGAATCGACTGAAAATAGCCGATCATGATCCAAGTGCAGAACGGAACCGTCAGCGTCGGATAGACCAGCACCATGCTCCAGTATGAATTAAGCAGGCCCAGCGTTTTGACGATCTGGAACATGGGGATGAACAGCAGCGTGTCCGGCACCAGATAGGTTAGGAAAATGCCGGTGGCTAGAATGCCGGAGCCCCAGAACCGCATGCGTCCGAGCGCGAAGGCGGCAAGCACGCTCACCACCATGGTGATGATGACGACACAGACCGTCACGATCACCGTGTTCTTGAAGAAGGTCAGGAAGTCGGTGGTCGTGAGCAGGATACGGAACTGGTCGAGGGTCGCGCCTTCGTAGATGAACCACGGATTGGTGGCGAGCCTGGCCATTTCCGAATCGGTCTTCAGCGCGGTGACGATCATGTAGTACGGCGGCGCCAGGAAGAAGATGGCGAACAGGATGAGGAAGAAGTAGGAGGCGAACAGCGCCCAGCGCCGGTTTCGGCGCAGGCTGGCGCCGCGGGTCAGCATCTTGGAGGAGGGCACGGAGGCCGTCACCATGGTCATCCGATTTCCCTCCCGCGCTTGCGTACGCCCCTGAGAATGAAAATCGCCGCGATCGCCAGGATCGGGAACATGAACAGCGACGTCGCGGCGCCGAGCGGCAGATCGCCGGAGCGGATGCCGAGCAGGAAGGCGTAGGTCGCGAACATATGCGTCATGTTGCGGGGGCCGCCCGCCGTCATGATCTGCACGATGTCGAAATTGGCGAAGGTCACGATCAGCGAGAACAGCACGGTAATGGCGATGATGTTGCGCATCATCGGCAGCGTGATGTGGATGAACTTCTGCCAAGCATTGGCGCCGTCGATGGCGGCGGCCTCGTAAAGTTGTTCCGGCACGGATTTAAGCGCGGCCAGATACATGATCAGGAAAAACGGCGCGCCGTACCAGACATTGACCAGGATCACCGAGAAGCGCGCCCAGTAAGGGTCGCTGAGCCAGGGAACGCCCTCAAAGCCGAGGCTGCGCAGCGTGTAATTGAAAGCCGAGTTGGTCGGGTCGAACATCCACCACCAGCCGAGCGTCGACAGCGCGAGCGGGATGACCCACGGCACCAGTAGCATGCCACGCCATTTGCGCTGGCCCTTGACCGGAAGGTTGTTCACGAGGTGCGCGGTGATCAGGCCGATCAGCGCCTTGAAGAACACAGCGGCGATGGCAAAGATGGTCGATTGATAGACTACCATCCAGAACGTCTCGCGCGACATCAGGAAGGTGAAATTGGCGAAGCCGACGAAGCGGGTCTGCGCCTTGTTGAGCATCGACAGGTAGATCGAATAGAAGGCCGGATAGACCACCAGGCAGACGATGATCAGGATGAGCGGCAGGCACATCAGAAATGCGACGGTCGAGCGACGCCGCAGCAGCAATCGCAGCCTACCTGGTTTGTCCGCCTTATCCGTAACCGTAGACCCCCACGTCTGAACGGTATCGGCCATTGGATGCGGTCCTGTTCTTTGTTGTTATGAGCGACGCATGCCGGCGACCGGCCGGCATGCGTGCTGTTTCAATCGCTAAAGACGACCTCAGGCCCGCAAGGTGCCCTCGAGTTCGCGCTCGGCCCACTTGATCACATCGTCAAGCTTCTCCTTCGCCTGCGCGAACTTGGAGACCATGACGGTGTTGATCGCCTGGTTGTAGATCTGGGCGCCGACTTCGGAGCGTGCCGGCGCGCCGGTGATCGACGTCTGCTCGTCGCCGCGCGGCGGGTAGCCGTAGACGGTGCCCTTTGGCGGCTCGACGTCGTTCCAGGTCGACAGGTCGTACATCGATTTGAAGGAGGGCAGGTCGTAGCCGACCGAGGCGGCGACAAGCTGTGCGACCGAGTTCTTCTGCGACACGAAGGTAAGGAAGTCCTTGGCGGCCTGCTTGTTCTTGGAGAAGCTCCAGACGCCGTAGAACTGCGGCAACTGACCGACGAACCGTCCCTTCGGACCGCGCGGCACCGGATGGGTCCAGCACTGCTCGGCCACTTTCGGGTTGTCGCGCTTGGCGACCGCCCAGGCGCTCGGCGGATTCATGATGCCCGAGCCCTTGCCGGAGATCAGCCAGCGGTTGTTGCCGGCGTCATCCCAGGCGAACACGTCGGGCGGCATGACTTCCGCCAGCTTGCGGGCGACTTCCATCGCCTGCCGCGTTGCGTCGGAGTTGATCTTGATGTTGTCCTTCTCGTCGACCATGACGACGCCATAGGCGTTGAACAGACCGCCAACCCAGTCGACGGCGTCCGAGGTCTGGCCGAGCGGATTGCCGATCGGGAAACCGGCCTTGTGCAGCTTCTGGGCCGAGGTGACGTAGGCGTCCCAGGTCCAGCCATCGACCTTGGCCTTGTCCCACTTCTTTTCGTCGGCAGGGAACATGTCGCGCAGGTCGAGACCGGCATGTTCCTTATAGAGATCAAAGCGCGAGCAGCACGGCTTGACCTGGCTGCCGACCGTGGTTGGGATGCCGCGCCAAGTGCCCTTGATCTTGGCGAGATACTCGGCGACGGGGCTGATCGGTCCGTACTGTTTGACGAGGCCGTCGACGATGTCATTGAGCGGCTCAAGCTTGTCCTGATGGATACGGATATTCCAGTCACGATGAGACATGATGTCGTGACCGGTGCCGGCCTGCGCTTCCGCGGCGGCGGTGAGCTTGTCCTTCTCGCCTTGCGACGTGATATAGTCGATTTTCACCTCGACCTTGTTCTTCTCGCCCCATTCGGCGGCGAGCTTGTCGAGCGCCTTGTTGGCGCCCGGGACCCAGTGGTCCCACAGACCGAGTGTGAGCGAACCAGCGGCATAAGCGCCGCGGACATAAGGTGAGGCAATCGCCGCGGCTGAACCCAACGCGGCGGTCTTGAGTACCGAACGACGTGATAGTGAGCTCATGGACTTCCTCCCGATAAGGCCGGCTTTGTTTTTCTGCCTTGGAAAAAACATAGCTTGCGAAAATCGGGATCGGAAGTGAATTAAAGCAATGACACGCGTACATGACCGAAGTTTCATGTTGTCGCGGCGCAGCGGGCATACAAAATTTGCGCTGCGTCGCGAAAATGCTTTCCGCGTGCCGACTGTTTAATAGTGCAGCAATAATCGATATGTCAGCAATGCTGATCTAATTGGTGACGGCCTTGCTGCTGCGGCGTAATTGCTAATTTGCAGCCTTGCCCGGCGTCACGAGTTCCGGATGGGCTTTTGCAAAGACTTCGAGTTCGGCCATCACCACGTCGAGATGGTTGCTCATGGCAACGGCCGCTGCTTCGGGCTGGCGGGCAGCGAGGGCCGCGAAAATTTTCTCATGCTCGGCGTAGGTTTCCGACTGCCTCTCCGGCGTACATAGAAAAAGTCGCATGCGATCAAGATTGGCGCGTGCCGCTTCTACGGCGGAGATGACGCGCTCATAGCCGAGCGTTTTCAAAAGCAGGGCGTGAAAGTCGAGATCGAGCGCGTGGAAGCCTTCCAGGTCGTCATTATTCAGGGCGCGGCGCTGTCCGGCGAGATTATCGCGGAACTTCTCGATCAGGCTGTCCGATATGCGGGAGGCGATGTAGCGGACGGCCTCGCATTCCAATGCACGGCGAATAAACATCGCCTGGCGGCAATCGGCGACGTCGATGCGCGAGACCATCGTGCCGCGTTGCGGCAACACGACGACAAAGCCTTCCTCGGCCAGCCGGCCGAGCGCCTCCGAGACGGGAAATCGTGAGACGTTCAGCCGTTCGCACAAGGCATTTTTGTCGATGGTTTCGCCCGGTCGCATCTCGAGCCTGACGATGGCATCGCGAACGGCATCCTGGATGCGCTGCACGGTGCCGCCGCGTTCATGGCGGTCGAGCACGGGGAGAAAAGCGTAATCCTGCTTGCGGATGTCGTTTGACATAGTAACATGTTAGTTGACGGTTGGGCCGAACTCAACGGTGTCGGTGCAAGCGCACCGCTGCCTACGGCTCGCCGCAATCAGAACAGGCGGGCGTCAGACCCGCAAGAATGGCCCTGAGGGAGGAATACAATGTCCAGGATTTCTGCGCGCCTGATCATGGGCGCGACGATCGCGCTTGTCGCTGCTGGTTTCGCCGGACCGTCGTCGGCTCAAACCAAGCTGAAATGGGCTCACGTCTATGAGACGTCCGAGCCGTATCATACCCAGGCCCTCTGGGCCGCCGACGAGATCAAGAAGCGGACCGCTGGCCGCTACGAGATACAGGTCTTCCCGGCTTCGCAGCTCGGCAACGAGAACCAGATCAACGAAGGTCTGGGGCTGGGCACCGTCGATATTATTTACACCGGCACTTCGTTCGCCGGATCGATTCACAAGCCGCTCGCAATCTCCGGTGCGGCGTTCATGATGCGAGACTTCAATCACTGGAAGGCCTATCGCGACAGCAAGCTGTTTCGCGATATCGCCAAAGGTTACGAAGACAAGACCAAGCACAAGATCGTCGCCCTGACTTACTACGGCGAACGCATGGTCACCGCCAACAAGGCTATAACCAAGCCGGAAGATATGAAGGGCATGAAATTGCGGGTGCCGCCGGCGCCGCTTTATCTGATGTTTGCCAAGTCGGTCGGCGCCAACGCCACGCCGATTGCCTTTGCCGAAGTCTATCTCGCCCTTCAGCAGAAGACCGTGGACGGCCAGGAAAATCCGCTGCCGACCATCATGGCCAAGAAGTTCTACGAAGTGCAGACGCACGTCATGCTGACCGGCCACATCATCGAGTCGCTGCTGTCGATCGTCGGCGCGACGACCTGGTCCAAGCTCTCGGACGCCGACAAGAAGGTGTTTGAGGAAGTGCTGGCGCAGGCCGCGGCCAAGGCGTCGGATGAGATTCGCGCTTCTGAGCAGAAGACCGCCGATGAACTGCGGAAACTCGGGAAGACCGTGGTCCAGGTCGATCGCGAGGCCTTCCGCAAGGCGGCAATGGCGCTCCATAACGACGCCAGCGCCGGCGCCGGCTGGAGCAAGGCCGAGTACGACGCCCTGCAGGCGTTGAAGTAAGTTAACCGCGGCGGCCGCGGCGATAGCCGCCGTGGCCGTCCTTTCTCATTTGTCAGAATTGTGATCGCGCGAGCGAGTTCCTCGTTGCGTGCGACTTTGATGGAAATCTGTCGATGACCGGAACGAATTCCGCCGACGGTGCCGCGAAGGACACCGGCGGCGAGCCGTTGATCGTTGCTCACGACGAGGAAGTCATCATCGAGCATCACCCCGAAGACTGGCTTGCCTTCGTGTTGTTCTGGGCGCTGGCATCGATCGTCTTCCTGCAGTTCTACACGCGCTACATCCTCAACGACAGCCTGGCCTGGACCGAAGAGATCGCGCGCTATGGATTGATGTGGATCACCTTCATCGGCGGCGGCATCGTAGTGCGCAAGCAGGCCAACATTTCCGTCGAGGTTCTGCTGCATTTCGCGTCGAAACCAGTTCGGCGCCTGCTTCTCGTGGTCATCGACGTTGTCAAGCTCGGCTTTATCGCGCTGCTTGCCTACTTCTCGGTGACCATAACGGAACGGATGGCTGTTCAAACCATGACCGTGATCGACTGGCCGATGTCCTACGTCTATGGCGGCGTCGCTGTCGGTTGCTTCCTGATGCTCGCCCGGCAGATCCAGTGCTTTTGGCGTAACGCCCGTGACGGTTGGCACGCGGCATCGGAAAACGTCGGCACCGGCGTGCAGATCGACTGAGGAATGTGAAATGGCCCTTCTGTTCGTTGCTTTCTTCGTATTGCTGATCGTCGGCGTTCCGATCTTCATTGCGCTCGGTCTGTCGTCGCTGATCTACACGCATTTCGTGTCCGGCATTCCGGATTTCGTCGTGCTGCATCGCATGGCGGGGGGCGTGGACAGTTTCCCGCTGCTGGCAGTGCCATTTTTCATTCTGGCCGGCAATCTCATGAACTCGGCAGGCATTACGAACCGCATCTTCGCCTTCGCGACAGCCGCGGTGGGCTGGCTGCGCGGCGGTCTTGGCCACGTGAATGTTGTCGGGTCCGTGATCTTCGCCGGCATGTCGGGTACCGCGGTGGCGGATGCCGGCGGTCTCGGCACCATCGAGATCAAGGCCATGCGCGATCACGGCTACCCGACGAATTTCTCCGTCGGTATCACGGCGGCGTCCTCGACCATCGGACCGATCATTCCGCCGTCGCTGCCGATGGTGGTGTTTGGCGTCATGGCCAATACTTCGATCGGTCAGTTGTTCGCTGCAGGGTTCATCCCGGGCCTTCTGATGGCCGCGTCGCTGATGATCTACACCACCTGGTTTGCGCGGCGGCATGGTATCGGTAGTGACCAGGCGTTCCGCTGGCTTGAACTCGGCCGGTCGTTCCTGTCAGCGGTTCCGGCTTTGATGACGCCGGCAATCATCATCGGCGGCATGACCTTTGGCTGGTTCACGCCGACCGAAGCCGCGATCGCTGCCTGTGTATGGGCGCTCATCCTCGGCGCATTGCTGTATCGCACGCTAACGTTCAAGCAATTCTATAAGATCACGCTCGACACCATCGAGACCACAGCGGCCGTTCTGTTGATCGTGGGCGCGGCCTCGCTGTTCGGCTGGGTCCTGACGACAACGCAGGTGACCGACAAGTTCGCGGGCTTGGTCCTGTCGATAACGGACGATCCGCTGCTGATTCTGCTCATTATCAATGTTCTGCTGTTGGTTGTCGGATGTTTCATGGAGACCATCGCGGCCATTTCAATCCTGGTTCCGGTTCTCATGCCGGTCGTTCTCAAGGTTGGTATCGATCCGGTGCAGTTCGGGGTCATCATGGTGCTAAACTTGATGATTGGCTTATTGACGCCACCGGTCGGCATGGTGCTGTTCATCCTGGCGAGGGTCGCCAACATTCCCTTCGACCGGACGGTGAGGGCGGTGTCGCCATTCCTCATTCCGCTGCTGATCGTGCTGTTGCTGATCACGGCGATTCCAGAGCTGACGCTGGTTGTGCCTCAGTATTTCTATCGCTGACGAGGATTAGATGAACGCCCCCCGCATCATCCGTCTTGCCGCCGACGATAACGTCATCGTCGCGGTCGATCAGGTCGGACAGGGTACGGCTGTCGCCGGCGTGATGGCGCAGGCCCGCATCCCGCGTGGCCACAAGATGGCGATCATGCCGATCGCGGCGGGCGAGCCGGTGCGCAAATAC
>Ga0180223_1002126_pt1 | contig 12607 bp, 10 predicted proteins | sample eDN5th30CKraftOP_FD_151337 | JGI IMG/M metagenome (GOLD analysis project Ga0180223, IMG submission 151337) | Enriched Organic Plus compost microbial communities from Emeryville, California, USA - eDNA 5th pass 30_C Kraft OP (version 2) (version 2) ...
GCCGCGATCTGCGCGACGGGGCCTTCGCTGCCGCTCAATTGCCACTCCTGAACCGTCTTCCCCGCAAGCGGCTCCGGTGCCGGCGCCTCGCGCTGGTAGTTGTATTCGATGTCGCCGTCACGCTGCTGCGCCTCGGTGAACCAGACGTTGAAGTCGGAGTTAAAGTCGCTGCCGAATGAGGAGGCCCACCGGAAGGTCCAGCCCATGCGGCGCTTGTAGGCTTGCAGCTTTTCAAGCGGCGCCCGCGACACCACCGCAAATGCAACGTCGTGGTTTTCGAGATGGATGAGGAGGCCGTTGAAGCCGTCGGCGATCGACGAGCAGGAGGGGCACCCGGCCTTGTAGTCCGGGCCAAACATGAAGTGATAGACGAGGAGCTGCGAGCGGCCCGCGAAGAGATCAGCCAGCGAGGCGCTGCCGTCCTCGGTGTCGAACCGGTATTCCTTGTCGATCCGCACCCAGGGCAGGTCCTGACGTTGCCGCGCCAGTTCGTCGCTGCGCTGCGTGTGTTCCTTTTCGGCCTTGAGCAAGGCAAGGCGCGCCGCCAGCCACGCGTCGCGCGTCCCGGTCATGTGTGTCGTCATCGCTCTTCACTCCTGGTTGGTTGTGATGCTTAGACTAGGGACCGGGTTTCGAAGGGTGGGAGTGACAAGTGTGGCGGGATTCCGATGGACTCGCTGATCACGGCCGCAGCGCGTGCGCTGGCCGCGGGTGATCCTCTCGGTGCGCTGAACCGGGTCGCGTTGCGCGATGATGCGCCCGCGCTGGCGCTGCGCGGCATCGCGATGGCGCAGCTGGGCGACTTCGGTCGCGCGAAAGCGCTGCTGCGGCGGGCGGCGCGCGCTTTCGGCCCGAAAGAGGCCGTGGCCCGTGCGCGGTGCGTTGTCGCCGAGGTCGAGATCGCGCTTGTCTCGCGCGATCTGGGCTGGTCTGCGAAGACGCTCGATGCGGCACGGGCGACGCTCGATGCGCACGGCGACCGCGCAAATGCCGCCCATGCGCGATATCTTGAAGTCCGGCGCCTGCTCCTGATCGGGCGCCTCGATGACGCGGAAGGCGCGCTCGCCGGGCTCGACCCCGAGCATTTTCCGGCTGCGTCACGGGCCGCCCACGAGCTGGTGGTTGCGGGAATCGCGATGCGCCGCCTCCGGACAAAGGCCGCGCGCGCTGCGCTTGCACGGGCCGGGACTGCCGCGCGCCAGGCCGGTATTCCGGCGCTGACGGCGGAGGTCGAAAGCGCCTCCGGCGTGCTGAACACGCCCGCGGCGCGCCTGATTGCGCGGGGTGCGGAGCGGCCCCTGCTGCTTGATGAGGTCGAGGCGTTGCAGGCGTCGGACGCGCTCGTCATCGATGCCTGCCGTCATGTCGTGCGTGACCCCGCCACAGCGGTCACGCTTGCAAGGCGGCCGGTGTTGTTCGCGCTTGCGCGGGCGCTCGGCGAGGCATGGCCGGACGATGTGTCGCGGGATGCGCTCATCAAACAGGCTTTCCGCGCAAAGCATGCCGACGAATCCCATCGCGCACGGTTGCGCGTCGAGATCGGCCGGCTTCGCGCAATGCTGCGGACGCTAGCCGACGTGAACGCGACCCAGCGGGGGTTCACATTGGCGCCGCGCCACGCGCGCGAGATCATCGTGCTGGCGCAGCCGGTCGACGGACGGCATGGGGCGGTGCTTGCCGTCCTTGCCGACGGCGAGGCGTGGTCGACGTCGGCCTTGGCGCTGGCGCTTGGCGCCAGCCAGCGCACCGTGCAGCGGGCTCTCGACCAGCTTGCCGCCGCGGGCAAAGTGCAATCGTTTGGGCGCGGGCGCGCGCAACGCTGGACAACACCGTCCGTGCCGGGATTCACAACGACCTTGCTGCTGCCCGCGCCGCTGCCGAATGGCTAGAGCATGAGAGGTGAGATCGGCGGCTGAAGCCGTCGATGCAGGGGGCGACCTCCCGCCGGGATTCACGACGAGCTTGTTACTCCCTGATCCATTGTGGGGTGAATAGGTTGAAGGCCTGACACGGAGCAAATGGAACAGGACCATGAAACAATCAGCAGCCGAGATCCTCCGCGAGTACGGCCCTTTTCCGGGCGTCGAGCAAGTGGCTGGCGTCACGTTTGACGGCCAGCATGTCTGGTTTGCGTCCGGAGACAAACTGAACGCTCTCGATCCCGCGAACGGAACGATCACGCGCGAGATCGATGTCGCCGGACATGCGGGCTCGGCCTTCGACGGCCGGCATCTGTATCAGCTCGCCGAGGAGCGCATCCAGAAAATCGATCCGAAGACCGGGCGTGTGCTCGCCACGATCCCCGCGCCTGGCAATGGCGGCGATTCGGGGATGGCATGGGCCGAAGGCGCGCTCTGGGTCGGACAATATCGGGAGCGGAAAATCCACCAGATCGATCCGGAGACGGGGGCAATCCTCCGCACCATCGAATCCAACCGCTTCGTCACCGGCGTCACCTGGGTTGATGGCGAGCTCTGGCACGGCACCTGGGAAGGCGACGAAAGCGGCTTGCGGCGGATTGATCCGCAAACCGGGAACGTCCTGGAGGCCATCGAGATGCCGCCCGGCATCGGCGTGTCGGGGCTCGAGTCCGATGGGGGCGACCAGTTCTTCTGCGGCGGCGGTAACAGCGGCAAGGTGCGGGCGATCCGCAAGCCACGGCGCAATTGAGCGGCGAGCGGCAGCGTCAAGATGTCACCTGACTCCAAAGAGCCGATGCGGCTCTCGCGGACAATAAGTCGTGGCGCGACCTTCATTGTCAGAATTATCCTCACGGAGGATAACGCGTTCGACAATGCAGGCGACCATGACCAAAACGGCGAGAGCTTTCACCCCCGCTCCGATGGAGGGAAAGGGCGCGTATAATCGCAGCTCTCATGTTCAAGGCACCGGCTCGTTGCCGGCGGTCCCGCTGTTCGAGCAGGCCGCCGCACGGGTCGATCTGCCGGCAGACCCGGACACGATCGTCATCGCCGACTACGGCTCCTCGCAAGGACGCAATTCATTCGAGCCGATGAGCGTCGCAATCCGGACCCTGCGGCAGAGAGCACCGCAGGGTCAGCCCATTTCCGTCATCCACACGGACCTGCCCAGCAGCGACTACAGCACGCTGTTCCAGGCGCTCGAGACCGATCCGAAAAGCTACCTTCACATCGGCCCCGCCATCTTCGCGTCAGCGGTGGGGCGCACCTTCTATGAACAGATCCTGCCGTCGGCCAGCGTGACGCTGGGCTGGTGCTCCTGGGCCGTCCAGTGGCTGAGCCGCGCTCCGGTCGCGATCCCCGACCAGGTGGAGGTCGCCTACAGCCGCGATGAGACCGTGCGAGCGGCCTATGCGCAGCAGGCGGCGGAGGACTGGCGCACCTTCCTCACCCATCGCGGCAGCGAGTTGCGGCCGGGCGGACGGCTGGTGGTGCTGACGATGGCGCTGACGGATGACGGCGACTTCGGCTACCGGCCGGTGCTCGAAGCCATGTACGGGGCGCTGCGGCAACTCGTCGATGACGGCTTCATGAGCGCCGATGAGCTGCACCGGATGGCGATCCCGACCGTCGGCCGCAGCCGTGCCGATATCGAGGCGCCATTTGGTGACAGCGGCCGTTTCGGCGGTCTTGCGATCGAGCATGCCGAGGTGTTTCTCGGCGAGGATCCGAACTGGAACGATTACGAACGCGATGGTGATGCCCATGCATTCGGCGCAGGATGGGCCGCGTTTTCGCGCGCATCCGTTCTGCCGACGCTGGCGTTGAGCCTGGATGGCGGCCCGGATGATCCGCGCGCCAGCCTATTCCTCGATCGCGTTGAGGCCGCCATGGCGGCTCAGCTCGCAGCCAGGCCGGAGAAGATCCTTATGCCGCTCGCCGCGGCGGTCCTGGCCAAGACGACCTGAAAGTCAGCGCGACTTTTTCGTTTCAAATATCAGGACTGAAGGACCACGCGGTCGCTGCGACACGCCGCGTGGTCCGGGCATTGTCGGCTGCTCAGTCCTGCGGCGGCAGCTTGAGGTCACTGACGACCTTCTTGAAGCGCGCGACTTCAGCCGCGAATGCGGGGCCGAATTCCTCCGGCGTCGAGCCGACCGGGTCGCTGCCGAACTTCTTGAGCACATCCAGGACTTCCGGAGTCTGCAACGCGGTGCGCGCATAGCCGTTGAGCTTCACCACGATCTCCTTCGGTGTCGAAGACGGCACGAACCAGCCCTGCCAGCTCGTCGAAACAAAGCCGGGATACAGTTCTGCGACGGCGGGTGTGTCCGGGAAGGCCGGATTCCGCTTCGCGCCCGTGACGGCAAGCGCCTTGAGCGTGCCGGCCTGAATGTGCGGCAGCGCGGTCGAGAGCGGCGTGACGGCCAGCTCGATATCGCCGGCCAGCAGGCTGTTGAACAGCGGCGCATCGCCCTTGAACGGGATATGCACGATGTCGAGGCCGGCCTGGGCCTTCAGCATTTCCATCGTCAGATGCTGCGGATTGCCGACGCCGCCGGAGCCGAAATTCAGCGCGCCGGGCTTCGCCTTGGCGCGGGCGATGAGATCCTGCAGCGAATTGATGCCGGTCTTCGCGTTGGCGACAATGATCAGCGGCGAAGCGGTGAGCTGCGTGACCGGGGTGAGGTCTTTCACCGGATCGAACGGCAGCTTGTGATAGAGCGCCGGGCTCAGCGAGAGCGAATTGACAGTCTGCAAGATGGTGTAGCCATCCCCCGGCGACTTCGCGACATTGTCGGAGCCGATGTTGCCGGCGGCGCCGCCGCGATTGTCGACGATGAAGGGCTGTCCGGCCTGATCCCCCACTTTCTGACCCACCAGCCGGGCGACCACGTCGGTCGCACCACCAGCAGGGAACGGCACCACGAGGCGCACGGGCCGGCTTGGAAAAGTGTCGGCTGCATAAGCCGGCAGCGCCAGCGACGTGACGAGGGCAGCCAGGGCAAATGCATATCTCATAAGTGTCGGTCTCCGGTGAAGCAGAATGGCTTGCGCTTATACATCAATCCGCGGACCGCCATACAGCCGCACGGCGCAGTTGCTGCGACGCATCGCGCCATCCTCGCATCGCAGCATTGGCGCAAAGCCGCTATAAGCGGACCAACCACATCACGGGACGTTGCCGAATGAACAAGAAACGCATGATGAAGCTTGGCCTCTTCATTGAGGGCGGTGGCCACCACATGGCGGCCTGGCGGCATCCGGATGTTGCTTCCAATGGCCGCATCAGGATCGAGAGCTTCATGGATGCGGCGCGGACCGCGGAGCGCGCCAGGTTCGACATGGTGTTCACCGCCGACACCAATGCGTCGTTCGGCGCCGACGACATCACCTATTGGGCGCACAGCAGCGCCGCGTCGCGGCTGGAGCCGATGACCATGCTCGGCGCGCTGTCGGCGGTGACCAGGCACATCGGTCTGGTCGCAACGATGTCGACGACCTATGCCGAGCCGTTCAGTGTCGCCCGTTTCTTTGCGTCGCTGGACATGATCAGCCACGGACGCGCAGGCTGGAATCTCGTCACCTCGCTGACCGACGCAGAGGCGAAGAACTTCGGCAAGGAACAGCACGCGGCCCATGCCGATCGTTACGTGCGGGCGCGCGAATTCGCTCAGGTGGTGCTCGGCCTGTGGGATACCTGGGAGGACGATGCGATGGTCTATGACAAGACCGCAGGCGTTTATCTCGATCCGGACAAGCTGCACTTCCTCAATCACAAGGGCGCGCATTTCTCGGTGCGCGGGCCGCTGATGGTGCAGCGCTCGCCGCAAGGACATCCGGTCATCGTGCAGGCCGGCGGCTCCGAGGATGGCCGCCAGCTTGCCGCGGAGACCGCCGAGGTGATCTTCACCGTGCAGCAGGAGATGAGCGCGTCGCGGGCCTTCTCTGCCGATGTGAAGAGCCGCGCTGTGAAGCTCGGCCGCGCGCCGGATTCGATCAAGGTGTTGCCGGGCGTCATGCCGGTGGTCGGCCGGACGCGTGCGGAAGCGGAAGCGAAATATGAGGAGCTGCAGGATCTGATCCTGCCGGAGATCGGCGTGCGCCAGCTCTCCAGTTATTTCGGCATGGACCTCGCGCAGTTTCCGATCGACGGTCCTGTGCCGGAGCCGAAGGACACCAACGGCGAGCAGGCCCGCGTCAAGATGATCGGCGAACTCGCCAAACGCGAGAACCTGACGATCCGCCAGCTCTACAAGCGCGTCATCGGGCAGCGCGCCCACCGCGTGCTGACCGGAACGGCAAGCGATATCGCTGACGCGCTGGAGGAATGGTTCGTCAACGACGCCTGCGATGGCTACAACGTGCTGCCGCCGACCTTCCCGCGCGATCTCAATGATTTCTGCGAGGGCGTGATTCCCGAACTGCAACGCCGTGGCCTGTTCCGCACCGAATATGAGGGCGCGACGCTGCGCGAGAATCTCGGCCTGCCCTATCCGGTGAACCGGCACACGGTGGCGCGCAGCCAGCGCGACGCCGGGTAACCGGTCCCACTCCGCGGGTTTCCTCTTCGCCAGAAAACCTTCTAGGGTGCGGCGCACTTTACGCCAGCCCAAGGACATTGAATGCGCGCGGTTCTCTACGCCACTCTCGCCAAGGCCGAACTCGTTTCCAAGCTCGGTGCGATTCTCGGCGACAAGCTGACTGTTGTTGATGACGCTGAGGCGCTGGCCAAGGCGATGCCCGAAGCGGACGCACTGTTCATCGGCGACATGCTCTATGTCGGCAAGGTCGCCGAAGCGGTCCTGAACCACGGCCACAAACTCAAATGGGTGCAGATCCTCACCGCGGGATATGACCAGGTCAAGAAATTCGGCGTTCCAAACAATGCTCCGGTCACCAATGTCGGCGATGCGCTGGCGCCCGGCGTCGGGCTGCATGCGCTGTCGCTCCTGCTGACGCTGCAGCGCCAGGTGCCGGCCTATGTCAAGAACCAGGACAAGCATGGCTGGAACCGCAGCGCCGCGGCAAAGATGACGACGCCCATTGGGCAGACCTCGGCGGTGCTCGGCTTCGGCCATATCGGGCGCGAGATCGCGCGGCTGATGCGCGCGCTCGGCTCGCATGTGATCGGCGTATCGAGAACGGGCGCTGCCGATCCCGGCGCCGACGAGATGATGCCGTTCAGCAAGATCGATGATGTTGTCAAACGGGCGGACTCGATCATGATCTCGCTGCCGCTCGACAGCGCCACCCGTCATCTGTTCAACGCGCGGCTGCTCGGTCTCTGCAAGACGAATGCGATCATCGTCAACATCGCGCGCGGCGGCATCATCGACCAGATCGCGCTGACCGAAGCGTTGAAGGCCGGGACGATTGCCGGCGCCAGCCTCGACGTCACCGATCCGGAGCCCCTGCCGCCGGATCATCCGCTGTGGGACGCGCCGAATCTCTACGTCTCGCCCCACTGCGCCGGCGCCGCTGGCGCGCTCACCACCAGCCGCATCTCCGACAAGGCCGTGGAGAATCTGAAACGGTACTTGGCGAATGAACCGCTGAAAGATGTGGTGAAGCTGTAGCGATCAGCCGGCCGCGTCTTGCCGCGTGGAGGCCGTCCGGCCTTCCTCGAACCCGGCCGGGCACCGCCTGATCCAGTCACACAACAACCCGGGTGACGGGCGACAGAAGGATCTGTCGCTCGCACCTCGACGACAACCCGCATGCCGGGGAAAGGGACGGCGCCCGCGCTCAATGTAAGCATTTGATTTTATTGCGTTTCAAGCAAAGCATGCCCGGAACGGCTCTCAGCATTGCAACACTGTCGCCAAAAGAGGGCGATCGAAGGCTTGATTGCAAGTGCCAAAGAGCGCAACCATTCCCGCTGTCATTCGACGTCGTTGCAGATCACTCGGGGGGGTGAAATGGCTCGTCTACTGGTCGTGCTTGTTACGCTTTTCTACCATTCCTTTGCTTTCGCTCAGCAGTCTCCACCTACCAGTCAAGCGGATCAGGTCGGCCAACTACCCTGGACATTGTTCGGAACCGGAAAGATTGGTGATCAAGCATCAATCAGTGTTCAATCGGGCTACGCGTTCGTCTCTGGGAATGCTGCGAGACGCTTCATCGAGTTGATGGGCAATCCGGGTCGCGACAACCTGTCGATATACGGGCCGCGGCCTCTGAATTGGTTCGCAGTGTTTGCTTTCGAAGACTCTGGCTACGTGAAGGATGACGAAAAGCTGAACCCGGATGAGCTTCTCGGCATACTTCGGGAAAGCAACCTTGCCTCCCAGGCCGAACGCAAGCGCCTTGGACTGGAACAACTTACCCTTCAGGGATGGGCGGTTCCGCCTCACTACGACCTTGTCACAAAGCGCCTGGAGTGGGGAACGCGACTAACCGACGAAAAGCAACATGAAGTCGTAAACTACACCATCAAGATTCTTGGCCGGCAAGGTGTCATGAATGCCGTGCTTGTTTCAGAACCTGCAAGCCTTGAGCAGGATATCGCCGATTTCAAGAAGTCGCTGCTCGGATATGAGTTCGACGAAGGGAAGCGATATTCCGAATTTCGAGCTGGCGACAAGCTCGCCGAGTATGGCCTCGCAGCCCTTATTGTTGGTGGCGCAGCGGCGGCCGCAGCAAAAGGCGGCTTGTTCAACGGGCTCGGCAAGTTACTTCTTGTAGGCGGACTTGGTTTACTCGCCTTGCTCGCCAAGGGTTTCAGAAGCATCTTCAACCGCACCCGATGATCGATAGTCTAGCACACTCGGCAATGACCTTTTGGGTGCTGGCATTATTCATCATTGTTGCCGATTCTTGCGTGCTGCTTGCAGAGGGAACCTTTTCATATACGCAGACCCGAAGCGGCCTCTTGCGCCTTCGATGCAGGTCCCATCCTTTTGTTATACTCCGGCGGGAACTGCTGTGTAGTGTCGTTTCGTATCCTGCGATGGCATTCGGCCTTTGCCGTGTGACAGAATGCGAAGGCGTTTCCGCCACGGCGCTATTGCGCGATTGCCACGGCAGGCGCGATCTCAATATCCTGACGATCTGCGCGGCGGGGTCGCTGACATTGACCGTGCTGGGACCCGTTCTCAGCCTTGCGGTTGGAAATGGTTACGCCTTTTTGATCATCTGGCTCTGTTGCTATGGGCTGGCAGGAATATCCCTTTGTAAAATCTGGCCTCGGCGCCGGGCTCTTCACCTAAAGCGCGGCGATATTACAACCATCGCCCTTGAGCTTTTATTTTGCCCGCTATTGACAGCGAATATCTGGAAGAAGCTAGCGGTGGTCAACGTCTCGACGATTTCCAAGCGATCGCTGGTGATGCGGACTGACGAGAATGCTCAAATGCTCTTGGCAAGAATGGCCGAAAATCTCGCGGAGCGCGGCACGGTGAGTGCCTCCACCGAGGACCGGGCTGCAGATCGGGGTTAAACGCGCGCGAGGTGATATTGCGAGGGCTGCATCATTATTCGCCCGTCGGGGAGGCCGTCTGCCAGATCGAGGGGAAGGGCCCCTCACCGCGCCTCTGCCCGCAGTCCTCCTTCAAACGATTTCTCTTCGCCCCCTCCCAGCCCTGGCACGACCACGGGCGACCGTGAATCAACAGATCGCGCTCCCGAAGCCTTCTGAGGATGACTGGGACGGTTTCAGCACCGACCGCTTGAGACCATCCACACACACGGTCATTGAGACGGGGCCGGGATACGGCTGACGTGCTGATGAAAACGGGAGCCCCTGCGCTTCACCGGACGGACGACCTGTACGGCATTGTCGCACACCCGCCGCCGGACATGCGCAACGCTCCGAGAGCGCTGAACTTCCAGTGCCGCTAGGGAGGATTCTAGAAGGGATGGTGCCCAGGAGAGGACTCGAACCTCCACGGTGTTACCCACTGGTACCTGAAACCAGCGCGTCTACCAATTCCGCCACCTGGGCAAGCGCGGGGATAGGTAGAGATACGCTTTCGCCTTGTCAAATCGGTTCGTGCCGGGCCATAGAGATGCGGACTTTTCGACCCGAGGCGCGGCTGCCATGAACGCTCCGACACCCATCGATCAACTGGTCACTGTCTTCGGCGGATCGGGCTTTCTCGGCCGCCATGTGGTGCGCGCGCTGTGCAAGCGCGGCTACCGCATCCGGGTGGCCGTGCGGCGGCCGGAGCTGGCGGGCCACCTCCAGCCGCTGGGGCGGGTCGGGCAGATTCACGCGGTGCAGGCCAACCTGCGCTACCCGGCGTCCGTCGAATCGGCGGTGCGCGACGCCGACGTCGTCATCAACCTGGTCGGCATCCTCTATCCGAGCGGCCAGCAGAGCTTCGAGACCGTGCAGGCGGCGGGTGCCGGCGCGGTGGCGCAGGCGGCCGCCACCCATGGCGCACGGCTGATCCATGTCTCGTCGATCAGCGCCGACGCGGATTCGCCCTCCGCCTATGCGCGCAGCAAGGCAGAGGCCGAGAAGCTGGTCTTCGCGGCCGTGCGCGACGCCATCATCTTCCGCCCCTCCATCGTGTTCGGCCCGGAGGATGATTTCTTCAACAAGTTCGGCGCCATGGCCCGTCTCGCACCGGCCCTGCCGCTGATCGGCGGCGGGCATACCCGCTTCCAGCCGGTATTCGCCGGGGACGTCGCCACCGCGATCGCCGACGCCGTCGATGGCAAGGTGAAGGCCGGGACCATTTATGAATTGGGCGGGCCTGAAGTCCGCACCTTCAAGGAGCTGATGGAATTCGTGCTGGCGACCACGGAACGCCGACGCCTGCTGGTGCCGATCCCGTTCGGGATCGCCAAGGTGATGGGCAGCGTCCTGCAGCTCTTGCCGAAGCCGATGCTCACCCGTGACCAGGTGGAACTGCTGCAGGCCGACTGCGTGGTGTCGGATGCCGCCGCCGGCGAGGGCCGCACCCTGCAGGGGCTCGGCATCAGCCCGGTGTCGATGGAGACGATCGTGCCGTCCTATCTCTGGCGCTTCCGCCGCACCGGCCAGTTTCGCGACCACCTCGCCTGAGTAAGTTCTCGCAGGCGTCATTCCGGGTTCGCGAGCTATCGCCCGAGCCCCGAATGACCGTTGGCGTTTTGCGGGAGTTCCGAGCGGCCCGGCTCAGTAGCCGAGTGCGAGGCCGATCAGCCCCAGCGTCCCGACGATGACCCGCCACCAGGCGAACAGCCTGAAGCCGTGACGGGTGACATAATCGAGCACCGTCTTCACCACCAGGAAGGCCGCCACGAATGAGGTGATGAAGCCCACCGCGACCAGGATCGTGTTGTCGGCCGACATCTGGCTGTGATTCTTGTAGAGGTCGTAGGCGAAGGCGCCGACCATGGTCGGGATCGCCAGGAAGAACGAGAATTCCGCCGACGAGCGCTTGTCGGCGCCCAGCAGCATCCCCGAGACGATGGTGGTGCCCGAGCGCGACACGCCAGGGATCATCGCCACGCATTGGGCGAAACCGATGATGAGATAGCTCATCAGCGGAAAGCGGGTGGCGTCGTGATAGATCGGCTTGAGCTCGAGCTGGTCGACCCACAGCAGGATCGCCCCGCCGGTGATCAGCGTGAAGCAGACGATCCAGGGGTTGAACAGCACGTCCTTGATGAAGCTGTGACCAGCCGCGCCGATCACGGCTGCGGGCAGGAAGGCGATCAGCACCCCGATGACGAAGCGCCGCGCCGCCGGATCGGTGAACATGCCAAGCGCGATGTTCCACAGCCGGCCGAAATAGATCGAGAGGATGGCCAGGATGGCGCCGAGCTGGATCAGCACCACGAAGGTCTTGCCGAAGTCCTCGTCGTCGAAGCCGAAAAACCGGTCGATCAGCAGCAGGTGGCCGGTCGACGACACCGGAATGAACTCGGTCAGACCTTCCACGACACCCAGAAAAATCGCCTTGATCAGCTCAAGCAGCATGGCCGCGACACTCCGGGTTCAGCCTCGACCGGTCGGCCATTGGCCGATCCTGCGCAAGCACGGTGGTTCGAATCGCCCGGCCTTCTCCCGCAATGCAGCGCCCAGGGCAATGACAAAGTGAAGCAGGCCCGTACCGCCGATTTGAAGTTCCTGCGCCATTCGCGGCGAGTTCATCTTCAGGAACTTCAAATCGAAAGCGGTACTGGGTTCATAGACTTGCTAGTGTCCATGACTTTTCGAAGTCCGTGTGATGAGGTTGCCGCAACGAATCACGGACTTCGGAAAGTGGACACTAGGTTGCCGCATTCCCCCTTGACCGTTAGGTTGGCCACGGATCAGCCCGATTCCCCAATTCAGCCACATCCTGTCGTGTACTCCCTCTGGTATGCTGATTTTATTTCATCACCCGTTCAGTCCTCAGTCGCGGTTCATCCGTCTTGCGCTGGGCGAATATGGCATCGAGACCCGGCTCATCGAGGAACGGGTGTGGGAGCGGCGCGAGGATTTCCTCACCCTCAATCCGGCGGGAACTTTGCCCGTGCTGGTGGAGGATGCTGTTCCGGCGGTTCCCGGCGCAGGCATCATCCTGGAATATCTCGACGAGAATTATGGCGTCGCCCGCGGCGAGGGCCGGCTGCTGCCGGCTGACCAGGGCGGGCGGATCGAGGTGCGCCGGCTGGCAAGCTGGTTCAACGACAAGTTCTTCGCCGAGGTCAGCGGCCCGCTGACGATGGAGCGGTTCTACAAGCGGCAGATGCCGTCCAGGGTCGGC
>Ga0180223_1002128_pt1 | contig 12581 bp, 7 predicted proteins | sample eDN5th30CKraftOP_FD_151337 | JGI IMG/M metagenome (GOLD analysis project Ga0180223, IMG submission 151337) | Enriched Organic Plus compost microbial communities from Emeryville, California, USA - eDNA 5th pass 30_C Kraft OP (version 2) (version 2) ...
CGCCGTGTCGTTGATGGCGCCGAACGGCGTCACCGAGCCCGGCGTCACGCCCAAAAGCTCCAGCAGCAGGTCGGACGAGCCGAAGGAAAACCGTCCCGAAGCGCCGAGCACCCGGTGCAGGCCCTTGAGGTCGATCTCGGCGTCTTCCAGCGCTGTGACCAGGTAGATCGCCTGCTTCTTGTCGCGCAGGAACAGGTTCTTGGTGTGGCCGCCGGAAATCTGGCCGCGCAGGGACTGGCTCTGCTCGACCGTGAAAAGGGGCGGATGGGTCACGGTCGAGTGGGGGATGCCGAGACTGTCGAGAAAGGCGAAAAGCTGGTCGGGGGTCGCGGGCATTCGGGACTTTCCGGGGATTCGGGCGGCCGGGAGGACCCCGGCGCCAAGGGCCATTAATCCCGGGATTTCCCCCATTGCAAAGCCCGGCCGCATTTGGCATAGAGCCCGCCTTGGCGGCCGGTAACGTCTTGACCGGCCAATGAACTGACGGATGCGGGTGTAGCTCAGGGGTAGAGCACGACCTTGCCAAGGTCGGGGTCGAGGGTTCGAATCCCTTCGCCCGCTCCAGTCGGTCTCCCAAAACGGGTTGCAACGAAAAAAAGCCGGAGCTTTCGCTCCGGCTTTTTCGTTTTGGGAAGCCGGTCGGCCTAGCGGTGGAACCGCTTCAACGGCGAACGGGCGATCAGCACCGCGAGTACACCGCCAAGGCCGATCTTCACCACCGACGACAGCAGGAACGGGTGGACGCCCGCGGCATAGGCCTTCACCGGCCCGATGAGGTGCGCCAGCCAGGCGTAGCCGAAAGTGAGGATGATCAGCGTGCCGATGATGTTGACCAGCACGGCGGCGAACAGCTCGCGGCCGTAGCCGCGCTCGGCCAGCCAGCCGGACACGTAAGCGGCGGCGCAGAAGCCGATGAGGTAGCCGCCGGTCGGGCCCATCAGGTAGGCCAGCCCGGTGCCGCGCGCCGGGGTGTTGGCGAACACCGGCAGGCCCATCAGGCCCTCCAGCACATAGGCCGTGACGACGATGAAGCCGAGACGCGAGCCGAGCGTCATGCCGATCAGGACGACCGCCATGGTCTGCATGGTCATCGGCACCGGCCAGAACGGGATCTGGGTGCGCGCCGAGGCGGTGAGCAGGAGCGAGCCGATCACCACGGCGGCGAAGCCGAACAGCAGGCGGGAGCCGATGTCGTCCCTGGTGGCGACGGTGGCGGCGGACTTGATCAAGCGCTTCATGAGCGGTCCTTCCTTGAATTCGACGCCCTTAGGTAGCCCATCGCGGCTGCGTCGCAAAGGGGCCGCCGGCGGGCCGCGGAGCCCCTAGCCCTCGCGAATATCGGCCACCGTGCCGCCGGTCATGGCGGAGAGGGCCTTGGCCGAGGTGCGGAACACATGGCGCGGCGAGCCGGCCGCCGCCCAGACCGGGTCCAGCGCCATCAGGTCCTGATCAATGAAGATACGCGGCGGGCTCTGGTGGCCGACCGGCGCGACCCCGCCAATGGCGAAGCCAGTGACGTCCCGCACCCAGCGCCCGTCCGCCGGCTTGACCGGCTGGCCGAGCAGGGCGGCGACCTTGGTGGTATCGACCCGGTTGGCGCCGGACGTGATCACCAGCACGACCTGGTCGCCGGCGCGCAGCACGATGGACTTGGCGATCTGCGCCACCGTGCAGCCGACCGCATTGGCGGCGTCCTGCGCGGTGCGGGTGCCGTCGGGAAAGACGTCGATGGTGTCGGGCTGGCCGGCGGCGAGCAAGGCGGCGCGCACGCGTTCGACCGATGGCGTGGTTTCGTTCATGGACTTGTGCTCTGGGGCTTTCTCAATAACCGGCGGCGAGGGAGCCGCGCGTGCGGGGATCGGCGGCGCCGACATAGCGTTGCGGCTGGAATTCGGTTTTCGGCAGCACCTTGATCGAATTCACCGATGTCGCGGGGCGCGTCGGCTCCAGTTGATGGCCGCGCGCGGCGAGGCCATCAAGCACGGCTTGCGGGAAGCCGCTCTCGACATAGACCGCGTCCGGCATCCACTGATGATGCAGGCGCGGCGCGGTGACCGCCTCGGCGACCGTCATGTCGAAGTCGATGACATTGGTGACGATCTGCAGCACCGCGGTGATGATGCGGCTGCCGCCGGGAGAGCCGGTGATGATGAACGGCTTGCCGTTCTTGAGCACGATGGTCGGCGTCATTGATGACAGCGGCCGCTTGTTCGGCCCCGGCAGGTTGGCGGCGAAGCCGACGAGGCCATAGGCATTCGAGGCGCCGGCCTTGGCGGTGAAATCGTCGAGTTCGTTGTTGAGCAGGACGCCGGTGCCGTCGGCAATCAAACCGAGGCCGTAGGAGAAGTTGAGCGTGTAGGTGTTCGACACGGCATTGCCGTCGCGGTCGATGACCGAGAAATGCGTGGTGTTCTGGCCCTCGAAATCGGCCGGCTTGCCGGCCTTGATTTCGGACGACGGCGTCGCCTTGTCGGTGATGCCCTTGCGCAGTTCGGCGGCATACTTCTTCGAGATCAGACCGGAGATCGGCATCTTCACCGAATCCGGATCGCCCATATAGACGGCGCGGTCGGCATAGGCGCGCTTCATCGCTTCGATAAAATAATGCAAGGCCTCGTCGTTGCGGCCCAGTTTGGCGAGGTCGTAGCCCTCGAGAATGTTGAGCATCTGAATAAGGTGTACGCCGCCGGACGATGGCGGCGGCATCGAGACGATGTCGGTGCCGCGATACGAGCCCTTGATAACGTCGCGCTCGACGGCACGATAATGCGCAAGATCGTCCGCGGTCATGACGCCGCCGGCTTCGCGCACGGCGCGGGCGATCTTCTCCGCGACGTCGCCGCGATAGAAGCCGTCCGGACCCTTGGTGGCGATTGTTTTCAGCGTGTCGGCGAGATCGGACTGGATCAGCCGGTCGCCGGATTGCAAAGGGTCGCCGCCGTTCTTGAGCAGGATCGCCGCGGTCGAGGGCCAGCGCGCCAGCCGCTTGGCTACGTTGGGCAGCGAATCGGCGGTGTCGTCGCGCACCGCGAAACCTTGCTCGGCGAGCCGGATCGCCGGCTGCAGCAGGTTGGACAGCGACAGTTTGCCGGAGCCGTATTTCTCGTGCGCCATGGCAAGGCCGGCCACCGTGCCCGGTACGCCGACCGCGAGACCGGTGTCGCGCGACTTCACCGGATCCGGATTGCCCTGCGCATCGAGAAACATGTCGGGCGTCGCTGCGGCCGGCGCGGTCTCGCGATAGTCGATGGCGATGTTGTGGCCATCCTTCGCGAGATGGATCACCATGAAGCCGCCGCCGCCGAGATTGCCGGCGCGCGGATAGGTCACGGCCATGGCGAAGCCGACCGCGACCGCGGCATCGACGGCGTTGCCGCCGCGGTCGAGAATCTCGACGCCGATGCGCGCGGCCATGCGCTCCTGGGCGACCACCATGCCGTATTCGCCGACGATGCCCTGCGCCGGCGGGAACGAGGCCTGCGAGTTCTGCAGCTGCGGCGTCGACTGCGCCAGCGCGAGCGAGGCGGTGAGGAGGAGGGCGAGGAAGGTGGAAATGAGTCGCAAGAATGCCTCTCTTCTTCACCTCTCCCCGCAAGCGGGGAGAGGGAAAATCAACGCGCTTGCCCGTGATACACCGGGTTCGGCCGCATGTCGGTGGCCGAGGCGACGCGGTTCGACATGTTGAAGAAGCCGGTGATCGCCGCAATGTCCCAGATGTCGCGGTCGGAGAATCCGACGCGGCGCAGATTGTCGCGATCAGGCTCCTCGATCTCGGCTGGCGTGTTGGTGAGCTTCACGGCGAAATCGAGCATGGCGCGCTGGCGCTTGTCGAGCCGGGCGACACGATGGTTCATGACGATCTGTTCGCCGAGCAGCGGATTGCCGGAATATTGGCGCACGGCGGCGCCATGCGCGGTGAGGCAGTAATAGCAGCGATTCTGCGCCGACACCGCGACCGCGATCATCTCGCGCTCGAGCTTCGACAGGCCGCTCGGCGCCAGCATGAGATCGTTATACATGGCGGCGAAGGCCTCGAGCTTGGCATTGTCGAAGGCATAGGCCACCAGCACGTTCGGGATGAAGCCGAGCTTGTCCTGACACTTCTGGAAATAGGCCGTCATTGCCGTCGACAGGTCGCCCGCCGGCAGCTTGAGCGCGATGATCGGATCGTCATCCGCTACTGCGGCTGTTTTTGCGGCGGCTTTCTTGCCCGTGTTCTTGTCAGCCTTCTTGCCTGCGGCTTTGGCGACGGTCCCGGCCATGTCTTCACCTGTCAAAATTTCTTTCCGCGGAGCGCGAGCCTACAATGCTTCGAGCCTGTCGAACATAGCCGATGGCCTGGATATTCATTTTGTATTTCAGCAACTTGATCGATGTCGCTGCCAAAACATAAAGCGGTCACGCTGCGGGGCTAAGCGAAGTGTTGCTCTCGACCAAAGCGTCGGGAAGGTAAAGACTGTCCCATCAGCCGAGACCGATTCCCCGGACCACGCATTGTCGTACGAAGCGGTCTTTGCCCCGGAGCAGACCCGCCGCCGTCTCCAATCACATGAGGTCACTCGTGCTCGACAAACTGGCAGCCATCAGCGCCTCGGATGCGGAACAGGCGAGGGCCCATGAAGCAATCGAGCAGGCGGACGCGGCGCTGAAGCTGCAGCGCGGCGAGATTTCCGAAGGCTTCGCCGAGCGGTTATTCGGCCAGGTCGTGCCCGAAGACGTCGTGCGCTACGCGGCCGGCGAGCTCGTGCAGCTTGCCGGACGTGTCTGGGACTTCATGCAGCAGCGCAAGCCGGACGTCGCCAGCATTGCCTGCGAGACGATCGAGATTGGCGCGCCGGCGTCGCCGCGCAGCGTCACCGTGATCGAGATCGTCAATGACGACATGCCGTTCCTGGTCGACTCGGTGATGGGCGAACTGGCCGCGCGGCGGCTCGACGTGCGGCTGGTGGCGCATCCCATTTTCGGCGTCAAACGCGATGGCGACGGCAAGCTGCTCTCGCTCGGCGAGCCGGCGTCCGGCGCGCGCGAGAGCGTGATCCACATCCATATGGAGCCGATCGAGTCGGCGGAGCTGCGCGCCGAGATCGCTGCGGCGATCGGGCGCGTGCTTGGCCAGGTCCGTGTCGCGGTCGCGGACTGGCGGCCGATGCGCGAACGGACCCAGGAGATCATCGCAACCCTCAAATCCAATCCGCCGCCGCTGCCGGTGGACGAGATCGGCGAGGCCATTCATTTCCTGCAATGGCTGCTCAACGATCACTTCACCTTCCTCGGCATGCGCGACTACGTCTGCAGCGGCCATGCTCTCGACGCGGACTTCGCCAGCAGCCTCGGCATCATGCGCGATTCCGGCCTGCGCGTTCTCAAGCGCGGCGACGAGCATCTCGATTTCACGCCGGAGATCATGGCGTTTCTCAACGAGCCGCGGCCGCTGATCATCACCAAGGCGAATGCCCATGCGCATGTGCATCGGCGAACGCACCTCGATTACATCGGCGTCAAGAAATACGACGCCGAAGGCGTGCTGGTCGGCGAGCATCGCATTGTCGGCCTGTTTACGTCATCGGCCTATACGCGCACCGCGCATGAGATTCCCTATCTGCGCCGCAAGATCGCCGCGGTTGAGGAACGCGCCGGCTATGCGCCGAACAGTCATTCGGGCAAGGCGCTGGCCAACGTGCTCGAGCATTATCCGCGCGACGAGCTGTTCCAGATCGACGAAGACACTCTGTTCCACTTCGCCACCGCGATCATGCGCCTCGACGAGCGGCCTCGGGTGCGGTTACTGGCGCGTCATGATCGCTTCGATCGCTTCGTCTCGGTCATCGTCTATGTGCCGCGCGAGCGTTACGACAGCGTCATGCGCGTGCGCATCGGCGACTACCTGGCCAGGATCTATGAAGGCCGCGTCACCGGCTTCTATCCCTTCTTCCCCGAAGGACCGCTGGTGCGCGTGCATTTCATCATCGGTCGCGGCGGCGGCGCCATGCCGAACGTGGCGCGCGAGATCCTGGAGCGCGATGTCGCGCAGATCGTTCGCAGCTGGACGGACGGGCTGTCCGATGCGCTGACGGCCGCCCACACGCCGGAGAAGGCGCGCGGGCTGTTCGAGCGCTATCGCGAGGCCTTCACCGCGGACTTCCACGACTTCTACTCGCCGGCGAGCGCCGCCGCTGACATCCGTGCCATCGAAACCCTGGCGGACGAGCGGCCGCTGGCGGTCGACTTCCGCCATCGCGACGAGCACGAGCAGGACAATGTCAGCCTCAAGGTCTGGAGCCTGGGGCGGCCTTTGCCGTTGTCGGAGCGCGTTCCCGTGCTGGAGAACATGGGTTTCAAGGTGGTGGACGAGCGCACCTACCGCATCGCGCCCGCCAACGGCGAGAAGCTGTGGTTTCACGACATGCTGCTCACGCGCGATGGCGGCGGCGGCATCGATCTGCAGTCCGGCAAGGCGCGGCTGGAAGCCGCCTTCCTCCACGTCATGCGCGGAATGGCCGAGAACGACGGCTTCAATGCGCTGACGCTGCAAGCCGGGCTCGGCTGGCGCGACGTGGCGCTGATCCGCACCTTGTCGCGCTATCTGCGGCAGATTCGCGTGCCGCATTCGCAGGACTACATGTGGGCGACCCTGGTCAAGCACGCCGCGGTGACGAGCGAGATCGTCGAATTGTTCCACGCCCGCTTCGATCCGCGCGGCGAGGCCGCCAACCTGCGCGACCTCAACCAGAAGATGATCGTCGAGCGCATCGAGGAAGGTCTGGCGAAGGTCGACAGCCTCGACGAGGACCGCATCCTGCGCTTTTTCGTCAATGCGGTGCAGTCGGCGATCCGCACCAACTATTTCCAGACCGACGCCGACGGCAAGATCAAGCCACTGATCGCCATCAAGTTCGAAAGCGGCAAGCTCACCGACATGCCGCTGCCGCGGCCGCTCTACGAGATCTTCGTCTATTCGCCGCGCGTCGAGGGCATTCACCTGCGCTTCGGCAAGGTGGCGCGCGGCGGCATCCGCTGGTCCGACCGGCCCCAGGACTTCCGCACCGAGATCCTCGGCCTCGTCAAGGCGCAGCAGGTCAAGAACGCGGTGATCGTGCCGGTCGGCGCCAAGGGCGGCTTTGTGCCGAAGCAGATGCCGAAGAACCCGACGCGCGATCAGTTCATGGCCGAGGGCATCGCCTCGTACAGACTTTTTATCTCGACGCTGCTCGACATCACCGACAACTACGCGCCGGACGGCAGCATCGTGCCACCGGACTGCGTCGTGCGGCATGAAGGCGATGATCCTTATCTCGTCGTCGCGGCGGACAAGGGCACGGCGACTTTCTCGGACATTGCCAATGGTCTCGCGGTCGAGCACGGCTTCTGGCTGGGCGATGCTTTCGCATCCGGCGGCTCGGCCGGCTACGACCACAAGGTCATGGGCATCACCGCGCGGGGCGCCTGGGAATCGGTGAAGCGCCATTTTCGAGAGATGGACATCAACATCCACGAGACGCCCTTCACGGTGGTTGGCGTCGGCGACATGTCGGGCGACGTGTTCGGCAACGGCATGTTGCGCGAGGATACGATCAAGCTGGTGGCGGCCTTCGATCACCGCGACATCTTCATCGATCCCGATCCCGATCCGAAAAAGAGCTTCGCCGAGCGCAAGCGGCTGTTCGATCTGCCGCGCTCGAGCTGGCAGGATTACGACAAGGCGCTGCTGTCGAAAGGCGGCGGCATCTATCCGCGATCGTCCAAGGAAATCCGGCTGTCGCCCGAGGCGCAGCAGCTGCTCGGCGTCGCTGAGAAGGTGACGCCGCCGCAACTGATGCAGGCAATCCTGAAGGCGAAGGCTGATCTTTTGTTCTTCGGCGGCATCGGCACCTATGTGCGCGCTTCGGCCGAGGGCGACGAGGCCGCCGGCGACCGCGCCAACGATGCCATCCGCATCACCGGCGCCGATCTGCGCGTGAAAGTGGTGGGCGAGGGCGCCAATCTCGGCATGACGCAGCGTGGCCGCATCGAGGCGGCGCTGAACGGCGTGCGGCTCAATACCGACGCCATCGACAACTCGGCCGGGGTCAATACCTCCGACGTCGAGGTCAATATCAAGATCGCCTATGCCGAGCCGCTGCGCGCCGGCCGCCTGACGCTCGAGGCGCGCAACGCCGAACTCGCCGAGATGACCGACGAGGTGGCGCGGCTGGTGTTGCGCAACAATTATCAGCAGACGCTCGCGCTATCGCTGGCGCACCGGCGCGGCCTCGAGGACTTCGGCTTCCAGCAGCGCCTGATGCAGACGCTCGAGCAGCAGGGCCTGCTCGACCGCGCGGTGGAGTATCTGCCGGACGAGGTGGCGCTCGCCGATCGGCGCAAGCGCAACCTGCCGCTGACCCGGCCGGAGCTGGCGGTGCTTCTCGCCTACGCCAAGCTGACGCTCTATTCGGTGCTGCTCGATTCGAACGTGCCGGACGATCCGTTTCTCGGCCGCGAGATCAACCGTTATTTCCCCAAGGAGATGACGGAGCGCTATCCGGAGGCGTTGCAGTCGCACCGCCTGCGCCGCGAGATCATCGCCACCCAGCTCACCAACTCGATGATCAACCGCGGCGGCGCCACCTTGATCGTGCGCATCGCCGACCAGACCGGCGCGGCGCCGGCGCAGATCGCCGCCGCCTTCGCCGCCGTGCGCAACAGCTACGACCTGATCGGCCTCAACGGCGAGATCGACACGCTCGACAACAAGGTGCCCGGCGACATGCAATTGTCGCTCTATGCCGCCGTGCAGGATCTGCTGCTCGATCGCCTTGTGTGGTTCCTGCGCAATGTCGAGCTCAAGGACGGCCTGGAAGCCATCGTCGCGCATTATCGCGACGGCATCGCCCAAGTCGAAGCCGCGCTCGACACCGCCCTGCCGAAGCCGGCGGCGGCGGCGCGCGATGCCCACATCGCCCAGCTCACGCGCGACGGCGTGCCGGAAGCACTGGCGCGGCGCATCGCAAATCTGGCATTGACCAAGGCGGCGCCGGATATCGTCATGGTGGCCGACCGCGCCGGAAAGCCGATCGCCGAAGTGACGGCAACCTATTTCGCCACCGAAGCCTTCTTCCAGCTCGACAAAGTCGCGAACGCGGTGCCCGGCATTGTCGTGTCGGATTACTTCGACCGTCTCGCGCTCGATCGCGCCGTCGATCAGATCGGCGACGCCGAGCGACGGCTGACGTCAGCGATGATCGGCAACGGTTATGCTGGCGCCGAAGCGGTGGAGGAATGGCTCAAGCCGCGCAAGCAGGAAGTTGAACGCATCCGCGCCGCGATCCACGAGATCGCCGGTTCGGGGCTGACTTTGTCGAAGCTCAGCGTGGCGGCGAGTCTGTTGGGGGATTTGGCAAGGGAGTGAACTCCCTCGACCAATCCAATCTCCGTCATGGCCGGGCTTGTCCCGGCCATCCCGCTTAGGTCTTCTCTGGCGTTAGCGAACTAGATGGCGATCTCTTCGTAGAGGTCGCGCCAAGTGGGGTTTGTTTCGCCTATCAACCGAGTCTTATAGACGCGTGGCCAGTGCTTGATGTTCTTTTCGCGCTGAAGTGCGTCCTGGGCGGTCGTGTATTCTTCGAAATGAACAAGCTGATGGATGTGGTAGCGCTTGGTATGTCCGGCCACGTAGCCTTGCCGGTGCTCGTAAACGCGGCGAACGAGATCGCTGGTGACGCCGACATAAATAGCGCCTCCCGGCCGGCTCGCGAGGATGTAGACGAAGAACCGCCGCATAGCCCCGAGTGTCGATGATCGGGATGGCCGGGACAAGCCCGGCCATGACGGGGATGATTGGCTTGGACGGCCGGCCCACCCTCAGTGCTTGAAATGCCTTGTGCCCGTGAACACCATGGCGATGCCGTGCTTGTCGGCCGCGGCGATCACTTCATTGTCGCGCATCGAGCCACCGGGCTGGATCACCGCCGTGGCGCCGGCTTCGATGGCAACGAGCAGCCCGTCGGCGAAGGGGAAGAAGGCATCGGAGGCGACCACCGAGCCCTTGGTCAGCGGCGCTGACAATCCCAGTTCCTTCGCCGCATCTTCCGCCTTGCGCGCGGCGATGCGCGCCGAATCGACGCGGCTCATCTGCCCGGCGCCGATGCCGACAGTGGCGAGATCCTTCGCATAGACAATGGTGTTCGATTTGACGTGCTTGGCGACGCGGAAGGCGAAGCGCAGGTCGTTGAGTTCGGCGGCGGTCGGCGCGCGCTTGGTAACGACCTTCAATTCCATGTCGTCGACCACGGCGGCATCGCGCGACTGCACCAGCAGGCCGCCGGCGACCGACTTCACCAGCAGGCCCTTCTCGCGCGGATCGGGCACGCCGCCAGCCAGCAGTAGCCGTAAATTCTTCTTCGCCGCGACAATGGCGATGGCTTCCTCGCTGGCGTCGGGCGCGATGATCACCTCGGTGAAGATCTCGGTGATGGCTTTCGCCGCTTCGGCATCGAGCGGACGGTTGAGTGCGACAATACCGCCGAAGGCCGAGGTCGAGTCGCAGGCCAAGGCCTTCTTGTAGGCATCGAGCAGCGAGGCGCCTTCGGCGACGCCGCAGGGGTTCGCATGCTTGACGATGACGCAGGCCGCCGCGCGCTTGGGATCGAACTCGGCAATCGCCTCGTAGGCGGCATCGGTGTCGTTGATGTTGTTGTACGAAAGCTCTTTGCCCTGCACCTGCCGCGCCGTGGCAACACCGGCGCGCACATTCGGCGTGCGATAGAAAGCCGCCGTCTGGTGCGGATTCTCGCCGTAGCGCAAGGACTGAGCGAGCCGACCACCGAAGGCACGGTAATCTGGCGCGTCGTTGTTCAGCGTGGCGGCAAACCAGTTGGAAATCGCCGCGTCATAGGCCGCGGTGCGGGCATAGGCCTTGGCGGCGAGCTTCTGCCGCGTCTCGTAGGTCGTCATGCCGCTATGTGAGGTGAGTTCCTCGAGCACGACAGCGTAATCGGTGGTGTCGACCACCACGGCGACGTCGCCGTGGTTCTTCGCCGCGGCGCGGATCATCGCCGGCCCGCCGATGTCGATGTTCTCGATGCAGTCGCCGTAGGCGGCGCCCTTGGCGACGGTTTCCTCGAATGGATATAGGTTCACCACCAGGAGATCGATCGCCTTGATGTTGTGCGCCTTCATCGCCGCCACGTGCTCCGCATTGTTGCGGATGGCGAGCAGGCCGCCATGCACGTTCGGGTGCAAGGTCTTGACGCGGCCGTCCATCATTTCGGGAAAGCCGGTGAGGTCGGAGACGTCATCGACACGCAGGCCGGCGTCCTTGAGCGCCTTGGCGGTGCCGCCGGTGGAAACCAGCTCGATGCCGAAGCCGGCCAGCGCCTTGGCGAATTCGATGAGGCCGGATTTGTCGGAAACCGACAGCAGGGCGCGGGTAACGCGGCGTGGATGGCTGGACATGGGAGCTCGATGTCTTGCGTTGAAACTTGACCGGGGAATAGCGCCCCAGCGACGCCACTACAACGGCAATTCCGGTTCTTCGGCGCGGTCGAGGCGTGCGCCTTGCGATACCGGCGGCGTGTGGCGGAAGGTCCAGCGCACCTTGGCCTCCTGTCGGGCATGGCCATAGACCACGATCTGCACCGCCCGGCGGGGGCCGTCGGAGCCGGCGAGATACACGCTTTCCTCGACCTCGACCGTCTCGCCCATGGTGGCGAAGGTCCAGACTTCCTTGTCCGGCAGCAGCAGGATTACGCCGCGCCCCTCCGACAGGCGGCTCGCCTTGATCGAAGGGTGCAGGTGAAAGCGCACAGCGTATTCATCGCCCTTGCGCAGATCGAAGGCCTTGTAGGCTGGTGTGAACTCATCCTCGCCGTCGATGGTGCGGCCATCGGCGCTGACCTTGAGGGTGCGCGTCTGCACGACGCCGAATTCGCCGGCATAGCCGTCCTGCGAGGCAACGATGGTGATGCCCTCATCGGCGTCGGTGCGCTCGGCCGTGACCTTGCGCGGGCCGGAAATGATCGGGTTACCGCCGAGCAGCCGGCGCAGCGATTTGGATTCGAGAAACCGGCACGACGACGTGTCGTTGAAGGTGACGGTTGAATGCGCTGCGGTGGCGCGCGCCACCTGGCGCCAGTTCTCGCGGTTCATCGACGGCAGGCCGCAATTGACAATGACGCGATGCTGCCGGAACGACATCTCGAACGACAGGCATCCGGCATGCGCTTCGGTCGACAGCGCGACCGGCGGCGGCTTGCCGGTGTCCATCAGGATCACCGTGGCGTCGGCATCGATGCGCTGGTAACCGGAATGCGGCGCATTCGACAACGGCGCGCCGCGCGCATCGTCATAGGCGAGCGCGGTGGCGAGCAGATCGACCGCGGTCGGCCCCATGCCGTTGAACTGCGCGAAATTGCCGTCCGGATGGCGGAAGAAGCGCAGCATCGGCATCATGCGGTCGATGGCGTTGTTGATCGCCTGGAGCGGCTGCAGGTTGCGCGCGGTGAACAACTGCCGCAGCGGCAACAGGTCGATGACAATCTCGATCAGCGCGCCGGGATTGCGGCTGACATGGCCGCCGTCGGGCAGGATCTGCATGCGCAGTTCGT